>Ga0207937_1000172_pt1 | contig 22344 bp, 10 predicted proteins | sample LakMenEpi04Sep11_FD_150668 | JGI IMG/M metagenome (GOLD analysis project Ga0207937, IMG submission 150668) | Freshwater microbial communities from Lake Mendota, WI - 04SEP2011 deep hole epilimnion (SPAdes) | ecosystem: Environmental > Aquatic > Freshwater > Lentic | place: Lake Mendota, Madison...
CCATTCTTGCTAGTGCGTAATGGGACTGAAATGGCATGTTTGTACTCGCCGGCCCAACAAGCTTCCCAGGTGGTATTGAACACCGACACAGTCCAATGAGTTCCGATTCGAACCAAGCCCTCGCAAGTCGGTCTATGGCCGAAACTCTGGTTCTTGGACTCGACCCTGGCCTCGCTATCACCGGTTACGGTGTGATCCGTAGTTGTGGAGGCAAAGTATCACTGGTGGAAGCAGGTGTGATCCGAGTTTCACGTAGTCAATCTCTCTCGGCTCGTCTTCGAGAATTGCATGAAGGTATCGGCGAAGTTGTTTCTTCGTATCCTTTGTCAGCGGTCGCCATTGAACAACTCTATTCCCACTATGAACGACCTCGAACCGCGATTCTCATGGGGCATGCGCGCGGCGTATTGTGCTTGGCCGCGGCATTGGCCAACATCGAGATGTTCTCGTACGAGTCTACCAAGGTTAAGAAGCTACTTACAGGCAATGGGCGAGCTCCCAAAGATCAAATGCAACGGGCCATTCAAATGCAATTGCAACTTAAAGAACCGCCTGATCCGCCTGACGTGGCCGACGCGCTAGCCATCGCATTGTGTCACCATTTCTCGAAGGGTCCGCTAGGGCAACTACTAACCAAAACCAGGAAAACAAAGTGATTACGAAGATCTCGGGCCAGCTACTGACGCTCACCAACGATACAGCCACCCTTTGCATTCCACCTTTCGAGTACGAAGTTTCGATTCCTGAATATACGCGACGACATCTCCAAGCAGAAATTTCAAAGACGATTTCTCTGCATACAATTCACTACATCGAAGGGAACGCAGCTCAAGGCTCTCGATTGACACCAAAGCTTGTCGGGTTTCTCTCGACGATTGAACGGGAGTTTTTCGATCTTTTCTGTTCGGTGGATGGAGTGGGCGCTAAGAAGGCACTGCGTGCCATGGTTCGACCGGTTCAGGATATCGCGATCATGATTGAACAACAGGACGCCAAGGGGCTTTCGACACTGCCCGGCATTGGTGCCGCGACGGCTGAAAAAGTCATCGCGACGTTGCGTCGCAAGATGGCAAGGTTCGCGTTGCTGGTTCGTCGCGAGTTACCTGGAGCCGAAGTCCAAAAATCAGGAGTTGTCGAAGAGACGTATCAGGCACTACTAGTACTCGGACACAATGAAGCGGACGCGCGTCGACTCATCGAGCAATCTTTGGCATCCGGTCAGAAATTCAAAGACACCGAAGCCATGATTCAAGCGATCTACCAACGGCAAGCAGGAAAGAGCTAGCTCGCTCGAAGTCGCTGGCTCCTCGAAATCGTCTTGCTCGTACGGCGTATCCAATAGGTATCGGCTGCCGAGATCGCGGCTGCTCCAATGATGATACTAGCGAGCAGTATCCATCCGGTCATCAACCATAGCAGAATGGCAACACAGATTAGTAACCACCATGGTCGATTTCGCCATCGACCATAAATTGCTAACGCTGAAAACAAGAACACGCCCGTTTCCATTCCATAAAGCCAGTCCATCTTGGCGATGCTATCTCGTTCAAATTCCTTGCTATCCAATAATGACTGGCCCTGTTCGTGCCTTTGCACAAAATTTGGATTGCGCTTCGCAAGCAGCCCCACGATTTCCTCGTAACGATGCTCGAGATCTTCAGTCGGCAGTTTCTCGGAGGGACGAAGGTCGTAGAGTTTTGCTCCCCAAAAGGCGAGCCATCGCGCTACGAATGAGCCGTCATGCAAGTCGACTGGCAACTGCTCTAACTTTTCTTCCAAACTCTGCACAAGAATGGACAACGCCAAGTCCCTGTGCTCCCCTATCTCTTTGGGGGCTGGAAAGTTGATGTCCGAACGGGCGGATCGCAATTCAGGAACGATCGCGGATGAACTAGTTGTATGAATTTCTATCGCAACTTCATACATCCAGCCACTGGCTTGACGGGGAATCGAAGCCGAAAGAACACCGCTGCTCCAACTCCACGGCACGCTAACATCTTGAACTCGAACCATTGCTATACTTTCTTTGGATTCGATATGCCATTGAAGACTCGGGCTCCATTCGTCGAACCAATAGCGGACCAAGCGACTTCTGTTGTCGCGCTTCGATGTCTCGGTCCATACATGCGCTGACAGCTTTTCACCACTTGAGACAGATGCATCCGTCACTTGAGGGAAATCACGTTCAGCAAACTCAATTGAAAACGGCAGCGACTGCAGGCGAGAATCCAGAAGGCGAATCGATGATGGATCCGATTTGAGTAACGGCAACTCGTCGCGGATCAAAGAGAATTGGATCGACCACTCACGGCGTTCCATCTCCTGGTTTGGTTGACCTAAATCAACTTGAAGCCATGCCTTGTCTGCGATGGGACACGGAATAAGTGAAGCCGAACGGTCGCTGTTCCAATACTCCTCCAACCAGCTGGGAATCTCTACGATGAATCGCGTTGAGCTGTTATTGTGGATTTCGAAACTACCGCGCATCGTCAATTGAACCTTGTCCGATTCCGGTTGTGAGAAGAATTGATGTTCAATAGAGCCCGCGACGGGAAACTGTCGGCGGTCGAAAGAGATTCGTTGATCGGGTGTGATGGTCAGCACGGTTGCATTCATCCCTAAACCGTAGATCGGTGCTTCTTGATCTTGAACATGGATTTGCCAACGATCGGATGCTGCTAGCTCAATGGTTTGCTCCACCGTGTTCATGTGGTGAAGAACCACAGTTGGGGGCTGAGTTTCTTTGTGAGTAGCGACGCCTTCGCGTTCCGCACGGATAGAGAAATCGAAATCCCTCCATTGAAGCCTGTCTGTCTGTAACCTGTCCAACAACAGTTTGACTCGATTGGTAGAACTTCCATCTTTCTTGTGCTCGCACTGAAGAACGACAAAGCTTTCTTGTCGGCGACGCGCTTCCGTTACAACAAACCCGTCTGGAAGGTCCATTTCTATATAGTCACCGCTCAGTGCTCCATTCACTTCTACTCGCACGAGAATGGTCTGCGATTCAGAGTGCACGGTCCATCTAGTAGTAACTCGCGCCTGGGCATTCATTTGCCGCGCAGCCTTTTTCAATACGCCACGACCCGCATTCGCGGGAATACGGAGCGATGTCGCTCTGGGGTTCACATTGATCGCCGTTAGCTCGGGCCAATCTAACCTCTCTCTTTCACCGATCACCGTGGACCATGTGTTGACCTCCTCAATACTCCAAGCAGCCTCTGGCATCCTTGCGTAACGCAGAATCGAAGGACGAATTCTTTGATCTGTACAATCCGCAAACAACGCATTTAATGTCGCATCGGACGGATCTCGAACGCCCCATAAAATCGATAGTTGCGATGCTCTTTCCTTCGGTACGAGTCCACGAGACTTGTCGATAAACACATAGCGATTTCGAGAATACGAATCGGAAGCTGGAGTATCGACAAGCTGAATACTGCCCCATGATTTCCCAATCGGCTGCCAGTTTCCATCGACTTCCATTTCGAATTGGCTTTCCATTGATGCGCCAGGTGGCACATGTATCACCGTACGCGCTTGGATCGTTTCGGACAACAAGAACTCCGTACAAAGAGTAGGGAGATCGGTAACGCTAGTGTTCCGTACAGGACTGACAAATCCACTATTGGGGAATTTCAATCGTCCTTTGATTTTGTCAACATTGCCGAGTGAAGCCACCAACTTTCCTGGTGATGGGTTTGACATCCCGCCAATCGTATCCAACTCCACTTGAAGTTGCGTATCGGGTAATTCGATTTCTAATATGGCATTGCCTGCTGGCAAAATGCTTACCTCAAATAACTGAGTTATAAGAGGCTCGTCAGTTGATGATGCATCGCTCTCGTCAACATCCGCTTGCAGATTTGCCACCACCTGCACCTTATACTTGCCTGGCTTTTCAGGAGACCAAACGATCGTATTATTACTGAGATTACGCTGCAAGCGTGCCCCGTAGGCAACCTCCGAATCGTTAACGTAAAAACGAATCTGATTGGAGCGCACCGGAATCTCGACTGGGGTCCCGATGACACCAACCCAAAGGTCATAAGTGGATGATAGTTGATCCACAGCCGCAAACGATCGCATCCTGGATGCGACTCGCCACTGATGCTTTGCGGAAAACAATATATACGGCGAAGCGGAATTCCCTTTGATGGAAGAATACAGGGAGTCTGGAACATAAACGATTGATGTCGATGGTTCCGATTCCTCTGTTGGGAACACTAAATCGAAATGGATGTCCTGTCGAGGTGTCTGTACCGATGGTGCGGTGTTCCCCGACTGTGCGATGCTAATGGAATCGTAGCCAAAGGCAGGGACAAGAAACAATACTGCCTTTGCAACGGTCTGATTGCTTGGTGCTACGGGCCGAATCGTTGCACCCGATCGAAGTAGATCCCAAGCGACAACCGAGTCTTCGCGGATTGCATCGCTCCGGTCCTTTCGTGGAGAGATAACTACGCGAGCAATCGACGCTGAAATCATACCAAGCGCACAACCAGTGATTGACATCGAAAGAGGTAAGAGAACGATCTGATCGAGAGAAGACATCGTTATCGCGAGCGAGGAAAGTACCAGGATCAACAAACCGATCGCCCAAGTACGTCTAGGAATCGTCCAAATCGTGCCCAAAAACATTATCGAGAACAACAGTCCACTAAACCAATGGACACGTGATGCGATGGTAACCCAAACTCGTTCCTCATTCTCTTGGTCTTTCCATACGAACAACGTTTTCCAATAACCTCGTTCATCCTTTTCCCTTCCCATCCCAGTGGTGCTGTCACTGTTTTGAACACTGCCGAACAAGAGTAATCCTTTGACATGGGTCCACCACGGAGCGCCAGTTACCAAGCTCCAGGAAGTCTTTGGCTCATCTTCGAGTTGAGAAATGACTTGCCATGGTAGACTCTCAGGTATTGAGAGACGGCCAGAGGAATGCACGGGTTTGGAGTTCAGGTACAAAGAAGGGATTTCCAAAGGAACAGCGAAATTCAAAAGGTTGTTGCTCGAACTCCAGAGCGAATCGTCTTTGATTGCCTCGAATTCCAAGACAATCGATTCGTCTTCCAAAACTACGTTACTCCATGACAAAAAATGCAAGTAGAATTCATTCTGTTCTTGGCTTGGCTCCGTCCACGCAAGATCCAATCCTTTCGTGATACGCAATGTATCAGAGTCCACTCTCCATCCGGGTTTCAACTGCACTAAATCATCACCCGGAGTCCAACTGGGAAACCATATCTTCCATTTGCTACGGCATTTTCCATTGGAATCGACAATTACTTCAACCGTCGAATTTGGTTGCCTCAAAGGACCCGCCATTGCAGTTGAAACCGTTCGAAACTTGACGTAAGGAGTCTCCGTCCCATGTGCTAGCTCCAACAGGAGTTCCCCATCCGAATCACATATCCATCGACCCGCAGACTTGGACATGTCGACTTCGATAGAAGTGTCGACTCTTACTCGATGTGTCACTTGCACATTCGCGGGAAACATGGGAGCAGGAATAACCACTCCTTCGGCGCCGCACGGTATTTTGCTTTCGACGGACCATCTACCTTTGTTTTCCTTTGCATCTTCCAAGTACGGTAGTTCCAAACGAATCACCGTCGCTGGCTGACTCGTGTCGGCGCCTGATGATGGGCTACCTCCGTCCGTCAGCGAACCCCCGCTCTTGGAATACCAGCTCACGGAAGGTAACTCAAACATGGGTCGCACTGACGCTAGAGGAGACTCTTCGTAAAAGAAGTGTTCAAACTTTAGCGTGTCAGGACCCACTCTCGTAATCTTCGTTTCGACATCGACCATCAAAAGGGTTGCTAGTGTTCTTTTCGCAAAGGTATAGGTTGCGTCCTGAGAAGCCAACCAAGCAAAGCTTTTTTCCGGATAAGAGATGAATGTTTTTTCATTGGTTGCCAGGCTATCGATAGCAACCCACGAGTCACTTGCAACCGTCGGTAAATTCCATCCTCTGCCGAAGTTCTCAGCGATGAGAAGCGTCTCTCGGGGTCCGTCGCTGAATCTCATCCATCCACCGATTGGAAACGTCAACTCCTGTTTCAATGGTCCGCCAGGAGGGACGATCCGAAAATCGAGTTCCAATCCGACGGATGGCAGGTCATCTTTTTGAATCACAATCTTCTCAGCACTGGAACCTGACCCAGCTAGAACTTCAAACGGAATGTTGCGTTTCGTGGTTGGTTGCACGACCTCAAGCAAAGTCCAACCCGGCTCCAGTTCCAACAGCACATCAGACTCGGGTAGTCGCGAAAAAATCGCTCTGGCTTTGATCTCGATACTATCCCCTGTTGGGGAACTACCGACCCTGGAAACGTTCGTTGAGGAAACACCACTCCCCGAAGAACCTCCCCCTGAGACGCGGTAAAGTAGTTTTGAAAGTGAATCAACCTGCTTTGTACTAAACCCTACAACAATATCGATCGGTTTGGTCCACCATTCGAATGACATGCCTTTCGAGTTCGTAGTGTCTAGCAAACGACCTTGGCTCGAAGTGCTGACTCGCCGCAATTCGACATCTTTTTCAATCTCAATGGATGTCGTTCCTTTCAGAACATATCCCAGATCGATCAAGAAGTTCGGCAAAGCTACATCTGCAACCTCTATTTCTTCCGAGTCAGAAATTTTCGAAAGGCATTCGATCTCAACAAGAGTATTGGACTCTCTTGGTGCACTTGATGCACGCAGAGAAGATTTTCGCAAAAGAACAAATCCTCCCTCAACCCGCCAATCAAGCTCTCGATTCATCGAGGATACACGCACCAACCGACTCGTTGTATCAAACTGAATACGAATGTCAGAATCCGAGTTCTTTAACGTGTCCGCGGGAAGATCCAATGTGCATCTTGATTTGACCCATCGGGAGCTAATTTGATGATCGATCTTCTGACTTAGAATCAACTCGTCGAATCGATTGACTCGATTGCCACTTTGCGAAATAGAATCTGCAATACTCGAGGAAACCGAAAAACTCAGACTTTGTACGCCTCCCAACTCTAGAAGCCAAATGGAAAGTTCGGGTGTATCGGCTGCGATTCGATCCATCGCCAGCTTTGCATCGGAGGCCCAGTCACCCAACCTAGGTTGCAAGTCTAACCACTGGGATACTTCGAAAACGGGTACATTCGCATCATGCACACGTGAGTTCTGCGGAAGGGCAAGCAGAAGCAGGCTATTGGGGCATGCTGGTAGGGAAGCGCGGAAAACATGGTTCTGGGCAAAGCTCGATTCACTCGTGAGTGTCCAACCAAAAGGGATGCTGAGCTTCTCGCGCGCTAGCTTCGTGTCGGTCCGATGCAAACTAATACTTGCTCGGCCCTGCCTGTCGAACCCAATTCTACTGAATTGTGAACTCACCTCGTTTGGTTCTATGTTCGTTTTCGTCTCTGCGGAAGGACCAAGATGCAGCGATAAGGGGAAAAGACTGAACCTTTCTCCGATGTACGAACTGCGGTTCATTCGAATTCGAGATGCATCCGAAACTAGGTTTGTTCCGACAAGTCTTGCTGTGTAAAACATCGATTCGAGCTCTGGATCCATACGATAGATGGCCGCAGTCTCTGCGTCTGTCTCGTAGGATTTCAGTAGCGTTGCTGATTGGGCAATATCGCTAGGTGTATAATCGCGATCACCGATAGCCTTCTGCAATAGATCCGGGTGAAGGTAGATGCGGCGATATGGAATCAACGAGTTCGAGTTCGCTATCTCAGCGGCATTAGGTGACTCGGCATTATGGGCAATAGCGTTATCGTTCAGTGCAGGCACCGAAACCTCTTGCGCGTGCAGCGAAGCGAGGATACCAATCGTTAGAAGTAGTGCCTCAAAAATCCCCTTCAGTTTCGAGTTCATTCGCCCAACGCCCCATCTGTTCGATACGAATCCACTGCAGGCGGGAGAACACTGGCTGCTGGTGATATTGTCGTCGCGATCTTGTTATCGGCGTTTGCAGATGGCAATTCCACTTTCGAATCAGGGCGACTGGCGATTGCACTTCCAATCTGGCTGGGGCGACCGCTAAACACGCTCTTTCGCCTCGAGTTTCTGTCGAACGTCCATCGGACGAGGAAAAACGTCAGTGACAAGCCAGAGGCCGCAACCAATGCTTGCGAGAAAAGCAACGTGCTGTCGAATGCCCATTGAGATGAAGTCACTAGCAACAGTAGTCCCGCCACCCAAAGATACTTGTTTCGAAGCCAATGGAACTCGCTGACTAAGAAGAAAGCGACCAACGCGACCAATGCAGCGGGAACCCAAATCATGACTCGAGGTACCATCATGATCCATGGAGAATTCTGCTCATCCAACGCCACCAGCGTGTATCGATTGACCTGTGACTCAACGATGGGTTGCGAAGTAGCATCAAACTGCTTTTCGAGAGTTTCTTGATTCCATTGGTCGTCTCGAACTAACCACAATGACGACCATTTCCATCGATAGCTTGGGGATAATGATTCGGAGGTAGCAATCAAATGATCTGACCGAGAGGATACTACCTGCCAGACGATCGGCGAACGTCGAAGGTCGCTTCCCTCTATCGACATGGTCGGCATGGCGACTCTCTTTGTCCACCAAGCGGACTGAACTGTCGGCCACGAGAAAATCTCTAACGAGTAAGATCTGTCGCCCTCGACTACCACGGGGCGTATTGTCGTTCCGAAGTCCTCTGGTTTTGCGGACTCTGTCAGCGTAGGAGCTGTGCTCAGATCGATAATATAACGTCCCGTTTCTAACGGGGACAATTCCATAGACTTTCCGTTGAGAATACACTTTGGAGTTGCATTCAGAGATGGTGGCAAACTGATCGTGATGGACGCTTGGTTCGATTGAAAGTTGGTGACCAACCGGTGTTGCATCTCCGTTGACTTCATGATCGTCTGAAGCCAAGCTCCCTTGATCATGGGGGCTGTTGTGGACATGGAGGAGTTCGCAACGATCAACTGCAACTCAGGAGAATCCGTCGGTACAACAATCTTTGTCTGGTACCATCGTTTATCTCCGATTTGAATGATGGACGACGATTTTTCTAAAGAAAATGACTCCACGATGAGCTTTGTGCCAGGAACTGTATGCACTAAACAGGTTGTCGCATTCTGACGGAGTGTCGAAGTCGAAGAATCGCAATCGAGCGTTGCAAAGACTGGACGGATTCTCTCGGTTGATTTCGACCGCAAGTTTTTTTTCTTCTTTGGACGTAACGTCAACAACCATGTTCGTTCATTTGCCGCTGCAACAAGCAGCGTCTCTGGAACTGCGAATTGAAACCAACTGCAATCCTGCGATGCTTTCGGATGACGCTGCACCCATTTCTCCAATTCAAGCTTGTCGACTTCTTCCCATTCTTTCACCCCTTCCCCATTGATGGTTAACTCAAGTTGTTGAAGCAACTCTTCTTTTGTTAGTCGATCTTCGGGCTTGGAACGAACGGATAGCCATTCCTTCGGAACCGCAAGAAACAACTTCGTTGGTGCGATCCCTTGGAATTGCAAAAGCCAGTCTTGATCTTGTGCATCGCCGCGTTCGTCGATAAACAAACGGCTCGTTCCATTGCATTCCATGTCCGTCAAGAGTGGGTGCAATTCAAAGGCAAGCTTCAATTCAGATTCTTGACCCCGCATACTCCACAGAGATTGATAACGAGCGACACTCGGTAGCTCACTGTTCAAACGGTCTAGATCGCGATCGATCGAGAACGGAGTTCTGACAGATGGAACCGAAACAACCTCGACTCCAATCCAGTCTTTCTCACTAGCCTGAAGCCTTGCGAAGGATGACCGAATGAGAAGGTCACCCGATGGAACCCATGATTTTCGAGCTTGCGATTCATCATCGAGCCAAGATAGCGTCGGCATGAACAAATCGATCGCACGATTGGGTCTGGTCGATGACTGCACTCCCTTCGCATCGAACCTCCGAGTCATTTGAATTCCGATCTTTTTGCCAGCCGTCGGTTCTGGAGGAGTTGTTGGAGACAATCCACTGTCCGTTGTTTCCATCAAGTCGCTAATGCTCAATGGAATGATCGACTTCGACTCTTCTTTCGAACGAATTGGCGATAGGCTCAGATCTTTCCCCGTCGGAATCAGAAACATTCGCTCAACTTTCCAATCCCGAGTCTCCCACTGTAGAAAAGGAAACAACCGAAGATCTTCTTGAAAGTCCAAGACCCCAGTCGCTTGAATTCTATCCACCAGGATATCCACTCGATAATCCGCGCGAATGCTAAGATTACTTCTCTGTCGCAGCAACCGACATTTCAATGACTTTTCCTGACTGATCACTCGAAAGACCGTGGTTATCATTTCAGGAGAATCTGTTACCGCTCCTCGACGAAGAAATTCAATTTCCGGTTGTGCATCCCAAATCAGATTCTGGTTCCGTGGGGTTACGATTTCAACAGTCCCCGTGTGTTTCTGAACGCCATCAATAAGGGGCATAGGAAACACGAAGGAATCATTGTCTGATTTCGCTTCCCAGTTCCAATCAAAACTTACATCTAGTTCGTTCCGTGACATCGACTCTTCGATATCCAATGCCAAACGCAATGAACTGTCGCTAGTACTCCCTTGGGACAAACTCAAACGGTAACCGGAGTACAATCGAGAATCGCTTACCGTCTGTTTCCAATTGCTACCCTTAGGAAGTTCCAAAAGGAACCGACGACCTCCAAGTCTTTTCGGGCCTCGAAACGTCAATCGAGAATTGATGGCGAAAAGCCCCAACTTTGACGAATCAAACCTATTCTGGCTTAGAACCTCTGTTCCCATGACTCCATCGGAGTTTGCGTTTCGAACCCATTGGATTTCAACGTTGCCACCGCTTGTCAAGATCCGATATTGCTGCTTGCCATCCCGAAGCATCGGCTCGACAACCTCGGTGCCGTTACCCGATGCTGATACATCCCATTCACCCATTGGCAACACCAGCGTTATTGTTGTTCTGGTATTTGGCAATTCCAGACGAAGCGACTCCACCTGATTGCTGCTACCAATTTTGGCTGCGGCTGCTATCGCCAACTTTTGAACGCCAGATTGCGATGGTGGTAAACGCCATACATAGCCATTTCTGTTGGATGCCATTCCAACGCGACTGGCCTGCTCTGATTCCTCTGGAACAACTTGAATGCTTCCTAGATTGATGGGTAGAAGCGTCCACTTGGTTGTTGGAGCGATAACCATGCAAGACAGGGTAGCACGTATCTTTGCCAGCTTCCCTTCGACTTGGATATCGAGCTGTGAACCAGCTAGTGCTACATTTCCGTTTTCTGCCAGCAACTCGGAAGAAGATTGCAAGTACTTCTCAAACTCTTCATAACGAACACGCGGTACGAGTATTTGCTCCCCTCGCTCGTTTTTGAGAAACACGACGTCGGGTTGCATCCCTGGCGGGATCGCACTCTCGTCCGGCATGCCTGTTGGAGGAAATGTCCCCTGACCGAACAGCATCGACACCTGAATGAGAAAAGCAACACAGACTAGGCACAGGTCTTTGCACCGTCGGAAAACGGACGAGCCATCTTGCGGATTCAAGCCAGGTTTGGAATCCAATGCATTGACCTTAAACGCGGGAAAAGAAAGGCACGAATGAACAGTTGCTAACTATTCCATTCTACGCAAACCGCACAGTCTATTGAACAACCCCTTGGATGTGGCTGCTGAAAAGGACAGGATTCGGTGTTCTGACCGTCAATACCGCTACAATCAGCCTCCTCCAATGGTGCAACAAAAAAGACCGCATTGGAATTCCAACGCGGTCTTTGAATATTCGTCTACCATCGAACGCTGCAGCTTAGCGACGATCGGCACCACCGCCGCCGCCGCCACTACCACCGGATCTGCTTCGGCCACGACCGCGGCCACCACCACCGCCGCCGCCTCCTCCGCCACCACCACCGCGTCGGAATCCGCCACCGCTGCTACCACCGCCGCCGCCGCCACCCGAACGGCTCCGTCCGCCGCGGTCTCCGCCACGATCACCGCTTCGAGGTGGCCGACCTTCGCTTCGTTCGCCGGCTGGACGCTCTGGTCGCTCTTCGAAACCGATATCGTCCCCCAAGTCTTCGCCGCCGAAATCGTCATCAGACTCTTGGTTGTCATCTGCAGGAGCAAGGTCATCTTCGATTCCCAACTCTTCCAACGCCCGACGACGCGATAACTTCACTCGATCGTGATCGTCGATATCGATGACGATGACTTTCATGGTATCGCCAACTTTACAAACCGAATCGACGCTTGCGACATATCCACTCGATAGCTCGCTGATGTGGCACAAGCCATCTTTGCCAGGCAAAATCTCCACGAACGCACCGAAGTCGCGAACGCTCGAGACTACACCGTCGTAAATCTTGCCGATTTGAACCGTTGCTGTGCATGCTTCGACCCGACCGATTGCAATCTTTGCAGACTCAGCATCCGCAGAAGCAACCGTTACGTTTCCTTCATCATCTACGTCGATCGTAACTCCAGTTTCTTCTTGAATAGCCCGAATGTTCTTTCCACCAGGACCAATCAAGGCGCCGATCTTGTCTGGCTCAATCTTGGTTCGCAAGAGTCGTGGAGCAAATCGACTGGTATCGCTGCGAGGACGTGGGATGCAAGTTAACATCTTGCGAAGAATCTCAATGCGTGCTTCACGAGCTTGTTTCAAGGTGCCGCGAATGATTTCTTCGCTCACACCTGGAATCTTCAAATCGAGCTGAATGCCTGTGATGCCGTTTTGTGTTCCGGCGATCTTAAAGTCCATGTCACCAAAGTGATCTTCATCCCCGATGATGTCGGTCAACAAAGTGTACTGGTCGTTGTCTCGCACCAATCCAATGCTGATCCCAGCGACTGGATTCGAAATGGGAACACCTGCAGCCATGAGGCCCAAACAACCACCGCAAACACTAGCCATCGACGAGGAGCCATTGCTTTCGAGGATGTCGCTGATGACTCGGATCGTGTAAGGGAAATCCTCTGGATCAGGCAAAACTGCTTCCAGCGATCGTTCAGCGAGCATGCCGTGACCGATCTCGCGCCGACCTGGTGCGCGTATCGGACGGCATTCTCCCACCGAGAACGATGGGAAATTGTAGTCCAACATAAACTTCTTGCTGTATTCTTCTACCAATCCATCCACACGTTGTTCATCGCGAGGTGTCCCCAGCGTTACCGTAACGAAGGCTTGGGTTTCACCGCGTTGGAACAATGCCGTTCCGTGTGTTCGAGGCAAAAGATCTGCTTCGCAATGAATGGCTCGCAAGCTTTTCGAGTCTCGACCATCGCTTCGGCGACCTGAAAGAATCAAATCACGAACGACTTTGTTTTCGAGTATATGCCATACGCGATAGAAGAAATCTTTGCTCAATGCACCTTCGGCTGACGCGTCAGGAATGAAGGCTGCAACGGCCTCTTCTCGCAATACATTGCATGCATCATTGCGAGCTTTCTTCCCTTCGATTTGCTTCGCTTCTCGGAATCGATCGTAGTAGGACGCACTGAGCTTACCATGCAGCTCGGTCGTATCTGCAGAAACGTATGGCGTTTTGGTCGGCTGGACTTTGGCAAAAAAGTCACGCTGCAATTCGATTACTTGCTTGCAGATATCGTGCGCAAATTTGATCGCCTCAAGCATCTCAGCCTCAGGCATTTCCTGCGCGAAGCCTTCGATCATCATGACTTCTTTTTCGTTGGCCGAGACGATCATGTCGAGCTCGCTTTCCTCCAACTGTGCATGCGTCGGAAATGCTACCAACTTGCCATCCACTTTTCCAACTCGGCACGATGCAATCGGACCTTGGAAAGGAAGTGCGCTAATAAACAACGCTGCGGCTGCACCATTCATCGCAAGAACGTCTGCGTCATTCTGAATGTCACTGCTCAATACAATCGCTTGCACTTGGACTTCGTCAAAGAATCCATCCGGGAACAAAGGTCGAATCGGACGATCGATCAGTCGGCTTGTAAGAGTCTCTTTCGTCGTTGGTCTCGTCTCTCTCTTGAGGAATCCGCCTGGAAACTTTCCAGCAGCAGCGAATCGTTCACGATAATCACACGTCAACGGAAAAAAGTCTGTTCCCGGTCGCGATGGGCCAGTCGCGGTCGCTATCAATACTACGGTGTCTCCGTACTGACACAGTACGCTAGAGGTAGCCTGCTTTGCGAGCTCTCCCGTTTCAAAAGATAGAACGGAATCTCCAATTTGCTTTTCTACACGAATCTTTACCACTTAATCTTTTCCTTCCGATAACAAACGCATCTGGCATACAAGAGGGCCACGACGCAAATCCAAAAAAGCTCGTCCACTAGTTGGACAAAATCAGTTGTCCCAAGCGAAAACCAGCATCTACACATCCACTAGTGGAATGGCACTAGAAACCAAACTAGAAGCAACGCCTAACCCTTGGGCGAGACAAACTAACCCCTGGGCTAGACAAACAAACCCTGGGCAAGACAAACATTGCGACTGAGAGCAATCGCTCTCAGACTCAAACTCTACCCATACCAAAAGAAAACCCATTCTCGTTTCCGACAAACAAACTGTCGCATCCGACAAACAAAATTTTTGATTCCGAAAAACAAAAAAGGGCTGGTAAAACCAGCCCTCACTTCCGCACTACTTGCGAATATTCAATCTGCCAATGATCTCAAGATATCGCTGTGGATTATGCTTTCGTACATAATCTAGAAGCGACCTGCGTTTGCTAACCATACGGAGCAAACCGCGTCTGCTCGAGTAATCCCGAGGAGCAAGACGCATGTGTGCTGTCATTCCATTGATACGCTCTGTCAACAAAGCAATCTGCACATCGGCAGATCCATTGTCGCTCTCAGAGCATTGAAACGACTTAATCAGTTCTTCTTTTCGTTCTTTGCTAACGGTCATTCGCCAACCAATTTTTCCGGGTTCTTTCAGCATCCACGTCGTCTGCTGATTCAACTTCTAGTACTCATTCCTTAAGAAAAAGAATCCTAGAGAAATTTTCGATCTTTGCAACGGCAATTTGGTAGCCCCTGCGTCTAGAATAGGGTTCGACCCGCGAAAAATCTCCTGACAACCAGCAAACCTTGCATTTTCCCTGATAAATGAACATTTCCAGCACGTTCCGAATCGCCACCCGAGCGCTTGCGAAAAACAAACTCCGAGCCGGTTTGACAATTTTGGGAGTCGTCATCGGAATTGCTGCTGTCACGGCCATGGTTTCCATCGGAACTTCTGCGAGCGAACTTGTTCAGGGAGAATTCCGAAATCTGGGCACAAATGTCATTGTCGTCGCTCCCGCCAACCGACGCGGGGCCAGGCAAGGCCAAACACCAACCTTGACCGCTTCCGACATCGCTGCCATCGGAAAAGAATGTCCCAGTGTTCTGGCTGCCACACCCATCGTCGGCGCAGCAGGACAAGTCATTTACGGAAACAACAATTGTAGGCCTCGAGAGCTGCAAGGCGTCGGAGCGGATTACCTTCAAGTTCGCAACTGGGACATGCGATTAGGGGACTTTTTCACTGAAAGCGATATCAACAACTCGAACAAAGTTTGCGTTGTCGGGCAAACCATCGTCAAAAAGCTCTTTCAAACAACGAATCCCATCGGCAAGTCGATCCGGATTAAGAATATACCTTTCGAAATCGTGGGGGTTCTTAGCACCAAAGGGGCAAACATCGTCGGAGATGATCAAGACGATGTCGTGCTGATGCCATATGCTACTGTGCGAAAACGGCTCCAAGGCAGCAACTTCAACAACGTCGATGTCGCCCTCGTTTCAGCACGCGCGACGGAGCTGATGGGATCGGCAGAACAAGAAATCGATTCACTATTAATGGACCGGCATCGTATCGGAATGGGGGAACAACCAGATTTCGAAGTTGCCAATACCACCGAAATTGCTGGAGCCTTTAGCTTGGTCACCGCGACTCTCACCCTGATGCTCGCTTCCATTGCTGGCATCTCGCTGGTTGTCGGCGGAGTCGGGATCATGAACATCATGCTCGTATCGGTCACCGAACGCACCCGAGAAATTGGGATCCGTATGGCTGTCGGTGCGCGACCAAATGACATCTTGCTCCAATTTCTCGTCGAGTCGATGGTGCTGTCCGTCGTCGGCGGCGCGATCGGAGTTATCCTCGGTATTGGCGGTTCAGTCTCTTTAACCGTTGCAATCAATACGGTTTCGTCCGGAAGAGATTGGCCAATCGTTATCAGCCACTGGGCAGCCATCGCTAGCTTGTTATTCTCAGCAGCAGTGGGTGTCGGGTTTGGATTTTATCCAGCCTGGCGTGCCAGTCGCTTAGACCCGATCGATGCTCTGCGTTACGAATGAACCCGGTGGCCCCTCTGTGAACGACGAAGAAGAACTGATCCAGTCAGCGCTCGCCGGAAACAACGGCTCGTTCGAGGTATTGGTCGTTCGTTACCAAGATCGACTCTACACCGCGATGATCAGTGTCGTTGGCAATGCAGATGAAGCCGAAGATGTTGTCCAAGAAGCGTTCATCCAAGCGTATCTGAAGCTCGATACATTCCAGCAGAATAGCCGATTCTTTACATGGCTCTACCGAATCGCTTTTAACTTTGCACTTGCGAAACGACGTAGAAAAAAGGGGAACGTTTCTCTCGACGAAAGCAGAGAGACGGTTGGACTGGAACCCGAGTTCCACGGTGATGCTCCTGAAGTCCGTATGTCCCGAAGCGAAGATATCGCACTTGTGCACCGCGCCCTAGCCTTACTCACCGAAGACCATCGATCCATCTTGGTCCTTCGCGAAATGGAGGATATGGCTTACGAAGAAATTGCGGAGGTTCTTTCCATTTCCATCGGTACCGTACGCTCTCGACTGAATCGCGCTCGACTCGCTCTCAAAACGCAATTGGAAAAATTCCCTGAATGGAATCCCAACAACTGACCGTTGGGATCTTTATTCATCCTTCGAACTTCACTATTCCCATACGTTGTCATTCCCTGTGGATTCTATCGTCCTCGCATACAATCCACCCTTTCGTATCCCAAGCGATCGCTGGCTCGAAGTGCGTCTCGATCTCCAAAATCGCTTGGAATCGCCAGTGCTGCTCTTGGACATGTCCCTCCCCATCGAGGAACTAGAACAAGTCGCACGTTCGCATTGGGCTTTTTGTTGCAAAAGAAATTCCCAACGTGTTGTTCTAATCACTGTGGATTGCGCCGAACAAGCATCTGCACTTATCGATGTTGCGAGACTGTGGAATCAACTCGACGCTGATGCACCTAGCAACCCACCCTTGTTTCTTGCACAACGATGGGATAGTTCCGACTGGGCGGAGTTTCTTGTTTCAAGCGACCTCGAAAAGTCCATGGGGCCATGGCTCATCGTCGCAAGGCACCCCGTCGACGTGGGGGATCGAATGAACCCAGGGATCTTCACTTTGCAAAGAAAACAGATTACAGAGCTTGTATGGGAACTGCGAAGACTTGGTGTTCACGCAGATTTTGCTATTCAGGAAGCGAATCCCGTAAACCGCCAGACTGAATTCTATGCGGAAATCCCATGGGGAGAATTACTGGATCTCCATTCGCGATCCGATGAGGCGGATACGGATCGTATTGTTCTCATATGTAACGGTATTTGTGGCTCCAAGGGCTTCGACCAGGTCTTCCCTCTCAAGAGGATAGTACCGTTGTTGGTGAATAAGTATCTGGGGGCGTTCGAGTACACATCCCCTTTACCGACTGAATTGGCTTCAATCGATCGCGGGCACGAAGAATTCATGAGACGCATCAACGCTTTGCTGCCCGTCGCGTATCGAGGGCGTGCCGACGAGATTCAAACCGATTCGATGGGGTCGGCTAGTGTTCAACTCGCTCCGGACGGTAAAGTCCCTTGGGACAAGATATGGACTAGCTTTTGCGATTTAGGAATCGCCGGCGGGCCGCCTCACCGAGGACGTCTCCTAGAACCTGTTGATCGAATCGATATCGACAGCGATAGAGACGCATATCACATGGTTGTCGCAGAAATTTGCCGAGGTATATCCCTCGTGTCAGGTTTAGAAACCGTTGAATGCGAGTCGTTAGGTTGGGTCGGTGTTGTTTGTGAAAACGAATCCATGGCTGCATGGATGTTGCGCGCCATCATCGCCGAAAATGTGATCGCGCGACGCGAGAGAAACGTAGTATATGTTCCTGCCGGTCCACAATTCACTATCTACAAAGAAATCAAAAACGTCATCGTCACCATCGCAAAGACGACCCATTTCTATCGCCTTTGATTCCCTCACGAGTCAATACAATTGGATGAGTCACTACACCGTTGCAGGCATGTCGTAGGGTGGCCTCGCTGGTCGCGATACAAGAGCCGAAGCTTTTTCATTGCCCTTGAACTGCTCACCCGTTGCATCAAAGTGCAACGTCTCATCGACTCGATAAGCAATGTTCGAAAGGTGGCACAGCGCAGAGGACAGATGCCCCTCCAGAATGTCAGCCGTTAGAATCGCTCGATTCCTCGAACGAACTGCGGATATCCAGTTTCGAAAGTGCGGTGTATCGGAGATCGGACTACCAGGCTGATACGCAGAAGGTCCAGGCTCTCGTTTGTCCCCCAAGAAGGAATAGTAGCTTGAATAGTCTGGAAAGACCATGGTTCCTTTCGTCCCAAGGAAGATCGCACCTACCGGGAAATCCTTTTGCACGAAAGGATATTGATCACGAAATCCAGCTTCCGCATTCGTGTACCAATCTCGAACTTCAAAAGTAATCATCTTTCCATCGGGCCACTTCAGCATCGAAGAGAGCAAACCTGGGGTTTCCGCATCACTCTTGAATAAATTCTCTTGGATATAGTTCGTCCCCATCGCGGAAACGGTCGTAGGGTGTTGATCGATTTTCATCCCCCAACGCAACAGATCCATTTGATGGACTCCTTGATTACCAATTTCGCCGTTGCCGAAATCCCAAATCCAATGCCACTTTGTTTGGTGAAAGGTACTGTAAGGACGCAAAGGAGCGGGGCCACAAAAAGCATCCCACTGTAGATTGACAGGCGCAGGCCGAGTCTCATTTTTTCCATGATTGCGCCGTATCTTGTATGCTATCCCGCGGCCAAAATAGACTTCCCCGATCAGACCATCGTGCAGATGTTTCATCCCGTCGACGATGTTTTGCGAAGATCGACATTGCGTTCCGTGTTGAACGATCCGATCGTATTTGCGAGCCGCTTCTACCATCTTCCTGCCTTCGAAGATGTTGTGAGATCCAGGCTTTTCCACGTAGACATCTTTCCCTGCTTGGCATCCCCAAATAACCCCCAAAGCATGCCAATGATTGGGCGTAGCATAGGTTACCGCGTCGATCGATTTATCATCTAACAATCGCCGTAAATCGTCGTAACCTGTAACCTCATGGCCTGTTTTTTCCTGGCACGCGCGAATGGCGTTTGCTGTTTTTTGCTGGTCACAATCGCAAACGCCACCAAGCTCAATATTTAAAGAAGTATCCTTCTCTAATTCCGCTAGACTGCTCGTATGCGAATTGGCTCTGCCGCCCATGCCAACAACGGCAATTCGCAATTTACTATTCAAATTGCGAGCGCGAATGATTGCAGGAAATGCAAAGGCTGTTGCGGCAACCGTACCTGCGGTAAGTGCATTTCTGCGAGACAATCGTTGTTTGTTTTTCATGATTCCATGTGCCTGCCGTAAGAGAGGAATACTAACATCGGTCTATGCGTAATTGCGAGCCACCACTTCAGCTATTCAATGTAAAGCAGTTCATTCGCGTTGAGCAACGCGCGACAAAATGCTTCGATGCCATGCTTTTCTATCAAAGGACTCGCAGCCACCATTTCCTCAGGAGAAGGATCTCGCTGAAAAACAATTCGGTAGGCCTTGGTAATCGCCACACCAAGCTCCAATGCTTTGTCTTTGTCGCCGGCAATACGATCGCCAATCGCCTTTGCCATATCCAAGGTAAAGCTATGGTTCAGCATTGTTAACGCTTGCAACGGTGTCGTCGTATTGGCTCGTTTCGGTGCCGCAAACGCATTGTCCGGCAAATCAAAATCACTGAGTACGTCGACGATGCTCGCTCTCGCATTTTGATGATAAACGGATCGTCGGTATGTTTCTGGTCCGTGAACGTCGAGCGGAAAATACGTGCAAACGTTATTCTGCGTAAACTTGTATAAACGGAATCCTGGCCCACCCATCGGTTCCAACCGCATCTTGCCCGCGACGGTCAGCATCGTGTCGCGTAACTCCTCCGCCGAAAGCCGACGCGGCGGAAAACGCCACAATAACCTCGAATCTTTGTCCTGTTTTGCAAAGTCTTCCTGGTAGGCAGCACTTTGCTGATAGACCTTGGATAAAAGGATCTCGCGATGAAGCGATTTGATCCTCCAGCCGTTCTTGATCAAACGGCTAGCAAGATAATCTAGCAACTCCGGGTGCGTTGGTTTGCTTCCCAAATAGCCAAAGTCGCTCGGGCTATCCACGATGCCTGTTCCAAAATGGTATTGCCAAACGCGATTCGCTAACACTCGCGGTGTAAGTGGATTGCTATCGTGGGTAATCCATTTTGCCAATGCGAGACGTCTTTCACCCTCGTCTGCATTCGGTTTCAATTCAAAGGAGATCGGTATTCTGCTAAGAACCTGCAAACTAGACGGTGCGATTGGCTCCCCTAATTTCATCGGATCGCCTCCCTTGCGAACAAAGGTTGGCTCTTTCGGTGTCGCAAAGGTACCTGCCCACACTTGAGGTAGCTTTGGAACTTTAGCAATCGCGGCACGAATCTTTTGGATCTGTTTGTCGAAATCCGCGAGCTGCTTGTCTTCCTCGACTGTCTCCATAGCTCGGCGAGCCTTTGCGATTCCATGCGCGGGAGTCCATGGCTCGCGACCTTCATCGGACGCAACAGTTGTCCATTGAATTCCGTCGACAGAGACCTGCACTTCGTACTCGCAAGGTGTCGAGCCTCTCACTTTGCTATCATCGATACTCCGATCCCCTCTCGCGTTAAGGAACGTGATTCTTTGAATCTTTTCTACTTTTGGAAAAGTGAGTAACAACTCGGAAGGAGAACCGATGAACCACGCTTCACCAAGCGCGTCATCGATACAATATTGAGGACCATAGGCTTCTGGAAAATCTTCAGCCGTCGCCGACTTGGCTCCTGTAGCGATTGTCCCATGCGTCGCTAATGCAACATTGCGTTCTGGCTGGTCTGCACTCCATACTCGAAACTCAGTAAGCTTTCCACCTTGGCCACCTCGCCTTTTGCCTTTCACACCATCTTGATAGTCGCTCGTCAGTCCGTGAATGATAAACTTCAGATACTTTACTTCGACAGCGTCAAAGGACTCGTCTGTTCCATGTAGGTCGATCTTGGGACGTGTCGCTTTGGTTTGTTCGGAAACAGCTTTGGCACGCACCTCGATCGCGGCTTCAAGCTTTCCTTTTTCTGACTCCAACTGCTTCAGTTGTTCATTGTGAGGCTTCATGGCATCTTCAAGAGCCCTTCTCTCCGCTTGGGTCGCAATGCTCCGGCGTGCATGCGTCACACCTTCGAACGCGGCCAACATACGATAGTAGTCTTCAGCGGGTATCGGATCGAATTTATGATGATGACAACGAGCACAGTTGATGGTTAATCCCAAAAAGGCACCACTCGTAGCCGTGATCACATCGTCCAAAGTGGCAGCGCGTATATTCGCTTTGGCTACGGCGTCTTGATTGCCGACATCGTCATAGGGGCCCGCGACAAGAAATGCCGTGCCGACCTCGACCGACGGATCGTCCTTTCCAATCACATCCCCAGCCAGATGCTCGATCATCAACTGTTGAAACGACTTGTCGTCGTTGATCGATTGGATCACGTAGTCGCGAAACGGCCACAAATCATCCACGATAACATTTCGCTCAAAGCCATGGCTCTCACCGAATCGAATCACATCGAGCCAATGCCTTCCCCATCGTTCCCCATAACGAGGCGAGGCGAGTAATCGATCTACCAAATCAGCAACCGCTGCTTGCGGGCTCTTTTGATATTCGCTCTCAAACGCCACGATCTCTTCATAGGACGGAGGTAGTCCGATCACATCGTACGTCATGCGCCGAATGAGCGATCGCGCATCGGCGGGTGGATTGCCAGCCAAATTCTTCTCGGACCACTTGGCGGAGATAAAGTCATCGATTTTTTCATGAGCGAATTCTGTCGCCACTGGTTGCAAAGACCACCACGATTTGTCGGCTCTCTTCGCTTCTAGTACAACACCGGTTCGCGGGTCGGGGGCACCCATGTTGATCCACGACGTAAAATCCGCAATGACTGCGTCCGGCAGTTTCGGCTTGTTCGGAGGCATCTCCATGCCATC
>Ga0207937_1000174_pt1 | contig 22334 bp, 17 predicted proteins | sample LakMenEpi04Sep11_FD_150668 | JGI IMG/M metagenome (GOLD analysis project Ga0207937, IMG submission 150668) | Freshwater microbial communities from Lake Mendota, WI - 04SEP2011 deep hole epilimnion (SPAdes) | ecosystem: Environmental > Aquatic > Freshwater > Lentic | place: Lake Mendota, Madison...
ACGGAAGTCAAGGAGTTCGAAATTGAACTGTTGGAACGACCAGGCCCCACAAGACCTTATTCAGCCAACTTGGGAGGCCAAGCGGCCAACGTTCAGGACCAACAAGGAGCCAAAGGATATGAGTACGGTGGAGTTTATAAGTCCATCGATGGCGGTGAATCATGGACTCGCGTCAACAGCATCCACTCTCGCCCCATGTACTTTAGCGTGATTCGCGTAGATCCGAACGATGACAAGAAGATCTATTTGCTCGGGGTTTCGCAATCGCAGTCGATGGATGGTGGGCTGACTTTTGACTCCAACCTGGGACGCGGTGTCCACGCAGATGGCCACGCGCTATGGGTCGATCCCAAGGATGGAAAGCACATGATCATAGGAGTAGATGGTGGCGTCTACACAACCTATGATCGAGGAAATCGATGGGATCACTTGAATACTCTAGCTCTCGGGCAATTCTATCACGTCGCTATTTCGCCAAAGTATCCGTACTATGTTTACGGTGGTCTTCAAGATAACGGGACATGGGGTGGACCCTCCATGAGCTTGGGCGGCAGTGGACCCGTCAATGAAGATTGGTTGTCTGTCGGAGGTGGGGATGGCTTCATGTGCCGAGTCGATCAAAACGACCCGGATCTAGTCTATTGGACGAGTCAAAACGGCGCGATGGGACGCCGGAACATGAAATCCGGTGAGCGAGCATCCATACGCCCGCGAACAGTCGAGGGACAACCCGATTATCGGTTCAACTGGAACACGCCTTTTATCCTGTCGAATGCAAACTCGAGAGTGTTTTATGCTGCTGGCAACTACGTATTCCGTTCTCTAGATCGAGGAAACAATCTCGAAAAGATTTCGCCCGAGATCACTCTGACAAAGCGTGGTTCAGCCACCGCACTCTCGGAGTCACCACGCGATGCGAACGTGCTCTATGTTGGCACCGACGATGGCGCTTTATGGGTAACCCAAGATGGTGGCAAATCCTGGAATGAGATCGGAAAGAATCTTAATTTACCCGCCCCTCGGTGGGTATCCACGATCGAAACCTCCCGCTTTGCCGATGGCCGGGTTTACATCTGCCTCGATGGGCATCGATCGAACGACGATGAACCTTATCTTTTTGTGTCGGAAGATTTTGGCAAAAAGTGGACCTCGATCAAGACGAACCTTCCTTGGGGATCAACACGAGCACTGAGAGAAAGTCCCGTGAACGAGAATTTCCTGATTGTCGGTACCGAGTTCTCGGTGTTCGCATCAGCAAATCGAGGTGGTCATTGGAACTCCCTCAACGGAAGTTTGCCGACGGTTCCGGTGTTTGACTTCGCATTTCACCCAACGAATGGCGAAGTCGTGGCTGCAACACACGGTCGGAGCCTTTGGATTGCAGACGTGACTCCCCTTCATCAATTCAACGCGGAAAAGATGAATGAGCCTGGATATTTGTATAAACCGACAACAGCGATTCGTTGGAGACGAGAACCTTCCCGTGGTACAAGCAATCGAAACTTCGTCGGAGAAAACCCACCGAGTGGAGCGTCGATTTTCTATTCGCTTCCCAAGAAAGCAAAGGAAGTCGTCGTAAGAGTTTCCGAAGCTTCCGGCGAAGTGGCGAGAGAAATCCGCGGCTCAACGGAACCAGGACTTCATCGTGTGAATTGGGACTTTACCATCAGTCCACCACAACGAGCTCCATCGCGTGAAGCTGGTGCAGCTTCGGCTGGACCTGGAACACGCCCCGAGGGAGCACGCGGCGGCGGTCGTGAAGGCGGCGGCGGTCGTGGTGGCTTTGGCGGTCTTGGGCGAACACGCACTGCGGGCTCCGGAACTTACAAGGCAACGTTGATCGTTGACGGCAAAGAAACCTCCAGCGAACTTCGATTAGTCTCCGATCCGAACCTACCAGCAACCATCGAGATTTCTGGAAGCGAGTCCGAATATGAAATGTGGATGGGTGATGTCCAAGACGAAGGGGAAGAGGAAGAAGTTGTATTCAGCGCAGTGATTGATGACTAGCTAGTTCGTCCATTCCTCAATCCTTCCTCCTCTTTTTCCCTCCACTTCATCCCCTCCTCGTTTGCTTCATCAATGAGGAGGGGCTTCATCAATAGGCCGGGAGCCTAAGGCTAAATAGGCTGGGAGCCTAAGCTAAAGGTGCAGGGACTGCGATCCACATCCACACATCGCCAAAAACCAGCTGTGATTAGATTAGTTGTTTTCGTTGCTCGCTGGTTTACTTAGATGTCGCTGCAGATAAATCGCTCGCTCGATGTTTCTATCGGTTACGCTCAGTTTATTACCGCGAAGCTTTTGCAGATGAGCGGGCTGTGTGTGAATAAACAGTTTGTTCAAGGTTGGGATCTGGATGTCTCCAATCAAGCCGAGATTGACTCCCATCCGGACCTTGCTCAAGTAATGCATGGTCTCTTCGCTGCTTATCTTCTTTGCCGTGCACAGAATGCCCAACGCTCGACTGACGTTGTCATGCAGGTCTTGTTTGCTTTCCTCAATGAGAAACTCGCGGGCGCGGCGTTCGTATTCGATCAACCGAGGAACGACTTCCTTTACTTTGCTCATCAATGCAACTTCGTTCCTGCCCAAAGTCGTCTGATTGCTCACTTGGTAAAAGTCTCCCATGAATTGGGAGCCTTCACCAAAGAGGCCACGCACCGCCACATTGATCTTGTTCAACGCACGAAAAACTTTGTCTATCTGCTTAGTAGCCACCAAGGCGGGCAAATGAAGCATGACGCTGACTCGAAGCCCCGTTCCAACATTGGTCGGGCATGCAGTGAGGTAACCTAGCTTTCTCGTGAACGAGTAAGTCAGCTTGCTTTCTAGCAAATCGTCTAGCTTGTCGATACGCTCCCAAGCCGATTCGAGGTCGAGCCCACTTTGCATCACTTGCAGTCGCAGGTGGTCTTCCTCGTTTACCATAATACTGAAGCGTTCTGACGGATCCAGAATCACGGCCCTGGCACCTTGGGCTTCGCTCAACTCATGGCTGATGAGTTGCCGTTCCATCAAGAATTGTCGATCCAAATCACCTAGTTTTGCGACGTCCACATACTCTGCATCCGCCGATAGTGGTAATGAATCCAGTGCGCGGTGAACCTCGGCCGCAATGTCGGCCCTATCTTTTGGAGTGCATTTTCGGATGAATGGGAAATCAGCCAAATTCCGAGCAAGCCTAATTCGGCTACTGATCACTATGTCCGATTCCGGACCGTGACCGCTCATCCATTCGCCGCTTTGTTGTGCTAAGTCTTCTAGTTTCACTGTGCTTGCTGCTTGCCGCTTGCGTTTCCAACTACGTCGACCAATGGTGCCTCAGGGACGAGTCATCATTTCGGTGATTGTAGCGTTTCTTCTACCCATTGGATTGTAGGGCGAACGAGATTGTAGTTAAGTGGGTATTACTCGTCATGAGGGTTGGATTGAAAGGAATCGGACGGCGGCGATTCCTCGTCAGTAGTTTCCTCTTCGCTTAAGTGGCCGGCTTCGATGGCGGCGATCTGATCGCGTAGGCCACTGGCTTTCTCGTACTCTTCTTTCTTTACTGCCACTTTCATCTGCTCTCTCAACTGAGCCAGTTGCCTCTGACGCTCAGGTGACCCTCGCAGGTTTTTTGGGACTTTTCCGGAATGTCCCAACGCATTGTGAATATTGACCAATAGCGGTTCAAGATCGTCTTCAAAGGCCACATAGTCATATGCACAGCCGAGACGTCCGCCCTTGCGAAACTCCGCGAACGTAATTCCGCAAACCGGACATGTCTTCTTGTCGGCAGCCTCAATTTCCTCGGCAACTTTTTCCATTTTCAATTGCTTGGCCAAGACACTGGAGATAGCTGAACTCGGAGAGACCGAATCCGTAGCCAGGAACTCCCGTGCGTGTTCCTCGCACAAATGGAGGACTTTTGGTCCTTCGGGCTCGGTTAGTTCAGTTATATGAAAGGTTGCAGGTTTTTCGCAGCGATTACACTTCATAGGAATTCTTTAGCAGACGGTTCGCGAGAAAGTCTTTGTTGGTAGTATAGACATCTCTTGCCAATCGGGCGATGCGGTTAAGCAAGTGATTCTGTCGCGTTTTGAAAGCAAACTTTTCTGGATGAGCACTTTTCCACCTATTGACCAATTTCAGGTACTCGCTCCTGATTACGATCTGATTCCGATCAGCCAACGGCTCTTGAGCGATCATTTGACTCCCGTGACAGCCTTTCGGCAATTGGACGACGGGCATAGTTCTGCGTGCTTATTCGAAAGCGTTATCGGAGGCGAGCGGATCGGACGCTATAGCTTTATCGCCATCGGACCTCGTTGCCGTATAGTCGCAACTCGAGACCAGGTCGAATGGCACGAAAATGGCCAGGTCGAAAAACATCAAACGGCCGACCCACTGCAGTTCCTTCGCGACCGTATGGTTGGCTACAAAGTCGCAACCATGCCTGGACTGCCACCCTTTGTTGGGGGTGCCATTGGATTCGCTGGTTACGATGTTATCCGTTACGTCGAACGATTGCCCAACGCTCCGCCGGACGATCGCCAATTGCCGGACCTCGACTTCGGCTTTTATGATTTACTGGTCGTATTTGACAATGTCAACAAAACGGTCCTCGTCGTCCGACTTGTAGCCGTTCCTTCGACGAAGCACGCCGACGAGATTCGGCAAGCCTACGAACATGCAACCCGCGACATCGAAGCGACTATTGAAAAGCTTCGAAGCCCGCTTCCTCAAACAGCCGTCGAAGAAATCGAACTTGGGAAGCGACTAGACGTCGTACCGAAGTCGAACTTTACCCAGGAAGGTTTCGAAAATGCGGTTCGCAAATGCCGCGAGTACATTTTGGCTGGAGATATCTTCCAAGTCGTCCTCAGTCAGCGGTTCGAAGTTGAAACGGAATCGGACCCGTTAGAGATTTATCGCACACTCCGCGTGGTCAACCCCAGCCCCTTCATGTTCTTCGTCCGAACACCCTCGTGTACTCTGGTCGGCAGCAGCCCAGAAGTCATGTCGCGAGTCTACGATCGGATCGTCACCGTCCGGCCTCTTGCAGGAACTCGCCCTCGCGGCAAAACGATCGAAGAAGACGAACGGCTCGCTCTAGAATTGCTCAACGATCCGAAAGAACGAGCGGAACACGTGATGCTCGTCGACCTTGGTCGGAACGATATCGGACGTGTCGCAAAGTTCGGCTCGGTGCGTCTGAGCGACCTGATGGTGGTTGAACACTACTCGCACGTGATGCATATTTCATCCAACGTGAATGGTGAGTTGCGTGAAGATATGGACGCCATGGATGCCTTCAAATCTTGCTTGCCTGCCGGCACCGTGAGCGGCGCTCCAAAAGTGCGAGCGATGGAGATCATCGATGAACTCGAACCGACCCGTCGCGGCCCGTACGCAGGTGCCGTCGGATACTTTGACTTTCGAGGCAACATGGACACGTGCATCACCCTTCGAACCATGGTCATTTGCAAAGGGAAAGTCTACATCCAAGCAGGCGCTGGACTCGTCGCCGATAGCGACCCCACCAGCGAGTATCAAGAGACGGTCAATAAAGCGAAAGCACTGTTGACTGCGGTGGAACTCACCAATCAACGCAGATTAAAAGCGCAGAACAAAGCAGACTAGCACCTATTCATGAACCAGCCGTTTCAGACTCAATCGACCGCAACGAATCTTCGCAAACGCGCTGAGCTATTGGGTCGACTGCGTCGTTTTTTTGATGAGCGTGCTTTCACCGAAGTTCAAACACCTGTCCTTTGTAGCGAGACCGTGATCGATCGACATCTCGATCCCATCGCTGTCCCATGGAAACTGCCTGGCCAATCGTCTGCCCTTTGGTATTTGCAAACGTCTCCAGAACAATCCATGAAGCGATTGCTTGCCTCTGGAATCGGCAGCATTTATCAAGTCGGACCTGTGTTCCGAGACGGAGAACTCGGGCGACTTCACAACCCAGAATTTACCATGGCAGAATGGTATGACGTTGGTGCAGACTACGAACGCGGCCAACAACTACTCTCGGATCTGCTCGTCCGTTTGCTCGATTGTGAACCCGCGGAAAGCGTCAGTTTCGAACAAGCGTTTCAAGCGGCCATCGGACTACCACTCTTCGAGTCGTCACCCGCAGATTTCGGTCGCTGGGCTGTTGAAAACGAAATTGTCGACACGGAGAAATGGTCAACCGATTGGGATGATTGGGTGAACCTGCTCTTCTCAGAGCGAGTCCAAGGGATGTTGGGCTGGCACCGGCCTGCAATCGTCAAAGATTTCCCCGCGTCACAAGCTGCTTTAGCAGTCGTCAGCGAAAACGACCCAAGAACTGCCGAACGTTACGAGATTTTTTATCACGGCGTGGAGCTAGCCAATGGATATCACGAATTACTGGATGCGAAAGTCCTTGCAGATCGAGATCGGTTAGCCAATCAGCAACGAGTGTTGGATGGCAAAACAGTATTGCCCACCTGCGAAAAGCTACTCGAAGCGATGAGAAATGGTATTCCAGCATCCTGCGGTTGCGCACTAGGATTTGATCGCGTGGTGATGCTCGCATGCAATGCGACGAGCTTGCGAGAGGTCGTCTCCTTTGCCGCGGAGCGAGCTTAAGAACAACTGAACAGATCGTATTGAACCGATCGTATTGAACGCGTTAAGGAAAAGAGCGAGATCTTATGGCACTTCAAATTCTGCCCACTATCTGTGCGTTGGATTGTCCGGATGCCTGCTCGCTTCATATCACTGTCGAAGATGGCAAAGTTACGAAACTCCAAGGAGATCCCGATCACCCGATCACTCAAGGGTTCGCTTGTGTGAAGATGGCTCGCTATCCGGAACGCCAAGAGCAATCGGACCGTTTGCAGTATCCCATGCGCCGCGTCGGTCCCAAAGGTGCGGGGCTGTTTGAACGGATATCGTGGGATGTTGCCATTGATGAAATTGCTCAGAAAACCAAGTCGATCGTGGAATCGCATGGCCCACAGTCGATATTGCCTTTCCATTACGGTGGTACGATGGGCGTTCTGGAGAGCAATCGCCCACTCGCATTCTTTCGTCAACTAGGTGCTCTCGAATTGGACCAAACCATCTGCGCATCAACCGGCGGGGCAGCTTGGGAGATGAACTATGGACCGAACAAACTTGGTACAGACCCAGAGGATTTAATCCACTCGCGTTATGTGATTCTTTGGGGTATCAATGCGCTGAGAAGCAACTCGCATATCGCGCCATTCCTAAAAGAAGCCAGGCACCGCGGAGCGCATATTCTTCATATCGATCCGTTCCGCAATGAGACTTCGCGATTTGCTGACGAACACTGGCAGATTCGAGTCGGGACAGATACCGCGTTAGCAATGGCCATCGCCAACGCGATCTTCGAGAACGACTGGTTCGATGCGGATTACCTCAATCTTCACGCCATGGGAGTCGAAGAGTATCGAAGAGCCTGTTCGGAATGGACTCTCGAACGCGCTGCTGAGTACTGCGATGTACCTCTTGATGCCATTCAGACGATGGTGCAACAATTTGCAATGAGCTACGCACCGTTTGTCAAAGTCGGCTATGGAATGACTCGAAATGAAGGTGGTGGCAATGCGATTCGAGCCATCACACTTTTGCCTGCAATTCTTGGCGCGTGGAAAAGGCGCGGTGGCGGTGGTGCAATTTCTACGAGCGGTGCCTTTGGATTGAACACGAAAGCGATCAACGGTATGCAATTGGCTAACACAGCCGTCAGGCATATGAACATGAATCTGCTGGCGACGGAGTTAGCACCCAGCCAGTCCTCGATCCATGGCATGTTTGTTTTCAACTCCAATCCCGCGGCTGTCACCCCAGATTCATCGCGAGTGAGACAAGGATTGGCTCGCGAAGATTTGCTATGTGTCGTGTTGGAGCATTTCCAAACCGATACGGCGGATTACGCAGACTACTTGCTTCCAGCAACGACGTTTCTCGAACACCATGATGTCTATACTGCGTATGGACATTACTATTTGCAATATTCCGAACCCGTCGTCGCACCTCGCGGAGAAGCCAAACCGAACAGTTGGTTCTTTCGTGAGCTCGCTAGGAAGATGGGGATGATGGACACATCGCTCGAGTGGTCGGTCCCCCAAGTGATAGAATCGTTACTAGACAGTCCCAATCCGTTCTTGTCCGGAATCACGGCGAATGAATTACAACAAAAGAAGTCGATCAAATTGAAGCTTCCTGCAGAGTACCGCCCCTATGCAAACGGTAGCAACTTTGAAGACAAGAAGATTCGATTTTCCCCTGTCCCCCAGCAACTCACCTTTCAAGAAGTGCTCACACCAGAATTGCCTCTTCGATTAATCTCCCCACCGGGAAGTCATAGTGTCAACACGACGATGGGGAATGTGAAAAGCATTCTCAAGTTAGCGGGTGGTGAGCCTCAAGTGATGATTCATCCTTCAGACGCAGAGGCTCGAGGCATAACGTCAGGCGAACGCGTTCATATTCGAAGCAGCACAGGAAGCATTCTTCGCAAAGTGATTGTCAGCGACGATGCAAAGCTAGGAGTCGTAATCGCCTTGGGGCAATGGTGGCCGAAACTATCGCCAGATCGCAAAAGCCTCAACGATATCACCAGCGAACGACTTACCGATCTGGGAGGAGGAAGCACATTCGGAAATGTTGCAGTACAAGTTTCGAAAGCATGAGTGTCGTGGATCGCTCCGTCGATCCATCTTCATTCACCCTCGCTCAAACTCTTTGAAAAGCAGCGTTCTTCGAAGTCATCAATTCGTTTTCTGGAAATGATCGCGGAGCGATCAGCGACTTTGTTGACTTTGCTGTTGGCGAAGTGCTTCGATCTCAGCCTCGAGTGGGCCAAGATCCAAGACTGGCTCCACGACAACATCCCTTCCACCCTTTAGTGTCGGGCGTTGTTTGCACGAAAAAAAATGGGAGACGTAACGCTGCATAGCGACTTCTTCAGGAACTTTGAAACGATCTCCCTTTTGAAGAATCGGACGATAGTCATGCATTTGCCCGAACTGTCGTTCACCCGCCGCTTGGCATGGGAACCAATATCCTGCGCCATCTTGGTCTTCAAGATAAAACTCTGGATAGCAATGCTCTGGTATCCAAACACACCTTGCAGGAATATCGCTCGCTCGACACAAAGCGACAAAGATGCCCGTCATCTCTTCGCAATCTCCTTGCTTGTCCTTGAGCGCTTCCTTTATCTGTCGCAAATCACCGTTCCGATACTCGATATTGTCTCGTACCCAATCGTAGATCATCTCGACGTGACGCCATGCATTCTCGGGCTTCGAGTCTTCGATCTTCTTTGCGGTTCGCTTTATCTCGCTCAGGTCGATATCAATATATGGACTGCTACCTAAGTACCATTTGAGTTCTTTCGCACTGCTCTTCGGAACTCTGAAGATAGATGTATCCGTTGGAGCGTTGATGAATGACTTTACCACTTTCACTTGAACCACCAGCTCGAGTGTGTTGTTAGGTCCCAAGCTGTTCATACGCATGATAAGCTGCTTGGCCCCAGCCGGCAGATCTCGAAATTGCCAAGCGACATTGTCTGGCATCTGGTTCCCGACAACTTCAATGGTCTGTTCAGGCCAGTCCATCGGAAACGGAATCGTTGCCAATAGCGACGTGCAAGAGTTATCGTTGGTCGCGAACCGCATGCCAAACTGCATGTCCATCGATCGAGGAGCAAAAAGATTGACTCCGTTACTTCCCTCGACCACACGACCAACAATGACACCTGGGTCCACCTTCTTCGGCGAAGTCTTGGCTCGTGCGGATGTTTTCGATTTCGCATCTTTGGAATCCTTGGATTCCTTAACATCTTTTGCTGTGTCCGTAATGGCGACGACCGCACGGCTCGAATCCTGAGCCGAGAGCGGGGTTGCTTGAAGTGCAGCGAGCAAAAGCAATAACTTATGAAGACGGTTCAGTTGCATTCTTGGTCCTCCGATCGAAAGGGCGTCCTATTCCAGGATAAACTGCCAACCTACGATTGTGGGAAAAGAATACCCAACTGGTCACAATTCTTTGAGAGATGGGTAGTCTGGTTGTAGTGACCAGACCACCCATACAGAGGATTGCGATTGTGCAGATACTTGCGATTGAAAGGGGCTTTAGCGATCGAAGAACTTGCGGAAGCTGTAAACCGTTGCGGCTCGGCCAGCTCGGGCGATCGAGGTTGTCAAAGGGATTTCCTTCGGACAAACAGCAACACAATTCTGAGCATTTCCGCAAGCAGCAATCCCTCCAACGCCCGTTAACGCTTCCATCCGATCGTCGGCGATGTTTTTGCCTACGGGATGAGCATTAAACAGCATTGCTTGGGAAATTGCGTGTGCCCCAATAAACCCTTGGTCGTAAGCCTCTTTCTTGCGAAGATCGTACGACTCGTCTGTTTCGCCAGGATTTCGTTGCAATTCAATCTTGGTGAACTGAGGACACGCCTCCAAGCAGCAGCCGCAACTCATACACTGGCTAAGCGGATAACTTTGCTCCTGGTCAGCTCGGGAGATCCGAGGACCAGCTCCCATGTCGTAAGAACCATCGACTGGAACCCACGCTTTCACTCTTTTTAGATTATGGAACAACCGCGAACGATCAATCATCAGATCTCGAAGTACAGGGAACTTCGACATCGGCTGAAGTTCAATCTCTTCAGGGTTGTCTTCGACCAATCGGTCGACCAATGCACTACAGCTTTGGCGAACGCGTCCGTTGATCACCATCGTGCAGGAGCCGCAGACTTCTTCTAAGCAACCGCAGTCCCAAGCAACAGGGCTGACTTTTTTTCCGTCGGATGTCTTCGCTTGTGCGGCGATCTTTTGAAGAACGCTGATCACATTCATATCCGGTTCGTACTCCACTTGATGGCGTTCCCAATACTGAGGTAGACCGGGGCCGTCTTGTCGTAGAACGCGAACGTTGATCTTCGATGGTTTTCGCTTCGGTGCTTCGGATCCTGGTGCGATCATGGCAATGAATATCTTCGTGTAGTTTTATTGAATATGTGAATTACGACTGATATGTAGATTACGACTGAATAAGCATCGCGGACCAATTATGTACCCGCGGATACCAATTGTTTGCTCTCAGATTTCGATTTGGCTTTGGCCAAACGTTCCTTCCAAACTTGCTCGATCGCCTCTGCTCCCACCAAACCGTAAAGACGTGGTCGGGGTGGAAGCAGTCTGGTGTCGATCGGTTCAAAGGAGTGAACGGGTTCCGTTCCATCCCAAGTGCAAATGGTCGAGTTCAAGAACTTCTTGTTGTTCGCCTCGAAATCGTCGCACCAAGCTTCTGCTTCTCTCAAGCGTTCCGCTGGTTCGGTCGACTTCAGACTTGGAGGAGAAAACGCTGGCTTGTAATGCGCTCCGCGGCTTTCGTCTCGCATTCTTGCTCCCTTCAAAATACCAAGTGCGACTGGGAACATGTCCTGAACCGCTTTCGTGAAAATCACGTTCTGATTGGTCCAGCTTCCAGTGTCACTCAGCGAGCACTTCTTGGAACGCGCTTGTAGGTCAAGCACTTTGGCATACGCTTCGTCCAGTTGAGCATTGTCCCGCACAACCGTGGCAACACGCGTCATCGTGTCCCCCAGTTCTTGGTGAAGCAAGTAAGGGTTCTCGTCACCCGCTTGGTTCGCTAACAACGCCTTGTGCCGCGATTCTTGAACAGCGACAGCCTTTTCAAAAATACTCTTGGGCAAATCGCTTGCTGCCTTATTGTTCTTCATCAAATTGACGATACCAGGCGCAACGAATAACCCACTGAAAATACAACTGAGCAAAGAGTTCGCACCTAATCGGTTCGCACCATGATACTGGTAGTCGCATTCACCTAAAGCATAAAGGCCTGGGATGTTTGTCACCTGGTTCTTTGGCGAGCCCGGTAGCAAACCACCGCTGGCGCTCGCCTCGTAGTCGACCCACAATCCACCCATGCTGTAGTGGACAGCTGGGAAAATCTTCATAGGCTCTTCGCGAGGGTCTACACCCTGAAACTTTTCATAAATCTCGAGAATACCACCTAGCTTGCGATCCAGCTCCGCTCGTGGAATGTGCGTGAGGTCCAAGTAAACACTCATTCGAGACGGGTCTACCGAAAGCCCTTCATTAACGCAAATATTGAAAATCTCTCGTGTTGCAATATCGCGAGGAACAAGGTTCCCATACTTGGGAAATCGTTCTTCCAAGAAGTAGTAGCGTTCGTTTTGGGGAATCTCCTTCGGGTAGCGTGAATCGTTCGGTTTGCGAGGAACCCATACACGGCCACCTTCTCCCCGAGCAGACTCGCTCATCAACCGCAGCTTGTCGGCACCAGGAATCGCCGTCGGATGCACTTGGATAAACTCTGGGTTCCCAAGCTTTGCACCCGCCTGGAAGCATCGACTGGCTGCACTACCCGTGCAGAATACCGACATCGTTGAACGTCCGAAAACCAAGCCATTCCCCCCGGTCGCGACGATCACCGCATCGGCTGCAAACGATCGAATTTGCATCGATACCATGTCTTGTGCTACAGCACCCACGCAACGTCCGTTGTCGTCCATCACCGGCCCTAGGAAATCCCAGAATTCGTATTTCTTAACGAGTCCTTCCGATTCGTAGCGTCGAACTTGTTCATCCAAAGCGTAGAGGAGTTGCTGGCCGGTCGTTGCGCCAGCAAAAGCAGTTCGTTTGTAAAGTGTACCGCCAAAACGGCGACGATCGATAAAGCCTTCGGGTGTTCGATTGAAGGTTACTCCAAGACGATCCATGAGATCGATGACTTTGGGAGCCCAGTAGGCCATCTCCTTCACAGGTGGCTGATTTTGTAGAAAATCACCGCCGTAGATGGTGTCGTCGAAGTGTTGCCACTCATCGTCACCTTGTTGTCGTGTGAGATCGTTTACGCTATTGATTCCCCCCTGGGCGCAAACGCTGTGTGAACGTTTGACCGGAGTGAGGCTTACCAAATCGACAGAAACTCCCAGTTCCGCCAATTTCATGGTGGCTGCCAAACCAGCCAATCCACCGCCAACTACTAGTACTCGATTACCCATCATTACTTTCCAATTCTTGCTTGGCTTGATTCAACGTAGAGATAGATGCCGTATTAACCGAACTCGACCGACCTGATTAACGATCCTACATCTTTCAGGGGCCAAGACCGGTTTAGGGGGCGGCGACTGGTTCCGGTTTTCGCTCTTCTTCGTGCTGATGCCCATCTGTTCGTTTGTGGTCGTCGGGATTAATCATGTGACCGTCAACCCTTACCTTGTACATTTCATCTTCGATGACTTTTGCAGCCTTTGAATCGGTGGTTTTCACAGCCACCAACGAAGCAATACCTGCCGCGCCGATGAATACGCCGAATATCGCACAAAAAATACTGGCCCGACTCTGCGATTTCGGAGTTAACCAAATCCCCCAAGTGATGCCGGCAGTCCAAATACCGTTTGCCAAGTGAAACGTGCAAGCCAGAACGCCGACTAGATAAAAAATGGGCCAGACAATTCCACCGAAATCGTTCATCGCGTCCGCCAATGAACTAGCAGCATTATAGGGTCGAAACTGCGCCATTCCGAGCGGCTCGGCAACGCTCTTCAACCACCAATCTGTGTGAAACCAACCGTGAAGATGAAAAACGTGCGTGAAAATGAAGACAATTGCAATATATCCGGTGATTCGCTGCCACGAATATCTTCGGTTGTGCGTGTACCGATACTGCTGAACGTTCGATTTTCCTGTCTGTGCAATCCAAACACCGACCGCAGCGTGAAACAAAATCGGGCCAAAAATAAAGGCCCATTCCACCAGAGGCAGAAACGGAATCGAGTGGATCGTAAATACGTTGTTTTGGAAAACGCTCGCCCCAGCCAATAAGCTGGCGTTGGTGATCAAGTGAACGCACATGTAGGCACCCACCGGGACCAAACCGCTTAGCGAGTGCAAACGACGAATGAGAAATTCATTGCGGTGAAAAAAAGACAAGGCGGAGCTGTTGGAAGTCATACGTCTGTCGGTAACAATTGTTGGATCAAGCCGGTCGAAAATCCTTGGCCCGTCTATTTGATCGAATATTATTTGATCGAATAGTTGGAGGCTATAGGAATCGGTTCCCGTACTGTTGGATTCACTAGGAACGATACTGTAGAGAATGTACTGGTTTTAACCAGTCTCGCCAGAGGAGCGTTCGTGCAGTTTTTCGGCAGGGACTGTACCGTAACAATCGTTTTAATCGGGAAGATCGGTGAATTGATTGCCTTGACGGTGGCTTCGCAGTCGAGAAATTCAATTCGCCACGAACAAATCGCCAAAAACCAGCTTTTCGTTGACAGTCCTGTTTCGGTCGAACTATACTCAGATTCTAGTGGATCAGTGAAAAATCCACCCAGTAAGCGAGTTCACCCACCTGTGACTCGATTATTGCTATTGCTTACTAACTACTCGTCGCTTTCCATAGTTGCGGTGACACGATGACGTTTCTTGGTCGAGTCTTCACGATTGTAATCCTCGTTTGTAGCGTGGCATTTTTTGTTGCCGCATTATTGGCGAACGCTTCCCACATGAATTACAAGGAAAAGCTGGTCCTCCTCCGTTCGCAAGTGGAACAACTGAACACGACGATCAAGGCGACGAAGACCGCAAACGAAAAGTTGCAGACCAGCCTCAGCCAAGAGCAAATCGCTCGTCGTGCAGCGCTCGCAGCATTGCAAACCCAATTGGATCTGTCTTCTTCGCAATTGGCGGAAGCCAACAAGAAGTTGAGCGATTTGAATTCCGTAAACACCATGCAGAATCAAAACCTATCGCAAACCATCGACCGTTTGAAGGCGACGCAGAGTCAAAACGAAGCTTACAAGATGGAGATCGATAAGGTGATCACCGATCGGAATTCCGTTCGCATCGCCGTCATCAAACTGACCGACGAATTGAACAGTCTCAAAAGTATCGAGTCGGATCTAGTCGATCAGGTTAAGCAGTTGCAGGACTCCTCCACCATGTTTGAGGCATTGTCCGACACACGTGGTTCAGCGCTGAAGAGCTTTGGTCTGAGCGACGTGGATGATGTTCCTCCTGCTGACCTTCGTGGCGAGGTCTTGGCGGTCAACAGCAATCAACTCGTTGAAATTTCTTTAGGTCGGGATGACGGGCTGCGCGAAGGCCACACACTCGAAATCTATCGAGGTGCCCAATATCTCGGCCGAGTTCAAATCAGCAAAACTCAAGATGACAAGTCGATCGGCAAGATCTTAGCATCGTTTCGAAAAGGCTATATCCAAGCGGGTGACAAAGTCGCTTCCAAAGTGCAGTAGCGAACCACGAACAGCCAGCCCTTTATTGTTATCTCAGATTACTTAAACCATTGAACTCGATCTAGAACTATGTCAGCTCAAAAGCACCCGATGTCTATCTATACGGTGATGTTGATCCTTTCGATGATCTTCATGCTGTTGGCATTGATTCTGATTTCTATCGAGTATTTTCGCTGGCGAGATACCGCACCGAAAGCCCAATCCGCTCAGCAATTTGTAAGCGGATATCTTCAGTCTTAGCGCGACAAAGCCTACAAAAGGCAAAGTAGTAGGCACATTCCATGTGCCGTCCACCCAGAATCCCTTCAAATCTTGAAGAGCGTACGGCACAGCGGGGCGATCGTGGTACTTTTTGGTTGTGTCTGCTAGATAACGTCATCAAACGAGACCGCGTGCGTTGGGCGTTTTCAAGCCGGGAATGGTGGAACGGTTAGAAAATCGCAGAGTCGACTCGCACTTTACCTGGCCTAGCCGGTATAGTAAAGGAAGTTCGGTTGAGGGTGTTTCGGTTCAGGAGAGAATGGCATGGATCAGATCATCAAACAGGTAGCGCGGGCTCGGCGACTGCTTTCACTGCAAATAGCGACTTCGATCCTCCCTTGGACTCTTTTGGTAGCATTTGGAATCTGCTTTGTCGCATTGCTCGTGCCCAAGATATGGTACTTGCCAATGGTTGGACCGAACTGGCCAACGTTATGGATGACCGCGGCTGCCGTTGCTGCACTGCTGGCGACTGCACTCATCGCCTTCCTTCGCCGCCCAAGTATTCGACAGTCCGCACTCGAACTTGATCAACGATTCGGATTACGGGAACGCGTTAGCAGTGCTTTGGACTTGAATGCCCGAGATCGCGACACACCAATCGGTGAAGCGTTACTCCAAGATGCTGCGACCAAAGCGGAACGGATCGATGTTCGCGATCAATTTCCTATTCGCTTTACAGCGATCATGCCGTGGGTGCTCCTTCCTATCTTGGCTTGTGTGTCATTGTTTTGGATCCCCGACGCGGAACTACCGGAACTGAAAAAACTGGGAGCGAATAGTCAAGAACGTTTGAACAACGTAAAAGCCCAGACAAAGCCGATCCTGGAACAACTCACCAAAATGCGAAAGGACCTCGAAGAGAAAGGTCTTCAAGAGAGTGCCGAAGAGTTCAAGAAGCTTGAAAAGAAACTCGAGGATCTGCAAAAGTCCCAGACGATCGACACCAAAAAACTCCTTGCTGATTTCAACGATATCAAAAAGGAAATGGAACAACGTAAAGACTCCTTCGGATCGAGCGACAGCCTCAAGAAGGCGATGGATGGATTAAAGAAAATCGACAAAGGCCCTGCGGATCGAGTCGCGGATTCTCTCAAGGAAGGGGACTTTAAAGAAGCGAGCAAGGAAATGGAGAAGCTTCTAACTCAATTGAAGCTGAACAAACTCACCGATGATCAAAAGAACCAACTGGCGAATCAACTGAAGCAGATGGAAAAGGCCATCGAGAAAGCGTCTCAAGAACAAAAAGATGCACTGAACACAATGAAGCAACAGTTGCAACGAGCCGAGCAAGCGGGAGATATTGAAAAGGCAGGTATGCTGCGCAAAAAGATGGAGCAACTCGAAAACGCGATGCAAAAAGCAGAAAAAGCCAGCAAGATCTGCGAGCAATGCAAGAATGCTGCTCAGGCTCTCAAGGATGGTGACCCTCAAGCGGCCCAAAAAGCATTAGAAGGAATGCAAGCAGAGCTCGAAGAAATGGCCGCCGACGCCGAAGCCATGGAAGGGCTCCAAGAGTTGATGGATGAAATGCAAGAGGCCAAAGAGAGCGCCAAATCAGGACAGGCCGAAGGCGGTAACGGCAAAGGGAAGAAAAAAGGTGACCCGAGCCGCAATGGCAGGGGAGAAGGCCAAGGTGCTGGCGATCGTGAAGAATCCGAAACAGACACAAAAGTTTTCGATTCTCAAGTCCGAGACGAAATGAGAAAAGGAGAAACCGTGTTCGGTGGCAAAGTTGGTGGTCCAAACCGTAAGGGTCTCTCCAAAGAAGAGGCGCGTAACTCCATCCTAAACTCCACCCCAGACGATCCGGACGCCATCGAAAACATGGCTTTGCCAAAGGCACAACGCGATCAACAGCGAGAGTACTTCGATTCACTTCGAAGTGGGAAATAGCCTTCCAAGGCGAGTCTCTGATGTACTAGACGGAAATCGCCTTTCCGCTAATACTCTTAGTTGCAGACCGCCGAATTCGAACGGATCTGCCTCTTCCATCAAGTTTGCGACTCTGCTATTAGCGTTTCTAACTCAAGTCGTGAGGAAGTAGTCATTCAGCAATCCTCTCATTCTCCCGCAGTACACTCAAAAATGCCACTTATAGTCCAAAAGTTTGGCGGTACCAGCGTCGCAACTCCTGAAAAGATCTTAGCGGCGGCCCGCAAAGCGATTCGAGCCCAACAAGAAGGAAATCAGGTTGTCGTGGTCGTCAGTGCGATGGGGCATAACACGGATCATTTGATCGACCTCGCCAAAGAAGTGAATGAAGAACCTTCCGCTCGCGAAATGGACATGTTGCTCAGTACTGGCGAGCAAGTCAGCGTCGCGTTGATGGCGATGGCGGTTCAGAGATTTGGCCACAAAGCAATTTCTCTGACCGGTGCACAAATGGGAATCCGGACCGACAATTCCTTTACCAAAGCTCGAATCAAAACGATTTCGACCGAGCGGGTCAAGCGACTTCTGGACGAGGGTCACATCGTCATTGCGGCTGGCTTTCAAGGGATCGATGACGATTTCAACATCACGACGCTAGGGCGAGGTGGTAGTGATACGACAGCCGTCTCGCTCGCCGCAGTCCTCAAGGCTGACGCTTGCGAGATCTACACCGATGTCGATGGCGTCTACACGACCGACCCGCGATTGTTGCCGGAAGCTCGACAAATGACTCAGATCAGTTACGACGAAATGCTTGAGTTGGCGAGTCTCGGAGCGGGCGTAATGCACAATCGCTCGATCGAATTTGCAAAAAAATTCGACGTGCCCATCCGGGTTCGCAGCAGTTTCTCCGATGCCCCGGGCTCGATGATTGTTGCGGAGCCCGAGTCCGCTTCAGTACCCGTTTGCGGTGCTGCACTGACCAAAGACGAAGCGAGAATTACCATCCAGGGCGTACCAGACAAACCCGGTACGAGTTTTGAGATATTCAAGCGACTAGCCGACCGCAAGATCACTGTCGACATGATCGTCCAAAACATTGGTCAAGAGTCGCTGGCGGACATATCGTTCACCGTTCCAAATGGCGAGCTCAAAGATGCCCTCAAGGCAGTCAACGAGGCAGCTAAACTGGTCGGAGCAACAGGTGTTGCGCATGATGATTCGGTCGCCAAGATTTCCGTAGTTGGCATCGGTATGGCCAAGCAAACGGGCGTCGCCCAGCGGATGTTTGAATCCCTCGCCGAGGCGGGCATCAATATTCAGATGATCACCACCAGCGAGATTAAGATCAGCGTCCTTGTTAAGAGATCGGAAGCACAAGCCGCTTTGCGCTCCGTCCATCAAGCCTTTGCGTTACATCAAAAACCTGCAGACGCCAAAGTCTGGCGAATTGGACAAAAACAAACAAGCGAACTAAGTGCCAGCGAAATCATCGAGCGTCTTCGAAACTCCAATATGGAACAATTGACCCTTCTTGATATCGAGATGGTCGGCGACCAAGCACGCGTAACACTGCTCGGGGTTCCGGATACGCCTGGCCTCGCAGACAAAGTATTCAAGCAGGTAGCAAAGGCAGGCGTTTTCGTCGACATGATCGTGCAGAGTTGTGATGGTTTCCAAGGAGAAACGAGCATCAGCTTTACCGTGCCCGAAGAACAGATGGACACCTGCCTCAATGTCCTAAACTCGATGGATTACAAGTATAGGAAAGTGGGTGGCTCCAAGGATATCGCCAAGCTGTCCGTCAGCGGCATCGGGCTTCGCAGTCATACGAGTGTTGCAATCGCCATGTTCAAGGCATTGGCAGACGCGGATATCAATGTCTTGATGATCAATACAAGCGAGCTTCGAGTCAATGTGGTCATCGATGGTAAGGATGGCGAAAAGGGACTCGTTTGCCTACAGAATACCTTCGAAAGCTCCCTCGTTTGATATCATGCGACAGCTTCGATCAACAATACTCAAACTTCATTCCTAACCAAGACGAATATCGATGAAACTAGCACACATGGTTTACTTTACGCTTCATGACGCATCGGAAGCGAAAGTGCAAGAGTTGGTGGATGCCTGCAAAAGATATCTCGACGAGCATCCAGGCGTGATTTACTTTTCTGTAGGAACGCTCAATAAGGAACTTGCTCGCCCTGTCAACGATCGAGGTTATGAAGTGGCGTTAAATGTCGTTTTTGATTCGAGAGCATCGCACGACATTTACCAAACGGATCCTCGGCATTTGCAGTTTATCAATGAGCAGAAGCCTAACTGGAAGCAAGTTCGCGTATTCGATTCCGATTTGGCATAAGGTTGTGAAGCATGGCTACCGTTCTGGATCGAATCGTTGCATCGAAGCGAGAAGAGATCGCCGCAGCCCGAAGACGCCGTGATCTTCAATCCTTGAAAGAATCCATCCTCGGTAGTCTGCCCGTCCGAGATTTCTTGGGGGCGCTTCGAGGTCATGAAGCCATACGTCTGATTGCGGAGGTAAAGAAGGCGAGTCCATCCAAAGGGATGATTCGTCCCCAATTCGACCCGGTCCATATCGCAACCCAATATGAACTCGGAGGAGCGGCTGCCATCAGCGTCCTAACCGATGAACCATTTTTCCAAGGTCGTCTTGACTATCTGACGACCATTCGAAACGCGGTGTCGATTCCCGTGTTGCGCAAAGATTTTATCCTTGATGAGTACCAAGTCTACGAGGCAAGAGTTGCTGGCGCGGATGCTGTTTTGTTGATCGCGGAATGCCTCGAGGGTTCCCAACTCGACGACCTCTATTCCTTGATCCGATCACTTGGAATGACGCCACTCATCGAACTTTACGAGCCCAAGCATTTACAACGCGTTCTCGATACGGGAACGAAACTTGTCGGGGTCAACAACCGAGACTTGCATACCTTTGCCGTTGATCTGGAGCATGTCATCCGATTGAGGCGAGAGATGCCGAGCGACGTGAGCGTCGTAGCTGAGAGCGGGATCTTCTTCGCAGCTGATGTCAAGAAACTACAAGACGCCAAAATCGATGCGATGTTGGTCGGCGAATCCTTGATGCGACAACAAGATGTGCGTCAAGCGGTCGTCAATCTGCTAACATTTGAGATCTAGTCGGTGATGCCTGCATGCGCTGGTGTGGTTCGTGTACCTGCGACACTTGCAACGCTAAATTGTGAATCTACAACCTCTCACCTTTAAAGGTTCCCATTATGAGAAGTCGATCTAGGCGGTCTTTCCTCAAGGATACGGTTTTCGGTGGTGCAATACTTGGACTCTCGCCGCGCACCCATCGCTCTCTCTTTGCTTCACAACCACCCAGCGAACGCGTTCGAATCGGCATGATCGGTGTCGGCAATCAAGGTGGGCCGAAGAACAACATGAAGTATTTCTTGAAGAACATCGTCGCTCTCTGCGACTTGGACAAAAACTATCTTGGAGAAGCAAACGACTTTCTTCAAAAAGAGGCCGGTATCAAGGCGACGCTTACCGAGGACTATCGACGACTGCTGGACGCGAAAGATGTCGACGCGGTCGTCGTTACCGTTCCGGATCAATGGCATGCACTCATGACGATAGAGGCATGCAAAGCAGGAAAAGATGTCTATTGCGAGAAGCCACTAACTCTGACGATCGGAGAAGGGAAACCAATGATCGCGGCAGCACGTCAATACAAACGAGTCGTGCAAACCGGAACCATGCAACGCAGCGGAGTCGAATTCAAACTGGCGGTGGATTTGGTTCAAAAAGGGATCGTCGGTAAAGTTCATTCTGTCCATGTCACGTTGCCGAGCCCTAATTGGATTGCCCGCGCAAAATCCCCTGTACCCAATAGCGCTCCGCCGGATGGTTTCGATTACGACCGTTGGTTAGGTCCCGCCCCTTTCCGCCCTTACAACATGAACCACGTTCACTACCTCTTCCGCTTCTATTGGGATTATAGCGGGGGGCAACAGACGAACTTTGGAGCGCATCATCTGGATATCGCACAATGGGGCTTGGGCATGGACGAGAATGGACCGACCACCATCGAAGGAACAGCCGTCTACAATCCAGATGGTTGGTACGAAACCCCCGATACCACGAGCATTCGCTACACCTACGCAAACGGCGTTGTTATGACCTGCCAACAGAAACTTGATACCAAGAGTTCTGATCAAGGGACGGAGTTCGTGGGTGACAAAGGAAGCTTGTTCGTCTATCGCGGAGGAATCGTTGCGAACCCGCCAGAATTGCTGAAAGATATAGAATTACCCAAGATCGTCAATTCGCATGCCAACGCGAGGCACGTCAACAACTTTCTTGATTGCGTGAAGTCTAGAGAAAAGCCGGTTGCCGATATCGCAATCGGGCATTCCTCCGCAACCGTCTGTCACCTTGGCAACATTGCGATTCGCTCAGGTAAGAAAATCACTTGGGATCCAAAAACGGAATCCATTGTGGGCGACACCGACGGAGCGAAATGGTTGTCCAAAGACTATCGTTCTCCCTATAAACTCGGATAGTCGACAAACTATCGCAACGAGAGCAAATAAGAAAGTAGATCCGCCGCTTGCTGAGATGTGAGCGGCGCGAGTAACCCCTCAGGCATGGTGCTTAACGCGTTCTCCTTCTCGGATTCGATACCGTCCGTGGCAACCATTCTCTCTTTGCCGTCCTGCAGCATCAATCGAATCTGTGCTTTGTCTCGATCCAGAACTCGGCCAATAATCGTTTCCCCATCAGAAGTGAGTATGGATCGAGAGCGATACTCCGGATCGATCACCAACGACGGTTTGATCAATTGTTCAAGCATCTTGTTGCGACTCGGATACTTGGTCCCAATCTTATCTAAAGCAGGGCC
>Ga0207937_1000175_pt1 | contig 22318 bp, 20 predicted proteins | sample LakMenEpi04Sep11_FD_150668 | JGI IMG/M metagenome (GOLD analysis project Ga0207937, IMG submission 150668) | Freshwater microbial communities from Lake Mendota, WI - 04SEP2011 deep hole epilimnion (SPAdes) | ecosystem: Environmental > Aquatic > Freshwater > Lentic | place: Lake Mendota, Madison...
CCATTACAAGTGGTGATTGTGCCAATTTTTAAAGGGGAGGAGCAGAAAGCTTTATTGGATGAAAAAGTACACGCGATGGTTGCTTCTTTTAAGGCTGCAGGTATTCGTGTAAAATATGATGACTCTGATAATCAAAGACCAGGCTGGAAATTTGCAGAATATGAATTAAAAGGAGTTCCTGTGAGAATAGCAGTGGGGCCTCGTGATTTAGAAAATAATCAAGTAGAAATTGCACGTCGTGATACCAAAGAAAAAACGACTGTGTCTATGGATGGCATTACTGAAACAGTGTCACAATTATTATTGGATATACAATCTAATTTATTTGAAAGAGCAAAAAAATACAGAGACGAGCATATTACAAAAGTAGATAGCTGGGATGATTTTATTGCAACACTTGATAATAAAGCAGGATTTGTTTCGGCACATTGGGATGGCAGTTCAGAAACTGAAGACAAAATCAAGGAAATGACTAAGGCAACCATTCGTTGTATTCCTTTGAACAATGAGCAAGAAGCGGGTGTTTGTATTTTGACAGGGAATCCATCTACACAAAGAGTTTTATTTGCGCGTGCTTACTAGTATTTAAGTTAGTATCTAAGTCATTAGCAACATGAAACAGAAGCCCATCCCTCCAGCACTCACGCCTTATTTAGAAGGCAAGGTCTTGTTGATTGATAAGCCAATAAAATGGACTTCGTTTGATATGGTCAAGAAAGTGAGGTGGATGACAAAAATCATGAAGGTAGGACATGCAGGAACACTAGATCCATTGGCAACTGGATTATTGATTATTTGTACAGGTAAGTTTACAAAACAGATCAATGAATTCATGGGCATGCAAAAAGAATACACAGGAAGTTTAGTACTTGGAGCAACAACTGCTTCCTATGATTTAGAACAGGAGCCTGAAAATTTTAAATCTATAGAAGCAATTACGGAATTAAAAATTCAAGAAGTGACAAAACAATTCATTGGCACTATTTTACAAATGCCTCCACAACATTCTGCGATAAAAAAAGATGGCAAGCGATTGTATGAGTCTGCACGTCAAGGGATCGAAGTAAAAGTGGATCCAAGACAAATCACCATCGAAGAATTTGAGATCACAAAAATTGATTTACCTAATATTGAATTCAGGGTCCTATGTTCAACAGGTACTTATATTAGAAGTTTGGTGCATGATTTTGGACAAGCGCTAGGAGTTGGCGCTTATATGAGTGGATTAAGAAGAACAAAGATTGGAACATTCCATGTGGAAGATGCTATACAATGGGAGGATCTAGAAAAAGAAATTACTACTTTGTTAGAAGGGTAATCCAATTCCAAATTGCCATGCATAGTTATTCACTTTTAGTCCATTGGGTTTAATCTCATTCCATTTCATATCACTCAAATTCAACCAACCATTATTATCTTGTCTAGTTGGGTCTTTCATTTTTAAGGCATAGTCAATTCTGATAATAAAATAATCAAAGTCCATGCGTAGTCCAGTACCAACAGCGATGGCAAGGTCTTTATACAATCGATCTAATTTAAAACCTGCATTGATGTCTTTTCCTAAATCTCTAGTATTCCAAATATTACCAATATCAGTAAACAGCGCTGACCCGATTTTATAAGAACCAAGTTGTAAAAAAGTAAACCTGTATTCAAAGTTGGCCTCTAATTGCAGGTCTCCAAATCGGTCAAAATTTTGACTTGAAGCACTGGTATCATAAAATGTAGAACTACCCAAACCAAGTTGTCTTAAGCCCCAAGCACGCATACTATATGGACCACCGGCAGTAAATTGTTTAAAGAATGGCAATTGTCCACTCAGCCTTGCATTGTCACTGTAGTTATTTCCCCAGCCACCCATTAACCTCCAAGCAATTTCAGAATTTTCATACTTATAGGTAGACCTGTATTCAGCCTCTAATTTCAAATAACGATAAAAGTTATTATATAATTTTTCTGAAATGCCAAATATCCCACCAGCTTCTTCTATGCCGAGTCTTAAGTATTGTTGTTGGCGCGGATGTCTGGATGAAGTTCCAATATTGGTATAACTCAAGATTTGACTAGCGATATTACCCTCGTTAAATGAAGACCTTAAAAATGGATTTTTAATCAGTAAACTATCCAATTTAGAAAACTTATTTAATTGGTATAGCTCTATATTCAATGGGGTGTAGTTGATCACTTGTTGCTTACCATTTTTATTTTTCTTCCACTCATAACCCCAATTGGTTGTGAATGATTTTAATTGATAAAAGTCCAAGCGATCCATGTAAGCACTATATAAAGAGAAGTTTGTTTTCACATTTTGATTTGCCTTAGCTTCTTTTTTCACAAATGGAATCAATAAATTAGGGAAGCTATAGGTTTGACCAATATTCATCAATAAGGTTTGTGTGAGATTGCTTCCGCTATTTAAATTTAATTCCACCCCTAGTCTTAGGCTAGTAATAGCAGGAATTGCTTTTCGCTGAACGTTTTTGTCTTTGTATGTAAGGTTAGTTGACAGGCCTAATAAATTACCTGATCCTAATTGCGCCGTATTTCTACTTCCTTCAATGTCAAAGTTGACACTTCTTCTGATATTGGGCACTAAGAAATAATGTAGGTATACGCTGTCATTCATTAAGGTTGTTCTTCCGTCAGCCTGTTGCCATGCGCCAAGACTACTTATGTTATTGAGGGTTTGATAATAACTTGTTTCGTTAAAAAGACTTCCATTTTGAATGAAGGCCTGTTGTTTAAAAACAGAAGTTTTGAATTTTGGAATGGTATATAGATGTACTAGATTAGCAAGGGTATCTCTTTTCAATGGTGCATTTGTAAGAATGCTATCTGGGTTGGATAATACAGGCACATCACTATAAAATAATTGCTGACCAATACTGTATTGTTTTGTGATTTCTTTTGATAGATTTCTTAATTGGATACTAATTTTCCAACTGGGATTTTGATTCGTTTTTGCTTTAGCTTCTGTAATCTGTGTAATTTGACTGAGTGGATCAAGTTCTAACACCATCAATGCCGCGTCGATGGTATCTACTTCTGCAAATATTTTTTCTTTAGTGAAATTATAAAATCCATTTGCTCTAAATAATCCAACCAATCTATCTAATTCGTTGTTGATGCCTTGGTCGGAAAATGCTTGTCCTTTTTTTAAGTAGCTAGCCGCCTTATTTTTTAGCGCAATTGATTGTAAAATCGGGTCTGATAACTGAAAGATGACGGTATCTACTAATGTTTTTTTATTGAGCGCTACTTGCATTGTCACCGTGGTTCTCCACTCTTTTTTGACTGTATCAGTGGTGATAACTGGTGTCAAGACAGGATGATAATAACCTTCAGTTGCTAAAAAACTAGACATGTATTGTATGGTCCTACTCATCCTTTCTGGCTGGTAGCTTCTTGGATTTATGATGGTATTAAAAATGCCATATTGTCGAATTGTAAGCACTTTGATACTATCATCCCAATAATTACCCAATGCAATAGATAGGGCCTTGGCTTGTTGCTTTGATTCAGCGTCTTTAACTATGATTTTATTTTTGTAAATAAACTCATTTTCTTTAGGGTAATTGTGCACAATCGCCATTTTTAAATCTGCGCAGCTATTTAAAAAAAATAAAAGGCTGATTAGACTTAAACTTGAGGAGAATCGAATAATTTTAAGTTTCCCTAAATGCATGCACATGATCAATAAGAATGAGCTCAAATATATCCAATCTTTCGCCCATAAAAAACATTGGGCAGAAGAATCTGTTTTTATCATCGAAGGACCAAAGATGATGGAAGAGCTGATGGCTTCAGAATGGGTGATTCGACAAGCTTATGCCACCAAGGAGTGGATCGAAACCCAGCCCTTTAAGCCGCATTATGTGACCGAGGTAGCCGATTTTGAATTAGATAAATTAACTCAATTACAAAAAGCCAATCTGGTCATCGCATTGGTTGAGAAAAAACAAATAAAAGGCCCGATACAATTAAAAGGTAAGATGACCTTATGTTTAGATGGCATTCAAGACCCCGGAAATTTAGGCACAATTATAAGAACCGCTGATTGGTTTGGTTTAAATCAAATTGTAGTGAGTGCTGATACAGCAAGTTGCTACAATCCAAAAGTGGTGCAAAGCACCATGGGAAGTATTTTAAGAGTGGATGTGATTGTGGCAGACTTACATGAGTTGATACAATCTTCTAAAATGCCAATTTATGGTGCAGTACTGGAAGGAAAGTCTATACAAACAACAGCCTTGGCTAAAGAAGGCATATTGGTAATAGGTAATGAATCAAAAGGGATTCGACCACCCATTTTATCTTTGATCACAGATCCAATTACGATTCCAAAATATGGAAATGCAGAATCCCTAAACGCTGCTGTAGCAACCGGGATTATCTTAGCTAACTGGCAACATTAATCGAATCTAATTGCTTTAGCAGGACTGATTTTTTTGATCCAAATGGTGGGTAAAAGAAAAGATAAGTAACAGACGATTGCTGTTCCAAAAATAACCCCAACCACTTGCAGTGGTTGAATCTGGATAGGAAGTACATCAATTAAATAAGCAGACTCGTCTAAATGTATCCACTGAAATTTTAATTGTAGGAGAGAAAGTCCTAGCCCAATCAATACGCCAAGCCCAATACCAATCCATGCAATAAAACTTGCTTGGTACAAAAATACTTTTTGAATCATGGTATTTGTTGCGCCCATTGCATTCAAACTGCCAATCATTGGAATGCGTTCCAACAATAAAATTAATAAACAAGTGATTAGATTCACAACGGCAATCAAAAGCATAATCAAAATGGTGATATTTCTATTGATATTTTGCACTTGTATCCAATCAAAAAGTTGCGGATATAGGGCTGAACTTGCGCTGCCAACCCAGTTATCAGGAAGTTTGGATTGAATATCAATTTGTGTTTCTGCTATTTTATTTAAGTCCTTTACATTGATCTGATAGCCTGTAATTGCAGTGGGGTCTTGCATCAGTTGTTGTAATAAATGAATGTCAACAAATACATTTTTTAAATCGTATTCTTCGATACCAGAATGAAATAAACCCACAACCGTTAATTTTCTTTCTTGTACTTGATTTTTTTGAAAAAAATAGAGTCTAACCTGATCTCCAATGGCTATGTTTAATTTAGCAGCGATATTTTTTGAGAGCACAATTTCTTTTGCTGAAGTTTGACTATTTTTTTGAATCAATCTTCCTTGAATCAAATTAGGAATATTGGTAAAATCTGCAATGCCTTTTGCATTGAGCCCTTCAATTTCAATATCTTTTCCAAGTACCATGGTTTGGTTTAAAAAGGCCGAGGCGGATTGGATATTCGGAATCGTTTGAATATTTTTTATAACCTGTGAATCTTCTTTTAGGTTAGCACCATCCACAGCGCTAATTTGAATATGTCCCCAAAAGGTATATAATTTACTGCTAATGGTTGACTGGAATCCATTCACGATGGAAAAAGTCAATAAAATTGCCGCTACGCTTATAGCAGTTGCAGCGATAGATAGTCTAACTATAAATCGGGTATAGTTTTTTTGTTTGTAAAAACTTATTCTCTTGGCTATTTCAAAAGCAGTATTCAAAGGTTAATTTTAATCAAATCTAGTTTTTTATCTTTATAATCAGCGCATTCAACTTAGTTTCGTAGTTGTAAATTATAGGCATGAAAAACTGGATACTTTTAATTTGTTTGTATTTTTTCACTTTTCCATTATTTGCGCAGGTGGATAAAATAGTGGATGACAATATTCAAACCGTGTTAATTTTTCCTAAAGGAAAGCCATTGGCCTTGCCAGTGATAGGACTCAATACCCAAGACGAATTATTAATTCAATTTGATGACCTCTCTGCTAACTATAAGCAATATTATTTTTCGATTGAATTAATGGATAAGCAATGGCAGCCTGTGGCACTTAATCCATTTGATTATACCAGAGGACTCACGCAAAATAATATCAGAGAATATACTATTTCGTCTATTGCACAACAATCCTATTTTCATTATAGTTTTACTTTTCCATCCGTATCATGTAGGCCAACAAAGTCTGGAAATTATTTGATGAAAGTATACAGGCAAGGCAGGTCCAATGAACTTGTTTTTACCAAACGTTTTTTTGTGGTAGAACAGGATGTGCCTATCACGGCTAGTATCCAAGAGCCTTTTGATGAAACAATGTCAAAATCACATCAAAAGATACAATTACAATTAGACGTCAAAAAAATACAACTGCTTCAGCCAGAACTCCTGCATGCCGCAGTCCTACAAAATACCAGGTTCAATGACATGTTGATGTCCAATACACCAAGTTTTATTAGAGGAAATCAAATGGAATACAATGCAGATAGGGATTTTGTATTCCCTGCTGGTAAGGAGTCGAGGTGGTTAGATATGCAAAATCTTAGGTTCAAAACAGACCGAATTGCTGCCATACAACAACTAGGCTATGGTTCTAGGATTATTTTAAAGCCAGACCAGTCGAGGGCAACCCTGCCTTATTTTACATTTAGAGACTTGAATGGTCAATACATGATTAGTAATACAGAACTAATTCGTTCAGAGGATCAGAATGATTATGCCCAAGTATTGTTTACTTATCTTACAAAAAATGGGGAGCCTTTTCATGAAAAATCTTTGTATTTAGCTGGTGCATTGACTAGGAATGTATTGGATACCAATGCTCGTATGCAATGGAATAGTGCAAGTAAGCAATATGAAAAATGGCTGAATTTAAAACAGGGCTATTATAGTTACAATTATATTCTTAGAGCCGACCAATCACCCAATCCATTACATGATTTTATGTGGACAGAAGGAGATCATTGGGAGACCGAAAATAGCTATACCATTTTTGTATATTACAGAGCTCCAGGAAGTAGATATGACCAAATTATTGGTTATTCCAGTCTGAATTCCATCCAAAATTGGTAGGAAAACCAATCTGTTTTTCCTACCTTCGCACCGGCAGGTCTTACACGACCAGCTCCTGCTGAACCTCCCCAGGGTAGGAATACAGCAAGGATAGGTGGTTGAGCGGTGCGATGTGAGTAGCCTGCCACTTTTTTATATTTTATATAAAAAAGTGGCCTTAATTTTAAACTATAAACCTACCATATGAAATTTTTTATTGACACTGGAAATTTAGCTCAGATTAAAGAAGCCAATGATTTAGGCATCTTAGATGGAGTAACAACCAATCCTTCTTTGATGGCCCAAGTGGGTGTAAAAGGGGAGGAGGCGATTGCTGCACACTACAAAGCGATCTGTGAATTAGTAGAGGGTGATATTAGTGCAGAAGTATTGTCTACCGACTTTGCAACGATGGTAGAAGAAGGTAAAAAATTAGCCGCTATTCATAAAAATATTGTAGTGAAAGTACCCATGATAAAAGATGGTATTAAAGCTATTAAGTGGTTTACCGATAATGGTATCCGTACCAATTGCACTTTAATTTTCTCTGCAGGTCAAGCAATTCTTGCAGCTAAAGCAGGTGCTACTTATGTCTCTCCATTTATTGGAAGAATTGATGATAGTTCTTGGGATGGGATGGAATTAATTAGTCAAATTCGTCATATTTATGATGTACAAGGTTTTCAAACACAAATTCTTGCGGCATCAATCCGTAATGCTTTACATATTGTAAAAGCTGCTGAAGCTGGAGCAGATGTTTGTACTTGTCCATTGGACTCTATCTTAGGATTGTTGAAACATCCATTAACAGATATTGGACTTGCTAAGTTTTTGGAAGACGCTAAGAAGATGTAAATTCTTTAAAGTCATTTCATTTACAAAATTATTTCGTAGAAAAATTTCTAAAGAGCGATCAAATACAAAGTATTTGATCGCTCTTTTTTTTAATTAAAATTTCACACGCTACGAATTATTTCTATGTTATATCATTCATTCATTATTTCTATTATATTTAAGTAAGTAAACAATCTATATTATAAATTAATTAGATTTTTTTTTATAATATAAATACAAATACAATGCCATTACATTTTGAAATCTTTAATCAATTTCTTAGGAAATACGTAGAATTTACCGATGCTGAATTACTAGATTTTAATAATAAGTGTTCTAGCGTAGTATTCTCAAAAGGCGCTTTGGTAATGAAAGCAGGGCAAGTGCAAAAGAACCTTTATTTTATCACTGAGGGGATTATTAGGAATTTTATTGAATTAGATAATGGTGATCTTAAAATACACAATTTCAGATCCGAGAACATGACAGTAACTGGTTATGCTTATATTAATTATGAAGATAAATTTAAGGCTTTAGTAAGTGTAGATTGCCTAGAGGATTGCGTTTTAATTCAAGTGCCTATAGAAGCGATCACTTATGTAATCAATAATGTTAAATTAGGAGACCGATTAGGAAGATATTTAGCAGAAGCGCATATTATACAAATGCTTGAATATGTATTAGAAAGAGATACAAAACCTGTTATAGAAAGACTAGACAAACTAGATCAAAATTTTCCAAATATACACCAACGTGTCCCACAGTATATGATTGCTTCTTATTTAGGGATCACTCCTGTTCATTTGTCTAATTTGAAAAAGAAAAGAAAGCTGACCAAGAAGTAATTTCCTTGAACTTAGTTATTGATGTTTAAGTGCTTCACGCTTAGATAAATTTGAAAGTTGGGGGTGTGTTTTAATAAATTGAATCACCCATTTTGCATCCGTATAGGCATATGCACGTAATGCCCAACCAATGGCTTTACGGATAAAAAAATCTTCTTCAAGTTCGCAATGTTCTATGTATTTAGTGAGCAGGGTCGTATTGGTCTTTTTCTTGAAGGTCAGTTGAAAAAGAAGACTCATTCTTTGAAGCCATATGTTTGAAGATTGATTCCATTTTGAAGTGGTTGATTCAATTTCTTCTGGAAACAGGATAAAAAATTTACTGATCACAAATGAATTTGTGCTATCTACAGAATCCCACCAGCTTTGATGGGTGACCATCCATTCAATAAGCGGTATTGTTTTTTTAGACCATATTTTATGATGGTGCCCTAAAAGTTCAATGGCAAAATAATGGAGTTCTCTTTGAGGCTCAGCAAAGCATTCCTTAATCAAACGACTTAGTTCATCATGGTCTTTTATGGGATTTGCTTTGTAAAAATCCTTGCATATTTTTCGTCTAAGTGGCGTCTTGATTCCGAAGAATTCAAACTGGTTCAATAAATATGCTTTTGCACCCTTTGCAATGGTAGCATCTGCATTTGCAGCATATATTTTTTTAATTTTTGTTAAATAGATATGCGCCATAAAGATTGAATAAGCAATTAAAAAATTTCAAAGGGTTGTCAAATATAAAATTAGATTTAAACGCCTACGACTCTTTTGTTAAATGCGCTATTCCTAGCAGCCTCTAATACGCGAATGATATTGGTGCCCTCTTTTGCAGAGGTAGGAACAGGGGCATTGTTTAAAATAGCATCCGCCATTTTTTCATAAAATACACCGTAATTGCCTGGTATACTTGGGATCACTTTACTGGTAATGATGCCGTTCATATCTGTATATAGTGTGCCATAATCTTCCGTGGCTTCGACACCCCAGTTTGGGCTATTTGGTTTTTTACCAGCAATTAAATCTGCTTCTTGTATATCCGATCTTTTTTTAATGAAGCAACCTTTGGTTCCATAAATTTTATAGCCTGGGCTTTCAGTCATAAACAACATGCCGCTCGTTAATGTGATACGATGCGATGGGTAGTATAAGATCAAATTAAAATAATCATCAATGACGGATACTTTTCTGGTGATTCGAATGTCTGCAAAAACAGCTAGTGGCATACCTGACAATAAAATGGCTTGATCCACTAAATGCGGTCCAAGATCATACAATAATCCAGCACCCGGAGTAACTGACTCTTTATGTTTTTTGGGACTCAATGTGGTTCTATACCTTTCAAATGAAATTTGCACATCTTGTAATACGCCAATTTCAGCCTCTTGAATTAGTTTTTGTATTGTAAGAAAGTCTGCATCATAACGTCTATTTTGGTAAACTGCTAATTTCAGTCCTTTGTTTGTAGCCAGTGCATCCAATTCCTCAGCTTCTTTTGCAGTGACGGTAAATGCTTTTTCTACCACCACATGTTTGCCGGCTAGTAGCGCACTTTTTGCATACACAAAATGTGTGTCATTAGGACTATTTACAACTACTAAATCGATGGAAGCATCCGCAAGTAATTCCTCGTAACTAGCAAATGATTTTGTACCAGGGTAGGCAGCTTCAATATTTTTAGTTGAACGCTCCCAACTCCCAACTAAATTAAAATTAGGATTGCTTGCAATGAATGGTGCATGGAAAACTTTTCCACTCATTCCAAAGGAGACTAGTGCAGTATTGATCATAGGTTAAAGATAAAAAATCTACCCAGCTACTTGCTTTCTGATGATATTCAATGCACCACCTGCTTTAAACCACTCAATTTGTTGTTGGTTATATGTATGGTTGGCATGAATGCTATCAGTACTACCATCCTTATGTGTTAATACTAAAGTCAATGGTGTTCCTGGAGCAAAATTGGTTAATCCAATCACATCAATGCTATCATCTTCCTGAATTTTATCATAGTCTGCTTTGTTAGCAAAAGTCAAAGCCAACATACCTTGTTTTTTCAAGTTTGTTTCGTGGATACGAGCAAATGACTTTGTCAATACCACACGAACACCTAAATGTCTTGGCTCCATTGCAGCATGCTCACGAGAACTACCTTCTCCGTAGTTTTCATCACCTACAACAATTGTTCCGATACCGGCAGCTTTGTATGCTCTTTGTGTATTAGGAACTGTATCGTAATTGCCATTCAATTGACTTTTTACATTGTCTGTTTTTTCATTGAAGAAGTTCACAGCACCAATCAATAAGTTATTTGAAATATTATCTAAGTGGCCACGGAACTTTAACCATGGGCCTGCCATAGAGATATGGTCTGTGGTACATTTTCCTTTAGCCTTAATTAATAATCTTAATGATTTTAAATCAGTGCCTTCCCATGCAGTAAAAGGATCTAATAATTGTAAACGCTTAGATGCTGGATCTACTGCTACAACTACTTTTGAACCATCTTCTGCTGGTGCTTGGAAACCTGCATCTTCCACTGCGAATCCTCTTACTGGTAATTCATCACCTGTTGGAGCGTCTAATTTAACTTGTTCGCCTTTATCGTTGGTTAATGTATCAGTTAATGGGTTGAAAGTTAAATCACCTGCAATTGCAAGTGCAGTAACTATTTCAGGAGAACCTACAAAAGCGTAAGTATTTGGATTACCATCCGCACGCTTTGCAAAGTTTCTATTGAATGAGTGTACAATTGTATTTTTTTCTTTCTTTTCTGCACCCACACGCTCCCACATTCCAATACAAGGGCCACATGCATTTGCAAATACTTTTGCACCAATTTGGCTGAACACGTCTAAGAAACCATCTCTTTCAATGGTGTATCTTACTTGCTCAGAACCTGGTGTGATCATGTATTCAGCTTTTGTAGTCAATCCTTTTTCAGATACTTGTTTTGCTAAACTTACTGCACGGCTAATATCTTCGTAAGAAGAGTTTGTACAACTTCCAATTAAACCAACTTCAATTTTTGTTGGCCATCCGTTTGCTAAAGCTACTTCCTTCATTTTAGAAATAGGTGTCGCTAAATCTGGCGTAAATGGTCCGTTTAAGTGTGGTTCTAAAGTATTTAAATCAATTTCAATCACTTCGTCAAAGTACTTTGATGGGTCTGCATACACTTCCGGATCTGCAGTTAAGTGTGCTGCAACTGTATCTGCTAAAGCTGCTACGTCTGCACGTCCAGTTGATGATAAATAACGACTCATGCTTGCATCGTAACCAAATGTAGATGTAGTTGCACCAATCTCGGCACCCATATTACAAATAGTTCCTTTACCAGTACAACTCATGCTTGTAGCACCTTCACCAAAATATTCAACAATTGCACCAGTACCACCTTTTACAGTTAAGATACCAGCTACTTTCAAAATCACATCCTTAGGAGCAGTCCATCCATTTAACTTTCCAGTTAATTTGATACCGATTAATTTAGGCCATTTTAATTCCCATGCCAATCCTGCCATTACATCACATGCATCTGCACCGCCCACACCAATTGCCAGCATACCTAAACCACCTGCATTCACAGTATGCGAATCGGTTCCAATCATCATACCACCTGGGAAAGCATAGTTCTCTAAAACAACTTGGTGAATGATACCTGCACCTGGTTTCCAGAAACCTAAACCATATTTATTAGACACAGAAGCTAAGAAATCATACACTTCTTTACTTTCTGTTGTCGCAACTTGTAAATCTTGTTTTGCTTCTACTTTCGCAGAGATCAAGTGATCGCAATGCACTGTGCTTGGTACAGCAACTTTAGGACGACCTGCTTGCATAAATTGTAATAAAGCCATTTGAGCTGTGGCATCTTGCATGGCTACACGGTCTGGTGCAAAATCAACATAAGAACCACCTCTTTCGAAGCTTTCTAATTTTTGATCACTATGTAAATGGGAGAATAAAATTTTCTCAGATAAAGTGAGTGGACGACCCAGCATTTTACGAGCCGCTTCTACTTTTGCTGGCATTTCAGCATACAATTTTTTGATCATGTCGATATCAAAAGCCATAGGTATCAATTTTAGGTGTTAAAACTGATGCAAAGGTAAGAGAAAATGACCCTCGGCGCAATCAAAAAATGCACTTTATGTCCACTTTTTTAGCTAGATTTGGTTATCGCTTTAAACAATCAGAAATGCAGAAACTTAGAGATTTTTTAGAATTACACGCTTTTGGCGTTTGCTCAGCCATCGGGGAGCGATTGGGTATCGCTAGTTCTAAAATAAGAATGTGGTTTATTTACATCTCCTTTTTAACCTTTGGATCTCCAGTCATCATTTACATGGTATTGGCATTCTGGAGAAGCATGAAGCACTATATCCTTTTAGGAAAGCGCAATCCATTAAAGTACTAGATCACTGCTTTTCGTAATCGTACTAATTTCTCTAACAAGGGTTCCAATAATTCCAATCTTAACATATTCGCGCCATCACTTTTTGCATTGGATGGATTAGGATGTGTTTCTATAAATAATCCGTCTGCTCCTGTTGCAATAGCTGCTTTTGCGATGGTTTCAATTAAACTTGGATTACCTCCTGTGATGCCTGAAGTCTGATTTGGTTGTTGCAAAGAATGCGTACAATCCATAATGACTGGGACATTATTTTCGGCCATAGCAGGGATATTTCTGTAATCTACCACCAAGTCTTGGTAGCCAAATGTATTGCCTCTTTCGGTCAACATCACTTTTTCGTTACCTGCTAATTTAATTTTATCAACTGCAAACTTCATCGAAGCGCCACTTAAGAATTGTCCTTTTTTAACGTTCACAATTTTACCTGTTTGAGCAGCAGCGACCAATAAATCGGTTTGACGACAAAGAAAGGCAGGGATTTGTAATATATCTATGAACTGTGCAGCAATTGCGGCTTCTTCATGCGCATGAATATCTGAAGTCGTGGGCACATTAAACTTTGCGCCTACTTTTTTAATCAATTCCATTCCAGTTTCGTCACCTATGCCAGTAAATGAATTCGCACTGGTACGATTTGCTTTTCGGTAGCTTGCTTTAAACACATAGGGTATCCCTAAGTTCTTACAGATGGTAGAAACCTTATCTCCAATCTCCATTACCAATGCCTCATCTTCCACCACACAAGGTCCTGCAATTAAGAAAAAATTATTAGGATCGTATGCTTGTGCTTTGAATAAATCTTGTAAATAGTTAGGTATCATAAGGAGCGTTTTGCAAGGACAAAGTTAAAGAAATTGAATGAAGTATAAGATTGTTAAAAGCGTAAACCTAAGCTAATACCTAGTCCTCTAAAGCCTGCCCAAGGGCCCTTCATGTCTGCTGTTGCGCCATTTTGGGTCACTTTAGATTTTATTTCAAAAGGGTTAACTTTAGTATCGTCCAATGTTTTTTGAAGTGCTGCAACAGCTTGTGTTGGTAATTTTTCTGGCGCAACGAAATCTAAAGTACCATTTGAATTACCATAGTGCCCTCCAATGAACCAGATATCAAGCACCAATTTTGTAAGCAATTGTTTTTGCATCCCAATGTAAGCACCATAACTGCTAGATTTGATTATACCATTTAAATTAGCGGTTTTTGTAATTGGCGTATTGCCAATGATGGCACCTACTGTTGCATCTGGCGTGTATGTATATTCCACTGGAGCAGATAAATCAAAATTGGCAAATCTAGCATAAGGTGCAATATAGAAGCCTGACATTTTTTGCAAGCCCAAATAGAACCTACCTTCAAAGGTTAAGGCATTGTTTCCCATTTGGAATAAATCATAATTAATATCCGAATTGTCTATGTATTTTTTTACAGTCGATTGTAATGGAAGTCCCCCTTTTGGCATATAACGATAACTTGCCGAAAGAGACATAAAACGATTTAAACTTCTTTCATAGGTCAATTGATAATTTTTCAAAGCAAAGCTGGTTAAATTACCCTTGATGATATTATTTCCACCAATTAGTTTTTGTGCATGTACTTGTAGTGAACATATTAATGCAAGGATAAAGAGTAATTTTTTCATAATTATTTTTATTTTGTATACTTCCATTTGAATTGTAAAGATAGGCCAGCTTGTTGATATGCATCTGATTTCATTGGAGCCATCTGTATTACTAAATTATTACTCACATCAAATTCTTTTAAGTGACCTGATACAGTCGCATCCATCACATTGACCCCCCATGCTATGATAAACCACATAATAGATAAGTCTCTATTTTTTCTGAATATATTTCGGTAACTCTGAAGAGAACCAGCACTTAAATTTTTTAAGCTTGGATCTATCTTGATGACGTTGGAATTATCTCCATTGGCTTCTTGGATTCTTGCTACATAGGCAAATTTTGTTTTTGCATATAAATCGTTATTGTACACATAGGTAGCAACAGGAGCAGATAGAATACCGTATACCAAAGGGATTTTCCAATATTGCTTATTATAAGCTTGCCCTAGTCCTGGTAAGATAGCAGAGCGATTGGTTGCTTTTTTAGGGGAATGCTTTAAGAAATTGATTGTGCTATCTTGCGCCCACAAGGTTTGTTGTAGACACAACAAAAACAATATGGTAAAGAAGCCTTTCATCTAACTAATTGTTACTTGCATTGCTTCAAGGATCTTATTCAAAGCATTTAAATCATTGTAGCTAATCGTAATTTTACCTGATCCATTTTTTTGATGCTGTAATTGCACTTGGGTTCCAAAATGGTCTTTTAATTTATTTTCCAATCTCTGGTAAACGGGTGATAGCTGATTTTGATTTGTACTATTGGAATGATTTTTTGATCCTGGTGCTGTTGTTAAATTTTTAATCAGTGCTTCTGTTTGGCGAACTGTTAATCCTTTTTCAATAATTTCTTTTAAAAGGAACAGTTGCTTGTCTACTTCTTTTCCAATTAATAATTTAGCTAAGCTCACACTCAGGCTTCCGTTTCTAAGTGCTGCTTGAATAGCAGGGGGTAATTCTAATAAACGTATATAGTTGGATACAGTAGAACGGTCTTTACCCATACGTTCTGCTACTTGTTCTTGGGTATAGTTGAGTTCATCCATCATTCTTTGGTAACTCAAAGCCACTTCTATTTCATTAAGATCAACTCTTTGCAAGTTCTCTAATAATGCTAGTTCTAATAATTCTTTATCGTTGCCTAATCTTATATATGCTGGTATATCCGTTAATCCGGCAATTTTAGCAGCACGGAATCTTCTTTCTCCTGCAATCAATTGGAACTTACCATTGGTTAATTGTGCTACAGTAATTGGTTGGATCAGGTCATGCATTTTCAAAGACTGAGCCAATTCTTGTAAAGCTTTTTCGTCAAAATCTTTTCTTGGATTTTTAGGATTAACAATGATACTTGTCAATGCAATCCTGTTAATGGCTACAGCTTTTTCAATAGCAGCAGGCTGAACTTTTCCTGCAGGGTTTTTAAACTCTGCATCCATATTCTGTAATAAAGTACGAAGTCCTTTACCAATTAAATCCTTGTTGGGTGTGCTTTTACTCATTGTGCTAATCTATTATTCTCTCGGCATTACTCATCTTAGTCATGCCATTTTTCTGTAAAATTTCTTTTGCTAAATTTAGATAGTTCACGGTACCCTTACTATCTGCATCATATAAGATAACTGGCTTGCCAACACTTGGCGCTTCACTCAATCTTGTATTTCGATGTATAATTGTAGAGAATACCATTTCATCAAAATGCTTACGTACTTCACTCACCACTTGATTACTTAATCTTAGTCTACCATCATACATGGTCATCAAAATTCCTTCTATTTGTAAATCAGGGTTGAGTCTACTTTGAACTATTTTAATGGTGTTCAATAGTTTACCTAAGCCTTCCAAAGCAAAGAACTCACATTGTACTGGAACGATTACACTATTAGAGGCCACTAGTGCATTCACAGTAATCAATCCTAGTGATGGCAAACAGTCAATGATGATATAATCATATTGATCGTCTAGGGCTGCAATTAAACTTTTTAAAACGTTTTCTCTATTTGGAAAATTAACCAATTCGATTTCTGCACCCACTAAGTCAATATGAGAAGGGATAAGGTCTAAATGCGGAATTTCTGTTTTCAAAACAACATCTGACAATGGTGTTCCATTGATCATGGCATCATAAAGGCTGGTGGTGATATTATGCAGGTCAAAACCAACCCCAGTTGTGCTATTTGCTTGAGGATCAGCGTCAATTAGCAATGTTCTGTATTCTAAAACAGCCAAACTTGCAGCAATATTGATTGCCGAAGTCGTTTTACCCACGCCTCCTTTTTGATTTGCTATACCAATGATTCTTGCCATATAAAAAGCCTCCTTAATTTGCTCCAAAAATACGGCATAAATAGTAACAATTTGGCTTAATTTTGCACCTTAATCCGAACTATGAAGAACCCTGTTTTTGTATTCATCCTCGTTACTTTCTTGATTTTGATCGATTTTTACATCTTCCATGTATTAAAAAGCATGCTTAATGGAGTAAGCGGTGGCGTTAAAACAGCGGTTAGTTATGGCTATTGGTTTTTATGTATTGCTAGTTTAAGTGCTTTTTTGCTGTTCCCTTTTATTGTGAATCCTTATTTTAGGCAATATATTTTTTCTATTGGGATTGGCTGGGTAATTGCCCAAATAACCCTGGTTGTATTTTTTTTAGTAGATGATTTGAGGAGGGGTGCTTTTTGGACCTTGGGGCAGGTGGCTTCCACTGCTGGGGCAAAATTTATGAATACAGAGCAAGGCATTCCTAGATCGGCATTTTTAAACTGGCTTGGTGTAGGGGTTTCTTCTTCCTTATTTTTTTCGTTATTATATGGTTTTGGTAATAAATACAAGTACCAATTATTGCAAAAAAAAGTGGCAATTAAAAATCTACCTGCTGCATTTAAGGGCTTTAAAATTATTCATATAAGCGATATCCATAGTGGTAGTTTAAAAGAAAAGGAAGCGGTACAAAAAGGAATAGATTTAATTCAAAAACAAGGTGCAGACTTAATTCTATTTACAGGAGATCTTGTGAATGATAAAGCGATAGAAATGCAGAATTGGGCGCCCATCTTTGGTCAACTGTCTGCATCAAAAGGCGTCTTTAGTACTTTAGGCAACCACGATTATGGTGATTATGTTCAATGGCCTTCCAAAGAAGCCAAACTTGCTAATTTAGAGGCATTGAAAGCGGTCCATGCTTCTATGGGATGGAAATTATTAATGAATGAACATGTGACAATTGAAAAAGATGGAGCACAAATAAAATTAGTAGGTATCGAAAACTGGGGCGCAAAAGCGAGGTTTCCTAAATATGGACAATTGAGTAAAGCTTTAGAGGGTGTTGATCCCAAAGATGTAATTGTGTTAATGAGTCATGATCCAAGTCATTGGGAGGCGCAAGTGATTCCTGAATTTCCGCAAGTAGACCTGATGTTGTCTGGACACACACATGGTATGCAGTTTGGTTTAGAAAATCCATATTTCAAATGGAGTCCAGTGCAATGGGTCTATAAACAATGGGCTGGATTATACCAGCAAGGAGATCAAAAATTATATGTGAACAGAGGTTTTGGTTTTCTAGGTTATCCGGGCAGGGTAGGGATTATGCCAGAAATAACTTTATTGGAATTAGTATAATTTTATAAAACATACAAGCTAAAATGTAACATTTAGTATTGATGGTACGTTGTAACTATATATCCTCCAACAAAATAATTTATTATGAAAAAGTTTATTCTATTCGCTTTATTACCTCTTGGAATTTATGCAGAGGCCCAAGAAAAAATTGGCATCGGCATTAAAGTAGGGCAAAATTTGACTAGTGTAAACTCAGTAGCTGTTGACCGACATGCTGCATCCTATCATGGAGGGGTTACTTTTCAGATTGGACTTACAGATAAAATAAGTTTAGTCCCAGAAGTGTTACTTTCACAAACTAAATTATCTACGAATCCCTCAATTATAGATGTGCTAGGAGATAATAGATACAATCCCGAAACCTACCATTTAAGCTACTTGATGGTTCCTTTATTGGTTCAAGTAAAACCATTCCCTGCATTACTTTTACAAGCGGGACCTCAATATGGAATATTATTAGATCAAAAGAAGGATGGTATTGAAAATGCACAACTAACCTTTAAGGAAGGCGAGTTCTCCTTTGTAGGGGGTGCAAAAGTCAACCTTGGTGGCTTTTTTGTTTACGGCAGGTATGTTGTTGGCCTACAAGATATCAGTGCACTGCAAGATCAAGCAAAGTGGAAAACAAGACAATGGCAACTTGGTATAGGGATGAGCCTATTTGGCTTTTAATGCTTGCTTGAATTCGATGATGAATTGATTTAATTGCTTTTGATTGCTATTTTGCTGTTCGATAAAACTGTTATCATTTAAGTCACCCACAATTGCATCCATTTCGGCTTGATTTTCATACACCATTTTTCTAAATGGATTGGTATAATCTTTTTCTCTTGAGCTTCTTATTTTTTGTGTAACCTCTTCTTTAATTGCTTGATAACGGTCTATCCATTCATTTAGTTTTTTGTTGTTAAGTCCACTAATGGATGTCCCTTCAATTAATTCTAGGCAATATAAAGCGTGTAGATTCTTTTTATCTAAATATTTATCAGCCTGGGCTTGATAAAATTGATGTACTTCGGGCCAGCTAACTAGTTTGTCAGATTTAATTTGCTGAAGCATGGTTTGAACTGATTTAGTAGGAATCAACTGTCCGCCAATATTACTCCATTCTATAGCAGCACCAGAAGTCTTGATTGATTTTACTTTAGCAGATAAATTTTTCATGCCATTTTGAGTCAACTTATGCATCAATTGATCCATGCCATACATGAAAATCATTTTTTCAAAAATGGCAAAGGCATCATAGCACTTAATCAATCTAGTTTTACGTTTGCTATTTTCAAATCCTTCTACAAAAACATCCAACTGGTCAATTTCTTCTTTAGTTTTTGTAGTAAGAAGTTTGTAGCCTAATTGAAATAATTGGTCAGCTGTAATTTGTGTCGACTTCTTTTCTTTTAATAATTGTGCTTTTGCAACTGCAATTGCAATGACCTCTCTGCCTTTCATTAATTCATTGACACTATCAGGTGCCAAATAGTCGTACTCAAAATATTGGTCTATATTTTTTCTTTTATCCCTGTCTTGGTACTTCCATGCATTTCTTGCAAGCGCATAAAAATTATATAAAAACCAATATCCAGGCATCACCAATAATTCATCTTTTATTGTATCATTACTAATTAGTGAAAATGGAATTGGAATATTCAATTCATGATGGTAATCTCCTTTGTTTAAAATGGTAAAACTTGGAAAAATAGAATTGTGTTTAATGCTGACACATAATCCTGGCCAGAAACCCCTTCCCATAATCACTTCGCCGTCAGCCCCGCGACTATTGTGATTAGACCCTAAGGTTGCCCCAGCGGCAATATTACTTTGTCCCATCAATAATGCGGCACAAAGAAAGGAATTATTATGGTGCTGTTCGTGTGCCGGATAGATTAATGAGTTCAATACTTCACAACAAGAGATGGTTGCATTTTGTCCTAGAAAGGAGTTGATTAGTCTTGCACCATATTTTAATTGTGAATAATCTGACATGATAAAACGAACTGCTTTGATGCCATAAAATATTTTACATCCAAATCCTACAATTCCATTTACCAATTCAGATCCTTCTCCAATTTGTGTCTTGGCAACTTCATTGGAGTTGATAGTGACATTTTTTATTTTATTGGCACCTTTCAAATAAGCATCTGTGCCAATCCAAGTGTCTTTAATGATGCTACAATTCTTGATGACCGAACGATCTCCAATTTTTCCATAATAGCCTCTCTTATTGTCAAATTGTTTTTCTGTTAGTTCAATGAATTTTTCTTGCAACACTTTATCATGTCTATTTCTAGTCCATAAATAGGCATCAGCAGTGGTCATACCATTGAATGGAAGTACTTTTCTGCCTGTGTTTTCGTTACACAACTCCAACCAAATTCTTACAGACTCAGGTTCACCTTTTTTTAGAATACCATTACCAAATTTTGCATGGTTGGTTGTCACCAATTCATTCACATTATTGATAATAACTTCGTCTCCTATGATATAATGAGATAAGTAATTGACACTATGAATGGCTACATTATTGCCAAAATCTGAACTTATGATAGTAGAATTATACAAACCTACAGGCACTGTTAAATCACTAAAGCAAAGACATGTTGTTTCTAAATTACCAATACGAACCAATCCAAAAAAAGAACAATTCTTAACTAGTTCTGGATTAAAGGCATTTGATACTAATAGCTTTGACCAGTCATCACTAGAATTTCCATTGCGGACTAGAATTTCAATCTCTAATGCAGTCAGAGAACGATATTGTATACCACTTCTATTTTGTTGATTGCGTAAATAGTATTCATCCTTGCCCTTTGGAAGTTCTTTAATAAATCCATATCCAAGTTTCTCAATTGCTACTTTCTTAATTTCATTCATAGTCTTTACTAATTATTTAAACATACTTGGATGCATCTCATCCCATCCAGTTGCTTTTTGATATTGGTGTGCAATATTTAAAATAGTGCCTTCGTCAAACAATTTCCCAACAAAACTAATACCAGTAGGTAATTGTGATTTTGCATCTAATCCAGTTGGTACACAAACTACTGGATGGCCTGTTAAATTGGTAATGGCTGACTGATTTCCGCCGCCTCTTGAAGGACAAATAATGGCATCATATTGTGAGATCACTTCATTGACTTTTTGCATCAGTATTGTTCTATGCCTTTGTGCATTGATATACTCAACTGCAGGAACAAATCTAGAGGTTCTAAATGAATTTGGCCAGTCATTTTTTGTTTGTCTTGTTAATGCATCATCTAATCCTGAACGCGTCATTTCGTCAAATTGTGCAGCACATTCTGCCCCAATCACAATGTCCATGATATTGAACTGATACACGCCACTGTCTGGAAAATTAATAGGGATTAATTCGATACCCATTTTCTTGAATTGCTTTAACACTTCAAACTCTGAACGGTTAGTGTCTTTAATTTTATCAAAATAGTTTTTTGCGTAAGCAATTTTATAAGTTTTTGGATTTGTTTTTGGGGCATAATTGAATGGCATATCTACAGCAGATCCATCCTTACCGTCTGTACCATGTAGAAAATGAAATACAATAGCTGCATCATTGGCAGAACGTGTGATTGGTCCCACTTTATCTAAACTATAACTCAATGCCATTGCACCTGAGCGGCTAATGCTTCCAAAGGTTGGTCTAAGTCCTGTTGCACCACAGGTTGTTGCAGGAGAGACAATGCTTCCCCAAGTTTCAGTACCTATTGCAAATGGAACAAGGCCTGCAACTGTTGCAGAAGCTGATCCAGCGGATGATCCTGAAGAACCATAATTTAAATTCCAAGGGTTCTTTGTTCTGCCACCAAACCAATAGTCTCCCATGGCCAATGCGCCTAAAGTAAACTTAGCGACCAATACAGCGCCAGCTGCTTTCATTTTTTCATACACAAATGCATCTTCTTGAATGACTTGATTTTGGTAAGGTGCAGCGCCCCAAGTTGTTTTTGTATTTTTGACAGCAAATAAATCTTTTAAGCCATAGGGTATGCCGTGTAATTGACCTTTGTATTTTCCTGCAGCAATTTCTGCATCTGCCTGTTTGGCCTG
>Ga0207937_1000176_pt1 | contig 22273 bp, 15 predicted proteins | sample LakMenEpi04Sep11_FD_150668 | JGI IMG/M metagenome (GOLD analysis project Ga0207937, IMG submission 150668) | Freshwater microbial communities from Lake Mendota, WI - 04SEP2011 deep hole epilimnion (SPAdes) | ecosystem: Environmental > Aquatic > Freshwater > Lentic | place: Lake Mendota, Madison...
CGGAAAAGTTAGCAATCGATCCGCACTACACCAAGTTTTGCTGGGCGCGCGAGTTTACGGTTCTGGGACGAGACGCTTCGGACGAATCGTTATTGATGGCAAACGACATCGTTCGCAAAATGTTCGCCTATCGCCATGATATCCTCAAAGCCATCATCGCTTCGAAAACAAAGCTCATCGTCCTTGGAAAGAACGAGTCGTTGGCGAACCTACCCGAGCTAAAGCACAGTCATGCTTCAGCCAAAAGCGTGGATCATCTAGCGAGGTACTTGGAATACTCTCCCGAGTTGAATTTGATCGTCGTTGGCGAAGAGAACCTTGTGGCATCGCGGTACGCGAACTCGAAAGAGAATAGTCATTTGATCTATTTGCTGGCGGACGCCATCTACAAAATTGGCGCGACTCGGCCAATAGACACCGATTGGGAAAATCGACCGAAGAATGTTTGGCAGCAGTATGAATTGCGATTGGAACGACTGGATGTGCGATTGGATGATTCCCTCAAAGTTGCGTTCGAGCAACAGACAGCAAAAGGGAAGTGGCGAGGTACTCAAGCCATTCACAGTCGACTTGAATATTGGAATTATGGCGTCCTGGCTTATTTCAATGCTGTTGGGCAATCGCCGCCTCCGACAGATAATGTAAATGCAATTCGAACTCGCGAAGACTTGGCATTTTACGATCCAGAGCTATTTCAGATTGTCAACAAAGCGATGGCGTACAGCAATCATGTCGATTGGCGATTACGCTATAATCAACGCGAGTTTTAATCCATAAAAGTGAAACTCATGATGCAGCAGAAGCACCATGCACCAAAGTACCACGACTACCTCCACTTGATGCCTTAGAGAAACATAATGAACTCGATTCGTAGCCTACAGGGATTCCTCGCGTCTATGCTCCTCTTTGCTAGTGCGTTTTGCATGGCGAGTGATGAGTTGCCGGTCCGTGTGATGAGTTTCAACATTCGCTATGGGACCGCGAAGGATGGTGAGAATCATTGGGATAAACGCAGAGAGTTTTTGGTCGAGACGATCGAAGAGTTTGCCCCTGATCTGCTAGGTACGCAGGAAACACTCGCATTCCAACGCGATTACCTCCAAGAGCGACTGCGCAAGTACCAGTCGTTCGGCGTGGGGCGTGATGATGGTAAAGACAATGGCGAAATGGCCGCTTTGTTCTTCAATCAGAACCGCTTCGAAAAGTTAGATGGAGGGCATTTCTGGCTTAGCCCGTCCCCTGATATCATCGGCTCCAAAGGTTGGGATGCTGCTTTGCCACGCATCGCTACCTGGGTGAAACTTCGAGACAACACGGCTCAAGAAGCAGCACCAATTTTGTTCCTTAATACTCACTTTGACCATATGGGGGCTGAGGCTCGTTCGCAATCCGCAAGCCTGATTCGAAGCAAAGTCACGACGCTCGGTGCCGATTGCCGTGTCATCATCACCGGCGACTTCAACGCGGATGCAAAGTCAGGTCCATACAAATCGCTGTTTGATAGCGACCCAACGAAGCCTGATTTGATCACGCTTCAGGATACGTATATCAAGACGACGAGTCCTCACCCCGATCCGTCTACGGGCACATTCTCCGGCTTCAAAGCGGCCAACACCGGTGGTCCTCGGATCGATTGGATCGCGTGCTCTTCGCATTGGCAAGTGCGACAAGCTCGAATCGATCGAACGCAACGAGAGGGCAGAACACCCTCGGATCATTTTCCCGTCACCGCAATACTTCGAACCATCGATGTGAAGCCGACACTTCGAGTGCTCAGCTACAACATCCATCACGGTCGCGGCCTCGATGAACGGGTGGATCTCAAAAGAATTGCATCGTTGATACGAAACGCGGATCCCGACGTGGTCGCATTACAAGAAGTCGATCGCAAAACGAAACGAAGCGGAAATGTCGATCAGTCGAACGAGTTGGCTCGTTTGACTGGCATGTACGAGTCGTTTGCGAAGGCAATTGATTTCGAAGGAGGAGAATATGGACAAGCCATTCTGTCGCGTTTTCCATTGGTGAACGTAGAGATCACGAAATTGGCCAATCGAGACAATCGAGAACAGCGGATCGCCGCGTCCTCGCTGTTCGAGTTTACAAAAGATTATCGTGTGCAGTTCATTTCTACGCATTTGGACCATGCGGAACCAACGATTCGATTGGAACAAGCAACGCAGTTGGCAAATCTCGGGTCTCGCGACGCTGTCATTTCACTGTTGGCAGGCGACATGAACGATGTACCCGGAAGTAAAGTGATTTCCAAAATAACCGAATCTTGGAGCGCCCCACAAGATCGTCAGAATCTCCCTACGTTTCCAACCGTATCACCAACGCGGCAGCTTGATTACATTCTTTTGCGAAGACCGACCAAGCCTGTCATCGTTTCGTCGAGAGTGATCGAAGAGTCCGTCGCCTCCGACCATCGACCGATATTTGTATCTATCGAGTTTCAAAGTCCATAACCTTGAAATGGGCTCAAATCCGACCAGCCTGGCAAGGTATATGGGTGGCGCGCAATGGCTGTGTCATCTTCCATGGATGTGTTCGCTATGTTTTAATCTTGGTGCGTTACAGCATTGATACATCTTCTCCAAAAGGGAACATTAGCTATGTCGATGATTTTGTCCTTGGATCAAGGTACGACGAGTTCTCGGGCGATTCTCTTTGATCGCGAGGGTACGATTCGAGGAGTTGCCCAACAAGAATTCCAACAATTCTATCCAGAGGCTGGTTGGGTCGAGCATGATCCCGAAGAGATTTGGACTTCGCAGCGAGATGTAGCTAGGCAAGTTATTGCCGAGACAGGTATTTCTTCGAAAGAAATTGCAGCGATTGGAATAACGAATCAACGTGAAACTACTATTGTGTGGGATCGCAAAACGGGAGTTTCGATCCATCCAGCAATCGTATGGCAAGACCGTAGAACCGCATCGATTTGCGATCAACTGAAGGCGGAAGGAAAAGCGGTCGTTATTCAGAACAAAACAGGCTTGGTCGTCGACGCCTACTTTTCAGGAACGAAAATTCAGTGGATTCTAGATCATGTACCTGGGGCCCGGGCCAAAGCGGAGAAGGGTGAGCTCGCCTGCGGAACGGTCGATAGTTGGCTGGTTTGGAAAATGACGGGTGGAAAAGTTCATGTGACGGACCCGAGCAATGCCTCGCGCACCATGCTCTTCAACATCACCACCAGGGAATGGGATGATGAACTACTGTCAGCACTGAATGTTCCGCGATCCATGATGCCAAAGGTTGTCCCAAGCTCTTATGTTTTTGGCGAAACGACTCCTGATTTTCTTTCAAGTAGCTTGCCAATCAGCGGCATCGCTGGCGATCAACAGGCGGCATTGTTTGGGCAGAATTGCGTGCGACATGGGATGGCAAAGAATACCTACGGAACGGGTTGCTTTATGTTGATGAATGTAGGGGACCAAGTGCGGCAATCCAAGAATCGATTGCTGGCCACCGTCGCTTGGCAAACGGGAATGGACGAACCCTACGCTTACGCTTTGGAAGGAAGTGTCTTTATCGCGGGGGCTGCAATCCAATGGCTTCGCGATGGATTGGGGATCGTACAGTCGTCTTCAGAGATTGAGGCTTTAGCATCTTCTGTTCCAGACAACGGGGGTGTCTATTTTGTGCCCGCGCTTTCAGGTCTTGGGGCGCCGCACTGGGACGCTTATGCGCGAGGAACCATTCAAGGTATCACTCGAGGAACGACAAAAGCACATCTGGCGCGAGCCGCGTTGGAGGGAATTGCATTTCAAGTAGCAGATGTGCTCGATGCGATGCGTCAAGATTCAGGGTTAGCCATAGAGGAGCTGCGTTGCGATGGCGGCGCTTCGGTCAACAATTTGCTGATGCAATTTCAAGCCGACATTTTGCAAGCAGCGGTTGTTCGTCCCAAAGTTGTTGAGACGACGGCATTGGGTGCCGCTTACCTAGCGGGCCTAGCGGTCGGTTTTTGGAAGAACGCTGAAGAGGTTCAGGCGATTTGGCAATCCGATCGCGTCTTTGAACCCTCGATGGCACCTTCCGAAGTGAAGCGTATTCGCGAACAATGGTCTGAGGCCGTTCACAGATCGCAACAATGGATTCGCCCATAATGGATTCTTTTCGACAGCGGACAACACGCTCTTACCACTTAAACGCGGCGACTGAGGACTCCAAAGTTTGGGATGTTGTCGTTATCGGTGGAGGTGCCACGGGTGCTGGCATATTGCTGGACGCCACAACGCGAGGATATTCGGCCTTGCTTTTGGAAGGTTCGGATTTTGCCAAGGGGACATCGAGCCGTTCAACAAAACTGATTCATGGCGGTGTTCGCTATCTCCAGCAGTTCCAATTCGGAATGGTGAGGGACTCGTTACGCGAGCGAGGACGGTTGCTTAAGAATGCACCTCATTTAGTCCATGAGCTGGAATTTATCATTCCATGCAAGAGTATGTTCGAGCGTATCTTCTATGGTGTAGGACTTAAACTGTACGATGTACTCGCTTGGGGATCTGGTGCGCGGCTGTCAAAGCAAGTGTCGCGCCAAAGCTTGTATGATCGCTTTCCGCAATTGAGCTCCAATCGGTTCGCCGGTGGTGTCTCTTACATCGATGCTCAGTTCAACGATTCCCGTCTTGTGATTGAACTCATCCGAACTGCGGTGGAATCGAAAGCCATCGTTTTGAATTATGCAAAAGTGGTCGCGTTCGATCGCAATGTGAACCAACGGCTTCAAGGACTTGAATTTGTAGATCAAGAAACGGGCAAGTCTCACAAAATCCGAGCGAAGGCGATCGTGAATGCCACTGGGCCGTTTTGCGATGCTATTCGACGGATGGATAGTGCCGAGTTTGAGCCACTCGTTGCAGCGAGTCAGGGGGTGCACGTCGTGTTGCCATCCGCTTTGTTCAAATCGAGAAGGGCAATCATCGTACCGAAGACATCCGATGGACGAGTCTTGTTCATCATTCCGTGGCAAGGGCATGTTTTGGTGGGAACAACCGATACGCCCATTCACAACATTGTTGAAGAACCGTCTGCGCAATGCGATGAAGTGGATTTCTTACTTGAAACGCTAGCGGGCTACCTGGAAATCGCCCCTTCGCGATCGGATGTATTGAGCGTTTTCACAGGGATACGTCCGTTGGTCAAGGCCCGCAAAGATCAACCCACCAAACAGCTTTCTCGTGATCATACGATTGAATTCTCGCCGTCTGGATTGGTCACGATCACAGGTGGCAAGTGGACGACATATCGCAAAATGGCGGAGGATTGCGTCGATTTGTTGTCGAATCGCTTCGATTTACCTCAAACTTCATGCCAAACAAAATCGTTGCTGCTCCAACAAACCCAACTTGATCGCGTCGCGTGTGAGCGAGAATTCGAGACAGACAGCAACCTTTTGCGGTCGCTTCATCCAGAGCTCGAACTGACCGAGGCTGATTTGTTGCAAGGAATTCAATTTGAATATGCCCGCAATCTCGAGGATCTTTTGGCGAGACGAACGAGGGCTCTCTTTTTAGATACATCTGCTGCGGTGCAGATCGCTCCCATCGCTGTAAAGCTACTTGCCAAAGAACTTCAAAAAAATGAAGCATGGGAATCCGACCAGATTCAACAATTCACTGCTTTGGCCCAAACCTATATGCTGTAGACCATTATCTAGTCCTTGAGCAATACTACGATTAAAAGGAGTCTTTCGTCAACATCCGATCAATTTGCTTCAAGATCCTCTGCTCTACTGGATCAGAAGTTATTTCCACGAATTCTTCATGCGAGTTGGGAGTTGGTGTGTCGGTTGGCTGCGGGAGAGGATTCCCGAACACTTCGCAAAGCGTGCCATTGTGAATAAAGACTCGATTCCGCCCGGCCATTTTCGCTGTATAGAGGGCTTCGTCGCTTCGACGAACCAACTTCGCTATTCGATCATTATTAGCAATTTGCGAAACTCCGCTCGAAAGAGTCACTTTAATAGAGTGACCATCTGCGTCGATGGGTTTGTCTTGTAGTGCACACCGGATCTTCTCCATCACCGCAGCAGATGCCGTTGCGGAAGCTTGGAAAAGTATCGCAAACTCTTCACCGCCGAAACGTGCAATGTGGACGGCTTCATCGGAAAAACCCTTCAATCGCGAAGCGATCTCTCGAAGTACCGCATCGCCTGCCGGGTGACCATAGGTGTCGTTGATTCTCTTGAAATGATCGATGTCTACTAGCGCGAGAGAGAATAGCTGTTTGTTTTGGTTCCACTTCTGAAAGCACTCTTCCATTTTTTGATCGAATGCTCGCCGGTTGGACAACCCTGTCAATGCATCCGTTCTCGCCTCGGATAGATAGCCATCTAACTGCTTGGTCTGTGTATCTAGTTTGTGTTCTGCATTGTCTAAACGATCCTGCAAGTTTTTGTTTGCAGTGACAATCTGATCCAGCAAGCTTTGGATATCTTCCTTTGTTTTTACTGATTTACCATCGGCGACACGTCGAGACAGCGAGCTCATCGTGGACTGATAACGTGTGAAGTCACCAGAAAAGTCACTGGTCCAGGCCGCAAAACTTTTCAAGGCTTCTAGAAGTTGCTGGGGCTCAGGGGCTGGAGATGAGTGATGCACACCGAGGGAATGTGAGGGTAACTCACTGTTGCGTTTCCCCATCCACACTCCAATCGCAATCCCCAATAACAAAAACGAGGTGCCGAGCAAAACGCCCATTATCAGATAGAGAACGGGTGTAGTATTCATCGCTCTTCTTCGCGGGATCGCAAATCTATGGGTAATCGATTGAGTAACTCCACTGTATCCATATGTGGATACGATGGCCGAGAAGGCTGGTCGCTTCGAAAGGGAGATGCAACTGGGCTGCTGACAAACATGGAGAGGTCTTCTGTTTTTGCAACCGTAACGATTCCTTTCGCTGAAACAGTGAATCCGCGTTGAGCATCTTTTTCTAGATCGATACCAATTTCGAAGCCAGGAGGAATTTTCACATTTTTGTCGATGATCGCATTTCGTATCTTTGCGTGTCTCCCAACCTCGACACCTTCGAAGAGGATGCTGTCTGTGACGGAGGCATACGAGTTGATTCGAACACTAGGGCTGACGATACTTCGTTCGACACGCCCTCCACTCACGATCGTGCCTGGGCATATGATCGAGTCAATGGCTGTACCCACTCGATCGCTTTCTCCTCTCGAACCGAATACAAATTTCGGCGGTGGCAAATTGGGGTGGTGTGTACGGATGGGCCAACTATCGTCATAGAGATTTAGTTGAGGATCGATGCGAACCAAATCCATGTTTGCTTCATAAAGTGCGTCAAGCGTTCCTACGTCTCGCCAGTACGCTTCGGTCTTTCGATTCTCATCTCGGAAAGGAAACGCAAACACGCGTTGCTTTTCGATGATGGAAGGAATGATATTCTTTCCAAAGTCGTGCTGACTTTTCGAGTTATTCGCGTCTTGACATAGTTGTTCCAAAAGAAATCGCGTATTGAATACGTAGATCCCCATCGAAGCCAAAGCATGATTGGGATCGCTTGGAATGGAACGAGGGTTTTGTGGCTTTTCTTGAAATCCGATAATCCTTTGATTCTCGCTGATTTGCATCACACCAAACTCGCGAGCGGCTTCAAGATCCACTCGCAAAGCACCGATCGTCAGATCGGCCTGCTTTTCTTTGTGAAACTGAATCATCGCGTCGTAGTTCATCTTATAGATGTGATCACCCGCGAGGATAACCAAGTACTTGGGTTGATCCTTTTCGATGGCATAGATGTTTTGGTACACCGCATCGGCGGTACCTTGATACCAATTCTCATCGATACGTTGTTGCGGCGGCACGATATCGATAAATTCGTTCAGCTCGCGACAAAAGTAATCTCGCCAACCAAGATTGATATGTCGGTCCAGACTCATCGCCTTGTACTGGGTGAGGACCAACATTTTTCTCAACCCGCTGTTCAGGCAATTCGACAGAACGAAGTCGATGATTCTGTAGTTGCCACCGAAGGGTACAGCAGGCTTCGCGCGGTCGCGAGTAAGCGGCTCGAGTCGGGTTCCCTTTCCGCCAGCCAATATCACTGCTAATGTCTCGTTCATGTCGTCCATGGTCCATGTATCTCGAGAGGAAGCCCTCGCTAGGCAGAGTCCGATACGTTGCCCTGCGAGAGCCAAATTTTAGTATAACAAATCCTTCGCGTGTGGGGTGGCGTATCCTACGCGATATCAGCCAGCGTTCGGTCGTAAAGTCGATACGTTTTTGTGCGGCGGGTTCCTGCCCGTTCCAGTGAACCTCGCGATAAATGATTGCTTTCCAGGACCCAAGAAAACTCTGCTTCCTTGATCCCCATTTTGAGGCAATCCGGAAGCATGCGTTCCAACGCCACAAGCCCCAGACCCCATCGTTGATATTCTGGTATCACGTTCGTACTGATCATGCGAATTCTTGTGAGCTTCCGTCGGCCCATCAGCAAGGTCAAAAAACCGAAGGGGAATAATCGCCCGTCGATCTTCTTGATGAGAGGGTTGTAGTCCGGTAGCCCCAATCCGATCCCAACGGGTTTGCCGTCGACTTCGATGATCGAGGTGACACGAGGGTCAATCAAGAATTTGAGCGAGAAACCAATGGCCTTGCACTCCGCATCAGACAATGGAACGAACCCCCAAGTGCTTTGCAAAGCCTGATTGTAAATGTTGAGAAACAACGCGATCTCACGACCAAAGTTCCGAGTGCTTGCTGGTCGTAGTTTCACATTGAAACGCCGTTTTACCTCTTCAATAACAAACTTCAACTTTGGATCGAGGGTATCGAGCATGTCGATGTGCCCATCGTACGCATACAAATCTTGTGTTTTTGCAAAACCGAAATTGGTGATGAGTTTATCGTAATATGGCCAATTGTAAGTCATCATAAAAGTAGGCGGCGTATCGAATCCTTCCACGAGTGTTCCGATCTCGTAGTTCAAGGATGGATTGCAAGGACCGCGCACGTCGGTCATCCCCTCTCCCTTCAGGTAGAGAGCTGCTGCATTGAACAGATGGTTCGCGGCCACTTGGTCGTCAATGCAATCAAAGAAACCAAAGAACCCTCTCTTTTCGTGAAAGCGTTGGTTGTGGCCATGGTTGACAATTCCAAGGATACGACCCACCACTTCGCCATCTTTGTAGACTAAAAAAGGGCGGCACTTTGCATTCTCGTAAAAAGGGTGTCTTCGGAATCCGACTAATTCTTCTTGATTCATACGGAGAGGCGGAACCCAATTTGGATCGCCCTTGTAAAGACGCCAAATCAAATCCATGAACTGGCGTTGTTGTTTCTTGTCTTCAACTCGCTTTACTTCGTAGGCACTCATTTAAGATGTCGGTTGTAGGGAATCCCGTCGCATATGGGTTGGCAATTTAGTCCATTACAGGTCGATTGGATACGGTGAGCACTAAAAAACATAGTCCTAGTTGCCACCCTGTTGCACGGTGAAGGGTACAACTCTATAGAGCCCATCCGTAAAGATCTGTTGAATCGCTTGATTGGTTCGTGTGATAGGACGTGGCGGAACGATGATCAAGTCGGAGTCCCGAAGCCAAATTTCGTCCGAAGGACTGGGGCGTTTCCCAAGGTGCGCTCCTCGTAGGTCGAGCATGGTGGAGACCAGACGCCAATCTTCTGCTCTTCGGAAAATGACCACTTGACGGTCGTTTCCTCCCAGCAATACGCCCTCTGCTTGGGCGAGTCCGGCGGTCACAGAGGTAGGCCCGTTCAGTTCGTAACGACCGGGTTTCGCCACTTGCCCGTAGACATGGAAAAAATGCGGTGCGGTACGAGTGAGGCGAGGTTCCACCTCGACACCGACAAGTTGGTCCTTGTAACGGAGATTGACCTCTCTCTTGATCTCATCCAGGGTCATGCCTACAACGTACACTCCGCCCACGCGTGGAAGCTGAACTCGACCGTCCGGGTTCACCGTGGCAATCAAGGCTCGGCCTCCCTGCGCGAAAGGCCCGTTGACTGAATCCAGAAGATCGAGAAGCGCTGTATTTACCGCAACTGGTTCGATGTTGATCGCGGGACTCACAATATACTTTTTGTAGGCTAGCTCTAAGTCTTTCCTAAGATGAGTCAGCGATTTTCCAGCGGCTTCGAGAGGAGCATCCAAAACTTTCAGATGGATCTTCCCATCCGGTTGAACGATGACTTTGTCTTGTTTGATCGAATCGTCGGACACAGAACTGATCGCAATCGTGTCGCCGACCATCAGACGGTACGCCTCGTTGACACGATCTCGATTGGGTATGTAAGTGAAAGTGATTTCATCATTCACACGAATTCGATATTCGAGCAACGCGGGGAGACGAACGGGACCGATAAATTCGCCATGCCACAAAGGCTGGAAGTCGATACTTGCAGAATCGTTCCACCGCTTCTCGCCTGCTGGTCCTACCGCGCAGTCCACACCGGTGATGCAAGGAGCGCAGGCTCCTGAAGTGACTCCAGTGGGTTGAGTTGGCGGGCAAATGAAAGCTGCACTTGGTATCCGAGACTGCGAACTGCAAGCATTGCAGTGATTGGTTTCGCATCCGCAATTGGTACTCGCGCTAAAGTTCGCATTTTCATAATCATGACTTACTGTCCGAACCCGCCCTCCGCCCTGGACGGATTGTGCTAGGACGAGCGACGGCAGGCATGTCAATAGGGCTACCAGCTGAAAAACTCTGAAGATGTTTAATTTCATCATCTGCAATCAAACCTAAAATCGAAGATTATCGGGCAAACATCTTCGAGAAAAAATTGGGCTGTGTTGCAACCTGAGTTGCTGTTGTTGCTAGATTCGCACTTGACGTTGGCGCAATGACATTTTGAGCAGGACTGTACCTGGCGAAAACGTTAGGATCCACTTGGGTGATTTCTGGATTCTCTGCGGTGAACGCAGGGGCCGTCCTCTGTGCTAGACTCGACGCTTGCTGCACCGCAAAGTTGGCGGAATCGGTAGCGCCTCGTCGTCTATAAACTTCGGCCAGATTGCTCCATGCTTGCGGGTTTGACTGCGACTCTAAAGAGGCTTTCAATGCGTCGTAGGCCTCTTCGATGCGGTCCAAATGGATTAGTGCATACCCCAACTGGTTGCTCGCTTCGCTTTGATTAGGAGTGATTCGAATCGCCGATTGGTAACAAATCACAGCCTGACTTCGAAGCCTAATGGATGAAGTCGAGCTCAACTCGGCTTCCTGCTCGTAGGTCTTTCCGAGTGCATAAAGTAAGTCCGAAGCCCAGCGATGACCACATGATGCGACGATCCATTGGTGTCCCGCAAAGCCCCTGTAGTGTTGCGATGCGACCTCAGGTGAAACTCCATCGAGCGGCCGGTTTTTTAAGGCAGGTGTCGTATGCGTCTCAACAACGCTTGCAACCGATGATATTCCGTAACGAGAATGAAAGTCTGCTTCCTCGCGAAATGCAGTCAATGCCAGATCCAAAGCCGGTTCGCTTGTAAATGAACCGCGATACGCATCCAAGCTTCTGAAGAGTCGTCTCAGGCCAGAGATCACTTCCGATCGGGCACTATGCACCGCACCGCGTCGCAGAAGTTGATCACACTTTTCTAAATTGGTACGCAGCTCGCGCTCAATCGATTGCCAACCCGTTGGATTCTCTAACGGCTGAGGGGCACGCGCCGGCGGCATTTGATTCTGGGATAAAAGCTCATGGCTGAGGCGTTGAGCCACGAGCATCCGTTTGGCTCCATCCTTTTCCTGGTTCGTCGGCGCGATGAGATCACCATCCGTGAACATCGGATCAAACGGAGTTGCAACCTCTCGAGAATTGTCAATCTGAGTGGTGTCGTTCGGGACCAGCCGAATGCGGGAATTTGTCGGTGAAGCACTCTGATTTGAAGATCCCTCCCGAGTCGAAATGACAGGATCGCCTAAATTGAGCTCTGCAATCGGTGATGTCGAATGAGAACGCGTTGCCGCCTGCTTGACCCAAGGCTCAACTTTCGAAGTCGAGTTCCTGCCCGAAGCTGTCAATTGCGAAGCGTTGGTTTCTATCGAGCGACTTGAGTAGCTTTCCGTCGATTCGGTGTCTACATCCAATTTGACGATGGTATCTGCATCGGTGTACTCGATGGAATCGTCCTGAGAGTTGCCCTGTTTCGAGCGCATGTCCCGAAGCAACGGGCCGTCCGAGGGTTGCGGTGGAAGTGTATCAGATGGACCGATGGTGGATGAACTCGTCGCAGTATGGAGCGTGGCGCTCGAAGTCGGAGCCTGAATGGCTCCCCAGCGAATCGTTGCAGGAATGCTGGACGAAGAAGGGGGGCTCCCAATCTGCGATCGTCGCGAAGTAGAATCTCCAAGGCGTATTTCTTGTCGGCTCGTCTCAGTGAAGCGATTTGGTGGATCTGCGCTGGGTTGAGAAACGGTACTTTCGAAATCGATGGAAGCCTGACGTGCGGGATTGTTTCGACGCGACCAAGGAGAAGCGGGAATATCGCCAACGGCTGAGTCGAGTCTTATTTGCTTCAATGGAGATGCATCCTGCCCCTGAGTTTCGAGTCCCGCTGGAAGGATTCCCGTCAACAAAACTGTTGTAAACAAGCCGCGACGAATGCGATTTGTTTGCAACTTGCTGACCCCAGCTGGGACTATAGGAACTGGCATTACCCAATCTCCGTTCGTGTTCAAAATCAGGTCGCGTAGAAATCTTCCACGCTGACTGCGTGTTCATCGGAATGCTGTGCCTGTTCAATTCAATCATCAGATTCGTTATCAACCGACTTGGACCGTCACTGATGGCACATTGCGAAAATCGAGAAGAACTTTCCTAAATTGCCGAATCTAACATCGCGTTGGACAACCCCCTCAAGCTCAGTACAATCGGGAAACTTTTCGCCAGATCAAAACCCGAAATACTAAGAACAGTAAACGAAATGACCATCCAGAGAGTAGCAATTCTTTTTGCAGGCGGTCCTGCACCCGCAGCGAATGCTGTTATTTCCTCAGCAGCCTATTCTTTTCTCAACGCCGGAGTAGAAGTTGTCGGAATCAAGCACGGCTATTCTAACCTGATCGATTTTGATTCCACAAAGCCGCTCGAAGAGGGAAAGCAGTACTTCAAAATCACGCAGGAGCGGCTTGAGTTCGCACGAACTGAACCGGGAATCATGATTGGAACGGCTCGATCCAATCCTGGAAAGTCCGTGTCGAGTCCCGAACATCTTGCCGATCCGGAAAAGTCCGCCCCACTACGACGAGTTTATCAAGCCCTCCGGTCTCTGAACGTGGATGCTCTTATTAGCATCGGCGGTGATGATACATTAAAGACAGCGAACAAGCTGAAGATGTTTCAAGATACGTTGCCAACCGATGCCGTTCGAATGCCAGTTGTTCATTTGCCAAAGACTATCGACAATGACTACTCGGGTATCGATTTCACCTTTGGCTACTTCAGTGCTGCGGAAACACTAGCAGGTGAGATACGAAATCTAAATCGAGATGCCGCCGCTGGACAAGCGTACTTTCTTTGCGAAGCGATGGGTAGATCCGCTGGCTGGCTCGCCTACGGAGCTGCAATTGCAGGAGACGCTTGCTTGGTGCTAAGCGTGGAAGACATTGCAGGCGACCTCAAGTGTACGGAGAAAGTAACACAACCGGACGGATCCGAAAAAATTCGGACGGTAATGAACCTGAATGCCGTCGTTGACAAAATGGTCTCGGTCATGATTGCACGCGAAAAAATGGGACGCAATTACGGCGTCATCGTCATCGCAGAAGGATTAGCTGAGTACTTGCCACAGTCTTATCTGGATGGCATTCCTCGAGACGATCACGGACATATTGCCATCTCGAGCATCGCTATCGGGAAGGCGATGGCTTCGATGCTTTCGACTGCTTACCATAAGAAAACTGGCAAGAATCGAAAGATCAATGGAATTCAAATGGGATACGAATCCCGCTGCTGTGTTCCGACTGCCTTCGACGTGATGCTCGGCTCACAAATCGGAGTAGGTGGCTATCGCGCACTGATGGAGCAAAAACTGAATGGCGTAATGATCTCCGTCGGTGGACAATTCAACATTTCGTTTGTTCCTTTCGAAACGCTAGTTGATCCGAAGACGTTAGTGACAAAAGTTCGGTTCATCGAGCCCGGCTGCGATTTCCACCAATTGGCCAGATACCTAGAGTCGAAAGCCTAGGCATTCAGTTTTGCGAGAGCACAAAATCCGTGGTCGCTTCCGCCCCCTACCGAGAATGGCGGAAGCGATAGAGGAAATGTCCAGCTAGACGAACGTCGCCAGTGGGAAAAAATGCGATTCAATCGCCTTTGCGAAACTGTTGTTCGAATGTGCTTTTCTGTCTGAGGATATGGTGGTAGTGCTGCGCGAAGCGATGGGCTTCATCTCGAACATATTGCAACAATCTCAACGCGAAGGATTCACGTCCCAATCGAATGGGTTCGCGATCTCCTGGAAGATAGATTTCTTCTTCCCTTTTTGCGAGCGAGACCATAAATGGCGGCTCGATTTCCTGATCCCGAAAAGCAGCCAATGCAGCGTTCAACTGCCCCTTACCTCCATCGATCATCAGTAGATCTGGAAAGGCATCCTGTTCGTCGCTCAACCTACGAAACCTTCTTGAGATAACCTCATGGATGCTTCGAAAGTCATCCACTCCATCGACTCCTTGGATTTTGAATCTCCGATATCCTTGCTTGAAGGGTAAGCCATCCAGAAACTGGACCAAGGAAGCGACGGTATCATCGCCGCCGAGGTGTGCGATGTCGACACCTTCGATGACTCTCGGCTCCTTCTCCAGTTTCAAGATTCGCTGCAAGGCTCTCATCCCTTTTTTGGGATCCACGTAGAAGACCTCGGGCTGAGCATGCACATCGATATCTCCTCGATCGCCCAAGTTTTCGATCAGTTTGATCTCGTCTCGCAAGCGAGCTGCTTTCTCGAACTCGAGTTTCGCGGATGCATCCTGCATTTCACTCTTCATTTGGATCAAGAGTTTCTCGCTACCACCCTCCAAGAATGTTTGAAGACGTTTGATATCCCGTTTGTAGTCTGCTTTTGATATCCTCAAATTGCAAGGTGCCGTGCATTGCTGGATCGATGCCAGCAGACATGGACGAAACCATTTCCAACGGGGATCTGTCTCTTCGATATCTAACGAACAGGTTCGAAACTTGAAGATCCTTTGCATCACCTGCAATGCGCCGCGTAACTGTCCCGCGCTGGTAAATGGGCCGTAGAGTTTTGCTCCTCTGTCCTTTGGAGTACGCGTTACTTCGACACGAGGAAAATCTTCGTGCGTCGTGATCATCAAATAAGGAAATGTCTTATCATCCTTCAAGTCTTTGTTATGGCGAGGCTGGATATCTTTGACCAGTCGATTTTCGGTCAGTAGGGCGTCAACTTCGCTTGAGCAGACCATGAAGTCGATGTCCGCTATTTCATGAATCCATTCTGCCGTTCGAATCTCTTCGGCTGCGGCGGCATGAAAGTAACTGCTAGCCCTCGACCGAAGATTCTTTGCCTTGCCAACATAGATGACGATCCCGGAGACATCTTTCATCAAGTAGACACCTGGCGATTGCGGAAATTCACGAACTTTTTCCGCTGCTCGGCGAAATCCGAAGTTATCTTTCAATAACAAATCGATGCGCCTTTGCAGTTCGGGAGTAGGCTCAGCAAGATGTTCGTCTTTGTCCGGTTCGCTCGCTTCGATCTCCAGCTCTTCCCACTCATTGGGAGAATTTCTTTGCTCCATGCTCATGGCTTACACTCCCGCAAGCAGATCGTGTAAATGAAAATGATGTCGCCCCAGTTTACCGCCGTAGTTCCCGCCTGTAATCTTTCGCACGCCCAAGGATGGGCCTACTTCGCACGCCGCGAGAATACCTACTCTCATCGCTTGCCCGATGACTTCAGGGGATAACCCATCGATGACCAACTCCAGCGCTGCGCTGGCACTATTGATCACCAGGGAATCTGTTTGTTCACGAAGCGTGGGGCAAAAAGCATCGTTGGTCGACGCACGTAACATCTTGTACTTGGACCCAACCTTCGAGCCGCTTCTAGCGACACCGCCAGGGAAAGGCGTGATGCAATCAGGAACTTTCTTGATCGCTCGAACGGCGGAATCACACGCATGAAGCGCTCCATGGATGGTATCAGCCAGCACCAAGAAGTTCCCTCCACCCACTGCAGATTGTCTGCCAACCGTATCCTGACAAACAAACTCGCCATCCATCACTGGGATTCGCCAATAGCGTTCACTGCCGATGACTTTTGAAATTTGAAATCCATCCCCAAAATATCGCAGCTTGGAACCCATTGCGATTCGTTTCTCGCTCGCGATTGCACCGAAAACCGAGGTACTTGGGCAAGTCAGAACGCACTGCCCTACACGTTTGACCAGTTGTTTCTCCAGTTCAGCGCCAGACGTGCTAAACATCAAAATGGAAACTCCAGGGCGTCCGTCGGGAGTTTTGTCTTCGTCAAGCATACGATCGATGCCCGCTTCGACTCCGCAACCGATCACACTGGTTGCAAAGCCCGTCATTGCTTCAGCAGCCCTGCAAGCCCACTCGGGCTCCGCAGCGGTGATAACGATCCGAGTCGCTGTCATATCGAACGCTTCTGCAAAAGTCGGTTCGATTTCTATTCCGTTGATTTCCATAATTGATTTGCACTGTCCCACTATCTCGAGTACGCATTATCCTACTCTATACGACTCGATTGAGCCAATCTTGCGTTTTGAGTGTTTGCGTCGTCCATAAACTGTTTGCGTAGTCCATAAACACAGAGATCCCTTTAGAATTCGATGAATCGTTCCGAAGCAATCGTCTCCATGATCAAGTGGCCTGTCATTTGTCTAACCGTTGGGTTGATGGTTGGTTCGGCTGTCGCCTTTTTTCTTTGGGCATTGGATCGCGTTACTGAAACGCATCTTCAACATTCCTGGCTCTTGTATTTGCTTCCTCTCGGCGGATTGATTTCAGGGCTTGTTTATTTCTTTTTGGGACAGAAAGTGGAAGCGGGGAACGCACTAATCATCGAACAGATTCGTGAGCCTGTCGATGGTATCCCGTGGAGAATGGCGCCTCTGGTTTTGATCGGAACGCTCATCACACATTTGTTCGGAGGCTCTGCAGGTCGTGAAGGGACAGCCGTTCAGATGGGAGGTAGCTTGGCTAGCACTTTGGGCAATCTCTTTCGACTCACTCGTGATGAAGCGAGAATTCTATCGATGTGCGGTTTGGCTGCAGGTTTTGGAGCCGTCTTTGGGACACCCTTTACTGGCGCTGTCTTTGCCATCGAGATTATTCGGTCCCGGCGAATGTGTTACCTCGCTTTGGTACCTTGCCTAGTCAGTTCGTGGGTCGGCCACTTGGTAAGTAGTGCGTGGGGAACCCAGCATTCAAACTATCAGATTGCCTTTGGTGGATTCGCGATTTTCAGTGGATTGCTTATCGCAAAGATTTTATTTGCATCGCTCTGTTTCGCTGGAGCGAGCATTCTCTATACATCGCTCATGCACGGCATTCGTAGCTTAGGCAATCGCGTGATTGGGATTCCATGGCTGCGCCCTGCGTTGGGTGGATTTGCGGTTGTTCTTTTGGTAATCGCGCTCGGCGAACGGGACTACTGCGGTTTGAGCGTCCATTCGGATTCTACGCCAGCAGGAACCGTTACGATCGAATCTTGCTTTTCGGGGGAAGGAGCGAAACGATTCAGTTGGCTCTCAAAAATCCTCCTGACTTCGATCACAGTGGGTAGCGGCTTTCAAGGTGGCGAGGTAACACCGCTGTTCTTCGTGGGGGCAACTTTAGGGAATTCCCTGGCATTAGTCCTCGGAGTTCCCGCCGATGTTTTTGCTGGCCTCGGGTTAGTCGCGGTCTTCGCGGGAGCGACGAAAGCCCCCATCGCAAGCACCATTTTGGCCGTGGAACTTTTTCACCCCTTAGGAAGCCCTGGTGGATTTGGTTTCATTACCTGTGCGGCATTCGCATGCTACACACCCGTCGCGTGTAGAAATGCGATTTTGCATGAGCCCAAAAAACAAACACCGCAGGCTTAGCCCGCAAGACGAAGGAAATTTTCTCAAAGATCCAGAGGTCTCGGATGAAAAGTACAGAGCAGAAAACTAAGCGTGCCAGTCTTGGGACAATTCAAGGTTTATCTTTGCCGCTCTCTGCCCAACCCTGTTCCCAGCGAATCTTGCTTTAGATTCATGAGGGGCGTTTGGCTTGGATGCACAAAAAGCTGGGGCGGTGCATGAGAGATTGAAAGCGTTTAGGATCGGATTGCCTGAACTCTTCAGTCGGCAACGGTTCAACCAACTTTTCTAATGCCAATCCTGTTTCCATAAGTGGCATGAGCATCTCTTGTAGCGATCGACGGTAACTGGGCATGACAACGACTTTGCCAAACCCCCTCCATGTGCATTTGACTTGCTCGATGGAAAAGTACTTATTGGTATCGTAGTACTCCGCATCGAACGCTGGATGACCACAGGAAAACTGAAAGAGTCCTCCCGGTTTCAATATACGCTTGAACTCTGCAAACAATGAACGCCAATCCTCGATGTAGTCCAAACATAGCGGAGCATTGATAAAGTCGAAGGTCTTGTTCGGAAACATCACAAGAGGCTGAGTTAAATCCACCAATCGAAAGTCCACATCTTTTCCGACGCGATTTCGCGCCAACTCCAGCATGCGGTCGCTCACATCCACGGCGGTGATTTTCGCACCTCGCGCTAACAACAACTCCGCATAAACCCCAGGACCACAACCCGCATCTAGCACTCGCTTATCGCGCAGGTCGGGCCACATGGCGATCATCGCCGGACGCTCGTAGTACGCGTTATGAGGTTTCGTATCGATTGCGGCCGCATAGTGCTCTGCCAATTCTTGGTAAACAGCGTAGGCAAGAGGCTTGGAGTGCGATGAACGTGACTTCATAATTCTGACTCTAGACTGGATTGAATGTGGCTATCCAAAAAAAGGACTGCTGCGATCAAGTCGGCGATGGTACCGGGGTTGGCGAGTTGCTTTCCGTCACTGGAAACTTGCTGTCTCATCCATCCATCAAGCGATTGCCAAGATTCTCGCCAGCCTGAGGCCCGCGCCAACCAAGCGTCGTTGACGAGACTTGCTCGCATACGGACTTCTTCTGCAAGCTTCAGCCCCCCCTTTCTGGCGATCAAACTGTCAACCCGTTCCGACATCCATTGAAGCTGCAGTTGCTGGACGGATGATAAATCCTCTTGACGCAGCGATGGTGCAACCAACTTTCGATACGACTCCAATCCTTGAAACACCATTTCAAAGTCTGTGGCGTATTGAAGAGCGACATCATCATACGCCGCCGCATGCTTCATGGCGATCATTAAATCCAAAGGTGCATCTGCATGCACATCGTGCGCATCACTCGTTCCGATGCCACCCGGCTTGGCCATTCGGATCGCTTCATACACATGAGCTGCATCTTCTGGCGTGAGGGCGGACAACCTAGCCTGCAATTGCCTCCGATCCGTGCATTCAATGAGCGGGGCGATCAGGAGAATCGTCCCGAGACTAGTGTTTCTGCCAACGTGTTCGAGCATTGCCTTGGTCGCTTCGACAACCAATACGCCGACGGTTGGTTGACATGCGGCGTCGTTCGAAGCCGCCAAGCATCGGTCGATCGATTGACCGATAGCATCAGCCGCTTGTACAAAGTGCTCATACTCCATGTCTACAAAGGAAGCGGTTGGATGAACATTCCCTAATTTGATCGTGGAGGCTTCCAGTAGAATGGCAGCTTGGATCTGTTGACCGACGGTCTTTGTTTTCAATCTATATTATTCAATCTTAGAATTTCAACTATCGAATCACAAAGGTTGCCATGACAGGATGGTGGTCGCTGATATCGCGTTCGGCACGATCTTTTGTGAAGCGAGTATCCCAATGGTCCAGGTCGGGGCCGCTGCCGCGAACATTGAATCGCGATAGCACTTCGATCGATTGAAATTGAATACCGGTTGGGGAAGCGGATAGCATTTTGGGCGAAACCAACACGCGATCAAATTGTTTATCCAGAATCAGATGGGTCGATTGCGTTGGCGATTCCGACTTTCCCAGCAAATCGATCAGGTCATCGGACTCTGATGGTGTGTGACGGCCGAGTAGTAAATGCATTCCATCTCCGTCCGGTTGAACTGCGCCGGTTGCTTCTTCAACGTTCAAGTCTCCCAGCACGATAACATTCTCGCCTGCTTCGATGCGAGGCTTTACCCAAGCATGGGCCAATTTGCACTGCCGTTTCCGAAGATCCGCCGCATCGGCTGTCGCTCGCAGATGCATGTTGAGAATGGTCAGATACTCCGTCCGATCTCCAACCTGCCACTCGAAACGCGCAAACATGTGCTTCGACAAATTGTAATACTCGTTGGAACGAAACATCTCGTTCGTTTGTTCTCGTCGCGAGTATTCTACCAAACCAGATTGAAAGATTATGGCTACGTCCTGCTCTGTACCGCTATCGTATCCATCGATGAATGCGACTCGATAGTTAAGATCATGTTTTTCTTTCAGCGCTTTGGTCAACGCCTGCATCACACCTCTGTCCTCGATCTCTTGAACTGCAAGAATCGTCGGCTTGAACTTTGCAATCGCTGCAGCGACCATATAGAGCTTCCAGTCCCATTCCTCTCGACTTGGGGCGGATTGCTCTTTTGCCACGTCGCTGCGATTATTCGCCTTGAAATCATCGAAGAACCATTCCAAGTTCCATGTTGCGATCGTTAGGGGTTCCGGAGGTTGGTCCGCAAAAACAGGTGCACATCCCAACCCGACGAATAACGGAATCGTTGCGTTTCGAAGAACGAATCGCACGCAATTAGCCAAGTAAAATAAACCACTCAAGAACATAGTTATCGTCTCGTTTTTTCGCTCGATCGGTTTCCGAATCGTTACGACGGCACCTTCTCGACTTTTTGTTGGTACAAACTGGAATCCAGAGTAAGATACCAACCCTCCTCTCCTTAGCCAGTCAAATCGAAACCTGCTACGCAAAACTGTCCCAATTTTCATTGACTTCCCTTCGAGCCGGAAAGCCTTCCATGTCAAAGCGCAATGTGTTCAAGCACACTGTCTTCAATAATGCCGACTTCAATTACCCAGTCTTTGCTTGGAATGCCATTTGGTACTTCGGTTACGTTATCGCCATGCTTGGGTCGCTCACAGGATCTCTGCTTGGGCAAGAATCAGCCAGTCGGATCCAATCGCTGAAGACGATTGCGGAAAGTTCTAACTACCAAGCGACGGCAACGGAAGCACAAGTGTTGAGCTTCCTAAAAGCGATCGACGAGTTTAGTCCACACGCAAACCTCACATCGATCGGGGAAACCACAGAGGGACGCCCACTCCTAACGCTCATTCTTTCCAAAGAAGCGAGTAACCCGCTGCCATTGCCTGCCAACGATCCGCGACTGGTGGTTCTCGTCTTGGGAGGGATTCATAGCGGCGAATGCGACAGCAAAGAAGCAGTACTCGCCATGGCTCGCGATTGGGTCACACGCGCCGATCTCATGGACAAGCTTGAGAAAGCGGTGTTCGTCATCCTTCCAAACTTCAATGCAGACGGAAACGAGCGAGTTGGTACGCTTCATCGCCCAGGCCAGGAGGGACCCATCCTCGGTATGGGGACACGCGAGAACGCTGCTGGGCTCGATTTGAATCGAGACTTTATCAAACTGGATTCGCCCGAAGTGCGATCGCTAGTTCGAGCATTCGATGCTTGGGATGTGGATGTACTTTTCGATTGTCACACAACCAACGGCTCCCTACATCAATACGATTTGACCTACGACATTCCTCACAATCCGGCCGCAAACCAAAAGATCGCCACGTGGCTTCGCAAAGAATTATTTCCCGTTGTCGGTGAGGAACTCAAGCAAGCAGGTTTGCCGATTTTCTACTATGGCAATTTCTCAGCAGATCATCAACGTTGGGAATCTTTTGGACACGAACCACGCTATAGCACGGAGTATATGGGACTGCGAGGAAAGATCGGTATTCTCGTCGAGTCGTATTCTTACGCGAGTTATCAACGGCGTATCGATGCGACTCAAATGTTCGTAGAATCCTGCGTGAAGCAATTGCTCAAGGATTCGAGCAAGATTCAGAGCTGGATGAAAGATAACGCGACTCCAACGAAAGCCTTTCCGATACAGGCCAAGATCGTAGCCGATAGTGGAATGTACAAGGTGGGCGGCTATCGCTGGATCGAAGATGCCAGC
>Ga0207937_1000177_pt1 | contig 22273 bp, 20 predicted proteins | sample LakMenEpi04Sep11_FD_150668 | JGI IMG/M metagenome (GOLD analysis project Ga0207937, IMG submission 150668) | Freshwater microbial communities from Lake Mendota, WI - 04SEP2011 deep hole epilimnion (SPAdes) | ecosystem: Environmental > Aquatic > Freshwater > Lentic | place: Lake Mendota, Madison...
AAATCGACAGAACACCAAATCGGAGCAGTAGTAATGGTCCGATTCGGCCACGTGCGGTCTGCAAGCGGAATGGTTGGAAATGGTGTGTATTTGGCCATTGGATTCCCCGGCTTGTATACGAAAAACCTGATTGTCTACAAAAAAACCCTGAAGCCCGCGAAGCGAGTTTCAGGGTTGGATTGGTCTTTTTTGTTTTGGTACGACCGCGCCCCTTCACTCGCCTGTCACAAGAAGGAGTCTGTCACAAGAAGGAGTCTGTCACAAGAAGGAGTACTGTGACGAGAGGAAGTAGCAGTGTTAGCAATACCGCGGAGTTAAACATTCGGTGGTCGATCTCTGAAAACATCCTCTAAAACTAGCCTGCCGACCAGCTTGAGTCAATATGGTGTCAAGACTTCTTGTTAAGCGTTCGCAGCGACCGACGCACGATGTATTGCGTGTGTATCGAATCTGATTCCCGCTGCCACCGATCCGTTACTTCGCGAACCCAATCAGCATTCGATTTGCTGGCGTCGTTGAGCCAGTTGGCCACGGAGTCTTGTACATATTTGGATTCATCTTCCTTCAGGGGCTCGAGAATAGGCAACCCCAGCTCGGGCTCTTTCTTCAAAACCGCGATATGAGTCGTCCATACGCCTCGCGGCCGTGTGATCTCACTCGCATAACGACGCAACCGATCCTGTCTGCTCCCTGTCCACGGAACCAGCGATCGAATGGAACCGATTGGATCGCGATGAACATCGGCACGCAAGGCAAGCCACGCGATCTCTCGAAGCCCGGAATTCGCATCATCTGCAAGTGGCTTGATCCACGCCAGTTTTTTGGGAAACGTCAACGACGAAAAGCCGACGATGATCGCGGACCACTCGCGCACAATATCACTCGTATGCGCCGTCATCGATCGCCAGATTGGATCTGCCACTTGAACGGAAGCACTCAATCGCTGTCCGATTGCCATACTGGCCTTGAATGCAGAAGCACCTTGCAACTCCGTCTTCAGCTCCTTGAGAGTTGCAGATGGAATCTCGATGTTCATCTCCCTGCGGAAGTTCTCGAACAATTTCCATCGATCGACGGCTAACCATTCCACGAGGTTCTTGGTTTCAAGTTGGCCCGTCACCAGTACCGCTAAAACCTCTTTGGGAATCTCGGTCATTCGCCCCGCAGGCTTGCGCTGTCGCAGGCGATCAAGATCGCTCTTGTTCATAGGTAGTCCGTTTCAGAAACATCGAATCAATCTACAGTCCAAGATTTACACGCCCCCCTTGGCAATGACGGTCGCAAGCTTGGCTTCAATGCGTTGGCGGAGAGACACAAAATAATCTGCGGCTGCTTCTAGTCCTGCTGTTTTCGCATAGTGCACGAGCGGATTCACGAGCCATTTCTCGGTGGGTGTCAGTTGCGGTCGGAGTGTTCGCGATTGAATCTGCGTCTCAAGCCACTTCAAACTGGATGGGTAATGGTCGCCACAACTGATCGCAACACGAAACGTGCTGAGATGCAACGCGTTGAAGTCTTCGTCTGGGCGATAGGCTCGAACAGCTCGCCCGATAGAAAAGAGATGTCCCGACAGTTCGCGAAGTTCTGGGCTCTCTGTGTCGTTGAGAATCTCTCGCACTTTGAGAAGTCGAAACTGCCCGCTGTCGTCAATCGCTTTCAGTTGCCCCAAAAGATTGCACCATAGATTGACCATCGCTTTGTCGAACTCCACACGCACTGGTGGATCGGTCATCGACGCCTCGAACCAACCTCCCAGTTCGACCAACATGTCGGTGCATGCACGCCTGACGCTGGGGCTCCCGCCCGCAATCGTCGTTCGCGCAGAAAGGCCCGCATGAAAGATCGCAGTAGGACCATCCCCTTCGCGGTACCCAGTTTGAACCGTCACGCCGCGAAGCAGTTTGCCGACGACAATCCCCATCGAGTCATTCCACAAGTCGGGTAATCGGCCGTAAAGCATCGATTCTTCAAGCAACTCGACCATGAACCGTCGCACACGTTCATGATAGATCCCATTGCTGCTCATCACCAAAATCGGTAACAGCTCAAGACCTCGTTCGAGGCCATGCGACTCGTACAATACCTCGAGCAATTGAACGTAGTCACTGATGACGGGAAGCAATTGATCCGGCTGTGTCACGACAAGAACCACATCCGGGATCCAACCGCCAAGACCACAGGCAACCAAATCCGGCCTACATGCCTTGGCCGTTTCAATGGTATGCGAAAGACCCTGGGATGCGATCGTCAGTATACCTCGCGCCGCGATGGCGGATTGGTGTGTCGAGCCACGACGTTCGATAAACTGAATTCGTTCCTGATTCCGAGTGCAGCCCTGAGAGAGGTGGTAATAAAAGGCTGCGCCCAAAGCTCCGATGGGCAAAATCCCGACGGAACTCAGTGGCGGTCGGGTCATGCATTCTCTCCATGGGTTTGTTGCAAGACTGCCTGAGCATGGCGAGGGTTAGCCGTCTTTACCACCAATCGGCCGTGGTTCCCATCCCTCGCAGCAGACGAATAGGCGTATTCAATATTGATCTCAGCCGAAGCCAGCGTCTCACCGACCAACGCCAATCCACCTGGCCCAGGCTCCATCGTAATGATCAACACGTCGACCTCGACGACAGGGAGCCCGGCCTGCTCCAGTGCCGTTCGTGCTGCCGCAGGCTCCTCGGTCACGAGTCGCACCATCGCTTGTTCCACATTGTCGATCACACTAAAGGCATTGATATTGATGCCACGTTGTGCAAGAAGTCGACCGATCTGCCCTAATCGCCCAGGTTGGTTTTCAATGGCCACACTAATCTGGCGCTTGATTTCGATATCCATTGGGTTTGACATCCACTGGTTTGAATTCTCGATGCGAAGCTCGTCATGTTACTGATCGTTCTGCAACAACCGCAACTCGCTTCCCGAATTTCTTGGCATTATCTGTTCAAAAACGGCCCTCAGCCTTTCACAAGTATTCCAGGAATTCAAACTTCACTTGACGAAACGCTCAAGTGTCCTATACTCCATGGACGATCAATCATTCGGTTGATCGATTGATTTATCAAGTAAGGTGTCGTGTGAGCCTAAACGATGAGGAAGAGCCGGGATGTGTGGGCGAAAAGCATGAAAGTGCTATTTCGGTCGTACAGCCTGCCGACGAAAAGATTTGCGCCCGAGCTGCGGGTATTTTCCGCGCGCTTGGCGATTTGAGTCGACTTCGCCTTCTTTCGTTGCTGGCACAACGCGAGATGTGCGTCACCGAATTGACCGAGTGCCTTGAAGACAATTTGGCTGCAATATCGCAGCGTCTGAAGCTGCTGCGGTCAGAACGTATCGTCGCAACGCGGCGGCAAGGGAAACACATCTTTTATCGATTAGCCGACAGCCATGTCGCCCATTTGATCGCCAATGGACTAGCTCATGGCGAAGAGCCTGACGAGCAGCCTTAGATTTCTACAACCACCCATTTTTTCAGGAGAGCAGTATGAGCCATACCCACGAAAACCACACGCACGTTCACGGCGCACAGTGTGGACACACCGCTATCAAGCACGGTGACCACGTCGACTTTCTACACGACGGTCATTTGCATCATCAAACAAGTGCAGGTGTTGTCGAAGAGCACACGCTCGAAGTGACTAACACGAACCCAGCCAGTTGCACAGGCGGACATGTTTGCACCGGCCACGCTGCAGACCACGTTCACGGTCCAGGCTGTGGACACGAAGCGGTCCCACACGGTGACCATGTCGATTACTTGGTAGATGGCCATCTCCATCACCAACACAATGGGCATTGCGATAATCACGGCCCTGTGAGTCTCGCGTAGTTTCGTTCGAGTGACGCACGCAGATATTTTGCGGAGACGTTGTCGTGCAACACGAAGCAATAGCTACAAGGGGTGGGGTATTTTTATCGACCGCACCTCCTTCGCTACTTCTCTTTCGGCTTTGTCTTCGTGCCCCCTGGGTAAGCTGGGATATGGAGTTCATTGCGTTTCAAGGCAACTAACGTCGTGCTGCACCCGAGTTCCTTGGCTAACTCCGCATCCGACACGACTCCCATCTTCTTGATGACCTGTTCGGTCCAACGCAATTGGCTACGTCGGAGTACAGGGATTCCTAAACTCACCCGCTTTTGAGCAATGAATTGATACGAAAGTCCCAATTCCATGGCGAGTTCATCGTCTGGGATAGTGCCTAGTCGCTTTAAGTCCGATTTTTTCCATTCATAGGGACCACTTGATTTGAAGGCAGGAATCCCCATCTCGTTGCGTTTGTTACGAACGAACGTCGGAGAAACACTGAACCGTTTTGCCAATTCTCGGTCATCGACCGTGCCCAATGCACGAAGCTCTTCTTTTGACCATTGGCGGGTGTTTCGTTTGCATTGAGGGATTCCCAATGACTTGCGTTTGGCACTGACCGTCGATTGCGGATATCCCCATTGCCTAGCCAGATGTTGATCGGGCTCTTTGCCTAAGAGTTCGATCTTGTCCTTGGTCCATCGGACTGTCGCTTTGCGGTCATAGGGCGCAATGCCGAGCGTCTGCCGACGATGCTTTACCTGCGTCGATGGAATATTGAATCGTCTTGCAACATCACCGTCGGATATGGTTCCCAACAAAGCTTCTTCTTCTTTTGTCCACGCGTGAAGCAAGGGTTTTTGATATTCAGCCAGAGGGATCCCGTGCAATGCTCGGTAAATTTGAATATGAGCACGCGAGACACCGAACTGGTCCGACAACTGCTTATCAGGGATCTTTCCGATCACACTCCGAACATGGATTGGGAAATCGGGTTCTGGGTCCATGGCCGTTTTGCCAAAAGGTAGGATCCCTAGCGAAATGCGCTTCACCTTCACGCAAATATAGGACACGCCGTATTCACGCGCAATCGCACCATCGGGGAGCTCTCCAAGCTGGTTCAGCATTCCAGTCGTCCACTCCAACTCGGCGCCGGGTCTAAACGGATCTATCCCTAATGACATTCGATGTCGCGTGATCGTGCCAGGAGTCACCCCCCAAAGTTGCGCCAAGCGAGTGTCCGGAACCGTTCCGAGCTTTGCTTTACGTGCTTCGGTCATGACCAACTTTTTCGAAATATGCTGCGACCGGGGAGGGAGCGGAGCCGGTTTGAATGCTGGAATTCCCAGCTCTACTCGCCGCTGTCGAATAAAATACCTCTTGATCTCAAGCAGTTTAGCTAAGTCCGTATCGGCCATCGTTCCCAATTGCTTGTCGATCGATTTGTTCCATTTCGGCGCTTCCGCTATATCCCGATACGTCGACGCGATCCCTAAGTTACGACGACGTACTGCCACAGAGCGAACCGCAATTCCAAAGCGTTCCGCAATCACTCGGTCTGGCACAGTCCCGATGATCGAGTCAATTTCTTTCGTCCACTCCACTTCGGAGTATGGTCTTAAACTCATTCCCAAACCTGAATCTTCTATTGCAAATACAGATCGCTCCCCAACTGGTCGATCGCCAGTTATCGCGATACGTATTCTAGCGTGTAGGGAGAAAACGATAACGTCGAGTCCGCCGATTTAACCCAGCAGTACCCCCGAAAGCCTGAAAACTCGGTCCTGAATTCCTGCCCATCCGAGCAAGATATAGCGTCCGCAGCTAATTCACAAAAATCTCTCTTGCATACTTTATGCACGTGCGTACAATGCACTCAGGTGTACGTAGTGCTTTTTTGAATCGCCACGAATTCCGTGCGAGCGGTGCTCGCTAACGTATCACGGTTGGCAGGATCCGAACGAGCGCTTGCCGGCACGAAATGGTTCTCCGTTTTCCCTGACTTTCAAGGTAAAGCTCTGACATGAAGATCAATCTGAAATGGTCTGTTCTGCTACTGGCCTGTACAGCCGCGACGCCCGTGCTGTCGCAAACCAAGGCCGAGGTCAGCCAACCTGCGAAGGCCCCACGACCGATCACTCGCATTGTTTGGCAAGATGCCTCCGACCACTCGCTGAAGTGGTCTGACGTGACGCGAGGTCCCAACGGTCTCGCCATTGCTCCGCAATCCGTTGCAGGCTTTCCAAAACTCGATGCGGCACAACAAAGCTTTGTCCAAATGGAAGATACCAACGGACTCGTTGTCGTCGGTATCCATGACAATGACAACGGAAAATTTCAATCAGGATGGGTGGCACTGAACTGTGGTGTTGTCGAAGAAGAGCATGGCGATCACTCCCACTGGCACTACGAAAAACCACCTGCCATAGCAGTATCGCAATTGGGTAAAGATCAAGGCAACCCAGCGCACGTTTATAACTATCAAGGGGACATCTTCTTAGCAAATGACAAGAAGAATGGATTCACTGTCCTGTCGTCATCGGCCTTGAGCAAGTCTCCTTCGACTGCTGCCGCTCGATTCTACTCCGGTGGAGGGAATCATATCACCCTCGCAGCGGTCGATCGCAAAGTTTGCTATGCCACATGGGTTGACCGTGATGGAGAGAATATTGGCCGCGTGGATGTCGTGCCCATCAGTAGCGAAACAGGCCGAACAGGCTATTCCTTGAAGCTACCAAGTGGTGGACTTCATGGTGCGACTTCGAACTCGGGGCGCGTTTTCTTTGCTCCCTCCGATGGTATCTGCTGGCTCGATGCCGACGTTACGCTTTCCAAAAATGCGAAGTCAGCTGAGATTCAACACCTCTCGCTCGGCGAAGATTCTGCAACTGGCAAACCATTGCGAACAGGCGCTTTTGCAAACCATCGCAATTATGTCTTGTTTACCACGGGTTCGAACTCATCCGCAAGTCTCTGCTTGATCGATGCGAAATCCCCGAAGCCAACCATCGTCAAATTGGCTATGCCGATTGCGGAAGGTCTTGCGTTGACAACACCCGCTTGTGTGAAGACACCGTCGGGCAAGCAATACGCGTTTCTATTCAGCGATCGACGTGGAAGTGATGCAGCAGAATCGTTGTCCGTCTTAGATCTCGATCCTAACGGAGATGGCGTTCTGTCCGATGCCAAGATCGAGAAGACGCTGCCCGTCGGAGCAAGCAAAGTCGAAGGGCATGGCGGGCATCATGAAGTCTGCTTCTCAGCCAGTGGTCGGCTCGCTTTTGTTACCAACCCGGGCGACGGATCGATATGGGTTCTCTCATTAGCCACTCTCGACTGGGACAGCAAACATCAAGTGAATGGAGTTCCCTCACGCATTGTTGCCATCGGAGGCTAATGCCTCGCGAGCTCACTTCTTGAAGATCGATGCAACCGTACTGAACGGCGCTGTTGCTAAAAATGAATTCACTATTTTCACTAGCAAGGTCAAGAATCATGAAACGAATGAATAGATGGAATCGCCGAGGTTTTACTCTCGTGGAGCTATTGGTTGTCATTGCGATTATCGGGATCCTCGTAGGATTGCTGTTGCCTGCAGTTCAGGCGGCTCGCGAAGCGGCCCGTCGCATGCAATGTTCAAACAATCTTCGGCAAATCGGCTTGGCAACGCTCAACTATGAGTCCGCTCATAGACGATTGCCAGGACTTACGGGTTCTAGCTCTTTTTCGCCCCAAGCGAGAATCCTACCCTACATCGAGCAAGGGAACCTCTCGAACTTGATCGATTACAGTATTCCTCTCTATGTGGGGCCAGCCTTTGCAGCCCGGCTCAATCCATTGCATCGTGTTGCAGCCGGGACGGTACTGCCTGTTTTCCAATGCCCGAGCGATCCGATGGATCCCCTTTTTGATTCGCAGTTGCCCGATGGAACCATCGCCAAAGTCGCTGGACTCAACTATATGTACTCGGTCGGTAGCGGAACGGGTACCAACTACGATGATCGCTTTCCTACCGATGGATTTGTCTGGGAAAATTCTTTTGCTCGACTTAGTGCCATCAGCGACGGTCTAAGTAACACGGTAATGCTCTCGGAAACACTCAAGGGGGACAAGATTATTTCGACCGGTCCGATGCCGATGAGACCTCACCGTCGCATCGGTTCGTGGAACGGCTCTTCGTCCAATCCCCCAGGCGTCCCAGGCTTCTCGTTGGGTGGCACCATTCGAGATCCAGACTTGGCAGCGATCAGCGCCACAATCACTTCATGGCGTGGAATTCGAGGAGAAAATTGGATTCGCGGAGTTCCCTATTCCGTTATCTCCAACGGGTACCTCACACCGAACAGTCGTATTCCTGACGTCAACGTTCACGGAAGAGGTTGGTTCGCTCCTCGAAGTATGCATTCCGGTGGCGCTCAAGTCACCATGGGGGATGGAAGCACGCATCTCCTGAGCGATGGAATCGACCGTGCGATCCATGTCGCGCTTCATACTTCGAACGCAGGGGATATTGCTCGCCTAGACAACTAGACATATCCATCCTCGCATCTCTCAAGCCCGCACAATTGCTTCGAAATCATCCCTCAAGGTGACCTGGAAGCCGGGAGACAAGTCATTCGCTGTACGTTGTCTTCCGTTGTGCTGCTTATTCTCGCCAATAGTGGGAGTCAGGCTTTACGCTGTACTTGACGGACATCTCTGGTGTTTCGATCACTTTCGATTCTTGGAACAGCGAATCGACGCCTGCGATCACCATACCTGACGTAAGCAATGTCCGCTGGATCGGATAAGGTGATTGGTTCTCGATCACCAAGGTCTCAATGTGCCGAGCGAGTGGATTGAAGAAATCGGCTGTTGATGATCCATGCGTTGGCATCGGTAAATACATTTGGCACGACACGATCTCATCATTATCCGCGCGAAGCCCTGCATAGTTAAAGTCTCGAATCGGCGACATCAGCATGGTTGTCTTGAATCCATCGCGGTGTTCGATCAAATAGCCAATCGAATCGGTCAGCGCTTTTTCCGCCCATTCCACGCTAACCGGTGCGGTCGGATAGCCCGTGTCGACAGGCAGATTATGACTTCGAGTCAGTGCGGCGGCGATCAGTCTTCGAGTATCTTTGTATTTCTCCATACGAAGGGTCTGCCATAGATTTTCCCCACGCAAGGCGGCCACGCGACTTATCCCCACCTCACCTCCTTTGCGGCGTTCCGACATGCATTGAGCCGTTTCCAAACCATGAAAGTCATAACTGTCTGGGCGGCCATAGCAAACGCAAACACTTTCTTTGAGTGGCGTATCGATCGGCATATCGATCGATGGCATGCGCCATGTGACCGGAAGGGACGAGCCTGCCAAGAACGGGAATCCCAACCGTTTCGAGTCTTCGACCATCTCGACACATTCCGACCATACCGTCGACAAATGCTTGTCGTTAAACACGGGAACACTTCGCCCGGACGCCTCGAAGACCTTGACCACTTTCTTGAACCAGTCGTAACGCGGATAACGTCTTTGTCCCTTTTCATTGTCGGGGTATTTTCCATGCTCAGCGATGATGACGACGCCATCCACCGCGAGCTTCGACGTTCCGAGCGTCAATGCTTCTTCAATGCTTGAGAACGAATTGAGTTTGTACTTTTCGATTCGGCTCGGTGCTAAATCACCTTCGGGATGTTGATCGATGAAGACGGAGGCGATATCGAACCGGGGAGCTTGCCATTTGCCACCGTAGGTATAACCCATCGCATGTCGATCGAGAAAGTGCTGCGCATGCGAATGCGTACGAACTTCGGTGCCCAGGAATGCGATCCGCTTCCTGGAATTGGAAGCGTTCGTTCGTCCCAAGGACTGTACAGCTAGCGCCGCGAGAGAGCCAGTCGCCAAGAAATTACGTCGATTGAACATCTTTTATGTGATCCTCTGCAGGCCAGAAAAATAACAAACCGAAAAATGCGATCATTGGTAGTATTCCTACAATGATGAGCCCAGAATTGTAGCTCTGAGTTCTGTCGGCTAAGTCCCCGAAGTATTCTTGGGCCTCTCCAGAAAGGACCCACGCGATGAAACCCGAAACCCCGGTGACTGTCCCCTGATACTTTCGAGAGATATCCTGCGAGAAGGAATAGAACATCGGAAAGAGCCCCAATGCCCCTGCCCCAGCCACCAACAGGACTGCTAACAATAATGGCCCTTTGGCGATAAACGGTACCAAACATACTCCCATACAAAGGAAAGCACTTAACCCAACCGACAGAATTCGCGAACTCTTGATGTTCCAGCCGCGACTCGCCATCGCAAAAGCCAACGCACCCGAGGCTAGACAACCAATATCCGTCACGATGTACCAAACCGACGTGAAGATGAGCGTCTCTTTCTCGGAATAACCGATACCTTGTTGAAGCACCTTGGGCATCCAGGCTCGAAGGATCTGCCACGTTGTATTGATCGTTAAGAGGAAGAGAATCAGCGTCAATAACTTGCGGACAAAGCGTTTCCAATCGATCGCGTTCGATAGGTCTGCAGCCACGGGTGGCAACGGCTTGAGGTCTGATTTTCGAACAAAAAGAAACCAACCTATAACCCAGAAAATTCCCATGAAACCGATCGCCTGGAATCCCCACCGCCAACTGCCAGGTTCAGGAGTCAAAATCCACAACATCAGTATCGGTGTAATGCAGGCACCGATCGAGGTACCGCTTTGCAATACGCTGTTGCCCAGCCCGCGACTTTTTGTATCAAGCAACGACTGTGTTGTCTTCAAACCGCAGGGCCAATGCGCCGCTTCGAAAAAGCCGAGGAGCCCGCGACATATCAAAAGATCGTCATAACCACGAACGAAACCCGTCAAGAAACCCATCGCCGACCAAAGTAACAATGCACACGGGTACATCCAGCGAACCGGTATGTAGTCTACGAGTAACCCAAAGACTAAAGACCCCACCGCGAATCCCCAACCAAACATTTTTTCTACCGTACCATACTGTTTCTCCGAAAGTGAAAGCTCTGTCGTGATTCTCGGTGCGATCGAGGATAGAGTCTGCCGATCCATGTAATTGATGGCGGACGCAAACAAAAGAAGAACGCATACGACCAAAGCCCGATTCCAGCCTACTTTATCCGTTCCGCTATCACCAATCTCTATCCCTCCCATGACGAACCATTCCAATCTGCAATCCGAACAAGCCAATTTGAAACATCGGTTGCGAAACAGCGAAACAGCGAATCCCCTTTTTCGGCTGTCGCAAGATGAGGCCAACCGATATGCCCCGGTTCACTACGATCCCGCATAGTCCATGCACGATACCCTGGAAGAAAAGAATTCCCCTGTTCGACAGGCGAGGTTGCTCGATAGTCACCAACCAGCTCGGGACGAATCGCCATGATCATCGATGTTTCCCATTCGCAGGCATGCCCCATTTCACGCTGATGAAGATCCGTTTGGGATAACCATGGCTGGCTTCCCAAAGACCAATACGTCGTCATCGCAAGCAATAGATCACTTCGTGTTCGGTGATTTTGCCGTAGTTCAAACAACGCTTGTTTCGCGGGAACATCATTCCCACCATGTCCATTGATGAAAACGATTCGCTGGAAACCTGCCGATAAGAAATTTTCGACGAGCCCATGGAGCATATCCAAATAGACGCGCGGAGGGGCGGAGAGCGTGCCACCGAAATCCAGATGGTGATGCGAGTTACCGTACCATTGAACAGGTGCAATCAAGATGCGATCCCCAATGTTCGCATCTACACGACGAATGATCTCGGTCAACAACAGAGTATCCGTCGCAACAGGCAAGTGATGGCCGTGTTGTTCGATAGCAGCGATCGGAATCACGATCGGTACATTGCGAGGCAGGCTTTTCAGCGCAGGCCATGTCATCTCGGAAAAAAGCATCGGAATTCAAGGTTGGTAGGAATTTGACAGCTAGGAGGAATAGCATTCTACCCCAAAACACCGAGTGAGACGTGAGCGTGAGCAACTCTCTGCAAATTCTTCCTCTTTGACAAGAAAGCCAACACGCCATAAGGAGTCTCTGGTTTCATTCTTTGCGTGTGCGCCGCATACTTTCGGGACAAGACTGTCTCTTGCTGGCATCATAGGCTGGCAGCGATTCCATCCTGTCTACAACACGTCCGTCACCAATGTTAGACAACATTCTTCTTCAGTTCATCGAGCCCATAGAAGCAGTTTCGCCACACGATCCCCTTTCTCCAAAAGGTAAGGATGACGGCTCGGTTGAAGACGAAGAGGAACAGTAGACAACCTAAGGGAAAGAACAAACCATGGTCTAGTCGATAGCCCGACTTGACCGAATTGAATACACCCATCAACAAGATCAAGGCACAGCTAGCGACGGTAACCCAAAAACTCCATCCATGCGTTACCAATAACAACAGAAACGGTAACACGAACAATGTGAGAACGATTACGTTGGCTGCGATCCACTTTGAGATACTGTAATCAATTCCTGCAAACGAATTCTTCTCCAAACCTCGCGTCATTTCTCCGATGGAACGGTACCACGGGACGGAAATCAATCCGACGCCGTTTGCAAATCGTTGATGGTAGCCTTTGCTCTTGAGAAGCTTTCCCAGCTTGAGATCGTCGTCAGGTCGAAGGCGAATCGGTTCGTGACCACCGATGGCCAAGTAAACGTCTCGACGAACCAAATTGAACGCACCAATTCCTACGTGCGATTTGCTTCGAGGGTTGCTGATCTGTGCCGGCTTAACATGCAGTTTGAAGAAGAAAGCAAAAGTGGCAACGAAAGCTCGCAATAGCCAGGACGGCATCTCGCATTGGGGAGCCATCGTCACATGGTCTGCTTTCTCCGCCAACGCATAATCGATCGTAACCTTGAGAGTATCCGGGCGCATGCTGACATCGGCATCGGTGAACAATAGCCAGTCACCTGTTGCGGCCTTCGCACCTTGATGCAACGCATTGCATTTGCCTAGCCAACCGGCAGGCAGTTCTTCTATCGTGATAGACTTTAGCTCCGAATGGGCCTGTTGGAGATTGCCAAGAATCTCTCCTGTGCGATCCGTGCTTCGATCGTTGACGACTATGAGTTCGTATTTCGGATATTCTTGTTGTAGCAAACTCTGTATCGCCTTTTCAATCGACTCTTGTTCATTGCGGGCCGCGACCACGATCGATATCGACGGCCATTCGCGCTCTTGATACCCGCGAGCACCGAGATCGAGCAGATACTTTTCGGACCGCAACAGCTCCACGACAAGACCAGAGATGACGAGCAAAAGCAGCAAACTTAGAACTAAAAGCATGAATGGAATCCAAACCGAACGGGCAGCGGAATCATTACTCCACCGAAAAACCGTGCATCTCGGGATGCATATGCATCAGCGTAAGCGAAACAAGTGAAACCATGAAGCCTAAGCCGCAACTATTTAATTCGCGAGGGCGTCGGACGGTATAGGGCTGGTATGCTGAACAACAACAAAATTTCTGTCGGTCCGAACAACAGTAGCCAACGATGAACTAAAATGCAGTTGCACGTTCACTATCCCCCCATCGCCTCCGTGACCGTATCCATACTTCACGAGAGGTCCTTTCCCTAGGAGTGATTCCCATGACTCAACTGAATCGTCGTCGTTTCAACTTTGCGCTCGCTGCCGGAAGTAGCTTTCTTATCACCGGTACCAAGGCGTCCGGCAACATTATTGGCGCGAATGATCGAGTGAGAATCGCGGTTGCTGGGGTCAACGGTCGAGGCCAAAGCCATATCAGCGGTTGGCTTGGGCAACAGAACGTGGAGGTCGCATGTCTTATCGATCCGGACGAAAAAGTTCTCAGCAGTTCGATGAAAGCGGTGCTCGAAAAGACGTCAGGGAAATTCAATACCGTTGGCTTCAAAGATGTTCGCACAGCGCTCGATGACAAGAACCTGGATGCCATCTCCATCGCAACACCCAATCATTGGCATTCGATGATGACGATTTGGGGTGCACAAGCCGGCAAGCATGTTTATGTCGAAAAGCCGATGAGCCATGATGTTTACGAAGGAAGGATCGCCATGGAAGCACAGAAGAAGTATGGTGTTGTCGTCCAACACGGAACACAAAACCGAAGTGATGCAAAACGTGCTGGACTCCATGAAGCAATCCAAGCGGGTAAGTTTGGCAAACTCAAAATCTCGTACGGCTACTGCTGCAAGCCGCGAGGAAGTATCGGCCCCAACAAGTTTGGAGCGCCACCCACAAATCTCGACTGGAACCTCTGGAAGGGACCTGCCGTGATTGAAGAGTACCACTCCAACTACGTTCATTACAACTGGCATTGGTTCTGGAAGACGGGCAATGGTGACCTCAACAATCAAGGGACCCACCAGCTCGACATTGCGAGATGGGCACTCGACAAAGATCAAACGCATCCTGTTCGGGCGATGGCCATCGGCGGACGATTCCAATGGGAGGATGGAGGGGAAACTCCAAACACCATGTTTGGAATCGCAGAATATCCGAACAAACAATATGTCTTCTTCAACGTTCGCAATGTGAACTACGAGAGTTACAAGAAGCAAGTCGAGAACGAGTATTACTTTGAAGATGGTGGAAAGATCATCGGCGATCGCTACTTCACTAAAGGAAGTTCCAACGGAGAGAAAGTCTCAGTTCCAAACGGAAAGGTGACGCCCGGCGGTAACTGGGCTAGCTTTATCGCAGCTTGTCGAGCCAAAGATCCATCCATGGCTAACGGAAACGCAGCCGATGCCCATTATGGTTGTGTGCTCGGGCACTTGATCAATAACTCGTACCGATTAGGCAAAAAAGTGCCCTTCAACGCCAAGGCTGGTCAATTCGGTGACAACAAAGATGCGTATGAGCACTTCTCGTATCTGCACAGTGTCATGAGCGAGGGTGTTGGCATCCCTGAAGACAAAGCGGAGTACGTTGTCGGACCATGGTTGACTTTCGATCCAAAAACCGAGCGACACGTTGGAGAATATGCCACCGAAGCAAACGCTCTCCTGCGAGACCCCCGCAATTCCGGTTTCGAATTGCCCGACTTGAAGGCGATCTGATTCGTCGTTGATCGCTACGCCGATCATTGAAAGTCGCGAGCCCCTTGTTTTTGGCACGACACATACACCAAACTTTGCAAATTCATGAAGGCAGTACTTCAACGCGTCACCGAAGCGTCCGTAACGGTCGACAACAAAATCGTTGGCAGCATCGGTGCAGGCTGGCTCATCCTTTTGGGGATCGCCAAAGGGGACGATAGAACAAAAGCCGAATGGATGGCAGAAAAGTGCGTCGGGCTTCGCGCGTTCAATGACGAAGTTGGCAAAATGAATCGATCCATCCGCGACGTGAATGGATCGATACTCGTGGTCAGTCAGTTTACCTTGTATGGCGATTGTCAGAAGGGACGTCGTCCCAGCTTTGACTCTGCCGCATCTCCCGAAGAAGCGAATCCATTGTACGAGTACTTTTGCCATCAACTGGAAGGGCTTGGGGTGCATGTCGATCGAGGTAAATTCCGCGCGGACATGAAAGTGCGATTGCTCAACGATGGCCCTGTCACCTTGATCATCGAACGTTAGACGAATAGACTTATCTCTTAGCGGTTGAGTAGAAGGTCCCAGGTTCTCAGTAGAAAATTCCCGTTTTTCAATAACCTTTTTCTGACGGCAACGTTTTCGCGATCCAGTTTGGTGGATTAGCGAAAAGCGAAGAGCCAACGGAGATGATTGGATTTATGATGTTGATTTCAATGCGTTCGGTTAGCTTATTAGGTTTATTGTTGGCAAGCTCATTAGGTTGTGAGCCTCCTGAGATCAACATTACGAAACGCGCCTCGTATGCAGATTTGGTTGTCACCTACAATGCAGAGGTACAGACGCTGGACAATCTCGAGGGCAAGCGCAAGGCGCTATTGGCAGAATACGCTAGTCAAGCACAGGCAGAGGCGTTGCAATCAGCCTTGAATTCGCTCGGCGCGGCGACAAGTAACGGAATTCCCACTAATCCGAATGACGCATTGGATAACGCGGTGAAAGCGGCCGAGTCGCAAGCGAAGGTACAGTCGAGCCTTCGTGAGAAACTAGGGCAATCACCAACGAACTCGAGTGATGCGATGGATATCTCGACGCTTCCTCCAGCATTGAAACAAAAGCTAGAAGAGCTTGATGCAGAAATAGCGAAACAAAAAGAGCGAGTGGAACGTGCCCGCATCGCCCGCGACGAGGCCGAATCCAAATAAGGTACGGAAACGGTTCCCAACACGTTCCTGATACCTCTATCCAGGCTACGACGCTGCTCGCCAGCATAGGGTCATAGCCATAACCAGACAACGTGCCCGTGTCGAACGACGCCACCACGCTGCTTTTATGTGCGAACTCACCTTCTCGACAACAAGCAATTTGCCCTCGTTGTCGTTGTTCAACCCGTTGGGCCGTTGGGGTATTTGGACAACCTATCTACCGATCGAGGTAGACTTGGGTGCTCTCTTCTTTGACGACGGGGACTGGGCGATTCTTGCTCTTGAGCTGAGCTCGCAGGACGAGAACTCCTTCTTTCGCATGGCGGACAGCCACACGATAGATTTGCTGATCCTTCGGTTGCATCTGGGGAATAGGGGCGAACACGATGGTTCGTTGCGATGTTTGATGGTTTGTAGGTGCATTCACTTGTTCGGATTTCGAGCCATCTGGCATTTCGACTACCAGTTGGACATCGTTGTCCATACGGGTTCCGGTGTTGGTGATGCGTATGAAGTAGGTAGTCAAACCGTCGGTCTCGATCGGATCGTTGTCGTCTTCGACAGTGAAGGCTAATTCGCTTTGCCCTTCCACTTGTACTTTTTTGTCGACAGCATCCGCGCGAACACCGTCTGACAATCCTTGGAGTCGAAGGACAAAATCTCCTTCTTGGACCGGAAGCAATACGACTTCGGTCGTCGCTGAAGAGCCTGCACTCAACTCGGAGAGGGACCAAGCGACCGCGTGTTGATCCGGCAAATAGGTACCTTCGTTGGCTGCGCTGTTGAATTCCATACCCCGTGGCAAATAGAGCATGAGCTCTACGTTCTTGGCCATCGCCGTGCCTGAATTGGTAACACTCGTTCGATAGGTCGCTTGTCGTTCGAGGTAACGAAGCCGCGGTCCTTCGACGTTGAGAACTAGCTTAGGAAGAATGACATCGATGGTTGCGGAGGACTCAAAGGTTGCGCTATTCGTAGAGATCGCGCGGATTTTATTGATTGCCTTGCCCGCCGAAACTGCCATCAAGTCGATTTCGAATCGTTCGGACTCTCCCGGCGCGAGATCGCCGACAGTCAGCCCGAGCGTCGGCACCCCAGAGTTGTGACGCATGTTGGTCGGTACATCTTCTTCCAATTCCACACCGCGAGCTGTACCGGTGCCTGTGTTGGAAACTTCGATCGTGATCCGTAGATCATCGCCACCGAGTACCGTAGCGTTGGCTTTTTGGTTCACGACAAGCTTCGGTTGGGTGCTCATGGTTCGCACGGACGCTTGCGCCGCGAACGTAACACTCGCAACGGAACCGAGCTCCCCTTCGGACTCAGGAACGAGATCTACTGTCAGCACTTGCTCACTGCCAGCTTTCATTTCACCTAGTTTCCATAGCAGTTTGCCAGACGGATCGGTTTGAGCCGAAGGGCTTGTACGAACAAGCTTGGCACCTTTGGGTACGGCATCATGAACGTTGACATCGAACGCAGTTGCATTGCCAACGTTGCGAACCAGCAATGTGAATGTCGATGGTATACCGACCTGGACTTCCGCTGGCGCACGCTTTTGGATCTCCATACTTGGATTTTGTGATCCATCTAATTGCCGAACGCCAGGCGCTGCACTTGCGAGCGGTGTGAATTGACTCGTTGTCGATGTGGAAGCGAAGCTGCTCGGGGGCATCGAATCGCTCAAGGATTCTTTAGGAAGTGTCGCATTGAAGCGCTCGGACGTTCCTCCTCGCGGCGAATCATTCTTTGGCATCAGTTGCGGCATCGACGGTGGTGCCGACTGCGGCATTGATTGAGGCGGCGATTGCGGCATCAGTGGAGGTTCGAAGCTGTTGGAAGGATTGGACAGTGCAGGTGCGGGAGCAAAGCTTGACTCTGCTTCGATGTTTCTGGGAGTAGCCAACGAAGGAGGTTGCAATCGTGCAGTGGCTGTGTTCGGGGGTGTGTTGTCTATCTCTGGCAACACATCTTTGTCGACGGGTAGACTGGAGTTGCGAGGCTGGGAAAATGGTGAGCTCGGAAGATAGGCTGGTCCACTGGAGTGCGCGGCTGTCGGGGTACTTGGATTCTTCAGTGTGTCCGTTGGCGTGTTGGGTAAGTTGTTGGCAAGGGCTGGCGATCCAATCGATGAGGAATCGTCCGAGAGGCGATTGCTCGGATTTAGCTGGTTCGAGGGAGCGAGTGCAGGCATATCACCGCGCAGTTCGTTCATCGGCGGAGAGTTAGGCAAGGTAGACAGAGGAGAGCTAGTCAGAGGGGAGCTAGGAAGTAGGCCGCTTGTTGTCGGGAGGGGTATTGCTTCGCGCAGAGGTGGTGGTTCGGCGAGTGATGCCGCGGCGCGATTTTGGTTGGAGTAACGGATCAGACTAGCGGGCGAGCGAAAGGGGTTATTCGGATCGATCGTTCGCGTTGCCGGGATGGTGGCGACTGGATCGGAATCGTTGCCGCGGATCACAGGAGGTGGAGGAAAACCTTCACGGTCTGCGGTGGTGTTTAGAACGATTCCTTGCGCAGGGCGGTTGGCATAAGCAAACTCGAGACCTGGTGAAGTTGTTTTTTCGACGCGCGCATCACGCTGCGCAAGAGCCATCGCTACGAGGATCATTGCAACGGATCCCGCAATTCCTCCAACGGTTATCGCGAGTTGTTTTGCTTTCGAATTATCCATACGATCGGATCCATCTTCGGATTTGGCGAGCACTGGCTGCATTATCCCAATCCGAAGCGTGAGCGAGGGGCGATTTCGCAGGTCTCTCACTCAGCTTTCGGGTTTTGGTCAGGTGTTATCAGCTTGTCGCTCGCCGCTGCTGGCGTGTGATTGAAATGTTGGTGAAACCTTCACACTTGGTCATAGCAAAAGCTGGTGAAGCAGGGAAAGATCATTCTTGTCTCTGTTGATGTGAACGGGCTCACAAGATAGAATCCGGCTTGATTTTTGCGGCGAATGCCAGCGTTTCTCAACCTCTGACCCTCTTTGTATGACTATGAGTGAACTTTGCGATTTCGGCCTCATCGGCTTGGCTGTTATGGGTGAAAACCTAGCCCTCAACGTAGAAAGCCGTGGCTACCGAGTCGCCGTTTTCAATCGAACTACCGACAAAGTAGACGAGCTTATGAAAGGTCGAGCTGCGGGCAAGAATTTTGTCGGTTGCCATTCTATTGTCGAAATGGTCAAGAATCTCAAGCGACCGCGATTCGTCATGATGTTGGTGAAAGCAGGACCGGCGGTCGATGATCTCATCGAACAATTGCTCCCTCATCTGGAGCCTGGTGACATTGTTATCGATGGCGGCAATACACACTTTGCGGACACCGAGCGTCGAACAGCGTATGTCGAAAGCAAGGGGCTGCTGTACGTGGGTGCTGGAGTATCCGGCGGAGAAGAAGGGGCATTGAAGGGGCCGAGCTTGATGCCTGGCGGAAGCAAAGCTGCTTGGGAAACGATCAAGCCAGTGTTTCAAGCGATTGCCGCCAAGGTCGGTCCGAAGAGCGACATTCCCTGTTGCGAGTGGGTTGGACCACGGGGTGCTGGTCACTATGTGAAGATGGTTCACAACGGAATCGAGTATGGGGATATGCAGCTCATATGCGAAGCGTACTTCCTATTGAAAGAAGCGGCAGGTCTTTCCAATGATGAACTTTACGATGTCTTCGCGGATTGGAATCGAAGTGAGCTGCAAAGTTATCTGATCGAAATCACTCGCGACATCTTTAGCGCGAAAGACGATCAAGGTGGAGATGGCTACTTGGTCGACAAGATCGTTGACGTGGCTGGCGCGAAAGGTACCGGCAAGTGGATGAGCCAGTTGGCATTGGATCTCGGTGTTCCGAGCACGTTGGTAACGACGGCGGTTTACGCACGGTCATTGTCTTCGATCAAAGAAGCACGAGTTCGCGCGAGCAAGGTTCTGTCCGGTCCTGCTGCGTCTCACAACGCTGCATTCGATGTCGCAGTGAAAAAGCTTGTTGGTGATAAGAAGGCTTTTGTAGAAGCGGTCAAGCAAGCGCTCTACGCCTCCAAGATTTGCTCGTATGCTCAAGGGTTCGTCCAGCTTCAAGAAGCGAGCAAAGAGCACAATTGGGGGCTGAACTACGGAGACTGTGCATTGCTGTGGAGAGGTGGATGTATCATTCGCGCGCAATTCCTTGATCGTATCAAGGAAGCGTTTGATGCTCAGCCGAACTTAGAAAACTTGCTATTGTACCCTTACTTCCAGCAAGCGATTGAGAAGGCACAGGAGTCGTGGCGAGCTGTGATTATGGCAGCGACCCATCTCGGTCTTCCGGCACCTGCCTTCACAACGGCGCTCGCATACTACGACAGCTATCGATTGCCTCGACTGCCTGCGAATTTGCTACAAGCGCAACGCGACTACTTTGGTGCACACACGTACCAACGACTCGACAAAGCAGGTACGTTCCACAGTGAATGGCTGGACCTTCGCAAGAAGCCAGAGTAAATGAGCCATCTCTCGCACCCGCTGACAGCGATCCTCGACCCACTCAACAAGAGTGAGTCGAGGATCCCCAACAGCCGTTGGTCGGTATCCTCGACTGGCGGTGGGATGTTGGAGTTAGAGCTTCCTGTCTACTCGCGGATTCTTCACGATGCAGCGCTTAGCGATGGCGTTGGCGAATCCGTGGCGGGTTATCTGAATAATTTTGGCGTCCCCTGGATGGACTCCAAAATTCCGTTGGCGGCGGCGCTTTCTAAGAGAATTGTACCAATACACAATAGCGAATCGATCGATAGTGCACGCTTCGCCAACGCCTCGGCAATTCAATTTCAATTGTATGGATTGCCGTTCGAGTCACCTCCGGCGCACAAGTTTGTTCGGTGGAAACCGAGCTTACCTGTCGAGCTTTACGCGTTGGAACAGTTCGCCGATAAAGTAGAGGCTATTCGCCAAATCGGTATACACAAGCGGCCGATCGGAGCAGCCATCGTGGCGAACGAAGCCACCGTTTATGAAGATGTCCGTTACTTGCTAGATAGCGGTGTCGATTGGATTGAGCTGATTCAATCGGCCTGCTTTGACTTCACTGCGACTTCGCATCTGGTCTTTGCGGAATTGCAAGCCACGGTTTCGGGAGCAATAAAGGCAAGGACGGACGCGAAACAAAACTGCCCGATCTGGTTAACGGGCCATTTCACATCGATCAAAGATTGGAGCCATTGGCTTTCTTTCGGCGTGAACGCTTGTTGCATGGACGGGTATTTGGTTACGCGACGACCGGTTAGCCAAACGCCCAGAGATACGCTGGCCGGAATCCGAGTTCAGACCACTCCGAGCATCCAATTCGAGTGGCTAGCTGAGGTCATGCGCGATATGCGCACGACAATGATCGACGAACTTACTTTTCGCAACTGGCTCTGAGGTGTTTGCGAAACATCCCACAGAAGCGCAAAGGACAGAGGCGTAAGAGCTATTTGCATTCATCCCAACCCGCAGCGTGAGCGAGGGACAATGCGTACTTTATTTCTCGACCACGAATAGGGCGAATCATACGAATGAAGAGTCTACGGCATTCTTATTCGTGCTATTCGTGTTATTCGTGGTCAGATCTTTTACTGGAAACCCTCACTTATCATTCGGGTGGGTTCGGTAAGGTTCCCCGCGCGTCTTAATGCATAGCCGATGACTTCTGCGGCTCGGGTAAAGAATTTGGCCGCGAGGATTAGGAAAGCCACGGAAATCAAGAAGACGAACAAAGAAAACAGGCGAGTCGTCGGATCTTAGGGGGATTTAGAAGATAAGCCCTTGAGGGCAAGTCGAGACGTTGTCGAGAGTCGAACCAGCAACACGCCCGCTCTCAAAACGCCCATGGCTGCCAGCATGACAATCGATGCTTCGATCAGTTTCGGTGCATCGACATCGGCGACGTAGATCAACCCGATTCGTAGCATGTAAAGAGACAGTGCTACCAGCGACCATCCCGCGATCTCTCGAATCCAGAAGAACATGCTTATCTGCCCCGACTACTTTCTTGAGGTTGCTTGACGATGATTTTGGCTCGCAAATTTCGTCTTAGTTTAACCGCTCGCATCAAATCGCCGTACTGCAATCGCAACGATTCGGTTCGCAACAGGAGAGCCGCTTGGACGTGCGTCTTTCTTCTCCATGCCCACTCACGCAGTACAATGGCTACTCCAAGCATGAGTACCAGCAACGTCGGGCCGGGCCAAAGCACTTGACGGGATTCGCGTACCCAGCTTATCCATTGGCGATTTCCCCCCC
>Ga0207937_1000178_pt1 | contig 22260 bp, 18 predicted proteins | sample LakMenEpi04Sep11_FD_150668 | JGI IMG/M metagenome (GOLD analysis project Ga0207937, IMG submission 150668) | Freshwater microbial communities from Lake Mendota, WI - 04SEP2011 deep hole epilimnion (SPAdes) | ecosystem: Environmental > Aquatic > Freshwater > Lentic | place: Lake Mendota, Madison...
GGGCAGCGGCGATCCCCTTCGACGACTTCGACACCAACGCGGTGGGCACGCTCAACCTGCTGGAGGCCACGCGCCAGAGCTGCCCCGAGAGCCCGTTTGTGCACCTCTCCACCAACAAGGTGTATGGCGACCGGCCTAACAGCATCCCGTTGAAGGAACTGGAGAGCCGCTGGGACTACGACGATCCGGCCTACAGCAACGGCATCACCGAGGATTTCCCGATCGACCAGAGCAAGCACTCGCTGTTCGGGGCGTCGAAGCTGGCGGCGGACGTGATGGTGCAGGAATACGGCCGCTATTTCGGCTTGCCCAGCTGCTGCCTGCGGGGCGGCTGCCTCACCGGGCCGAACCACAGCGGGGTGGAGCTGCATGGCTTTCTGAGTTATCTGGTGAAGTGCAACCTGGAGGGGCGGCTGTATAAGGTGTTCGGCTATAAGGGTAAGCAGGTGCGCGACAACATCCACTCCCACGATGTGGCGCGCTTCATCGAGGCGTTCATTACCGAGCCCAGGGTGGCGGAGGTGTACAACCTCGGTGGCGGCCGCGCCAATTCCTGCTCGATCTGGGAGGCGTTCCAGATCGCCGAGCAGCATTCCGGCAAGACCCAGGTGTTCGAGTACGTGGATGAGAACCGCATCGGCGATCACATCTGCTACATCAGTGATCTCACCAAGATGCGCGAGCACTACGCCCAGTGGGACATCAGCATCAGCCTGGATGAAACGATCGGCCAGATCGTGCGCCATTGGCAGAGATGGGAAGCTTCTAAGTAGGGTGGGGCATTTAGGGATAAAAAACTCAATAGATTCTAACATGATCGATTTCTCATTTTTGCCAAAGACAAGCCGAAAATTAAATGAATGTTGATCCATGGATCATTGAAATTGCCAATGCTAAATGCTAAGTAACAACATCTTCGCTTCAACTCTTTTCACACAAATTAAATATGCTAAATGTAATCCGAAAACTCCAGAGGCTTTTTAAGTCTCCAGCTTACGAACTTGTATTCTTAAGCATAAGATCTAATCTTTTATTTGTTTTTATAAACTTATTAACGAATGTATTGTGTGCTTTGCTCGAGGGAAGTAGCCTCGGAGTAGTATACTTAGCAGTATCATCTCTTACACACAAGACGAACGGCGAAACAACTGATAAATTCAAGCTCCCCAGCTTCGAGAGTCTAGATATTAATCTACAGCTATCACCTGAGCAGTCTTTTTTGTGGCTAGTGATCCTTGCACTTTGTTTACAACTCCTGCTTAGCATATTCAGCTATACTAACAAAGTAGTTACAGCTCAAATTTCAGCCAAAGCACAGACTTTTGTCACAGGCAAAGTGTTTGAGCAAATAATGTTGTTTAGTTATAGCTGCGCGAGCCGATATAAAATTGGTGATTTAGTAATGTATGCGAATGATGCAGCTTTAGCAGTTGATCGGCAGATCGAGGAAATTAATAGCATAATAATTAATATAGCTTTCTCGATTGCTTACTTATACATAATTATTGTACTTTCGCCAGCACTGGCTATGGCAGCCTCGATTATAATATTCTTTGCTATTTTACTGCAATATTATTTAGCTCCTCGTTTGAGGCGTTTAGCCCAAAGAGTAACAAGTGAACAAGTCGAGGTCGCAAAATCAATTACGGAGAACATCCAAGGATTACGACTTATTCATACTTTTGGTACACAGGAGCAAACAATAAGAAAGATAAAAAAACTGTTAGAGAATTATAAACATCAGCTTATAATGAGGTCGTATTTATATTACTCCTCTGAACCTCTTCTGGATATAATGCCTTTGGCAGCATTGGCTGTCTTGTCAATAATAGCAGTGCTGTCTAGTAAAAATTACAGTCAGATAATGCCAACTCTGCTTACATTTCTTCTTGCCCTTCAGAGGCTAGCTACTCGGTTGAAGTCAACATCTATAACTGCAACCCGCTTTGCCGATAATAGTGGGAGAATGCTCCGCTTAGCGGCAATTCTTAATAGAGATGATAAACAGTTTGAACATTCCGGGAATCAGCGTTTCAATAGTCTGCAAGGTGACATAAAATTCAATCAAGTAAGTCATTCCTACACCAAAAACGGAAAATTTGTTTTGCATGACTTAAATTTTGACATACCAAGACATCAAGTTACCGCATTTGTTGGTGAGTCTGGTGCTGGCAAATCAACAATTTTAGACTTATTTTTAGGAATTTATCAGCCAACTCATGGAACTATATATGTCAACAATCTGCCATTCACAGAATTAAATCTTTCGGATTTTCGTAAGCGCGTGGGAGTAGTTAGTCAGGATACATTCATTTTTAATGATACTATACTCGAAAATCTACGCTATGGAAACCCTGAAAGTAGTATCAAGGAGGCTATCAGCTGCTCTAAGCTAGCCTATGCACATCAGTTTATTTTGTCGTTACCTGATGGATATAAAACTGTAGTCGGTGAAAGGGGATACCGGCTGTCAGGTGGGCAACGCCAGCGTTTAGCATTGGCCCGCGCACTTCTAAAAAAACCAGAGATTCTAATACTTGACGAAGCCACAAGTTCATTAGATAGCGAATCTGAGTCATTAATCCAAAACGCTTTAGAAAAGATAAAATACAGATATACAGTAATCGTAGTTGCACACCGCCTTTCGACTATCGTGAATTCAGATCAAATCTTGGTTCTGAAGAATGGAAAAATTGTTGATAAGGGCAGACATTTAGAACTTATCAGCAAAAGCCAGATCTATAAACGATATTGGGATCTTCAAACATCAGTTGCGAGTCCTTGATCTATGTGAAATTGCTAACAATAACGGGAATCTATCTCTTAATTATAAGCAAAAAGTAAAATGATAACAAATTTAATCAAGGCTTTATTGGCTTTCTTTTCTGATATTGAGTTTACCCTAATCGAGCCAAAAGCGGGCAGCCAGAGGCTCCGTTCAATCTACTTAATGTTTATGAACGTAAAATTTAAGAGGAACTTCTATATGGGGCGCAATATTTATATTAGAAATCAAGGCCGCCTCGTTCTAGGAGATAGATGTGGGATTGGAAGTTTTTCGCAAATATATAACTATGCCGAGATAAATATTGATGATGACTTTCTGGCTGCTTCAAATCTAACAATAAACTCGGCAACCCACGATCCAGTGACGCTTATGCCGCAAGGATTAGAAATTAAAATAGGGAAACGGGTTTGGTGCGGAACAAATGTCACTATACTTGCTGGAGTAACGATAGGAGATGATGTGGTCATTGGCGCAGGCAGTGTAGTGGTAAAGGACATACCAAGTAGCTGTGTCGTTGCTGGAATTCCAGCAAGAAAAATCAGAGATCTCGAAAGAAATCCGAATAATCTCTGGAACCCATTTAAACTCTGAGTAATTATCATGAATAGAACGCTTGTCAGTTTCATTCGGTCAGCACTTAACAGATGGGGCGTTGATGTTATTAGGCATAATAAGTCTAGCCACGGCCTCAACTATCCAGCTGATTTTGACGAGTCTGACATAAGAATCGTCGAGAGAGTTAAGGATTATACGTACACACCAGCTGAGAGAATCTACGCCCTTGTTCAAGCCACTAAATATCTTTCAAAGTATAGCATTCCTGGGAGCATCGTTGAATGTGGTGTTTGGAAAGGAGGTAGTGCAATGGCGGCAATGTATACTCTTGTGGATTTAGATATCCAGGACCGTGACTTCTATCTCCATGATGCATATGAGGGAATGACAGAGCCTACTGAATTCGACATTTCAATCAATGGAGACCAAGCCTGGAGTCTATATAGTAAGTATCACAAAATAGGTGAAAGCTGGGTCCATAGCTCACTCGACGAAGTTAGGCAAAACGTATATAGCACTGCATATGAGAAGAGGAGAATACATTCTATACAGGGAAGAGTTGAGGACACCCTGCCAGTCAATCTTCCTTCCAGTATTGCGATTCTGAGGCTTGATACTGATTGGTATGAGTCTACTAAGTGTGAGCTGAAATATTTATTTCCAAGGCTTTCAAAAAAAGGGGGGGTATTTTAGTTGATGATTATGGCCACTGGAAAGCTGCAAGAAAAGCTGTCGACGAATACTTTCATGAGCATAATGTGCCATTGCTTATGAATCGAATAGACTACACCGGAAGAATCGCTATAAAGCCATATTAGATATAATCCTATGCTCAGGTTTCTACTGATTTCACCAAGGCTTTTGTCTCCTAGTAGTTTCCAATGTGCTTTTGATACCAAAAGCGATTTTCGTTTTTATCTAGTGTGCCGTCCCGGAAATAACAGTTAGAATTGGATGGTCTCCGTGTGCTCTGTGGCTGTTGGTCGTCCGATGCCACCGCTGGTCCTCATTGAGGGCGAGATTCAGCAACTTCAGAGCATCGCCAGCTCTCGGTCCTTGCCGCATTCGACCGTACAGCGCGCCCAGATCGTGCTGGCCTGCGCTGCTGGCGAAACCAATACATCGATCGCCAAGCGCATGGGCCTGACGGGCATGACCGTCGGTAAGTGGCGCAAGCGGTACCGGGAACTGGGTCTGGAAGGCCTGCACGACGAGCTGAGGCCTGGCCGGCCTCGCACCTACGAGGACGACACCGTCGCCGAGGTGATCAACCGGGCACTGCAGACCACGCCCCCCGACGGCAGCGCCCACTGGAGCGCCAGAACCCTGGCTGCAGCAACAGGGATCTCCAAAACCACCGTTCATCGCTGGCTGCAGACCTTCTCGGTGCAGCCCCACCGGCAGAAGCACTTCAAGCTCTCGACCGATCCGTTCTTCGTGGAGAAAGTCCGCGACATCGTCGGTCTGTACCTGAAACCACCCGACAAGGCGATGGTGCTGTACGTCGATGAGAAGACGCAGATCCAGGCCCTGGACCGCACGCAGCCTCTGCTGCCCATGGGTCTGGGGTACATCGAGGGCGTCACCCACGACTACATCCGTCACGGCACCACAACCCTGTTCGCAGCGCTGGACGTGGCCACCGGGGAGGTGATCACCCAGTGCAAGCCGCGCCATCGACGCAGGAATTTCTCGGTTTTCTGCGGCAGATCGAGAAGTCCGTCCCCGATAACCTGGATCTACACCTGATCGTCGACAACTACTGCACCCACGAGCACGCCAAGGTCAGGGCCTGGTTGGCTCAGCGGCCACGCTTCCATGTGCATTACACCCCCACCTACGCCTCCTGGCTGAACCAGGTTGAGCGCTGGTTCGGGATCATCACGCGGCGGGCGATACGGCGGGGAAGTTTCTCCAGCGTCAAAGAGCTGATCGCGAGAATCGAGCAGTTTGTGGTGGCCTACAACAAGACCAAGGCGCCGTTCAACTGGACCGCCACGGCGGACTCAATCCTGGAGAAGTTGCAGCGACTTTGCTCGCAGATCTCCGGGACAGCACACTAGTTTTTCTATTACATTAGCTCAACCCAATGATGACCACGGCTAGAGATCTCATTAGAGCACTAAAATCCCGATCTACGCAAGCTCTAACGAGGCTGATTCTTGGAAGGCACCCTAATAATTCAATCTGTTCGTTTAATTTTCACAATGTCCGCCATATAATCAAATTTATCTCTGATGTGCAAAATCAAATTGATTCTAATATGTGCCTTGTTGATATTGGCGCGGGGGCAAGCCCATATTACTATTTGTTTTTCCGCAAAGTTGCCGAATATATTGCAGTTGATCTAGAGGGAGGGCTTCCATTGTGTGAATCAAGAGACATAAGACAGGTGGTCGGTTCGGCCGAGAGAATTCCACTAGGAGACTCGATTGCACATGTTGTTCTTTCCAACCAAGTTCTCGAGCATGTTGATGATCCCGATAAGGCTGTGCGTGAGGCATATCGGCTGTTAAAACCTTGCGGTAAATTTATAGGCTCTGTACCCCATGTTAGCCCTGTTCACCTAGAGCCATGTGATTATAGGCGTTATACTGATTATGGCATTGAACAGCTGCTGAAGAGCAATGGATTTTCCAATATCAAGATAAGTCTAAGCGGAGGTGTTTACTCTGCGTCTGCACTTATGATTGCTATGGATTGGATGCTTACTTCTCGGGATGATAGCAAGCCCCAGGGTTTTTCTTTGTATCGAGCGCTCCTTTTTGCGCCAATAGTTGGCATTATGAATCTCTTTGGCCTTGTAATGGATAAGTTGTTTGCTTCGAAGAAAAGCCGTTCATTTGCAAATTTGTGCTGGATTGCTGAGAAACCCTTGGTTGCTTTATGAGTGTGACACTTAATAACCCAGCGCATGGATCCCCACAGATGCCCTGACCCATGTGTGAGGTGGGTGCCTTTTATTGGACAGATCTGGCCCCTGACATCGTTAATTCAGGGCGGGATGAACAGGATTCGATCTCAGGGTAGACCTCATGGGGAGTTCTGCCTCCCAGCGAGCTGTGTGGCCTTACATGGCAGTACCTCCACAGGAATTGGGCCAGGCTGATTTCAGCCTCCCAGCCATCGCTGTAGGCAGGCAGGTACACCTCCTCGTATTTGAGCATTCTCCATAGTCTTTCAACGAGGATGTTGTCATAGCAGCGCTTCCTCCCAGACCAGCTGATCTTGATCCCCTCTCCCTGTAGCCTGGCCACGAAGTCACCAGAGGTGAACTGACAACCCTGGTCGGAGTGGAAGATCTCTGGTCTACGGCCGCCTCCCAATGCCATCTCCAGGGCATCCAGTCAGAACTCCGTGTCAAGGCTGTTGGATAGCATCCAGCTGAGCACGTTTCTGGAGAACAGATCCACGATCGCCACCAGGTAGAGGAATCCCTTCTGGTGCGGGATGTAGGTGATATCGGTGTCCCAGTCCTGATCCACAGCCGTGATCGTGCTGACATCCACAAGGCAGGGAAACCGTTCGGATGAATCTCCTGGGACTGTGGTTCGAGGCTTCTGGTAGATCGCCCGTAAATCCATGCGGTGCATGAGGTTTCGCACCCGGTCACGACTGATCTGAATTCCCTCTCTGGCGAGGTAGTCGACCATCCGGCGGCTGCCGCGCTGACTGCCAGAAAAGATGACGCGCCTGCTGCTGTTCAGGCAGCCATCAACAACGTAGATGGCTCGAGCTCAATTTCGGCTGGTGGCGGATGATGCACACCACTTCCGGTTGATGCCAGCACCGGACTGATCGTGACCAGCGGCGTGGATTCATTTGGCGTGCTTGCTCGTAGACGACAGCACGGTGACGGCAGATCTCCATGGCATCTCCACAGTGGCGCTGGTGGGGTGTCACGAACTTCATCACGCTGTGGCGGTGTCGTGGTTGTACCAGTCCACAAACGCTGCCACCCATTGGAAGGCAGTCTCCACGCTGGTAAATGGCCGGCTGGGCAGTTGGCCCATTTTCGCAGGGATAGCCGGGTTTTTCAGCGAACTCTTAGAGATCACCCATTCGCTGGTCAAGTCAGCTCTGCTGGTGCATTCTCTCCGAAACTTGCTTGCTCCGTGGGGCCTAGTTTATTCCATCATGCTCCTATGCTGCAACATTGCAAAATAAGTATGCGCTATAACTAGGGAAGGTCCGGACAACCTCCATCCGCCAAATTGCCTTCAGGGCGGCGCCATGAGTCTCATCCAACGTCGTGACCAAGGTCCTCGGTTGTCCAGACCCTCCCTAGCTAAAAACGATAAAGCGTTCATCTGTGCGCTTTCTGACTCAGGTGGCATTGTTCTGCGCTCTGACCATTTTATATATCGCTATTTTCGTCGTGACAAACGTCCTCCACATTAATAGCTCGTTTCATTCGGGTGGTGCTGCGGTTGCTGCACAAAGACTACATAATGGCTTGGTCAGAAAAGGGCATCGATCTCGATTTCTTGTGGGTGAGCCTAGGTTGCCTACAAGTACGGTAGCCTCTATATCCTTAAATCCCCAATTACACGAAAAGCTAATTTCCCGTATTCTTATTCGGCTCGGACTAGGCGCCTTATCAGGCCTTCGCTCGTTTAGCATTCCAAGTCATGCTTGGTATAAGCAAGCAGACATTATCAATCTCCATAATATTCACGGCGGCTATTTTAATTACTTAGCTCTTAATAAAATCACTAAAACTAAGCCTGCTGTTTGGACGTTACATGATATGTGGCCCCTTACTGGACATTGCTCCTACAGCTTTGATTGCGCTCGATGGGAGTCTGGATGTGGTAGGTGCCCATATCCAAATACATATCCTGCAATTTCTCATGACACCACATCCCTTGAGATCAAGCTTAAGCGAGCTGTTTATTCAAGCTCAAACATTCACATTGTCGCAATTAGCAGTTGGATGCATTCGCTTCTTGGTAGGAGTATATTATCTAAGGCTCCGCTTTATATGATACCAAACGGCATTGATACGGACTCCTATGTTCCGCTCTCGAAAGGTCACTGTCGCCAGCTTCTTGGTATCCCAATTAGCTCATATGTGCTTATGTTTGCTTCGGTCGACTTGCTTGATCAGCGCAAAGGATATGATCGCATCTTGCCTGCAATTCATTCGCTTCCCGAGGAAATCAAGGCTAAAATATTTATCTTAACCCTGGGATCAACTCAAGAGAACACCGCCTCATTCACTGCGCCCTTTCCCTCTCTAGGCCTCGGCTTTGTAGACAATGATCGCCTTAAGTCGATCGCTTTTTCGGCTGCTGATGTATTTGTCTTTCCCTCCAAGGCCGATAACTTACCGTTGGTCTTGCAGGAAAGTATGTCATGCGGCACTCCTATGATTGCCTATGACGTAGGTGGCGTGTCTGATATAGTCCGCGATGGTCGAACTGGATTACTGGCTAATCCTGGAGATTGCTCATCTCTAACTTTAGCATTAGAGAGTCTACTAGTCAACGAGTCTCTGCGGCTGCAAATGAGCAATAACTGCCGTTCAGTAGCTATTGATGAGTTCTCATTAGACTTGCAAGCCGATAGATATTCGGCCCTCTATTCAGATATTCTTGCTCCTTAAAGACATCCAAGCTCTTAGTCTGGCTTTAAATTAAATCTGTAACGTACCTTTTGCCTAAAATACCAACATCTCACTAAGCGTCTGATTGTTTATTTGTGGCCACTACTCCTCTTGTATCAAAATGACCAATCTACTCAAGCATTACCTTACTGAGCGCCAGCTGTCTACTCTCAGAAAGACTAGAGACTTAGGTGTACTCGCCATTCATGATCTTCGAGCCTATGCCCTTGGCAAAGTATGGCCGATGAAACCTACTTTTATAAGCCTCATGGCTAATGATATATGTAATTCGCGCTGTCAGATGTGCTTAATATGGAAACAAAAGAAAAGCAGTGAATTTAGCCTTGATGAACTACGCACTTTTGTTAATAATTCGTTCTTTGATAACGTAAAACATATCGGCGTTACTGGTGGCGAGCCCACACTTCGCGATGACCTGCCTAAAATCTTTCGCGTTCTCTGTACTCGAAATGTTAAACTTGACGGTGCTTCTATTATTACAAACGCAATAAATGGCAGTGTTGTCCAAGAACGAGTTGCTGAATGTTCTCGAATTTGCCAAGAGCACAACATCTCCTTTGGGGTAATGGTATCATTGGATGGCATTGGCGCTGTTCATGACACGGTTCGAGGTCGCCCTAATAACTTTAAGTCTGCCATCCAAACGATCAATTACTTTCGTGATCAGGGCATTTCTGTTTCTTTTGGATGTACAATAACTCAATCAAATGCTCAATACGTTGATCAGTTGCTTGACTTCGCTATTTCTGAAGGGTTGTATGGACGTTTTCGCGTTGCCGAATTTATAGATAGGCTTTATAATAATGAGCAAACGGAACATATCAGGAACTTTGACGATAAAGTCTTGTACTCTCTAGGCCTCTTTTTCTATCGGCTTGAGAACTGTGGCTTTGAACGCAATCCCTCACATTTAAAGACTTATCGTAGTATTAGATCAATGCTTTCTGAAGGAATGCCTCGACAAACTGGGTGTCCTTATCAAACGAATGGCGTCGTCATAACATCTAAGGCTGAGATGTTGTACTGCTCTCCAAAGTCCCCTATCCTTGGCAACGTGCTCAAAGAGCCGCCCAGCCAAATCTATTTCTCAAACTTGTGGAGGCGTCGTAAGCTGATTAAAAACGATTGCGGTAATTGTATACATGACTATCATGTCTCACCAACCTTTATTGAGAAAGTAAGCTTTTATATTAAAAGTGCCGTAAGGAGATCCAAGTACAATCTAGCATCTCTGGTGCGTCAAGCCACATTGTTAAGAGGTTCAAGAGTTAATATTAAAAACATAAGTAAGCTTGAGTCTCGAGTAGTATTAATCGTTGGATGGTATGGAACTGAAACTGCAGGTGACAAAGCGATTCTTTGGAGTATCATAAATCGATTGAAGTCTCGCAATCTAAAGCCAACTAGAATCTATCTGGCAAGCCTAGAGCCATTTATTTGTAAGTGGACCATTAAGGAAATGCATCTTGGAGATGTTCTAGTAGTTAAAACATATACGCAAGACTTCGAGAAAGCTTGCGTAGATGCTGACGAAATAATTGTCGGTGGCGGTCCACTTATGGATATAGAAGCCCTTAACCACATTCTGTACGCATTTATTCAGGGAATTAGGCATGGAGCTGTAAATCGCATAGAAGGATGTGGTATTGGACCACTATCTATTGATCGCTATGCTCAAGCAGTCCGGCAAATACTAAGGCTTTCTCATCATACAACTCTTAGGGATGCAATGTCGGTGATGCGCTGTCGAGATGAGTTCACTATTCCAAATGTCCAAGAGGCACCTGATCCTGCTACTGACTTTGTGAAATTCTATGCGGCTGATAAAATACGAAGCTCTTCCAGTAACCGCGGCTTTTCGGATAATGCCGTCTCTTGCTTTCTTAGGGAGTGGACATATGAATATTCTGGTCGCATAGACCACAATCAGTTCCTTGAAATTAAATCCTCTTTTGAGTCTGAGCTAGCGAAGCTGACTCTTTACGTTTTCCGAGCTATCTCCGCCCATTGCATTCAGTTGTTGCCAATGCACTCTTTCTATACTGGAGGCGATGATCGAATTTTCAACAGATATATGGAGTCTCGAATTAAAAAAGATTCTAAGTCAAATCAAGGTGTAGATGTCAATGTTGCAAACATGCCAATGGCGCCTTCCGAGATCTTGGAAAGCATGAGTAATTCAAGTTTCAATATTTGTATGCGTTTTCATTCTGTTTTGTTTGCAGAGAATCTTGGCGTTCCATATGTGGCAATCGATTATACAATGGGTGGCAAGATTAAGGCCTTTCTCGAAGGCAGAAATCAATTATATCGCCTAATCTCCGTTAAAGATGTTGCTCATGGCTCTTGGAGCGATAAAATAGATAATATCTTATCCGGTTTATCTGCTTAAGACTCCTACGTTTCCCTTTCAAGGTCCCGCTGTTGCGTCGAATAGACCTGACCGCTCGTTCGGACATTGCCAGGAAAGATGGCGCTCCTGCTGCCATTCACGCAGCCATCGTCAACGTAGCTAAAATAAGTTCGGTTTCTGGTGGAGGCGGGTTGATCCACGCCACTTCCTGTTGAATGCCTTTGGCGTGCCTGTTCTTAGACAGGGTCGCCTAAAAGTCTGTCCTGGTAGATCTTGGCGGGGCTGTCAGCATTGGGTTTGGTCGGCGGGTCTCAGTGCCCCCAATGCTCGAAACCATTTCTGCTGCAGCTGATCAGCCCGCACCGGATGACCTGATCAGCTTCCTTAAGGCCATCCCGGATGGGCGTTACCGCCGCGGGGTGCGTTACCCGCAGTGGTTTTTGTTGCTGGTGGCGGTGCTGAGGATCCTGAGCGGCTGCCGCAGCTCCCGTGATCTGGAAGCCTTTGCCCGGCGGCATCGGGAGCAGCTGAACCAGGCGCTGGGGCTGAATTTCAAGCGCTGGCCCTCGGATGCCACCTTCCTCTATCTGTTCAACAAAGCTCATCTGCAGGAATTCGGCCAGGTGTTGCAGGCCTGGATGATCAGCCAGATCCCAGGCGGCGCGGATGGTCTGGACCAGTTGGTGTGTGACGGCAAGACCTTGCGCGGCTCGGCCATCGAGACGGAGGAGGGCAACCACCGTTTTGTGGCCCAGGTCACGGTGTACGCCCGGCCCCTTGGCGTCGCCATGGCCCAGAAGGCCTACGACACTCACGAATCCAGTGAGCGGGCTGCTCTCAAGGAGCTGCTGAGCAGCCTTGATCTGGAAGGCGTCCTGATCCAGGCGGATGCGCTCCACACGACGCAGTCGTTTTTCGCTGGTGCCTCGCCCAGGGGGCCGACGTGCTCCTGACCGTGAAATCCAACCATAAGTCCCTCTGCCACCAGATCGGCTGCCAGTTCCAGGGAAAGCGTCACTTCCTTTTCACTGCAATGGATCACGAGAAGCGCCATGGGCGCGACACCGTCTGGGAGCTGCGGGCCAGAGAGGCACCGGAGCACATCAAGGCCAACTGGCCGGGTAGCGCCTGGATCGTGGAGGTGATCACCGACACGCTGACCCGCAAGGGCAAGCGCAGCGTGCGGCGACACCTGTTCCTCACCAGCGTGCGCACCACTCCAGAAGCCTTGCTGCGCCTGATCCGGCAGCGCTGGAGTATTGAGAACGAGTGGCACTGGGCCCGCGATGCCCAACTGGGTGAGGACGCCCATCGCTACGCCAACCGAATCGGGGCTCCAGTGTTCGCCTTCCTGCGCACCATCGTGATGAACTTGCTGCGGCGCGGCGGTTACCGCTCGATCCGCCAGGGCCTGCGAGAGCTGGCCTACGACATCAAGAGAATGCTGGCACTGGGAGGCGTGACAACTGCTGGGCTCGCACCTTGATTACACTTTTAGGCAGCCCTAACGACCTCAGTGATCCAGCGATGGAGGATGCGCTGATCGAGGTGCCGACGATGCGCCGTTTTGCTGGGATCGACATGATCAGCGACCGGATCCCTGATGAGACCACGATTTTGGCATTCCGGCACCTGCTGGAGAAGCATGATGTGAGCCAACAGATCTTTGAGATGGTCAAAGCCCACTATAAAGCCAATGGCATGGCAATGAAGCAAGGCACGATCATCGATGCCACCTTGATCGCCGCACCAAGCTCCACCAAGAACGAGAAGCAGGAGCGGGATCCGGAGATGCACCAGACCAAGAAGGGGAACCAGTGGTACCACCGCTGCGCGGAAGGCTTCGCCTACGGGATGAAGGACCACATCGGGGTGGATAGCCAGAGTGGCCTCATCCACCCAGTGGAAACGACGGCTGCCAATGTCCATGACCTCACTCCAGCATCTGATCTCCTGCACGGAGAGGAGACCGTGTTCTATGCCGATGCTGGCTATCAAGGGATTGAAAAGCGATAAGAGATGAAGTGCCGGGGGATCGGCTTCCGCATTGCCATGCGGCCAGGAAAGCGCCGCGTGCTACCAGACTCGCCGGAGGGCCGACTGGATGATCTGATCGAAACTGCAAAGCGCATATCCGCGCCAAAGGACAGCATCCGTTTCGGGTGATGCAGCAGCAGTTCGGCTTTCAGAAGACCAGGCTGCGCGGAATGCTCAAGAACCGCTGCAAGGTGAACGTGCTGCCAGTCCTCTCCAACCTGTTCATGGGGCGGTATGAGCTGCCATGGAGGACATGATTGGGGGAGTGGTGTGCCCTAATGGGCAAGCAGCGCCCCAGATGAGCGAAATACAGCCTTCAAATCTGCGAAGTCGAGCTGATCTACGCCTGATCGGCGTTCAAAATGTTCAGCAGGCACGAATCAAGGCCAGGTGCCCTCAATAAACGCTCGTTGCCCAGAGGCTCCCTAATCAAAGATCGTCCAGGCCAGCACATCAATATATTAGCCATTGTGTTTAACCCAGGCTGGCTAGTCGTGAGTTAATTACGCCTATAAATTGAATTATATTCGCTGCTTGTTGTTGTTTGGCTGCCTGCAGAAGTTATAAACCTCTCTGGATGGTTAGCAATTGTGGAAGACGATTCCGCCGAACTTATCAATGCCCTGGAGCGAGGGCTTGGGATTGCTCTTGATTGCGATTGAGCAGGTTCCGTCTCACTAATGTATTAGGATTCCGTTAAATTAATGATTTAGACGATTTGAGCTATCAATCAGAGGGAATGCTCATGCATCCCAACCCTCGAGCCCAGGTGTTCGGTCATTAATACATCGGTCCGAGGGTTACTTCGATTATTCCGAATCTTTCTCGTTTCGTGATGCCAAGATTGATTGATGATGACCTGGCCTTAAAAACTCCCGCAATGCCCCGATCTAAGAGAGTCTTCCTGATTACTGATGTACCTGTAGAGCATACAGTCCATGGCTCAGCTCTTCTATATAGATTGTTTCAAGATATGCCGGGTATTGACCTAACTATAGCCGAGGGTTCCATCCAGGTAGGCCTTAAGCCTTCGGCTAGACTATCTAATGCGCATTACTGTGCTGTTTATACAGGATTTAGGCGCCCACTTGCTACACGTTTCTCAAAAATCTTTTGGTCACTTTACTTTCTTGTTCCGATTCCCTCTCTATTCCAGCTCCTGTATACGTATTTGCGCTTTAAGCCAGATGTTGTGATAACCGTTTCGCATGGTGTTATTTGGTTTGCAGCATATCTACTGAGCCGGATTACTAAGATCCCGCTTGTCTTGATATGTCATGATGATATAATTCAGTTCAACGGTAGCCATAGATTATTCAGGGGTCTTGTTTATCGCAGATTTAAACAAATGTATATCCATTCACTTCAGGTCTTCCCAATATGTGACTCTATGGAAGAAGGATATAGAAAGCATTTTGGAAAGAAAGGCGTTCCGCTTTATCCTACGAGATCCCCATCATCAGTTATCAAAACATCGGAAGAAGTCATGTCCCGCAATAAAGCCTTTGATTACACTATTGGCTTTGCAGGGTCAATTGTTACTCAAGAGTACGCTCAAATGCTTTCCTCACTTTCCATTGTGCTGTCTAGACTTGGCGGTAACTTGTTTATTTATGGGCCACATACTCATGAGTCACTTTCCAGAATGGGCTTATCAAATACAAATGTAGTCTGCAAAGGGCTTCTAGAGCCAAATGACCTTATTAAAGATATGCATTCACTCTTGGATGCACTTTATGTCCCTATTTCTTTTAACAACAAAACCAATTCTGCTGAATATGCTTTTCCGAGCAAGCTTGCTGATTATACGTGCACATCTCTACCTATTATTATTCAAGCTCCCCTGCACTCATCGTCGGCAAAATGGGCTTCTCTTCACCACAGCGCAATAGTGGTAAACTCTCTTAACCCAAACAGGCTAAATGATGCACTTGTTGAATTATCTTCGATTGATGTTTACCAGCGCTATTCCCTATCTGCGTTTGAAGCTGGGATGAATTCATTCCAACATCAGTCACAAGCTCAAACAGTTTTCCAAGTTCTTCAGAACGCTGGTTCCATATTAACCTAATTTGCTTTGACATACTTAACTATACACTCAATTCTTTATTCAGCCAATACTCTCTGTATGTTCATTTTAATGTCAATCTGGTGATGTCCGCTCAACCAGATTGATGTTCATCACCTAGTTTTGAGCTCGGAGCTGTGGCAGCACCGCGTTTGCGCATCGGTGGGCTCTTCCCCTTTTATGGGCGGTGCACCCCCCGCACAGAGGATATCCAATTCATCGGACCAGAATAAGGGCACCTCGAAAAATCGTAATAGGGCTTGATTCAGCGTGTTATACAGCTATAATCTGATCAACTAGATGCGCGTGAGTCGTGAGCCAGAGAGGCTTTTGGGACGAACAGCAAAGAGTCGCAAAACTGCAGGACAAAAAGCCGGTACTCAAGCGGCTGTCTGATTCGATCCCATGGGATTCATTTCAGCCTCTGCTTGAAAGGGGTTATACGCAAGAGCGCAAAAGCAACGCAGGACGCAAGAGGATCGATCCACTGATCCTGTTCAAGATGCTGATTCTGCAGCAGCTTTTCAACCTCAGCGATGAAGAGCTTGAATTTCAAGTCAATGACAGGCGTTCTTTTGAAGAGTTTGTAGGTCTTGGCGTCATGAACAATATCCCGGATGCCACCACCATCGCGTTCTTCAGAGAGCGGCTTCGTAAAGCAGGCGTGATTGAGGAGCTGTTCGGGATGTTTGAGGCCTATCTCCGCTCTCAGGGCCTTGAGGCCCGCGGTGGCCAGATCATCGATGCAACTCTTGTCCCGGTTCCGAAGCAACGCAATACTCGCGAGGAGAACAAGGAAATCAATGCTGGAAGGCTGCCTGGAGGTTGGGATGAAAACCAAGACCGACTGCGGCAGAAGGACTTAGACGCGCGTTGGGTCAAAAAGAATGGCATCAACTACTTCGGATACAAGAACAGTATCTGCATTGATGTTGACCATGGCTTCATCCGTCGATATGCCGTAACCCCCGCCAATATTCATGACAGCCAAATGCTTCCGCGCCTGCTTGATCCGGAAAATGAGCACGACTATGTATGGGCGGATTCGGCGTATTCAGGAGAATGCTTTGAGGAGCTCTTAAGTCTGGGTGGCTTCGAAAGCCTGATTCACGAAAAGGGTGCGCGCAATCATCCACTGAGTGATGCTGCCAAGGAGCTGAATCGCGTCAAATCAGCAATCAGGGCCTGCGTTGAGCATCTCTTTGGCGCCATGACCATGTCAATGGGTGGAAAGCTGACAAGAAAGATTGGGCTCGAAAGAACAGAAGCATGGTGGGGCCTCAAGGATCTTGCTTTCAATTTCCTTCGGTATCTCCAATGCACTTCAAGCCTTGCAGGGGTTGCATAGGACTTGACAGGAAACTTGCAATCTATGTAGCGATCTGGTCAAGAAGTTGCACAGGGATTCTTACCAAGCCGCCTCTGTGCGGCTTTTTTGTGTTCATGTCTGCTCAGTGCGAATCCTGATTTTTCGAGGTGCCCATACTTTATAACCTCAATCTCCTTCAAAAATGATCCTGGATCCAATTGATAGTCTATAAATAACCTTTATCTTTTCTCTCGCTTGTTCTCCTGAGCCTATTGAGGCTAGCTAGCCAACAATAGATGCTACTTAAATCTTTTCTAATTATATGTGTTTCCTGCCAAGTCAATGATGCTTTGTATAGTTAAATCCCTTGGCTCTTCTGGCGATCATTAGCTTAGCACTTATGGAGCCGCATCTCTAAGAGATACGTGCCTCATCTTAAGATCTAACTTCTCCACTAAATTCTCTAGGATTATTTTGTTTGTAATCTCATCCTAAAGCAAAAGCCTTTATTCTTTCTTCAGGCAAGAAACCGATATTATCATTTGCACACTTTCTTTCTTTAAGCTCTCTGTATACCCATTTGCAATGGTAGCTGATTACTCTTTAGTCTTTTTGGAAAGGCTTGAACACCCTTTGATCACTTGTTGTGCGGATGCCATATTTAATCTATATATATTGTCATTAATAGAGTAATCATTTTTCTTTTCAGCTGATTCCGGCTTAGTATTGCACGTTAGCTTCTTCATTATTGTGGCAAATAGCTTGGCTTTCCAGCAAAAAAATATTGTAATAAGGCTCCTAGGAGGCCTAGGAAATCAACTCTTCCAGCTTACATTCGGATCATTGCTTGCGAATATCTCAAACGCTGATCTTTTCCTTGACTCATCCCTGCTTTGTGATCATACGCATGGCAGGCATCTCGTCAACCGTAGCCTAAAGTTAAGTATCTTAGCGAATCTCTATCCTGAGATTGATCTGCATACGCGGTTACGTAATAATTGTTTCGGTTGTAGTTGGCCAGTCAGAGGCTATTCAAAGATGCTTAGGGCCTTCGCTCCAATTAGGAGTATACATGAATCATCTCTTTTTGATAGCGTTTCTAGCACTAGCATCTTTCTCCAAAGCCATCCATCTATAGCTTCTTTTTGCTTTTTCGAAGGATGTTGGCAGTATATTCAAGATTATCCACAGTATGACAGATTAATTAAACAGACTATGCTGTTTAATCCGTCTTTATTGGCTGCTATACATAATGCATCCAATACTGCTGACATTGATTATGATTGTGCTGTTGCTGTCCATGTACGGAGATCCGACTATCTATTTGAAGAAAACCAGGCCCACATTGTCTGTCTTGAGCCTGACTACTACCAATCAGCTAATTATAAGATTCAGGCATTGCTGCAAAGTAGAGATCTTAATTACTTTGTTTTTTCTGATGACCTTGAATGGTGTAGATCTAACCTTGCTTTTCTTTCTGATCGCGTAAACTTTGTAGAGAAGCCTGCTTCTCTCTCGATTGACTCAGATGTATTTGATTTTCTCTTTATGTCCCTTTTTAAAAACTACATAATACCCAACAGTACTTTCTCCCTTTGGGCTGCATATCTTTCGCGCAATAGAGGTAAACGTATTATTGCTCCGAGCCGATGGTTTCATGGCCACAATGGCCCCCCTTCGATTGGGGTGGGTTACCTCGACTTAATCTAGGCTTGGATTGATATTCTTCTTCTGCAGAGTATGTAATGTTAAAGTTTTCAATCGTTATACCAACCTACAGAAGAGCCGAATTTCTCTATGAATGTTTAAATAGTATTGCTTGGGATCACCCCAGTTTGCATGAGGTTATAGTTATCAGTGATGGCGCTCCAGATCTGGATACAGTGAGCATTGTCCGAGCTTTTGTTGGGGTTGTCTTTTTATCCATTTCTCATGCAGGCCCATCTGCAGCAAGGAATGCAGGAATAAATTCTGCTTCTGGAGATTACATTGTTTTTTTAGATGACGATGATCTCTTGCTTCCTTGGTCGTTAGATGTTTTTTGTGATGCAGTGGCTAAGTACTCACCCCCCATAATCTTCTCGAAGCCATATATATTTGAGTCTGTAGCTGATATACTTGCTCCCAACTCTACGCCCAACTTCTCACTCTTTAGCGACTATTATACGTCTTGTGATGAATGGAGGTGGTGGGGGGCTTCATCCTTTGTGTTGAGATCGGACTTATGCAAGGCTAACCTATTTCGTGAAGAGCTCTTTCTGGGCGAGGATGCTGACCTAATAATGCGGATTGGCTGCAATCATCGTGTACTCCAAATTCAAGCGCCTCCCACATTTTGCTATCGTAAGTCGATCCATTCTATCACTACATGTGCTACTTCATCGCTCTCATTCTTCTTTGCATCAGTACTACTTGACACTGAAGCTAATTCAGCTTATCCAGGTGGTAGTGCAAGGTCATTCCAGCGCATCGATATTATTAGTAGACATGTAAGGCCAATTATTCTCAGCCTTGCTAAGTCCTTCCATCCTTTGCAGTCTGCCATACTCTTCTACAAAGCGTTTCCCTTGCTGCTATTGCGGAAGCGTTTTGCCTTTATTCTTCTCTTTTTTGCAAATTTGATTTATGGTTCTATTGGTTGGCTTTTTCGTTCGATTAAGACGAGGTCTTTTTTCTCGCGTTCGAGTATGGGTCTATAGACTCGCCGGAATGGACTTGCGTGGCAAGGTCTATCTTGGTAAAATCTCTGTCCCGCGGAACTGGTCCTCTGTTTGTCTTCATCCTGGTGTAGCACTCGACGACTGGGTTGTGCTTCTCGTCTCCGATTCAAATAATCAAATCAAGATATCAATTGGTAGCAATACATATATTAACCGATCAACGTTTGTTGATTCATCTCTTTCAATAGTTGTGGGATCTGATTGCATGATAGGGCCTGGCTGCTACATCACAGATCATGATCATTCAATCTCCCCACCCAATCCACCTGGTAATGGTCCTCTTGTTGGATCTCCTACCGTGATTGAAGATCGTGTATGGATAGGTGCTAACTGTGTAATCCTCAAAGGCGTGACTGTCGGCGCAAATTCGGTGATTGCTGCTGGCTCTGTTGTCACTAAGGACGTACCTCCATTTTCCATCTTCGCCGGTGTTCCTGCTACGTTTCTTAAACACGCTCGAACCATGTAATGCTTACTTCTGCAGTCGTAATAACAACCAAAAACCGCGTCAACGAGCTTGAAATCGCACTCCAATCAGCTCTTCATCAAAAGGGCCTTGATGAAGTGATTGTGATTGATGATGGTTCTGACGACGAAACTTCAGATATGGTGGCCGAGAAGTTTCCCTCTGTCATCCTTCACCGAAATCCCGTAAACCTAGGCCTTATTGCCTCTCGCAATATTGCAGCTCGAATTTCCACTGCTGATATTATCTTTTCTATTGATGATGATGCGGAATTTTCTTCACCCGATATCGTCTCTTCTATCTTGCCATTATTTCAAGCTAGTCCTTTGGTAGCAGTCGTGGCAATTCCATACCGTGAGCCCTACAAAGAGAATCTTCTCCGACAAGTACCACCATCAATAGATGGCCTATGGACAACTTGGGGTTTTATTGGCACAGCACATGCAGTTCGTCGTTCAATATTCCTTGAACTTGGCGGCTATGATGAATCTATGGTTCATCAGGGAGAAGAGACCGACTTTGCCTTAAGTTGTCTTAAAAGTGGTTATTTGCTGTTGCTAGGGCGCTCAAAAGAAATCCTCCATTATGAAAGCCCCAAAAGAGATAATTTGCGTATGGCATTTTACGGTCCTAGGAACACCATTTATCTCCTTTATAAGTACAGCCCGTTCATTCTTCTATTCCCCATGCTTCCCTATGTTCTGGTACGGTTATTATTTTATTCGGCCAATCTTCCCGCTCCTTCTCGTCGTTCATATCTAACTGGCATTTTGCATGGTCTTCTGACTTTCCGTTTTATTCGGCAACGCTCACCTCTTTTGCTTTCTTCTTACTTCAGTTATTTAAAACTACGTAGACAGCCCTGCCTTGTCAGGTTTTGAACTATTGTTAGTTGGTTTCTCGCCCCTATAGCGGTCTTCACTCTGTTGGCTTACGCTGACATGTTAGTTCAGTTGCTAATGGCGATAGCAACGTCACTGTTTGCAATGTTCTCACTGTCTAAGCCTATCTCCTTTTCTATCCCGCCAATCAAGAGCCTTATTAGTTTGCCGCTAATATTCCTTTGATCTGCTTCCTGTCTTATGTCTTACCGAATTTGATCTGTTGCCAATGTGCTGTTCTTGGTGGTAGGTATTGTCAATATGTTCGTGTCTTCACTTTCTTGCCTTCGAATTGCAGCTGGATGCCGTTACATGTGGTTTTCCAACTCTTTGCTCAATCAGCTATCCGATTCTGTCAATTGTTCTTCTTTGCTTGCGGGTATCTCAGTTTCAGCTCAACCTTTGATCGACTTGCTTTGCCTCTGTTGCTCTTCTTGGAAGTTCTTCTCTGCCAGTGTAATACTCCGGGGCCAATGTCTGTATTCTAGCTTGTATTCTGCTTTGCTGGCACTCATTTGACTACGTTGCGAATTCTCAACGTACTTCAGTGTTCAAACCTCGGCGGCATGGAGCAAGCTTCCCTCCGTCTAATGGAGGCTCTTCAATTCCGCGGGCATCAGCTCTCCGTTGTATCGCTCCACGCGCCCGGCTCCCTCAGTCCAGCACTTCAGGCTCGTGGCATTGCCGTCACCGGGCTTAACTACGGCCATATTCCACTTTGGCGCCTGATCTGGCGTCTGCGTCGTGAGGTAAGCATTCACTCTCCTGATGCCTTGTTGCTCACTGGCCATAGCGTGCCTGCGCTCTTTGCCATTGCGGGGAGTCGGCCGATCCCCCGGGTGTTGGCCATTCATTTCCACCACACTGGAGTGAAACCGCGCTGGTTCTGGCGCCTTTATTACGGCGTTGCCAGGCATCTGGTGTCCGCCGTTACCTTCCCTTCCGATTTTGTGCGCCAGGAAGCCCTGCAGCTCTGCCCAGCCCTGGCCGCCAAGGCCCACACCCTGCGCAACCCGATTTCCGCCGTGGTGCCTCTAACGCCTGCTGAACGGCTTGCGGCTCGGCAGCGTTTCGGCCTGCCAAGCGGGGGCCCCGTGATCGGCAATGCCGGCTGGTTGATTGCCCGCAAGCGCTTTGATGTTTTCCTGCATACCGCAGCGGCTGTGCTCCAAGAGCGCCCTGATGTGCGCTTTCTGATCGCCGGGGATGGCCCTGAGCGGGAGCAGCTTCAAACCATGGCCAGCTCGCTCGGGATCCAGCATGCGTTGGTGTGGGCTGGATGGATGGAGGAGATGCGCCCGCTGTATGCCGCTCTAGATGTTCTGCTTTTCCATTCCGACTGGGATGCCCTTGGCATGACACCCATCGAGGCGATTGTTCACGGCGTTCCTGTGGTGAGCTCGGTGCTCCATGGTGGATTGGCTGAGGTGTTGCGGCCGGGGGTGGATGCCGTG
>Ga0207937_1000181_pt1 | contig 22109 bp, 15 predicted proteins | sample LakMenEpi04Sep11_FD_150668 | JGI IMG/M metagenome (GOLD analysis project Ga0207937, IMG submission 150668) | Freshwater microbial communities from Lake Mendota, WI - 04SEP2011 deep hole epilimnion (SPAdes) | ecosystem: Environmental > Aquatic > Freshwater > Lentic | place: Lake Mendota, Madison...
GTTGCTTCGCGAGCATCAGCGATATACTTTGTTAAGTTCCAAAGATTGAATGCAGTTGCACTAGTGAGTGTTGTTTTGAGTGAACCGAGAACAGGATCTACAACTAGAAACCCTGTCGTAGCATCAATTCGTTCCCACTTTTTAATCTTGCCTACGAATGAGAATTCAGGCTGAATGTTTGTGCTGTTGAACGAGTAGGTTAGCGGTGTTCCTGCGTCTGTTTGATAAACTAGATCGTCAATTCTAAAGTCTGTATCAGCAAGATCTGCTGACCCAGTTCCTTTTGTAACTCTAATGGTGATGAAGTTATCATTCACATAGACTAAATTTTGTGTGCCAGTGCGCGATGTGCCGAGCACCTCACCATATGCCTTTGATGTTGCTCCATAAACTCCTTGATTGAGTTTAACAGCTGTTAGAACACTGCTTGAGGAAACATTAATTGCAGAGGCTCTTTGGCAAAAAAGATTAACAGGGATTTCATCAAAGAAAAAGTTTGCAGTTGCATCTGGTTTTAAGTTTTTAGCCGAGAAGTTAATATCATTTTCGCGAATGAATGGGCTTAAACCAACTGAAACAATTGGTGTTTCATTTTCTTCAGGTGCAGGAAGAGGAAATATTCTATCTCTACCGCCACCACGAAATCCATCATCTCGTTGTGCTCTAAGTCTTGCGCGTCTAGCCAAGTCTATTCCTGTTCCCATGAGAGTTTCCTGTTAAATTAATTATACATCATATCGAGAAACGAAAGAGTCAGCACTTAATATGCCGTTTCTATTCCAATCTGGAGTAAAGATATCTTCTGATTTTGCTGCTGATTCTTCAGAAATTTGTCCAGTCCATGTTGAATTTAAGAATGTAAATGGAGCAACACCAGTAATGTTAATATTTATTGGCTGTGTAACTGGCGCATCGATTACATTTACTGGAGCTGCATATGCTGGAATTTCTACAACAGGATTCACAGTAATTGGGAAATTTTGCCCAGAAATTACTGTGTTAAAGTATGTTGTGTCGAGATAATTTCCAGCACCGATCGATCTGATAACCGCAGTTGTTAATGCAGGATCAGGTGTATACTGAACTTGGCGCAACTCGAAGAATCTACCCAACGAATCAGTAATCTGAGGCTGATGCTCTAGTGAATAGAAATAATCACTCTCAGGTGTTAGCGTAACGAATCCTTCGAATTTAGCAATCATCGCTGCCTGTACAGTCTCAACACCATCTGTTGTTGCAAGTTTTTGCTCAGCGAATGGTGTTTCTGTATATGGAATAGTTACAAACTTATCGCGAACATTATTGCCAGTTGATGTTGGCTTCAATGTAAACGCAGTGATATGCTTGTATGGAGAAAGAACACCATTTTCGATTGACGATGCAAAGTCATTATATGTGTCAGCGTAAATTAGGTTCTCAAACTCATCAACAAGAGTTCCGTAAATAGGCTTGTTGACATCTGGTGTAATTGGTGATTTAGGCGGATCTTCAATGATTTGTTTTTCAGATTCGTTCAGAGCAATAAACGACTCAACTTCCTTGAGGCGATTATCAATCTCAGAGATATCCTTCATCGTGTAGCGACGATTATCAATAAATCTCAAATCAATAGATTTAAGTGATGCTGTGTATGGTGGAATGTATAGCGTATAAATCGCCATAGAATTTTCGGTTTCTGTTGGCTCTTGTGGAGTCAACGATGGAACACCACTCAACATCTTGAACTCTTTATCCTTCGTAACAACGAGTTTATCGATGCGCGGTAGATAATAGTCGTAATCTAGTGAGATAGGATCTGTTGGTCGTTGAATAATTGATGCACTAAAATCATAATTCTGGAACACTAGTTCAATTGCTGTATTTGTTGCAGTTGTTGTAAACCCAGATGTAACCGTAACGGCTTGTAGATTAATTACAGAGTTTACAGTTCTAAAATCTCCACCAACCTTAATGATTGAACCAGTTGTAATTGGTGGTGTCAATACATTTTGCGACAGGGTTGTGTTTGCAAAAACAGTAACGGCACCTGAAACAACATTTACACGAGCATCAACTGGTGCAGTTTTGTATGGTGCGACTGTTGTTCCAGGTTCGCGGATAGGGCGAAGGTCAATACAGTCACGAAGATTGTAGTTTTTACCAGAAACGCTTTGGTAGATTGGAATCTGCTCAGTTTCATAGATTGTATTAGCATATGATTTAGCAGATAGATAACCCGAGCCTGTATGCGTGTAGTAATCAAATAAGACTGCAGTTTGTCCAGTTGGCGCAGAGGCACCTGGTTTTAGAATAATTGCAGCGTGGTCGTAGTAGTTATCCGTTTGTCCGCTATCGAATGTGTATCTGTCAGTAATATCAACCATGTTTGTAGTATTTGGTGCATGGCTAATATTTGCTGAGTCATAGATTTTGTTAATCTGAATCACATCAGAAACGAACAATGCTTGACGCTCTCCTGGAGTTTTGATGATTACATTAGCCTGAGTGAACCAAGCAATACCGTTTGCAAGAGAAAGTTTAACTCCACTGTATCCAGAAACATCTGTTGCACCAGCAAGAGTATCACCAACGGTTAATACTGAATTCGCTTCAACTAATGTTTTTGTACGACGGAAACTTCCATTAGCGTTTGTAATCTTTGTTGTTACATACACATCACCAGTAAACGATGCGCCTGATGCGCTGTCAGTATTAATAGTGATAGATTGAGAGGTTGTTCTAAATACACTCTTACCAGCAGCGGTTAGATCAACAATCTGACCTGGTGTTGATCCTGATGTTGGGACAACAATAATATTTTCAATCACATCAGCATTTGAGACTACTTGACCATTAGTTCCAAAGTCATAGTTTTCAGAACCAGTTAGAGCAAGAGTTAATGCGCCGTTAGTTACAAAACTTTGATTCTTTGCAATATACTTTCGATATAGATCAACATTTGCGTCGCTATCGTAACGAATATAATAGTTTGGCAATTCAAACACCATCTTGTTGAATGTTGTATCTTCAAGAATGGCGTTGCCTAGTGCGTCTTTACCTGCTGCAGCAACATTACCCTGTAAGTTTGCAGAAGTTAGTGAGGTCGTGTTCGCAATCATCAATGATTCTGCGCTGCTCACTGGCATAGTAAGTGAGAATCGCTGGCTACCTGCAACAGTTTGCGTATAATCACGATCTAGTGTTGCAATCTTAGTTGTACCGTTATACGCCAAGATCTTACCAGCTTCGCCTTGAATCTGGTCTATTAGTGTTAATGTACCACCAACATAAGCATCAGTTGTGCTTGAGAAGTTAGAACCAAGATTTACAGTGCGAACATTAGAACCAGCACCACCTGTTACAGAAACAATTGGTGTGAAGTTTACATCTGTTAGATACGAGTAGTATAGCGTTGCGCTAGAGGTTCTTTCGATGTTCTTTAGTTTTGCTGTACCGATGCGCGTTGCATAGTATTTTGAAGACTCGCCGCTAGACAGATCTACAAGGTTATTTGCTACACAGTGTATGTCTAGTTCGTCTAGGTTGTCTGATAAAACAATACCATTGCTGGAACTACCAATAACATTGGCTAGTTGGATTCGATTGCCGTAATAGACTGACAAATCATAATCTTTGTTTGACTTGAATGTTCTAGCGCGATCGCCAGGAATCTTTCGAGTTCCGATAGTTTCGAACTCAAATCCTTTTACATATGCCTTACCTGGTTCAACATTTACAATGAATGTATTTGCATTTTCTGCTTGACCAGCTGGTGTGTTTGCTGAAACATTAATTCTAAATGGCTTTACGGCATAGTTACCAGACTCATCATATGTGCGACGAGCAAGTGTTTTTTCCAGTTCTGAATAGATTGGATAACTTACCTGGCGAGTGATGATTCCATTTTCAACGCGGAGCAACTCAAAGAATCGGCTGTCATCTACAGAGTCTAGTGTTCTTTTAGCAAGAACAAGATTAAACTGGTAGCGGTGAGCACCTGGAGCCTGATAGTTAAATGCTTCTTGCGCTGGGTCTAGTAGAGCATTGTCTACTGATTCAGTTACAATCTCTTCGTCGATCTCTAGTCCAACGCGATAGGTTGGTGTTGTTGAGTATGGCTCTAGAACAATTGTTTGTGGTGCAACTGTTACGAAAAATCCATCAACATAAAACACGCCTTGGTTGATTGAAACGACAGAGCCTGTTCCTGTTGTATTTGCTGTAGAAGATACATTAGCAGAATTTCCAGCGGCAGTTGAGATAGTTTGTGCTGCTGTAAATGTATTACCGCGAAGATACTTCAAGAGTAGCGTACGATCTGTTGTGGTAGAATATGTCTGGATAACTCTTCCGCGAACCTTTGGTGTGCCAGAATTGAACACAACCAATCCAAGGAAATCTTCAAGGTCAATGTCGACACCATTAAATTGGGTGTCAAGTTTTACATAATTAACTGATGTATCCAGAGTTAAATGTCCACCTACAACTGGCGAACCATCCTGGAAAATATGATTTCCGAATTGTTTAATCTGGTTTTGTAAAATAGACTGTATTTGTGTTAGCTCTCGACCCTGAACTGAAAATCCAGGGCGAAAAAGAATACGCATGTAGTTCTTTTCCAACGCTCCGTTGGTAGCCTCAAAATCGTCCCAATATGGTGATGCGTTAAAATCCATTGATTACACCTTAAAATTCTACAACAAATTTAGTTGATTCGGTTTGATTTCCATTACGAGTAATTTTTGCTCTATTTTCAATATACAAAATTTCTCCAGACAAAATATTTATATCTGGTTTTGTCACATCAAATACCTTGGCGAACGCTGATGGAGCGTCCTTCTGGTAGATAGTTTCATTTTCAATGTTGTTGATATTACCAACAATATTATTTACATAAAGAGTATTAGTAGTATCGTCAAAATGTACTACTCTTGCGCTAAATGTTGCGGTTGAAAAACTAGATCCAACATACACTATTTCGTTATGAGAAAAGTTTACTGGTGGATTAGATGTTGAAATTGTTGTATACATTGGGTAATACGAAGCAGTTCCAAACGCACCAGTTGCTAATTTTACATCTTTAACCAAACACATTTGTCTGATTAAGTCTGTTCCATCGTTTTGAACTGGCAAGTTTCCATCTGCATCGCCTTCAATGTCAACAGAAACCATGATGCTAGACCCACCTAGTTCTCTTTGTGGATCAAATCCATGACCATATTGTGGGCTAATAACTGCCTGAAGATTTGCTGTGTTACCGATGGCTTGTTGCAACGGATCTTGTATGGTGACGGTTGCGGTGCTATAGTTATTACCACCGTTTAGAATGTTAACATCTACAATGGTACCATTAACAACATCAACGCTAACATTAGCCAAAGTTCCATCGCCAGTAACGCTGACGACTGAGTAGTTGTTTACAGAACTACCTGCATAGTATCCTGTTCCACCGTTAACAATTTTAATAATATCTATGCGACCATCTTTTGCGTTATCGAACACAATAGTGTCACGAAGAACTGGCATATACTTATCGGTGAAAAATTTATTCTTTAGTCCAGTTGGAATACTGTACATATACTTCCATTTGTACCCATCAGCTGTTTCAATGAATGGGTTTTCTGGTAGATCACCGCCGATAGTAATCTGTGGCATAGTATTAGATTCTGCGCCGTTATTATTAAATAGGCACTTAAAGACCTGGTCTTGTGAGTTTCTAACATAAAATTTGTTAGAATACTGCGTTTGAGAAACATCAACCTTAAACAAGTTCGCTGATGTGTACGCTAAACTGAATCCTGTATTGACTGTTAAGAAATTGCCAGCGGCATTGATTCTCACGACTTCTTTCGTTTCATCGCCGATCTTGATAAGCGATCCTACTGAGAGAGCAGGTGTTGCAGCAGCAAGATTAATGCTATTTGCGTTTACTGTATTCGCCAAAGAAAGCGAAACATTTACATTACCGCCAGTGACAGCGGTATCCAACACCTTGATGAACAAATTTGCTGTTTGGTCATATGCAACATATACAGTATTTGCTGCCCAGTCAACTCTAGGGATAACTGGCTGAATGTCATTGCCAGTAATCTTCTTTAATAGTTGCCCGTCTTTTTGCACATCGAACTTGTATTCTGTTGTATCGTATGGTTCTGCAATTGTAACATCATCCAATAGATCTGCATTAGCCGTGTTAGCCCATGCTAAAGATCTACCAACCATAACATAAACATTTGCAAGCGGAACTGAGACCATGCTCTCAAAATTCTTTGCGTTTGTAATACCAAAATCTTTTAATACTAATGACTTCATTTGTTACCCTTGAGTTCGGATAATTCTATAAGAAACAACATTGTATGTTGGGTTTTTCTTATAGACAACATTTCCTGATGCAGTTACCGCTGCGTTTAACAATACGACATTACTTGTTGGCGTTGAAACGACATATCTATCATAAGTTGTGCTAGAGACATTGAAACTGATGTTGTCACCAGCTTCTAGACTTTCTGTGACGGCTGAAGAATTCGCAAACACAATAACATTAGCATTGCTAGTTGTTGTTCGTAATCTACCGTCACCTATTCCACCAATCGCCGATTCTAGCCAAATAACATTCGCATTTACAACATTAGCGACAACTCTAGTATACTGTTTTAAAGATGCCGTTTCCGTTGTATTTATTACAATTAAGTCACCGATATTGGCATTCAGTGTAAAGTTTGAGTTATTACCAAAGAAAACATTGCTGCTGTGTGATGTATTAGCATTTGTAGTTTGCAAGGTATTTGACGAGTACACATTTGCCGCTATAGTTACTAGGTCTTGGGTAATATTCTTCAACAGATATTTCGATAGCAATTGCATGCCAGCTGGATGTGCAACGCGATTCACAGTCTCAGTGTAGTCGTTTAGAGACTTTTCAGACGAAATTTCATATGAGAAATTGTGGTAGTAGTCGCTATCTTGTATCTTCTTATCGGCGCTGAGGAATCCATCTGTGTTTAGGTAGAATCCACCGTATTTGATCAACCCTCTTAGGAACTCGGTATTGGCTTTGGCTAGTCCATCTCCATAGAAATGTGGGTATTTGCGTTCAACTGCATCGTTAACATCGTTAAATGATATCGTTGCATTGGCGGTAGATAGGTTTAGAGTGAGGTTTCCAGAACTTGTAGCCACACGAATCGGCTCTGATGTGTTAATCGAACCAGAGTAGTTAAACACGCGAATAACAGTATTGCTTGCATCAGATCTATAAGAGTCGTCAACGGTTCCGCGGAAGGTAGCAGCTGCATTAGTAACACCACCCTGCCAGACAGAATCTCCAGACAAGACAAGTTGTCCAGAAGCAAGATTATCTGTAAGTATGTCGACAACTTTAAGCGATGTCAATGGTGTATTAGCGTACTCGAATCCACGGTTCAGAATTCTAAAGTCTTGAATACGACCGATATCCGATGTTTCGGCGGCAAACTCTTCACCATCACTCAATAGATAAATGTCGAATAGCGCACCAGAACCCGTTGCAACATTTCCAGTATTCGTATCTCTAATCAAGATAGATGGTGCTTCTGGATAACCTTCACCGCGATTATCTATCGTGACGCTCGTTATACTTCCGTTCGCGTCTACTGTGTGATATGCATTTGCACCAACACCAGTACCAATAAACTCAATGATGTTATTAGTTACATTGTATCCGCTGCCACCGTTCCTCACTAAGATAATACCAAGTTTGCCTGGACCGCGAACATTTGGTCTAAAGTCAAAAAACAAGTTAAAGTTTAAGATGTTTGTTTGATTAATGTTATTTTCAAAAGGTCGATCTAGAACTAATGTTTTAGTGTTAGAAGAAGAACCTGGATTGTTTACAATGTAATCTACAACTTCTGCATAGTGAGCAGTATCACCCACATCCAAGAAAAGGCGAGAGCCAGTGTAGAATCCATTCGCCAAACTATATGATGAGTTTGACGAATTTAATCGAATTGTTGGCGGAGAAGCGGATGGATTATATTGCGAAAATTGACCAGAAGGAATGGTTAAAAATCCTTGGTCTAGGGAATAGTCAGATTCGTATAATGATATGGCATCAAATATCGGCGGTTCTTCGAAGAACGATCCACCGTCATCTAAGTCCAGCGCACGAACCTTGCCGAGTGTGATTGTTTCGAATGTTAATGCTCTACCTATTTCAGTTTGCGCATTTGCATAAATTTTAACATTGCTAGTGCCATCTACAGCTGCGCCGAGAGCTAGAGATAGTGTTGCGATTTTAGTTGTTCCATTGTATCCAGTAATTTGTGCTGAATTCGGTGAACCTGTAGAACCAGTGCCGTCAAGGATTTGCACAACAAAAGATTTATAATAATCATTAGTTGTGTTAGCAGTATAAAATGCAGTGTTTAAATTAATTGTTGTTGTTGTGTTGCCCGCACCAGATGTTTGATTTGCAAACGCTGTAATATTATCAAAATCATATTCTAATCCATTTAAAAGGATATCTTTTTTATACACAATAGCATCTGTATTAAACTGGATGTTTGCACTATTGGCACCACCGTCATCGTAGATACCTGATATCAGAACATTGGCACCGATACCTGAACTTGAGATTATACGAACCAATGAATTTGGTTCTGTTCTAAAGAAGTATCCTGGTTGGATAACTTCAACAGATTCAATAGATCCCGTAGAAACATTGTTAACAACGGCGATACCCTTGACAGCATCAGGTGAATCGGTGAGACCACCAAACAATACCACTGGATCTCCAGTTTTATACTTTCTACCTGTTTGAACAACGCCAAATCTATTTCTGAACAAACTGATGTTTGATAGCAAGGAGATAATCTTAGACTTAAATGTTTGCTCAACACCATTGGTGTCAGTATACTTTACGACTAGATTTTCACCAGCTTCAAATAGTCTAGTTACATTCGACACATAAAGTTCTACGAACTCGCGACCAGTTTCACCGTCAACAGTTAGTACTGCTTTTTCAATAACGCAAGTCGTTCTAGAAATCTCGCCGATGCCTAGTTTTCTTTCGAGTAGTTTAATGTCAAAATTGGTGTACTCGCTCAACTCTACCTTGAACAATTTAGCAGAATTAAATGTTTGCGCGTTTGATGTGTTAGCGAATGGAATATCAACTCGAAGAAAATCGCCTGATGTGTTAATCGTGACAACTTTTCTACGAGAATCGCCGATACGAATATATGAATTTACTGTAATGCCTTTTGATAGGATATTAAATCCATTAGCATTTATTGTATTAGCAGTAACTGCAAACACATTGACATTACCACCCGTAACAAGAGAACTGGTGTCGGTAAATGCTAGGCGAAGTGCTTGTGGTTGTTTCCATTTACCATCAGATACTTTAAGGATATCTTCTTTCGGGAAGTAAATGTCAACTTCCTGCCCGTATAATGTTCTGAATAGAAACTTAAAGGATTCAGCGGAGCCTTTCTTAGAGTAGAAAAATTTTGCTGCCTTTATCAGTTTCTCAGTAGATAGTTCGGTTTCTTCAGGAAAATCTGGAATAATCTTCGTCTTAAAATACTTGATCAAGTCTGCTCTTGTCGTATCAACATCCATGTAATCATATAGGTCTTTACCGACTCTTAATGTTTTATTGGTTTGCTCCATATACTCATAGTATTTTTTGAGCAATGTCACGAATGTTGGATGATCGGCTCTTACGAACTCAGGTACCTGGTTCTCTACAATTGTTGATATGTAATTATTTGCAAACATTAAGAGAGAGATTTAACACTAATGTTGATAGCATTTGTATCTTCTTCGTCGATAGTGATAATTCGACTACGAGCAGATTCAAAGTTATTTGTTTCTGGTTTAGCAACCATTCTAAAGATCTTTAGTGGATCTTCGATTGAAAATGGATCAAACTCTTGCAAGGTAATCTTGCCTAACTGATAATCAATTGTTCCAGCCTCAGCATTCAATGTTGTTTTGATATTGTTATTATCAAAAAAGTAACTGCGCAGTGTACCGAAACGACCTTGCATATTTACAGTGAAAGACGCGGTTGTATCAATCTCGTCTTGATAATACAATAGTGTTGTAGCAGTTGTATACCCAACACCTGGTTTATCCACAACGATTTGTGTAATTTTACCGTTAACAATCACAGGATATGCATTAGCGCCAACACCGTCTCCGTTTATAGAAATTGTTGGTGCGGTTAGATAAGAACCTGTAGCCGAATTGATTGTAATCGATTCAACGCCAGAAGAAGATCCTGGTGTTTCTTCAAAGAAACACTTACGAAGAACACCATCAGCATCGAATTGTCCGAATGCTGGGGTTGAGTAGATTCTATAAGAAGGATCTTCGCGAGAGATAGGTGTACCAAAGTCTAGTGTGTAATTTCTAGCAGCACCAACCTGCGGAATAAGTCTTTTCTCAATAACAGTAACCGCATCAGAATAAGAGATAGATGTTTCTGCGTCGTCGATAGCACGAAGCATCTTTGACAATTTAAATCGACTGTTAAAGTTATCCAATTCAGTGTTCTTGAAGTTAGTGATTGCAGTTTGAACAATAGATTTTATTGCATCTGCAGATCTTGTGGTTTTAGTTGCATCGTAATAAACTTCAGCAAACACTTGTAGATAATTATAATCAACATCAACAAATTCTGGAATAACAGTAACGACTGACACTGGTTTGATTACATTATTAATCACATCAAGTTTTTCAGAGTCTGTAATCTCAAAACCGAGTGTTGGTTTTGCTGCTATGAATACTTTACCGTAAACAGGTGGGATGTTTTCTTCACCACCCCAAACATTAACTGCTTCAAAGTATGGGTAGTTTTTGTTGATTAGAGCTATTAGATCTTCTTTTGTAACACCACGATTATTAGATACATAGGCTTTTGGTGCACTAAATCTAATTTTTGTAACAGATTCTTGCGTATTACCACCAGATGCTGCCTTGATTGGAAAAACAATTGAACCTGTAAACCCGCCAACGGAATCAATAAGGCTAAACGCATTTGATTTATTTGCCGCCGCGCCATCTGTTCTTAGATAATTCGCTACAACAATATTTCCGTTGGTTAGACTTTTGCCGATAACCCCGTCTCCGAAGTAGATCTTGTATTTTCCGTTTCTAGTTTCATCGATGAAGTAGACTGTGGAGTTCGAAGTTACATTTGTTGCATCAGTTGCAAGCGTAAATCTCTCAGTTTTTAAACTTGTTGCAGATTCTTGCACCAATATTTCTAGCGTGCTGGTGTCAATGCCAGCGTCTGGAAGTTCAAACGATTGAGCTGAATTATTGGTAGCATTGTAAACGAATGTGTATGTTAGCGGTTGACCCTGATATATGTACAAATCGTCAAAACAAAAGCGATTACAAGTTGGATCATAGTTTGTAGTTTTGTCTTCTGTATTTACGAAAGTGTATGATACACCATTTAATGGTGTTGACTGTAACCGAGTGAATCTTGGAAGAGTTAGTGTTGCAGTTGTATCGTTAGCTGGTCTAATAATTTGTAGATTAATTGTTGCTCTTGGTGCTATCGCAGATACTGGCGTATATCCCAGCATTTTAGCATGAGAAACCACAGAATCGCGAAGAATCGCAGTGTCTAGAAACATTTCGTTGGCAATCATATTGTTATAATATGCCATGTAATGTGTGTTATATGCGAGAATATCCAATAGCGTACTTATGCCCGAGGCTTCAAAATCGAAGTCAGTAAATTCTGATTGATCGCGCAGAAAGTTCTTTAGATTAGTTTTAATCTGCGCAAAGTCTAGTTCTGTAACAACTAGTTTTTGGTCTGTATTAGCCATTAACGGACCTTCTCTAAGAAAAAGTTAATTGTGACTGGTGCCTCAAGATTATTAATATAAAATCTAATAGTAATATCGTAACGATTTTGTTCTAAATTAGCCTGAACTCGAATCGCATCGACGCCGACACGAGGTTCAAAATTCTTTATGGTATTATTAATCTCAGTCTGCAGAATGTTTGCAGTAATAAATGATACATCTTCGAATAACAAAGAGCGAACTTTTGAACCATATAATGGCTGAAAAGGTTTTTCAAATGGGTTTGTAAAAATAAGATTTTTAAGAGCACCAATAATCGCTGCGTTTCCTGTGCGTTTAACTACATCCTTTGTTACTGGATGGGCTTTAAAATTTAAATCTAAATCTTTATATACGCGAACATCTAATGACATTTATGCACCTCTCGACATATTTAGCACGGTTTTGAACAAGGATCTTCTGGTACAGTGACGCTTGGATCGCGACCATCGATGCCAACATTGCTTTCCCCAGTTCCTGTGCCCTGAGTTTGATTTGGTAGAGGTCCAATAATAACATCAGAACCATCAAACTGATTGGTTGCAGCAATGCTGGTGTTAGCGTTAATTGTTGGTCCTACAAATCCGTCTTGGTTAAACTCAGAATCAAAGTCATCTAAGATTTGAATAAATTGTCCAGTATTAGCAGTACACCCATCCTCAACTGGATATGGCACTGTAATGATGTTTAAGTAATCATCGGAAGAACTGTCGCCTTTTTTCTTCTTTTTCTTTCCACAAGCCAGAGAAAACAACTTGCCTAATGCAGATACGAAATTTTTAACATTCTTAATAATTTGTTTGTCGCGTTCAATCGCAGCTATAATGTCTTCTTTAGTATTTTTAAAATTAGTGATAGTGCGATTAATCGCCACATTTAAACTAGCATCATTCATTCCCCTGGTTTTAGCGTCATTCAAATCATATTTCATGCGCTGCAGAGCATCTTTAGCCTGAACCAACAATTCTTTTTTAAACAAAGACTGTGCTGCATCGGTAGGATTTTCAGTTGCAACTGATGTGTATTTCCCGTTTGCTAAACGAACTCTTGATTTTACACCCTTCATAAAGTTTGGATCACCAGTCATTGTTTCAATCATGCTAAATCCATTAATAATTTCATCAGGATCAATATCCTCACCTATCGACATCACCTCAATTTCGTTATTAACTTTATAAACAGGAAGATTTCGAGTTAATGTAAGTTGGTCGTTAACATTAATAGTTGTGTCTGTCACTTCCTCAATAATAAACTCTTTGGTATCGTAAATAATTTTATTACCAACTTCAAGCTGAGAAGTCCAGGTAGTTCCGTTACCAGTAATGACCGTATCCAAACACTCAGAATTACAAACAAACGGTGTTCTTCTGTATACAATTTCATTAGTTTTAGTAGTTGTAAACGCTGTATTTACGATAAACGATGTTTCTTTGTAAAGAGTAGCACCAGTGACTGAAGAATCAAATGGTAGATCCACTAACAAATAATCGCCAGCGACATTAATAGATTGAATTGTTCGAATCTCATCATTAACAGTAATAGCCATGTTTGTGTTTAAATTTATTGTTCCTGAGGAAGACAATAAACAGTTCATTAGATTTAAAGTTCCAACATTTGCGGTTGTAACCTTTACATTATTAGTAGAGATATCAATAGATACACTTCCAGAAGCATGGGCTGCAAATACCTTTTCGGTTATAACTTTTGTTTGAGTATCAATAATAATAGTGTCGCCATAATCAAATATAGGATATGCAGTTGAACTTAGATTTGGTGTTACCACATTGCTAGAAGCAATGTTGGCTGTTGCACCAACGCTCGCAACATTACCATACAAGGTAATAAGATCATAAGCCATTTTGGACTTAACACCAGAAAGCGCGTCAGTATGATCTCTAAACTGTTGTATGCTTGCTTGAAGCGATGCATTTTGTGCAATCGTTGCCAACTGCCCAAAAGTAAATGGACCAATTTGATAGTTATCAGCAAAATTTTGGGCTTTTCCGAGTGATAATTCTAGTGCATTAAAGGTTGCTTGGACGCTTGTGTTTCCAGCAATGTAAGGAAATCTTTCGTTTAATCCAGCATAATTATTCGCACCGTATTTGTCGAATTCTTCATTAAACCAATCGAATGGTGTAGCAAAAAATTCCTGGACTGGATCTAAAACTTCTTTTCTAAATTGTTTAAATCCATCAACTAGAGGGTTGCGGAAATATTGTTTAAAGAAATTAGAAACAATATCTGCTCCCTTGTCAAAGAAATTCTTCATGCTAGTGAGGAATTTACCAAATCCAGTTTGTGCGAAGTTCAACCCACCATTTTTAACGAATGGGATAGGGACGCAGGAAAACATTAAGGCTAATGTCTGCAACAATGGTAATCCCCCGATGAGACAGAGGATAATCTTGATTATTTTACCTAAACCTGGGAAAGCGGCATACCTCTAATTAATTTGTTAATAATATCGTCACCGTACTGTTTTCTACACGAGTCCTCTATATCTTTTAATCGCATCATTGCAGCAATATATGCCTCGTGAGCGTCGATTTTTTCTTGCAGATTGTTTGAAGTCAAAAAGGATTTTTCTTCTTCTGAAAGAGATATCAAACTGACTCTTTTCGCGTCAATCATCTGCATCATATAAATTGCACTAGATTCTATACACATATTTAGTTCGATTTTAAAGTTGAATTTTTGTTTGTTCTGTAAGCGTTGTTGTCGTGTTTGGAGTAGCATTACTTAAAGGAGATGCGACAGTAGATGCTGCTCCTCTATCTCCACTCGAGTCTCGCGGTGGCGTGATTGAAAAATTGGTTCTAATATTAGGTGGAAGCTGTGGTCTTTCGCCTTTTAGAATTGCCTGTATAAACAGATTGGTTATTTCTTCATATGAAGCGCTCGGTAAACTCAACGATACATTTGGTCGACCGTTTTCAAAAGTTACCTTTACATCTGTTCCAGTCGTTTTCGGTAAGAAAACTGAGTTATCTTGCCCCTTCACAATGTTTACTGTGCTCGGCGATGGGTTTATCAACTCATCTTGCGCCTTCGGTGAGAATGTATCGCTGCTTGATAGCGGTGCAGACGATGGAACATATGGAGCGACATCTGCGCTAAACCCATACACGCCATTCGCAGCAAAATTATCTCCAGACATTTCAGTCTTTATTTCTTGCTGTCGTTGTAAAATTGCGATTCCTGATCCCATGATTTTCTCAAGTGTTAAAAATTAATATTTGGTGCTGGGAAATCTAAACTAGCAATAGGTGATGGTGGCGGTGGACCATTAGGCAACGGGTCTGGGATTGGATTAGGACAGCAGGTATTCAAGTTCTTTATTCCTTGTTCTTCGCTAATTAGATGTTCAGCACGACCATATGGTGACTTCACAACAACGGCAGCATTTCCCAGTATATGAGTGACTGCACCGCTAACAGTTGTTGACATTGCCCCAGAAACTTGAGTTTTTACACCACTCACGGTAGTTAATACACCAGACATACTAGCAGATAATCCAGTTATTGCTACAGATTGTCCACCTGCTATCGATACACCCTGCGGCGCAGAAATAGCAGTGCCAGACCCTGAAACAATCTCAACTGATTTAGCAAGAATACGGAGTTTGCCGCCAATCTGCAAATAATAATCGCCGTCTATAGTTTCATATTTGTCGCCATTTACATAAGTTCTTTGGTCACCCATAGTAATATCTTGGCGACTAGAAGTAGATTTTATCTTCGTAGCGCCTGTATTTGCAAATTCTAGAGTGCTTCCTGTTCTATGCGAAAGCTGTACACGCTCAGTGCCAAAGGTGTCGTCTAACTCAAACGCATGCCCAGACTCGGTTTCTGTAACATTGTTATATGGGAATTCGGCTGCATAAGTAGGGTATGCTTCATCCCATTGACTAGCAGCAGCTGTAGGAATGCCTGTGACTCTGGTTTTTCTTTGTATATCTATGGTTGTATTGGCGATAGATTCGTTTGTAACGCCATCAAACTTACCGTCTTTCTCGCCGCGAACTGGTCTTGCAAGCCTTGATGTTGTTGGTTCATTTAGATACTTTGGATATCTTGAAGGATCCTCGTCTGCAATCCTTATTCCTTTTGTATCTTTACCGAGCTGCGATGCACCAGTATCTATTTTGCGCGGCATAGCAGCATTGCGTTTATCTGCAACGCTTAATGGATCTGCAAATCCGATTTCTTTGTTTAAAAGTTCTTCTGGGATTCCAGGAACAGTTCCCATAACAATCGGATATTTCGCTTCCTTACCGTCAGCGAAAAATCCAAACACCATAGTTCCCTCTTTTGGTGGTTGAGCATTGTTTACACCATATGGAACGACAGGATGCGCCCAAGGTAAATCCTCAGTTGCAATATCAGCTTTATTTTTTGAGTGCCAACCAAAACATCTAACTTGACAGCGACCAAGTTGTAGTGGGTCTAGTCGATTTTCAACTATTCCAAACCACCACACAAAATTGTTTAATCCTAAAAAATGCGGTATCATTAAAATGCTCTCGCTATTTTATAATTTGGATTTTCGTTTTGCGCTCTATCCATTTTTGCATTTATGCTGTTTCTACAAAGAGTTAATGCAGTTTCAATATCTTCTGGTGTAATCGAATGATGAAGATGTGTTATTAAATATTCACCAGAATAATCTGAATCTCGTTCATCAATAGGAACAAATGCAGGAATATCAATCTTTACTGTGAATCCAACAGAATAGTTTGGATTACCAGGAATAATACAATACAGTTTAGTATTTTCTAAAAATTCTAATTGCATTTTTCGTGGAACAAGAGCTTCTTCTACATTGCTGTTATTTATTCTATATGGATCTTTGTGTCTTTTAGTATTACGTCTAGTATTAACTGCTGCCAAATACTCGGTAGTATTTTGCCCGAAATCTGTTAACCAATAATTTGGTGCTGCATTATATTCTTCATAAAGCGCATTACTATCTCTATTTTTAGCGTCATTTATTGGAAAATATCCTGCAACTAATGAATTTTTATTTTTAACTGAAACAATTGAATAATCGACACTGGTGTATCGCTGACGAATTAAATCTAGCGTATAAAGTTTATTAGCATAAACACCTTCTTTTGTTCCATATAACGTGTCATACCCCCGAGTAAACTCAAATGTTTTTATTATATTCGAATTTTTACCCACACTTTCGGTAGGAGTATCAATAAATTTTACTGTTTTATAAGTTAATGCTGGGTCTATTGGATCTTGTTTGAACAATGTTTCTAAACTAATAAAATTGTATCCATCTCTATTCTCAAAAAATACGAATGGAGTTCCATTTTCACTATAAGACTGTGATGCAAAATATTCTATAGCCTCAAATGGTTTGTATTTTGTTAAAACATGCACATCAGAACCAATTGTTTTCTCAATTTTTCTAACTCTCGCTTGGTTAGTTTTTAGAGTTTGAGTCAAAATATTTCTAACATGTTCTGCATTACTAACACCCTTAAATGTTCTCGAGATTGTTTGTTGATTTGAAAATATCATTTCCTCAGAACAAAAATGTAATATGTAAGTTTGAATTTGGCTATCGCCCAAAGGTTTTTTCGTTGTACAAGAATAGATTCTAAATGTTCTTTGGTAACTAACATTTTCTTCCCCTGGACGACTAAATGAAATGTACAAATACTCATTGCCATGAGCATTTAAAATTACTTGTAAGTTTACACCCTCTTGAAGTTGTATTGTTCCACTCACTACTGGAGAATACAAACTTTCATAAATTTGGATGTTACTGAATACTACTGGATCTTTTAAATCTCTGATCTGTCCATTAGATCCAATAATTTTACATGCAATAATCCTTACAGATTTGTTTGATGTACTTTTGGTTGCTAAATTATCCATTTAATACATTTTCTAGTTCTGTCATTATCCCAGGTATATATTCGTTTTTTAAAATCTTTATTTGTCTTTTGGATTCATTGAGTTCGTTTTCATAATCATAAACATAAACAGGTTTATAAGTAGAATTGATTGTTAATGTTGCAACTGTTGCGCTGTTCGCGTTAGAATTATTCGCGTAAAAAGACACGGTTTTCGTTTCAGAATTAGCAGTGCCAAGACTTTTTGTTTGAAGGGTGTTAGAAGTATAATTGTACTGATCTAGTGTAATGATACTTGTATTTGTTGTAGTCGTTGTTGCACCATCAACTTCTGATAATACTTTTTTAACTTCCAATTCGTAATGGTGAATACTTGCATACGCTTCAGCAATAGAAGAATAATTATATTGTTTTATAATTTTTCTTTCTAGTGCATCTTGTTCTAAACAAAAATCAAATTGTGGATCCACAATATTATTTGTCATACAAATCACCCAATACAATGTTGGGTCTCCGTACACCTTGGTCGCTACAATTTCTGGAGTATCTCCCTCAACTATCTGATACTTATAAAATGCAAATGTAGTGTTTAACACATTTTGCAAAAAACTAAATCTCGAAAATATATTAGTGACTGCAGCTGGACTTGATCCAGTAAAATCAAAAGAATATAATGTTTTTGGAAAATATGTAAAATACATTAATAACCTTCTTCTACTGCTTTTTGGTCGATAATCGCAGTTTCTGTAAACTGCAATTGTAATCTTGTCTCTACAGGTGCACCATCTGTAAACGTGGCGTAGCCATTAGGTGTATAATCGACGTTAATTCCAGTTAACACACATTTTTTAGTTTTAAAGAAATAATCATTTACTGGACCTTGAGCTGCTCCATTGTGAAAGGATATCTCAAACTGCGATGGTGGAATTAAATATCTTCCTGTTGAAGACTTCGGGATTATTGGTGCAGATTCGCGTTTAAATGTTTTAATTATATCTTTAATTAACTGGGATTCAGTACTACTCCTAGGAACAAGTCTAAAATCAAATATAAATTTCCTTAAAACTGGAGAGTTGTAAATCATTTCCAGTTGTGGATTATTAACTAATCCAGTAGTTGCAAACAACCCAAGTCGAGTAAAATCTTCGTCTCCCCCAACAACCTTAGATGCTAGTCTCGATGCGCCTTCCATAACATACGGACTTATTGTATCGCCTGATTTACCTCTGGTTGCCAATGCTTGGGCTGCAAATCCAACAGCACCTAATGTTGAAGTAATCGATAACGCTTGATATTCATTATCGTAATTGGTTGTAATATTATCTGGCATAAAAAGAGCTATAGCAGTTTCAAATAAATCTATATTTCTTTTGAGGCTAAAACCTTTAATTAAACCTTTTGCAGTGTCAGTGAATGTTTTGCCTTGTAGCGATGTCCCAAATAAATTATTTGCCGTATTATTTATCAAACCTTGTCCAGTCTCTGTCGTTGCACCTGCTGCAAGAAATGCACCACCCAATCCACCACCAGCACCTAACACTAATGCAGCAGCAGCTGCTGCTTTTCCACCTGGAATTCCATCTAAAAATGAATTTACTGCAGATCCACCAGCAACGATACTTGCTCCTGTTCTATCATTTCCTACTGTTCCACCAGAAGCGATACTCGCGGATCTAAAAATTTTAAATAATATATGAGGAAACTCACCAGTTCTAATTATGTCTGGAAATGCTTTTATTGTCAATGTTCCTGGTTTTTTTCCTTCAGGTGGAGTTTCATTGCCTGCAAATTCGCCTGGTTTGTCAAAAGTTACAGCTTCCTCGGCTTGCTCGCGTCGCTCACGTGCCATTCTATTTCTAGCTCTTTCGCTATTATCGATTTCTGCTACAGGATCTGCCATGAATTGTTTTTCCTATAAATACTAGATGGCTTACAGTGGTAAATTTAGTCCTAAAAACTTCAATAAATATTTAGGTGATCCCACGAACATCTGGTACAGATCGCTCTGGGAACGCCGAGTTATGGTACACCTGGACGGTAACTCGAATGTAATTGAGTGGTCGAATGAAGAAATCGTCATACCTTATTTATCGCCGATTGACAACAAAATGCACCGATACTTCCCAGACTTTTTCGTTAGAATGCGCAATAAAAGTGGGCTGACAGAGGCTATGATTCTTGAGGTCAAACCGCTGATGCAAGCCCAGCCGCCGCAAAAACGAAGCCGAGTTACCAAGCAATACATTCGTGAGGTTGCAACATGGGGTATAAACGAAGCCAAATGGAACGCAGCAGTAGAATACTGTAAAGATCGAAATTGGAAGTTTAAGGTTATAACCGAAAAAGACTTGGGTATATAATGTCACTATTTACAAAAATTAGCAAGGAAATGAATGCCGCTGGGATTCGCCCCAGAACAGAAGCAGCCAGAGCATGGCTGGGTGGGAAAATCAGCCAGCTCCGTATCCCCTCAGATCGCTCCAATGTTCTAAACGACGCTTCCAGAATCTCTCCTAGAGCCTTTATCGGTCGTATGTACATGTACCATTACGACCCAAAATATAAAGATGTTCTACCAGTTTACGATAAGTTCCCATTGGTTATTCCTATGGAGATGTATTCCGATGGGTTTTTAGGCTTGAACTTGCATTACCTGGACCCATACAGCAGATTATCGTTATTGGATAGGTTAATTGACTTCGCCAATAACGATAAATACAACGATACGACCAAGTTTAATTTATCGTATGATCTATTATCAAGGTCGCGTCGATACAAAATGATTGAACCGTGTATAAAGAGATACCTGTTGAGTCACATTCGTTCATCGTTAATTTACATAGAGCCGAACAGTTGGGAAACGGCAATATTTCTCCCAACCGCAAAAATGGTGTATAAGAAATAATGTCAAACGATAACATAATTCGAAGACCTGACGGTACAATCGAATTCCTTGGCGTGTCTGAAGAAGTTACGGTAGCAGCAAAAACAGAAACAAACGCACCCTTACCCGAAGTTGCGGTTACAGCAACTAACATCAACCCTCTAACAAGAATATCACAGCATAATTTACTTCGGTCTTGCAAATTCGCATTTAGGTTGGACGCACTCCCAGAATGCTCATCTTTTAATAAAGAAAAAGTAAAAGAACCATTTGGAACGAAAAGGCTTTCGGAGCGAATAAATCTGATCGAACTAACAGATTTTACATTTTTGTGCGATGCAATTGAATTGCCAGGGAGATCAGTTACCACACTAGAATACTTGATACCAGGTTTGCAAAAAATTAAAACACCATATAGAAGAGATTATAATGAAATAACTCTATCATTTTACTACAATGATCAGTCAAAAATATTTGAGTTTTTTAATGATTGGGTAGATCAAATGTCTTACACAACCACAAGTAATAGATATTTTAATGATATAGTGGTGGACTTAACACTAATTCAATACTTAGACACAGAAAATTTTTCTGGAGATCATGAAAAATACATGAGTGTTAAAATAATAAACGCATTTCCAATCAATGTTTCTTCGTTACCATGTAACTGGGCTGATGATGGATTTCATAAATTGAGTGTTTCTATGTTTTATGAGGAAGCTCAGCTTGAAGCTGTTGAACAGTGATCTGTTGAGGAAGATGTTTAACTCCAATAAATGTATGAGAGATAATAATTATGCCTTTACCAAAAATCGATTTGCCACTATTTGAATTAAAATTAGTATCACTTCCTAACCCAATAAAATTTAGACCATTTTTGGTTAAGGAAGAAAAATTACTTCTTATGGCTTTACAAAGCAACGAAGAAGATACAATGTACAAAACCATTAAACAAATTATTAATAACTGTTTGGTTGATGACATCGATATTGATAAATTACCTATTTTTGATATTGAGTATTTGTTTTTAAATTTACGATCGAGGTCTATAGGAGAAAAGATTGAAACATTTTTTATCTGTCGTAACGTGACTGGAACTGAGAATAGCGAAGAAGGAGCTGAGGTCGAGGTTGAGTGTAAACACATGATGCCAGTTTCAGTAAATGTGTTAGATATTAAGCCACCTGTCGCTGATTTATCTCCTAAAATTTATATAACAGATAAAATTGGTATTGTTTTAAAATTCCCAACTTTAAGGTCATTTAAGCCAATTACTGATGTGATCAATTCAACTGAAACAGAAAAGACATTTGATATGATTTATGAATGTGCAGATTATGTGTTTGATGAAAATGGTATGTACTATGCAAATGAAAACCCTAAAGAAGAATTCGTTCAATTTCTAGAGTCTCTTACTCAAGAACAGTTTGATAGAATATTAGCATTTTTTGAAAATTTACCTAAGATTAGTTATGATATTAAACATACTTGCGAACGATGTGGTTTTAATCACAACTTACATATG
>Ga0207937_1000182_pt1 | contig 22077 bp, 16 predicted proteins | sample LakMenEpi04Sep11_FD_150668 | JGI IMG/M metagenome (GOLD analysis project Ga0207937, IMG submission 150668) | Freshwater microbial communities from Lake Mendota, WI - 04SEP2011 deep hole epilimnion (SPAdes) | ecosystem: Environmental > Aquatic > Freshwater > Lentic | place: Lake Mendota, Madison...
GTTCCGTCGATGCCCTTGCTCGAGCCGTAGACACGAGCCGACTCTAGTTTCAATTGCATCGCGCGAACTTGAGGCCCGAGTTGGGTCAAGTTCTTCATGGCGCTGGCAAAGTTTGTCAGATTCTTGAACATTCCGTTTAGGTTTCTGTGAATCGGTAACGACCGGGCATTGGCACTTCCACGGCTGGTGCTTCACCCCAAGTTGGTTTGTCCGGCCCAAGCTTCATTTCGCTGGCCATCATCTGCTCCCAGGTAATCGCTTGTCCTGAGTAAGCCGCTTCACGACCCATGATAGCCATCATCGTACTCTTGCACATGTAGTCCCCATTGTTAATAGGTTCATTGCGTCGAATAGCATTCATCAGCGCGACGTGTTCCAAATCATACATGCTCGGTTTCTTGCCTTCGTAACTCCAGGTCTCTTGACCGGAAATCTTGTTTGCTAGAACTTTGGCCGTCCCTTTCGTTCCAAAAACAAAGTCCTCAGTCTCATTGAAGCAGTCCGACATTTGGCGGGTGGATGCAAAGCAGCGTGTGCCATCTGCCCACTCGTAGACGACCGAAAAGTGATCGTAGATGTCGCCGTAATCCGTCGACGTTCGGACTTGTCTACCACCACTTCCATAGCATTTGATAGGTGGCACGTCGTGATGCAACCACATGGCTTTGTCCAACGAATGGATGAACTGCTCGACAATATGGTCTCCGCTCAACCATTTGTAATAGAGCCAATTGAGAACTTGACGATGCATAGGCGTCCAATCGGGTTGTGGGTTCCTCAGCCACAAGGTCGAGGTGAGATAGTTCTCTTGGATCGAAACGATCTCGCCGATCGCACCGGAGTGGATCTTTTCCATAGTCGCTTTGACACCGAGATCGTATCGCCAGCACAAACCGGAAACGACACTCAAGCCCTTTTCTTTTGCTTTCTCGGATGCGGCCATCACTCTTCGTACGCCAACGGGGTCCACCGCGACAGGCTTCTCGCAAAAGACATGCTTGCCAGCGTTCACTGCCGCTTCCATTTGAGCAGGGCGGAAGCCTGGAGGAGTCGCGAGCAAAATCACATCGATGTCGGTTGCCAGAATTTGTTCCAATGCTTCCCAGCCGGTGAAGCATTGATCGTCTGGGACTTCGTATTGATCGCCGAGCGATTTTCGAAGTTGTTTTTTCCCTTCTTCCATGCGGTTGTAAAAAACTTCAGCAATCGCGGTCAGACGGCAACCTGGATCGGCAGTCATGGCATTTTTCGCCGCACCATTTCCGCGGCCCCCGCACCCCACCAATCCAACCTTGATAATGTCGCTACCGGCGGCGTGTGCCGAGCGGGCCAAGAAAGCATTCGTTGCACCAACCGCACCGACTGCTGCCGTCGACTTCAAAAAAGTGCGTCGTGGTTCCGCTGACTTTGTGTTGTCGGCTGGGTTTGAATTCGAGGAGCGGGTCATAAGGTAGGTTCCCAAAAGTGAGGTAAGTGGCCGAATGAAGGTTGGCATTAGTAGAAGTGTTTATTACATTGCAGCGATGGGTTTCGACCGAGAAGGGCATTCTTTGCTCGTGTTCATCGTTGCATCGGGTCCTTCCGGTTATAACCCAAGCGTTCCCAGATGCAACAAGGCTCGAATCACGAGCCGTACAATTTCAACTTTGCGGCCTTACAATTGAACAACGAAGACGAATATTTGAACGACGAAGTGGTGGATTTACCACAACCAACACGAGGTCGGTTTTTTCGTGACGACGATCCGCAATTGCTTCGTGAATGGCTCGCGAAAGGCAAAACGCTAGAAATCGAGATCGGATCCGGCAAAGGATTATTCTTGTTGAATGCTTCGCCGGTACACCCCAATACGACCTATTTAGGTTTCGAGTTGGCAGCCAAATATGCGTGGGAAGCCCAAACGAAAGTCGAACGCTTGGGACTCTCGAACGTTCATTTTTTTGCCTGTGATGCGGTGGCCGTCATCGATCAAGATATTGCTTCGGAATCGGTGGATGCGGTCCACTGTTACTTTCCTGACCCATGGTGGAAAGCCAAACACAAAAAACGTCGAGTGCTGAGTGAACAGACTCTTCGCAATATAGAACGAGTGCTCAAGCCATCAGGGCAATTTCATTTTTGGACCGATGTCTTGGACTACTACGAATTGACGCTACAAGCTGTCGATCATGTGACAACGCTAACCGGCCCACTCTTTGTTAGCGAGCCACCGTCGAACCATGACATGGACTATCGTACCCACTTTGAGCGACGCACTCGACTCAATGGACTGCCGGTTTATCGCAGTCGATTCGTGAAGGCGAGCAGTACCTAGCACGGACTTAACACGCCTCGAAGCATGCGAGATGCGACTTACCTTAGAAGCCGCCTACCGGCCCCAGAAAGAGCTTTCTTCGCTGTTGACGACACGATCGATGCGACGTTCGATTTCGGCCATCTTGGGATGGTCCGTATAGAAAACGGCCGATGGATTGATACCGGCTTGTTCGAATTGCTCCATTCGATCTCGGACAGACGGCAATTGCGCTAGCTTAGGTAATACAAATCCCCAGCATGCTACAATCGCAGCGACTGCAATCAACAACATTCCCCATCGTGATGCTTTTGATTTCACTTGGACATCAGCTCCGCTGCCGTTTCGGGGAACAGATACGTGAATACAAACCAAGCCATTAGGAAGGAAAGTATTAGATTGAGTGCTTGCCCACAAACATAAAGAACAACCGGTTTCCCCGAAGCGAGCATGTGGCGATATTCACGGAAGTTGCTCTCTAAGCCAATACTGACAAACGCCAGACAAAACATCCACTCTCGTAATTGTTTCGTGGCTCCATCGACGATGCTCGATACGAACATACGACCTTCTAAACCTGGGGACTGAATGGCAGATAGCAACAGCGAGATCCCGATAAAACCCAGCGTAAATCTGGGAAACCGAGTCCATACTTCCGAGATCTTCGGTCGCTCTCCGTCGCTATTTCGTTCGACAAACGAAACCCAGTAGAAAGACACACCAAAAGCAACGGCTCCGATCAAGATGTTTTGGATCATCTTCACGGTGGCGGCCACATCCTTTGCGACTCCACCCACTAATGTGCCTGCCGCGGCGACCGCACCCGTCGAGTCGATAGTTCCTCCAATCCATGCACCGCCGATCACTTCCCCCATACCAGACCAAAGAACGATGTAGGGTTGAATGACAATCATGATGACTGTGAATATTAGTGAAAGGCCGATCGCGAGGGAAAGTTCCTCCTTCTTCGCCTTGCACGCCGCAGCGGTTGCCACAGCCGCTGAGACTCCGCACACAGACATATCCGCCGAGATGACCATGTTCAACGACTTCGAGGGGATCTTTAAGATGTATTGCCCGAACACATAGGTCGCGATTAAAACAATCGGAGTGACCACCCAAGAAATGAGAATGCCAGGGATACCCAAAGCCAACAGTTTGTTGAACAACACCTCGGCCCCGAGGAGCACGAGCCCTGTCTTGATGTAGAGTTCCGTTCTTGCGGCATAGGATAGCCATTTGGGCAATCCGATCGTGTTGCTAATGAGGAGTCCCAGCAACAACGCCCATAGGACGTATTCCAAATTATAGTTCTTGATAACAGACTGACCAGCGAGCGTGTAGGCGATCAAGGCCATCGCAAATACCGCGACAAACGCAACGGCAAAACGAAACGTCGAATCTCCCATGACGAAAACGCCAATGGAAAATACGATGAGCAACACAATACCGGTAACGACGAGCGAGCCAATAATTCCAGTACTCTTCGGTGGAGCGTCCTTCGACTTGCTCTTGCGAACGAAAGCATCGCGGGGATCATTACTCCAATCACTCGGCTTTACAAGCCAAGTCTTGAGAGGCATGACAGCGATCTTCGATTCTATTTCTGTCAGTTGCTTGTTCAGTTTCTCTTTGCTCTCGGCGAATGTCTCCGAGGCTTTGTCCAGGCGCTTTATCTGCTCCTTGGTCATGGTATGGTTTGCCTTCAACTCCTCCATGTTGTCGGGTCTCAAGACATAAGACCAGAAACCGATGATGGCGATCAATCCGAAGGCTATAAAGATCGCAATGTAGTCTTCCTTGCGATACCAAGGTCGAATGGGAGTCGTACTGGCGGGAGAGTTCATCGAAGAAGCTTTGGTAGGAGGGAATAACTCGAGGTGTTAGTTTAACTCACGATCCCCAGAAGTGTCGACCTGAACGCACGGGACGATCCGAAACCATTTCGAGTCCAGTAAACGAATGGCGGTCTCGGAGTTTCCTTCAGCCAATTCACGTTTTGCAACAAAGAGTCTGTTTCGCAAATCAACACGTTCTGTCTCCAACAGGAATTTGGAGCTAGCTTCAAGGTTGTCGATCGCCATTTCGCCATCCCCTTTCAGATCGATTTGCAGACGCACGCGCAGGCCATCCCACGTGTCGGACTTCGTCATTTCTAACTTTACCAGATCGGACGAGAAGTCAAAGGACCAACGATTCCAGCTACTTTTGTCTGAGGCTGTCCGTTGCACGGCTCCTTCTTGCGTGGATAACCGTTCGAATCGCTGGGCTTCTTCGTTCCATAGCAGCAGACTGACTTGAATCTCCACCTTGGCTCCAGCGGCGTTGATCGTTTGCAAAGAAAGATGAAGTCGATTTGTCTCTAACTCAAAAGGAGCGGATTGCATCCATGCCGATCCACCCGCGGGCTCAAACGAGACTCGCAGGCTTTTGTTTCCATTCGCTGCATTGGTATTATCCGATCGAAAAATCACTTTTGGATTGAGAGAGGTTGCCCAATCCACTAGCTCTCCATCCCCCAATTCAAAGCTCGGGTTCGATAGGAGTTCCGGTTCCGGCGTGAATACACTTCGTTGGTTGACTTCTTTCTCAAGTGCCAGTATCGCGAATTGAATCGATTGCTCTGTCGCTTTCTCATCTGAAATCCAGTTCACGAGCGATGCGTTCTGGTTCCGCCATTCCAACACAATCATGGAGTGTGCGGGAACAAGGTGCGCATGTTCGGACGTACGTTCTTCGATATCAAGGGAGTTGGACTGCGTTGAGCGGCGTTGAACGGAGCCTGGGTCTGCATCCCATTTCAGTTCGACAACCGTATCGATCGGGTTCGCATTGATGATCAACGCTCGGCCTGTTCTCGACACCGTTGGCGATTGCCAGACTTTGATTCTGTCCATGCTTCGTTGCAAAGAAGATCGCGGTACACTCTGAGCTTGCTTCAGCCACGGTTCCCGCAAAGCGATGAGAAGCTCCTGCGAGTCTTGATGCGAAGGCTCGAAACTCGCTAGCTGGGAACATTTCGAGATACCATCCGACCACCATTGCGCAACAACTTGGTGCATAGGTGACTTCGTAGGTGGGAGGATCGTCATAACATCGATCGACTCCACTTTGAAGCCACTAAGATTGGTAGTAGGTTGGTAGTAAACTCGCCGAATATCACGCTTCCATGCGACGATGGAATCGTAGACTTGTTGCCGTTGCCACAGATCGAATGCGTTCGCCCCAACACCTAGGATCGCTTCGCGACGAAGCACAGGGTCGGAAGGTAGGTTCCCTTTAAGCTTTGTTGCGAACCGGTCGAGAATCATGTCTGGCAGTGAACTCAGGGACACGGAGATATTCAGATGGGAATCTGGTTGAATATGCAGCGCATAGCCCGTATAGCCTGGTGCATTGCGATACCTTTGCTCAAACTCGATAAGCACCGCTTGAATCTCTTTTTGAATCTTCGGATGCAGCGGATTCCAGCGTGGACTGGAGGAGGAGAGGTCTGAGGACTGCAATATCTCCTCTGTAGCTTCGGGATTCGACGCGAACGATGACAGAGAACCGTTCCATTCAAACACTGGAAGAAATGTGAGCCCTAATGCATGTGTTTGATGATAGAGCCAGCGAACGATGTCTTTCGGATTGGGGTCTCTAGCAAACTGGTCGAATCGGCCTGTGTCCAGCCATGGGACCGATACGAATTGGTTCGACGGATAGATCGTCGATTCCTGCGACAAAACGGGAACGGAAACGCAGGAGTAGCCTTCGCGTTGACAAGACTCCAGCCAAGGAGTGAATGCGAGCTCGACGGACTCCCATGTGTCGTACGGCGTTCCTGCCACCTTCCTCCCATGCGCTAGCATGCCGCGAAGCTGATCAGTCGAGAGGACGGATGTCATCCACGCGCTGGCTGCAGTCTGGTCTGTCTGCATTCTTTGCGGAGTATTTGCTTGGCGGAATTGAAGGTTCTCCAGCCGAAGGGGAGTTGTTTTGGAACGATTGGTTACCTCCAAAATCACGCTCTTGATCGATGAAGTAAACTGCAATTCCCTGCGATAACGTGTTCCTGTCTTTTGGTAGAAAGGCCCGAGAAGCTCTCGGTTGCTTGGTGACAAGCGGGCTGTCATGATCGGTGCAACAGATGGTTTTTTTCTGCTCGGTTGGAGAATACGTATCTCACAGTCGTCCCATAGCACAGGGAAATCCAATCCGAGCAACACCGTCAGTTTGTCCCGCGCGAGTTCGACGGGTACTCGAACGGATCCACCTGGTTCAATTTCAAAGATTGGCTCTTCCTGATTTCGAGAACTGCCTTTCCATAACGGAATCGTCGATGCGAATCGCTCCCAAACCGGATTACTTCGACGCGAGTTCTGCGCCGACTCACCTTGCTGGCCTTTCTTGAGATAGCTCCGCTGGTTCCAATAGATCTCGGCGGCGACGGCTTCGGTGTCCGCGCCAGTGTTTGAAGAATCCGACGCAGGGCAGACGACGAATTGAATATTGCGACGAACGGCGGAACGTGGCGCACCAAAGCTAGGCAAGAAGCGTTTTGGTTCGAGCGATAGTTGCAGCTCATAAACTCCCTGCGACATCGGTGCGGCCATCGAGTGAAAGGATACAGGAGGAGCGTTTCCAACAGAATCTAAAGTTACCACTGTGGATTGTTCGAGGATCGTAGCGTTGTCGGATTTGCGAATCATGCTCCATGCAAGATTCGCAGCTTGATTCTTCCATGCGGTTGCTGACGGAATCACTTGGAATGCGAGAGGCTCGTTCGATGCATAAATCCAATCGTCTTGTTCAGCAACCACGCGTAGTCGGTCTCCCGGAATTCGATCCACCACCACGCGTGCAGGTGAAGCCAAAGAGAGTTCTTTCGCGCCATCGATACAATCGGCGAGAGTAACGCGAACCTCCTCATGCGATTGCCATACGTCCGAGTCGTTGACTGCACGATCGGCCGATTCCGAACGCAGCCGAATGATGAACTGACCACTCAATGCCCCTCGCACCACGAGATCGCAACCGCCGAAACGAGTCTCATTGTCATGAATCAGATACTTGCCCTTCGAGTCCTTGGGGAGCAATCCAGAATCGTGTGGGTCGATCCCTATTTGGATGGCAGACTTGATGCTCGACTGAACAGCTTCGATTTCGCCAACGTAGTTTCGAGGCATGTCATGCCCCCAAACGATGCGAATTCCAATTTCGTACGGATTCGATCCAGCAGATTGTTCGCTAGCATAGAGTGAATCGCTTGCAATGAACCAAGATACCAAGAGAACAACAACAATACGAAGATGCGCGGCAACGAACGAGCCGATCGAAATCGATGACTCTCGTCGACCAAGTCGGAGCGAAGCAAGCCAAACAGCCAGCCAAACCATACGTTTTAGGGCATCCATGTCCAGGCAATCGAATAGGGTAAGTCATATTATAGAATACCCAAATTCCCTATTCGAAGACTACAGCAATCCTTTTGCTATCAAAACTCGTTGATCACTTCGGCACCCGCTCGACTGCCGAGACTGCGCCAAGTCATCAAATCAATTACGGAAGGGATACCACGGACAGAACCATCCATAAATGCAGCATTCACCAGGCCAGCATGATGACTCCGCGAAGTGATAACGCCAAAGGTTGGATCTGTCTGGTTTCGTCCTTCGCGGCTGCTGGTAACGTCGATGTCGTAAAGAATGTTGCTTACCATGTGAGGAACTTTGGTATTGGGCGCAAAGGTCGTTGTGAAGCCCGTGTGAATTGCGCGACCGCAAACCCATTCGGTGTGTCCACTATTGGCAGACCATGCGCCGCCAACATAGGCACTGCTCACTTCCATGGGAGTTGCTGGCGGCACCGTAGGAATGGCAACGAAATCATGAAACCGAGGTGTGAACGCCTTCACTTCCGATAGACCTAGCGTGTTGCTCAGTCCATCGACAAACCCTCCAACCGAGTTTCTGCGATTGGGCGCAAAGGCAGCGCCCCCATCAGATCGGTTGACTGGGTTGTAAACAAGATACAACCCCATAGAGAGCGCATAGTTGATCGGGTAATGCTCTGGAACTCCGTTGGCATCCAATCTGGTCCGATCGTTCGGTTCGCTCGGGCACATGTATACAGGGACACGAATGGTCGCTACACCATTCGGTGGAAAGTTCGACTTGTTCGTCCCGTGATGATACCCAACGGAATAATCGATTCTCGACGAGATGTTTCCCCCTTCAAGAAACGGAACCAAAAACGCTTGAGCCGACCATGGTTGTGGAGCTGATCCACCAAGCGAAATCGTCGACGGGGGGAACGACTTCATGGCACTCTCGTAATTGTGGAGCGCCAGCCCTATCTGCTTCAAATTGTTCGAGCAACTCATCCTTCGAGCCGCCTCGCGGGCCGCTTGGACCGCGGGAAGCAGCAACCCAACCAAAATGCCAATGATGGCGATCACCACCAAAAGCTCAACCAACGTAAATCCTCGATGAAATTGCCGTGATGCTCTACCAAAAGACATAAGCCAACCTGTTTCCTAAGACGGTAGTCGATATTCCGATGTGATTCGAAACGGTCAAACCCGATTGTGGCTGGCTACAAAGGACGAAGGGGTCCGTGGCTTGCTTCGGCTGGGGGCACGTTTTCCACTCGGAAAGGTGACGGCCGATTGCTCAAAAGGTTTCTAATGAGACTAAGTCTCAATATGGACAAGACGATCTTTCTTGTCAAGTGGATGTTTTGCGGGTCCGGGCAAAACCATTGCGATTCAGATTCAGGGCCCTCTTTTGTGCTCGCGACATGGAAAATGGTTACCTTAATGGGGGTGGGGCATATCGCAGTGGTTCCAGAAAAAGTGGCTTTTTTGTCAATCTGTGACCACAGGTGTCTGGACTTCGTTTACCTTTCCAGGGCCCTAACTACCTTGGATAGTACATGTCTACGAGTGGCTTTTTGACGACGATGCGAAGGGATTCCATACGAACTTTTTTCGAAGCATCCCCTACGGTAAGGTTGCTCCGATCGGATAACGCACCTTGGGTGATCGATTTTCTCCAGCGAGTCTTTAAGTCTGGCGAATTGATATCGATCGGACAAACCGACTTGCGAACACGGCTTGCTTCGTTCCAAGAAGAGATTCACGAGACGGAACCGGAGCTTCTCAAGGGACCGTCGGAACGTTATCTCACGCAGTGGGCGGATTCTGGCTGGTTGCAACGATTTCTCGAAGCCGCTTCTGTCGAGCCTCAGTTCCAACTCACCCGCTATGCCGAAGAGGCGATTCAATTTGTAGATTCCGCCATGGCACGCGGTAGGAATATGGTTGGCACCGAAAGCCGATTGAGATTGGTCATGGACACTTTGGAAGACATCGTGCGCGGTGCCTCGGCCGATCCTGACCGCCGACTTGAATATTTGAGAGCCCAACGCGCGACCATCGATGCGGAGATCGAAGCGATTCAATCTGGAAAATCGGTTCAAGTTTATCGACCTGCACAGATTCGCGAACGATTCCAAACCGCCGTGGAATTGTTGCGTGCTTTGCAATCCGACTTCCGAGCCGTCGAAGAGCGATTTCAAAACATCGCGCGCGAGGTTCAGCAACTACAAGCGTCGGGGCATGATTCTCGTGGCAACATTCTGGGCCACGCGCTCGACTCCGAAGATCTTCTCAAACAACAGGACGAAGGGATCAGTTTCTTTGCCTTTGTTAGCTTCTTGTTCTCCCCCACACAACAAGCCCAGCTTCGCAAGAATATCGAAGAGATCCAACGTCTCACTGCATTGTCGGATGAAAATGAGTCGATGCAACGGGTGCGTCGCATGGTTCCCGCACTGCTCGCGGAAGCGGACAAGGTCATGCGGACGACTGCCCGACTTTCCGCCACACTACGCAGGTTGCTCGATGCCCAAGCCGCGGAGCATCGTGTTCGACTGGCATCGGTCCTTCGAGATATTCGCCAAATGGCGATGCAGCTTCGGGGCAACCCAGCGTTAAGCACGATTCAGCTTCAGATCCAAGCAGAAGCTGCTATCCAATCCCCCATGGCTAGAACCTTTTGGGTGGCACCGCAATCATTTGATGAACGTGCCCTTACCGAACAAGTGATCGATCCGGGGCAAGCGCAAGCGATTGCGAGCGCCTTCGCGAAACTGCATCGACTGGATCTTCGCAAACTCCGCCGGTTTATTCGCGAGATTACTTTGGATGGCGAAGAGCTTCGGCTCACGGAGCTGTTAGCTCGTCATCCAGTGACGGGTGGAGTTGTCGAACTTTTGGGCTATCTTCAAATCGCTCACGACGATTCCCATTCGATCGACCGCACGACCATCGATCATATTGTTATCGACGAGGTGCGTGGGCATAGTGGCCCGTTAACATTGTCGATTCCGAGAATCACGTTTCAGCCGAAAGCGTTGACCCGAGATATGGCGACGAAACCGAGATGAACCATCCAGCCCTTCCCCCTCCCGCCGATTGGAGCCCCGTTGCGGTCCGACTTTTGCAAGGTGTCGTCTACCATGACGATAACCTAGAGCTCTGGGAACAGCTTTTAGAAAATGTCTCACCGCTCAGCGAATATTTTGCCAAGCTGGGACTGCTGTTGATCGTCGATGAGCCCGACGCGATGGCCTATTTACGCCAATGGGAAGATGACGAGATATGCCCGGACTATCCTGCGGTTCCACGCCTCTTTCGTCGTACACCTTTAGGTTACGACACGACATTGTTATGCGTGTTGCTGCGAGATGAATTGCGTCAGTATGAGGAAGAAGATGTACATAACGAAAGGTGCGTGATCAGCCAGTCGGATCTTTTGGCATTATGGGAAGCGTTCTTTCCGAACGAAGAAGATACGGTTCGACTCAACCGAACTTTGACATCTGCATTGCGAAAGCTCGAAGAACTCAAATTCGTTCGACCGTTTGAGAAAGAGCCACCAACATGGGAGATTCGCCGAATCCTCAAAGCCCGCGTACCATTGGCAGATCTTGAACGACTCCGTTTGTCGTTGGCGGCAATGATTGGTAAACAACCCGATGCGACACCAGAAGAGTCCGCATGATTCGTAAACCCACTAATACAACTCCCGATTCAGATCGACCATCGCTCGTTGGGTATCGACTTGCAAAGTTGGAAATCTACAACTGGGGAACGTTCGACGGATCGGTCTACTCTGTACAACCGCGTGGACTTACAACGTTACTGGTCGGAGAGAATGGTTCTGGGAAATCGACGGTGGTCGATGCGCTTCTGACATTGCTCGTACGTCCACAAACCAGAAACTACAACGTTGCAGCAGGCGCAACCAAAAACGAACGCGACGAGAAAACATACATTCGCGGTGCCTACGATCGTACGGTTGGTGAATCGGGGCGGCCTCAAATCCAATACCTCCGTTCGGGCAGCGGACACTATACTGCGTTGCTCGCGACATTCTCGAATGAAGGTTCGAAGTCCGCCTTTACGATCGCTCAAGTTCTTTACTTGAACAACGAGAACTCTGTTGAAAAAGTGTATGCGTACAGCGACGACGAGCGGAGTATCGTGCGTGACTTGGGGGAATTAGGTTTAGGCAGTTCCATTGCGCGTTCTCTCAAAGATCGAGGGTTCCGAACGACCTCAAGTTACAAAGAGTACCTCAGTTGGATCCAACGCAAAACGAGCTTCAAAGCCAAAGCGATGGATATCTTCAATCAGACCGTAGCCGTGAAAGATGTCCAACGTCTCGACGATTTTATTCGGCAACATATGCTGGAGCGAAAACCGTGGAACGAGCGGGTCGGTCGATTGCTCAACCATTTTAACGAACTGAGCGAAGCACATCGCATGCTCGTTCGCGTCCGTCAACAAGACGAGTTGCTGCGACCCGTCGTGGAGTTGGGAGATCGCTTCGAGACTCGAAACTCGGAAGTGCAATTGGCAAAGATTCAGCTCGAAGCGATGAAGCCATTCTTCGATGAACAAACGATCCAGCTCTTGGCACCGATTTGCGATCAATGGACGCAACAGATCATCAATCTGAACGAAGAAATCGATCGGCTCGAGAAAACACAATCGAAACTCAGGAGCGAAATTGCACGACTCGAAATCGATATCGAGAACGCGGGAGGAGAACGTCTGAAACAGCTTCCCGGATTAATTGAGCAATCGGAGACACTTGCCCGGTTCAAATCGCAGTTTCGCGCAAGGCTCGAAAGTCAACTCGCGATGGCTGGCGTTCAAGTTCGGATCACGTCACCCGATCAATTTGCAAAAGTGCGAAAAGAAGGTTACTCGCGACGCGCGGCTCTGGCCGAAGAGCGGGCTGCAAAACGCAAGTTGAATGACCAAGTTCAGTTTGAAGTGGGATCGTTGATTCGACAACTTGCTGAAGATCGCGTTGAGCTCGAAGCGCTCGAGAAGCGAAAAGGCAACCTGCCAGAGACCTTTATCGCCATGCGCGACAGCATGTGCCGAGAGCTTAAATTGGCACCGAGCGACTTACCGTTCGCTGCCGAATTGATGGCAGTTCAACTAAAAGAGCGGGAATGGGAATCGACGATCGAACAGGTACTCCATTCCTTTGCACGCAGTTTGTTGGTCCCATCCGATTATTACTCGCGAGTTTCAGGGTACGTTGAGCGAACGCGTTTGGTAGACGGTCGCGGTCAGGGGCAACGGCTTGTTTATTTGAAAGTGTCACGACAGAATCGAGACGCGTCCAATCCGCGTTCGAAAGAAACTGGCAGTCACGAGACGTTGTTAGCCAAACTGGAGTTTCCGAATCATCCCCTTAGTCCGTGGGTGAAATCGGAGATTCAAAATCGATTCGATTATGTCGCATGCGAATCGATCGAAGAGTTTCAACGGATCGATGCGGCTGCCATGACTCGCAATCGGCATATCAAGTCTGGGTCGCAACGGCACGAGAAAGACGACCGGCAGATTCATGACGATAGACGTCACTACGTTTTGGGATGGGACAATCGCCAAAAGCGGTTGGCTCTCGCCGAAGCGATTCGAGCCTCGCAAAGCAACCTCACACAACTGGAAGAACGTTCGCATCGGTTGAACCAAGAGATGGATTCCGCAACCGCAGCTATCGAAGCATTGGACCAAGCGTTGCTCGTGGAGGACTTTGATTCGATCGATTCCTATCGACATGAGTTCGAAGCCAACCAGCTCAAGCTGGAACGACAGAGGCTTGAAGAGTCGGACGACAGTATTCGTGAACTCAAAAAACAGGTAGCGTCGCGTCGCGCGGAAGTCGACGGTTACCAACAAGACCGCGACAAAGCGATCGAGCAACGAACCGAGAAAGATCGTGAGCTTCGCGATGGTCGTCGCATGCTAGAGGCTTCGCAGCGCTCACTCGCATCAGCCAAGGACTCAGAAGATTATGAAAAATGGCAATCGCAATACGAGGCAATTGCATCAGGGTTGGCGGAGCCTATCTCACTCGCGAACATCGGCGTCTTGCCATCGGTTTGCATGCAAACACAGCGCGAGTCGGTCGAGAAGATGCAGGAGAAGCTGGCACCGCTGGGGCGCGAACTGATCAGTGGTATGTCTCGTTTTCTCAAACGATTTCCCGATGAACAAGCGGATCTAGATCCCAATATCGAATCGTTGAGCAGCTTCCGTGCTCTGTTTGAACGAATCTCGATCGATGATTTACCCAAACATGAAGAACGTTTCAAACGCAGATTGAATGAGAATGTGCTGAACGAAGTCGGGTTGTTGCATGGAAGCTTGGAAGACGAACGCGAAGAGATCAAAGACAAAATCGAGCAATTGAACGCCGCGTTAAAACTGCTTGATTGGAAGATCGGAACCTACATGCGTTTGGAACCGAGCGATGTTCAAGACCGAGAGATCCAAGATTTCCGTCGAGAGCTGGCAGGCTGCTTGTCTGGTACCTTGGACGGATCGCCCGAAGCGAATGAATCGACCTTTGTTCGCATCGAGAAGTTTGTGGCCAAGCTCCGCGACGATGGTAACACACGTTGGCGAGAAAAGGTGATCGACGTTCGTAATTGGTTCAATTTCGGTGCACGCGAGATCGTGAAAGAGACTGGCGAACAGAGAAGTTATTACGACGGAGGAACGGGGCAATCCGGAGGCGAGAAGGGAAAACTGGCATTTCTCGTTTTGGTTGCCGCGATCGCGTATCAATACGATATCGACCCAGATGGTCCCGCGAGTGATAAATTCGCTTTTGTGATGGTCGATGAAATGTTTTCGAGAAGCGATGATGCACACGCAGAGTATGCACTCGATTTGTTCGATCGATTCGGTTTGCAACTATTGATCGTCGCACCGTTGGATGCCAAAGCACGAGTATGTGAACCGTATGTCGGCACGTATTTGCATGTGATCAAGAACAAGCAAACCAACAAGAGCGAACTCGTATCGATCACCGCAGACTTCTTCCACGAAACCGCGGTATCTTAGGCAATCCCTCGCTTTCGCAGTTTGTTGCTTTCATCCAAACCCGAAGCGTGAGCGATGGATTCTCCGTCCCTCGCGCATGCTTCGAGTTGAGATGGATCCCTTTGCCTGCTGCAAATCCAATAAGCAACAGGCCTTCATGTTATGGATGATGACCGTCAACATGAAGTTCCATTTCTTCGTGGCTTGTCCACGGAACAACGACCATGTTACAGTCGGTTCTTCCAAAGATTTAGGGTGAGATGTATTTGGCCTTGATGATGCGCTTCATGCCACGCGAGGACTTGCATCACCGTTCGAAGGGACCAACCGCGGTCTTTGATGGGTTCCGGAATCATGTTCATATCTTCGTCGTTGAACATCTCGATCGCTTTCAGCAAATGGCTCCGTGAAACCTCGAGAGATTCCCGAAGTGTCGACAGATCCGGAATCTCATCATCCGGTGTACTTCCACCCCGAAATCGTTCTATAAACGGATTTAGTCCAGGCTCTTGGCCAAAGAGTCTAGATGTGGCGAACAGCTCTTCGGTCACTGCGATATGCATCCACTGCCAAGCACAATGCGCACGACCTGCTCCGGGTCTCCAACCGAGAATCGCCGACGGATTCGGCAACTTCTCAACGTGCTCCAACGATTGAAGTGTCTTCGTTCGGTTAAATTTCCAAGCGGCAGTGTACGTTTCGATTTCAATTCGGCTCATGATTACTCTCTTTCCCATTTGATTGACATGCTTTCATCCTCACTTCCAAAGTGGATCCGACTGTTCGGCGTTCCAGCGATCCCATAAGGAGGAAAGCTCCTTCACGAGTGTCGGTTCAGTGCTAGCGAGGTTACTGTCTTCACCAGCATCTTTTGCCAGATTGTAGAGTTGCCAATCGTTATTGTCGCGAAGGATTTTCCAATCGCCTTTTCGTATTGCGTGCTTCGAACCAACTCGCCAATACAAATTGCGTGACGGTAGCTCCTCTGCAGAACCAGATAACAGAGGCAACAGATTGATGCCATCCAGTTTGTTTTTCCCGGTTGTTGATGCGCCAGCAATATCAAGCGACGTTGCCGCGATATCCATGGAAATCACAGGTGCCTCGATGACTTGTGAAGGTATGCGCCCCTTCCAGGAAGCAATAAATGGTACGCGTATCCCACCTTCGAACAGTTCCCCTTTACCGCCGCGTAATGGATCGTTGCGCGAAGTGAGTTCTTTGGTAGGCCCTCCGTTGTCACTGAGGAAGAAGATCATCGTGCGATTTTCTATCCCACTTTGTTGAATCTGCTGTAGCACTTCGCCGACGCTATCGTCCAGATGCGAGAGCATTCCCGCAAAAATGCGGCGATGGATATCATGGATGGCCGAGAATTTCTTCATGTACTTGTCCGATGCCTGCATCGGACTATGCACGGCGTTGTATGCCAGGTAAAGAAAGAATGGCTGTTCGCGATGTCGATCGATAAAGTTACATGCCTCGCGCGTGAATGCATCTGTGAGGTTGGCTCGCTCATCCGCAGGTTGGCTACTTCGCAAGATCGGATTGTCTGCATCGTAGTCCGGTTCATTGCTGCCAAGGTGTGTGCTCCACACAATGCGACCATCGGACGACGTCCAACGTCCCTTGCTATTACCGTCGGGAAGTGATTTTCGGCGTAGCCATGTTGTAACCTGACTCCAAGGATGAGGTACAAAATAATGCCCTTCATGTAGGAATCCGAAAAACTCATCAAAACCTCGCCGTTGAGGATGAAACGGTGCCGTTCCGCCGAGATGCCACTTGCCGATCAACGCAGTGGCATAACCAGAGTCTCGAAGTCGCTGGGCTATCGTCCGTTCTTCGACCGGCAATCCAACGCCAGGTGCAGAGTTCTTGGCACCAATCGGATTAAACTCGAATCCAAAACGCGTCTGATATCGCCCCGTCAGCAATGCGGCTCGTGAAGCAGCACAAAATGCAGCGGTAACATAGCCGTTGGTAAATTTCGCTCCGCCCGCAGCCAACGCATCGAGATTGGGAGTCGGAATATCTTTGCCTCCGAAACACCCTAACTCACCATAACCCAAATCATCTGCAACGACCAGCACTATATTCGGGCGAACCATAGCATCGCTCGCTTGAACAGCATCAAGAAATCCAGTAACAATGTGTCCTACTAGAGGAAAGTACAGAAAGAACACCGTCCAAGATTTTTTCATGTTTCAATTCTTTCCTCTGCGACTCGACTTGCCAATTGCATCACAATCTCGTTTGGAACTCTGCATAGTCTAATAAATGAATCAATTTGGAGTGCGACTGATACTATGAAATGGGGTTCAGGTTAGCGGTTTTCTACGGCCGCAATGCTTTGTCGTAGCGATTGACTTGTTGCATTTCGGACTACGTAAAGTGATTTCGTCTGGTACAATTGCAGGCAATGGAGTTGAACCACTGTTCAGCATATAGCTTCCAACACATGAGCCCTTCATTATGTCTACTCTCCCGCGAATGGACCGAACGATTGTAAAACGTACGACACTCGAACTGCAAGGTCGTGATAGTGGTGTACATGCCGCAACATTGGTAGAGCGGATAATGATGGTTTGGCCGTTGACCCTTACGGCGTGGGCATTCAAGGAACCGAATTTTGTTCAACCAAGACTTCAAAGACATGTTGTTCGCATTATCCGAGGCAAAAGCTGATTTCCTGTTAGTGGGTGCATATGCGATGGCCGTGCATGGACATCCACGAGCGACGGGAGATTTGGATATCTGGGTTCGGGCCGATATTGAAAATGCCCCAAGAGTCCTTTGTTCTCTTGCCGCTTTCGGTGCGCCCTTGGATGATCAACAAACGTGCTAGTGGCCGACCTAAAGACTTAGCTGATGTTGTGACCCTTGATCCGGGAAATCAACTACCCGATCGGTTCTAAGCGATCAGTTTCTTGATAACAGTGCCGCCGAACTGGCTGAGCTGTTTGAAGCGACCTGCATGGTAGTAGGTCAGTTTGTTGTCGTCGAGACCTAGCAATCTCAACAACGTCACATGGAAGTCGCGAACGTGATGCACTTCTTCCACGGCGGTCATACCAAGTTCATCCGTGGCTCCGATTGTGTGCCCCGCATTGCAACCTCCACCTGCCATCCAGATCGTCATCGCATTCGGATTGTGATCGCGACCATACGCCGTTCCGCCACGAACTCCATTGTCAGGCGTTCGCCCAAACTCGCCGCACCAAACGATCAAGGTACTCTCCAGCAATCTACGTTGCTTAAGATCCGCAATCAATGCCGCAATTGGCTGATCCACAGCCCGCACTAGATTGCCGTGGGCTCGCTCGATGTAATCGTGACTGTCCCACGATCCATTGTAAAGTTGCACAAAACGCACTCCTTTCTCGATCAGCTTTCGGGCTAACAAACATTTGCGTCCGAACGCATCGGTGGCATCGTTGCCGATTCCATACATCGCTTGAGTTGCTGCTGTTTCATTCGAAAGATCCAATGTCTCTGGAACTTGCATCTGCATACGAAAAGCCAATTCGTAGTTGTCCATCCGAGCGCGAAGTTCTTCGTGTTCGCGATGTTCGGCAAAGTGCGATTGATTCAGCTTCGCAATCAAATCAAGATTCTTGCGTTGTCGATCTCGAGCGATACCTTCGGGAGGCGTAAGATCGAGAATCGGTGATCCCTTGGGACGTAGTGGAGTCCCTTGGTAGTGAGCAGGCAAGTAACCGTTGCTCCAGTTGGCAGCACCTCCTTGCGGATAGCTGACCTCGGGAAGCACGATAAAGCCGGGGAGATCTTGATTGACGGAACCGAGTCCATAACAAACCCACGCACCGAGACCAGGATCGCCACCGAAACGATTCCCGCAATTCATCTGATACATGGCGGTCGGATGATTGACACTATCCACTTGGCAACCGCGAAAGAAACAAAGGTCATCCGCCACTTTGGCCAAGTGCGCCCAATTGTTCGCTATGTCAGCACCACTTTGACCATATTTGCTGAAAGTGAATGGACTCTGAACATAATAGCGTTTCCCACTTTCCATCGCCGACTTTTGTTTACCCTCGCGAGTGAACTCCTGCAGATGCAATTTACGAAGTTCGGGCTTCGGGTCAAATGTATCGATATGCGAAGGGCCACCCTCCATCATCAAGAAAATGACATTCTTGGCTTTTGCCGATTCATGCGATGGCTTGGGAGCTAGCGGATTCGCTTGCTCTTCTGCCGACAATAGCGAAGCGAAGGCAATGCTTCCGAGACTAGCACCAAGACTAAAGGTAAAGTCGCGCCGCGATGGCGAAGAGCGGATTGCCATCGACTCTCTTTCAATAGACATAAGCGAACTCGTTTGCATTGAAGAGGGACAAACAGACATCAGCTAACGCACGGGTATGACGAGATACGTCCGAACCTTGAAGATCAGGTACATAGTCTGCATAAGCGTGAAGTTTCTCGTTGAACGAGAACCGCTCCCCGGTGTTCTCTTCGACGGCTTCGCGGCGTACCTCGAGAGGCGGTTTCGATTTCACGTGTGGTTCATCCCCCATACTCGATTCGATGTCGCACCAATGTTCGAGACATAGAGCGATTTCTTCTGAATTGGCAACTCGGCCAAAGGCAAGCTCGAAGCATCGAGCGATTGCCTCCTTGTCATCTTGGGTTTCCTTTATCACTCGATGTGCAAGTGCCAGGGCGCGGACATGGATAGCTTTTCCATTGAACATCGCGAATACTTGAGGCGAGACGACACTCGCCTCACGCCGCTCGCAAGAGAAATCAGGAGCTGGCGAGTTGAACACTTCCATCGCTGGATCGCTGAGCCCTCGCAACTTTAAAGCATAGATCGATCGTCTGTTGCGTTGTTCCGGCTTGGGGTTCGGAGTCCAAGCGGCGGCAAAGGTCCCCATCACTTGCCGAGGCTGTAGGGCCGCTTCCAAGTTGATCTCAGGGCGATTGGGGATACCACCCAATTTGGGATTGAGCTCACCGCTGGCCGCGAGCATGGCATCGCGTAACTCTTCGGCGCTCAAACGTCGCGGTTTGAATACCGCATAGCTCGTGCCGGTTGGATCTTTCTCTCGCAATGATTCGTTATCTGGATGCTTGGAATTGCGTCGATAGGCTTCGCTGGTCATGATGGCTCGATGCAATGCTTTCAATGACCAATTGTGTTCAACAAGCGTCGCAGCCAACCAATCCAACAGTTCAGGATGAGTCGGCTTTTTGCCCGTGCTACCGAAGTTGTTCGGATTGCCAGCGATGGGCTCACCAAAGTGCCACATCCAAACTCGATTGACAATCGTCCGAGTCGTCAACGGATTGTTCATGCTCGCGACCCATTCCGCGAGCGCGAGTCGACGTCCCTCGATGCCTTCAGGAATGGCCACTTGCTGAATGGCACCGAGCACACTCAGCACTCCCGGTTTTACTTTGGTCCCTTCGGTGAATGGATCACCACCGATCAAGATACAGGACGATTCCAGTTCCCCCGCTGTCATGCGATCCGCTGGAACGCGAGTGGGTGCATTGACCAGCTTTGTCGGAACGGTACGACCACAGTACACCGCCAATGCAAACGGTTCGTATCGCTCGAGTTCCCACTTCAATCTTTCGAATCCTTTGCGAGCGACTCGCTCCAATCCAAACTGCTCGGTAGTAAATCCGACGAGCTTTGGTGGGAATTCGCTCTCCGGTATTTTCTTAGCCAGCAAGGCATTGCGGGCAGCGGAAAACAGGTCGGGGTAATTCTTGCGTTTGTTTGTCTTTGCCTTCGTGTCACCTTGCTTGGCAGAATCAACAGCCGCATTCCAGTCGGTTGGATCGAGCCCTTTTTCGGCAAACCACTTCTGTGCGTTTTCGAGCAACATGGTATCTAGTTTTGCCAACGTCGATTGATATTCGACGGCAGCTAGCTCGAGATATCGTCTTTCGTCAAAGCCATCGGTATTCTCCGATTCCAAGAACGCTGCGGTGCGTTCACACAGTTGTGTCGTCGCAAACACCGCTTGCATCGCGTAATAGTCATGTGTAGGTATCGGATCGAATTTGTGATCGTGGCAGCGAGCACATTGCAAGGAATGTGCCAGGAACGTTTCGCCGACGCTATTAGTAACGTCGTCAAGAAATCGTTGCCGAGCGATTTTGGCAACTTCCATTCCGGTCAATTCCCAGGGGCCCATGCGCAGAAAGCCCGTTGCGATAATCGAGTCAGGATTGTTCGGATCCATTTCATCACCCGCGATCTGCTCTCGGATGAATTGGTCATAGGGCTTGTCCTCGTTGAAGGCACGAATCACGTAGTCTCGATACCGCCACGCGTTACCACGTTCGAAGTCGTTGGCAAAACCAGAACTGTCTGCATAACGAGTCACATCCAACCAATGCTGCGCCATTCTCTCACCGTAGTGCGGTGAATCCAGCAATCGGTCGATGAGCGTCTTGATAGCCGATTCTTCGTTTGTCGCGAATGCCTGCTCGAATGCGTCTATCTCTTTGGGAGTTGGTGGCAAACCTATTAGATCGAATGTTGCGCGTCGAACGAAGACTCTCGCTTCGGCTGTGGGAGCGAGCTTCAATCCCTTTGGCATTCGCTGCGCAATCAACGCATCGATCGGGTGTTGATCGATCGAAGGCGGAATGCTAGGTTTCTGAACTGGTTGATAACCCCACAATCCTTCTGGTTTATAACGGCGGTTTGCCCACTCGGCAGACAATGCACCAACCGTAGGCACCACGATGCCGTCTTCCTTAGACCATTGATCTGCATTGGCCGTGGCAATCGCTTCCGCCCGCTCACGATCTGGCCAATGCGATCCCCCTGATATCCATTCTTTTATCCATTGGATCTGTTGCGGATTGAGTTTGTCGGCTTCCTTGGGTGGCATCGGTTGCCAATCGTCATGCGATCGGATGACAGCCAAGTAAATCGGGCTCTTTTCCGGTTTGCCCGGCACGACGACAGGCTGCTCTTGGTCACCACCTCGAAGGAGCGATTCCAACGAACGCAGATCCAGTCCACCTTGAATATCCGTTAGATCATTGCCATGACACGCCAAGCATTTTTCATGCAAGAGCGGTTGAATGCGACGTACAAACAACGCGTCGTTCTCATCCTGGAAAGTAGACGCCTTCAGAAAATCGCACAGACCTAGTAACACAAGTTGCCAACTTAGTACGAAGATTGCGAAACACTGGTTATACATCGGGACTTGGCCCTTTTCCGCTTCTATGAAACACCCCATCAACACTTGTTCAGGTTAGTCTTATGATACTTCAATGCCGCGTCGGGCGATACACAGTGATGAATCACTCTCTCCGCGCTCTCGAGACGCCTGATTTAGTAGCCGCTTGTTGGTTCATGGTGAGCCGTCGGGCGCTAGCCCCGGTT
>Ga0207937_1000183_pt1 | contig 22067 bp, 18 predicted proteins | sample LakMenEpi04Sep11_FD_150668 | JGI IMG/M metagenome (GOLD analysis project Ga0207937, IMG submission 150668) | Freshwater microbial communities from Lake Mendota, WI - 04SEP2011 deep hole epilimnion (SPAdes) | ecosystem: Environmental > Aquatic > Freshwater > Lentic | place: Lake Mendota, Madison...
ATTTATTGGCATTCTAGGTGGACATCACATGGAATGTGCCTACTACTTTGAATTTTGTCGGCTGTGTCTCGAACGTCGGGGCAGACTACCGCAATTCAGGCCACTGCTGGATTGCGTTCGCGGCGCGATGGAGCATAGAGTCTAGCTCTTTAGCAAGCTTGTTGTTAGGCCCAGTGGCTGCACTATCACGAGTATTGCATAAAGCGACTAGCGTAAGACCATCGTTTCGCCGAATGAGAATACTCGAGGTACCAGGAAGGGAGCCTGTATGCCAGTGATTGGACTCGCCATTGGCCAGCTTGACATTCATCCAACCGAGTGAGTAAGAACGGCGATTCTCCGTCTCGGAGGTTGGCGTGGATCGATCCAGCATCATCGCAATCGTGCTCGGTGAAAGAACAGGACAGGACTCCGGCACATCGAATGCAGCCCCGAATTTTGCTAAATCGGTCGCAGTAGCAACCCAGCCACCATGTGCATCCATCGACTCGAGATGCCATGCCCCATAGGGCGACGGGACATACTCGCCAAGATTCGATTGAAAAACCGATGGGCTTGGTGTTGTGTGATAATAGCGAACCTCATTGGGCAGCCTCTCTTCCAACAAAGTATGTCCAATCCGCATCCCTTGAACTCCGATTGGTTTCAAAACATTCTTCGTCACATATCCTTCGTACGTCTCGCCTGTCACGCTTTCAATGATTCGCCCGAGAAGACAGTATCCGAAATTGGAGTAGGCATATTTGCTTCCCGGATCATGGTCCAATTTCGTTTTCATCATCGCAGAAATCGTTCCCCAGGTACCGGGTGGTGAGGGAACGGACAACTCTTTAGCAAATCGGGTGGAGGCAAACATTGGGTCGAACGATTGATCGCGATCCCACCCTCCTCGATGCTGAAGCAGATTCGCAACGGTGATCTGGTTCCAACGATCGTCAATGGGTGTGTCAAGCCGTGTGGCCCAGGCAAACGGAACCTTCAAGCAATCGACAACTCGATCCTCAAGTTGAAGCTGGCCCCGCTCGACCAGTTGGAGAATCGCCACTGCCGTTATGGGCTTCGAAATACTCGCGATTCGGAACAGACTTTCTGGTTGTACAAGCTCCTTGGAAGAAACATCGGCAAAGCCGAATGCGTTCGCGTAAACAACTTTGCCGTGGCGAGCGACTGCGAGCGAAGCACCTGGCACTTGGTGTTCCAACATGAGTTTCGACATCTCCGTACGAAACGGTTCCATACTGGACTCCATTGGACCGGAAACAGGTACGGAATACTGATGGATCGTCGGCGAGGGTACAGAAAGTTGTTCTTTCGGTCTCTCGTCCAACAGAGTCATAGACAATGCCACCACAGCCCACGAGGAAGCAGCGATCGATATGAATTGATCCACACCATGAGGAAAGCCCGACTCATAAAAAGTTTGAAAGGGCTTGGCTCGCGTCTTGACGTGCCATGAGCCATCGGGATTCTGAGTTGAGAGCAGGAAGGAAATGCCTTGTTGGATGGCATCATGATCGCTGGCGACATCACCGTAACGAAGAAGCGAGAAAAGGACCGTACTTGTGGCGTAGGCATCGCTTGCAAGCTCTTTCAATTGGCCCCATCCGCCATCCACTCGCTGCAGTTTTAGCAAATCCTGGACAGTGTTCTTCGTTAGTTCAGCAGAGCAATCGGCGTAATGCATCGCACCGAGTCGAAAGACAAAGTCCTCGGTTTCTGTTCCTGGATTCTCGTTTAGCCAAACTGCAATCTGTTTCTTGCGGTCTGCAAAAACATCAAGCGTCTCTTTTGTTGCGAACTGATCCAATGCGCGAAGAGCAACATAGGTTGCGGTGAAGTCGCTGTCAGAGGAGGGAGGTCGACCGCTGTGGTGATGCCAGCGAACATCCTCTTTCTGGAATTCGCTAAGAAACGCTGCAACTGTTTGTGTGATTTCGTCCGGCTTCCATTTGGCTTCATCCAATGCCCACAATGCGTAGCCGGCCGTCAGAGTCCCGCCACCTTGTCCTTTGCCTTTGCGGTAGTTCTCAAGCCCTCGCTTAAGATGTTCGTGCGTATGAAGCGTCTGGCGTTGGAATGATTCTTCGTGGATTTCAAATCCCTTTGCCTTCGCGTGAGACATGGCAAAGACAGGTAACGCTTGGTTGTGACAGGTAAAGCATTCTCTCTTCTCAGCAGATCCATCTGCTCCCCGTTGAAGCAATGGCAATGCCCGCGTGATCGCAGACCTTACCGAATCAATATCGATTGTTTGCTGGAGTTCCGTATTCTCGGACGGCACCGCAATCAGATTGGGCTTCGCAGAATTCGTTGCAGTCGCAGGTAGCTCATCTTGTGCATGTAGTGAGGTAGACAAACTGATGCATAGAATGGGAATGGTAGCGGCAGCCAACGAGGTGACAATTCGCATGATGGTGAGTCGATTCGAACCTAGAGTTGCGGAAAACGGACGTAACGATTCTACCTGAAATGACCAAGACATGGTTGGCAACGACAATAAGGTGCTGAGCACAACAACAAAACATTCATGGGATAACTGTCGATGAAACGTTGACGCTGCATTTCCGTTCTGGAGTGTCGCAAACCGTGCATTGTTGGTGCTACATGGATGTGGCACTGAAGCAATAGAGTTTATCTATGCGATTTCGCGTGATGGACTTATCGGAGAAAGGAGGGATCCGCCGTTTCTGACTATTGGAGGATCCCATGACCAAAAAAGACGTTTTTCGGGTTGTTACACGCGCTGAAGATGGTTCGCTCAAAATTCGCGACTTTCATTCAGCAGAACTGATCTTTCGTACGCATACGCAGATTGGTATCGATGACAGCAGCACCGATCTGGATCTTCGCGGCATGCCTGTTTTTCGTGGCCTCATCGGGCCGATGCCGGAGGGCAAGAACATTGTCAGGTACGAGACTCCTGAAGTTTTCGAGCTGATGACGAAAGAGTGGGCGACGAACAAACCCCGAAGACGGCGTCGATCCACTAAAGCCGTCAGCGAAGCCGCACCTGTCGCACAAAACGAATGGGTATCGCCAAACCAGTCTGTATCCAGCAGCTAGAGACATGGTGTCTTAACGATAGTGAATGGCATGAGACCGGAGGGGCGGCACATGTGCCTCCCGCTTGCCTCTTACAGGGCTGCAAATGTGGCATTATGCTTGAGACTTATTGACCTTATTGTCTCAGTTCGAAGATCACTTTTTGGTTGATTTGTTGCGTTCTGGTCGTGTAACAAATCGATAGGATCCCGCGTTCTCGTTTGCTACTTTTCGCATCGCGCCAGCAAACTCTTCTTGAAAGAAATGAATCACGTGGATTGGTACTTTGGGACCGGGTTCCGATAAAATGTCGGCTGTTCTATTTACCTTGGAAAGATGTTTCGCAACGTCGGACCGCGTGTCGCCATCGAAAAGCATGAAGATGCCGTCTGGTTGCATGTCGATTGCTTTGTTCAATGAATCATTGGGAGGCCAACCTTCTTTTTGGATGGACGAACGACCGAGCCACTCGACTGCCTTTTGAATATTAGACGGAGTTGCGTAGATCGGATATTCCTCCACTTTGCCAGGTTCGATGAAAAGGCTTTCGATCTCCTTTCCAAAAAACATCAGATGAAATCGCTGTGTTGGCTTCATACTCATCAAGGAGCGACCTATTTCTTGCTTCGCGGCCTCGAAGGCTCCATCCTTCTTCATGCTCGGTGAACAGTCAACGATGTAGACAAATGTATTGCCCGTAGCCTTGACCCCAAAGAACTCTGCCCCCATGACTAGCTTATTCGATGGCGGTGTGCCTTTGCCGGACTCTAACGCTTGGGCAAGGGATTTCGATGTTGATGCGACAGTACTGGGAGAAGTTCCCATCGGCTCCAACGCTGATAAAGATAGATCAGACGGGAGTGTCGGCTCGATAGGATCGGAAACAGGCGAACTCAAATCTGCTTCTTCCATCATGCTAGGCATTTCTAATGCAGTCTCCGTCAAGACCTCATCAGACTCGGCTGCGGCAGAAACGATCGCAAGTTTTTTCTCACGGACCACTTGGCTGACAACAATGTAGCCCAGAATCGGCACCGCGATGACATGCACCAAAAGGCTTACCCAAATATGTGGTGCAGCGAATCCTCGCCAAGCGGACTGTTCTCGATTTCCTTTGGCTTCAAGCGTTGATGTGTCCACTCGATATTGTTCTTCAACTGACAATACAGCTTCTGATCGTGGAACTGCGATCATCGGCGATGTCTTCTGCTCGATTTGCCGAGCCTCCATCCGCCGAATCGCAGATTTCTCCATCGAGTGCCACGGGCTAATGCCGACTTCATCCCTATCCGGCCTAACCGCAGAAGGCGTTTCTGTGGATGACTCTTTAGCGGAGGGCGCAGCGACCAGTAGCGACTCTTCAATGCTCGTTGTCTCAACATCCGCCATCGACTCGTTCACGGCCATCGGCAAGTCGATTCGAATGTTCGGATCAACGAATGCCCCATGAATCTGTTTACTGATCGCATCCAAGGATCGATTCTCGAATTTTGCGATACCTACTTTTCCACTGAGTGCCAACTCGCTTGATCCGTTGAGCAGATCGCCATGGCTTTCTAGCCATTCATGAAGCTTTGTGGAGTCGCCGGTCCTGGCTTCAGCCATTGCCATTTGCAATGTGTTGGCAGCAGCATGAAATAACGCAGCCTTCTCCTGGTATTGCAATGAAGCCAGCGCATGTTCTGCGCGTTGAAAAAGGGTGCGATCGGCGGGAGTTTTCATGATGGGCGGGACTCGCATGAACAACAGACTGGCTGTTTTTTGACCCTCGATTATCGGACAAGCGACAAGGGCGGTCAAGCGAATGCAATTCTCTGCTCTCATCAAAAAGGTGGGATTTCTTCGACTCCTCACACCCCTAGTCTGGGACATTTGCCGGAACATTTCCGCGTACCTGCAAATCTGAGTATTTAGGCTGAATTGCCTTTAGCAACTTTGACGAAACCACCATTACACGGAAGACTCTCGGCATAGTAGGGGCGCTATGGCGAAATTGGAGAAACTTCTCATCACTGTCCACCACGGATTCGGTATGCCAGCTATTCGTCTAGCGAATACGGTCGTAACGCTGATTGCGTGCATTGTACTCTTTGGCAGCGATGCTCATTCCCAGCAGGCTCGCACACGTCATGCCGAATCGCATTCCGATTCACGCGACGCGCCAACGGGCAACTCCACGAGGGACGCTCGCGACAGTGCATTGCGAGGCATTCCTTTTCATGCTTTGAATGCCCAGTCTGCGGCCAAGATTCGAGGAATCACCGAGCATAGCTCCTACTTTCGTCGCATGCCGAGCCAAGCGATGGAGTGTGAGCCCGAGATGTTCACATTCATGGTACGCAATCCAGAAGTCATCGTGGGCATCTGGGATGTCATGGGGATAACGCGAGTAAGTCTAAAGCGTGTTTCCCAGTATCAACACGTCGGAGACGATGGGGCCGGCACAAAATGCAAGATGGATCTCGTCTTCGGAAACGATTCGACTCATATCTACATCGTAGATGGAGTTTACGATGGCAATATGTGGCCAAAGGAGCTCACTGGCCAAAGCATCATCGTCTTAAATCACCAGAACTCCAAATCAGCCAATGGCACAAATCAGGTGTCTGTAACCATGGACATCTTCTTGAAGCTGAACAATCTGGGAGCGGATCTGGTCGTTCGAACGTTAGGACCATTGGTGAGCAAGAGCGCTGACTTTAACTTCACCGAGTGTCTAGCATTCGTATCGCAGGTTTCCCAGGTTGCTGTTGCCAATCCAGCCGGTATTCAGGGGTTAGCAGCGAAGCTGACTAACGTAGATCCAAAGATTCGGGAGCAGTTTATTGCGACGGCGAATTCGGTCGGAGGTCGATCAGGCCGAATCGCAAAGAATCCCTCGACAACCTTGACGCCCAGTGGCTATAGTGTGGAAGAAGCGTTGATGGTGGATTTCCCAAGTGCTCAGAGTCGAGTTGCTCCACCAGACGCGATACTACCGTCTAGCAATTCCTCGAAGCCCGTATCTACGCGGAAAGGGCAGCCTAGCCTGCCAGATGAGGATTCGGCCAGCGATTCCCCGACGATTCAAAAGCTGAATCGTACGAAGCCTAGCACTGATGCCGTACCGAATAAATGATCTGACGCAACATCGCTCGCTGTTTCTCGGCACGAACAACAAGAAGAAGATTCTGGAACTCGAGCAACTTCTTCATCCGAGAGGTTTTGCTTTAAAGACACCAAAAGATTTCTCCGACACGTTCGATGTCGATGAAACGGGAACGACATTCATCGAGAACGCCCGCTTGAAAGCGATTGCACAAGCGAAGCATCGTGGCATGTGGACCATCGGTGAAGACAGTGGCCTATGCGTCCTTGCATTGAATGGAGCTCCAGGAGTAATCTCTGCGCGTTTCTCGGGTCCCGGTGCGACCGATGAATCCAATAACCAATTGTTATTGGAACGCATGAAGGACATCCCGATGGATCGACGTCAGGCATACTATATTTCGACGATAGCCCTCGCGGACCCAGACGGTGAAATTCATGTAGAAACATCCGGTGAATGTTGGGGCAGGGTTCTACGCGAATATCGCGGGCACGGAGGATTCGGATACGATCCTCTATTCGAGATTGGCGAATACCATCAGACTTTTGCGGAAATGGGGGCGGCAGTCAAACGAGCTATCAGCCATCGCGCAAGGTCGTTGAGAGCATTTCTTCGCAAACTCGATGATGCAATCTCGGTGTCCGACGGCGAGATTGCTTAAGCATCATGTTGTCATCGAGTCCACTACAGCAAGATGTTTGGCAATGGGGACTGCTTGCAATCGCAGCCATGGGGATTGGAATAACCAAGAGTGGGTTCTCCGGCATGGGCATGATCCATGTCTTGATCTTCGCGCATGTGTTGGGAGCTCGTGAGTCTACCGGGATCGTGTTGCCAATGCTTATCGCGGGCGATGTTTTCGCCATTCTCTTTTACGGCAAGCATGCGAACTGGAGCTACATCTATCGAATGATCCCACCCGCATTGATCGGGATCTGCATTGGTGCTTGGGCCATGACCTGGCTGGATGGTGCAGTTTACAAACCGCTGATTGGCGGGATCATCTTATTTCTGGTGGTTCTCCAAACCATGAGAATTTGGAAGCCACAATGGTTCAATACTGTTCCTCAGTCCAAATGGTTTGCATGGAGCATGGGGATATTGGCAGGTACCACCACCATGATGGCAAATGCCGCTGGTCCCGTTTTCGGATTATATCTTTTGGCAATCGGCCTTCCTAAGCTGGAATTCGTTGGAACGGCCGCTTGGTTTTTCTTGCTAATCAATGTGACCAAGATCCCGTTCAGCTGGGGGCTAGGATTGATTCGCATGGATACCTTGTGGATGAATCTGTTGTTGCTCCCATTGGTGGCGTTCGGGCTATGGTCTGGCCGGAAGCTAGTCGAGCGATTGTCACAGAAAGTATTCGATAGCTTGATTCTCGCGGTCACAGCCGTTGCGGCAGTTCGGATGGTTCTGGGGTAATGCCAAAGCAGCGATTCGTCTTGCTTACGATTTGCTACTTAGCACTCTTGAGTCGTTCGATTTCAGAGATCAATGCATCAATACTGATTCCATACCCGCCAAGTACCGTTGCAAGTGCGCTGCCGACGTGCTCGCATCCTCCTCGCCTTTGTCGTACCTTCTCCGCTGAAGTTGCGTGGGCGATAACCTTCGAAGTCTTCTTGACCGTGGTTTTCGATGGAAGCTGGTTCGGGACCGTAACCTCGGCAACCAACATATCGTCTTGGGCTAAAGAATCCCAACGGAAAAACGTTTGGACATAAGCGTTCGTGGTTTCCGGCGTCGCGTGAATCAGTGTGCTCATGAGTCTCGTCCATTCTTGGAAAGGTTGCCAAAGGCCATCTGACGTTCCAACGATCAGCCGACGGGCTGACCGATTGCATTCATCATCAGCGGGTCGTTGACACGTTCGGTCCATCAAAAAACAAAAGTCAAAAATCTTGCGAGAACACAGATCGCCGCTGCGGCTTTAGAAAGGCAAACGCCAAACAGAAATGCTTGCATTCACCAGGGAATTTGCAAAAAAATGTTGTGAAATGGATGCAACATTCCATTGATTCGCTATATTGCTTCGCACACTACTTCGGGGTCGCAACTCATGCGATCTTCGATGGCGAATGACTTGCATCTCAACAAACGGACATGATTGTCCAATGATTACGGAGGAGTGAATCGAATGACACGAGTACCTATCAGTCAAGCTGACGAACAGGCCCGATTGCTCAAGGAACGACTCGACCTGAGTACTGCGGAGATTGGACTACAAGTTCGAACGACCAACTGTCTCGAAGAGAAAGGTATCTTCACCGTTCGGGACCTTCTGAAGAGCACCCCAGAGACTCTACTAAGCATTGCTAACTTTGGTGAGAAGACCCTAGAAGAGGTCTACGTGGCTCTAGAGAAAATCGGCTACCACCGACCTTGGCGAAAGCCCCGCTGAAGCATTTGATTTGGCGCAAACGTAAGATGCGACCAATGATTTGGTCCACCAATCAAAGCGTTTTCAGATACTCCAGCAAATCGACGCGATCTTCGGCACGGAGCGCGGCAGGGTAGTCATGTCCGCTAGAAGACTTCCCTTTTCCTTTCGTGTCGAAATATCGCCGACGTTCCTCGGCGGATAGCCTGTTCGGAACGCGATCGAATTCTTCTATTTGGAACCCAACGCGTTGGGTGTCCGGAGAGATATGCGTACGCCGCCATACCTTGGGGCGAGATTCAGGGTGCAGCAAATGCCAAAGCGTTGGAACACTGCCATTGTGCAGATACGGAGCCGTGGCCCATACTCCATCCAGAGGTGGAGCTACATAACCCTCGACCTCTTCCAGTGTCGTCTGCTTTCCCATGTTAGCAAACCAACTCTCACCATAGCTTCGTCGATGTTGCGGAGATAACGCATCGAATCGTACACGATCCGTTTTGACATCGTCAATATCTACATGAACCTCAGGATACTCCTGTTCTTTGCCATACGTTCCGTGACAGGAAGCACAGTTTGCGTTGAAGACCACTTTGCCTCGCTCTGCTTTCATTCCGTCGATAGGTAACGGGTACTTCGGGGGACGCAGTTCTTGCAGAAATGTGTAAACGTCGTTGAAATCGCTTTCCCAAGCTCGGAATTGCTCTGGCCCATTTTGTCTCACGAGCATGAATTGCATCAATCCGCGATGCCCTTTCTCTGCAAATCCATCGATGTAGATGTGATGTTTTCTGTGAAAGTGCCACCAAGGTGGCGCGTCCATATCATGGTGAGTCATGTCAGCGGGCGCACGATTGGGATAAACGTTCAATTCTGCGTCTCGATAGTTCATCAGGGCAACACCGAACATGACCGCGTTGCTTGTACCCACCGTTTTCCCGAGGGGCATGAACATGGAACCCACATCCATGTGAGCGAGAGGCTTCCCAATCTTCAGTTTGGTTCGACGAACACTCTCGGTCAGGGACTCGAGCGCGTACATGGTATTGGGAGCGCCAGGAAATGTTGTTCCGAACAAATTCCCACCATGGCACGCAAAACAATTCATTGCATACGAGCCATCCTTGGCGGAGACATACTGTAGCGGTTTCTCATTGTCCTCTGGCCTTGGAGCCAATCCAAACCTCGCAAACGTTTGGAGTCGCTTCGAAAGCCCCTCAGGCGAATCCTGGAAAGCAGCGGACACCGCTTCCTTGTCTAGCTCCTGGAGCACCGACTCGTCAAAATCGTGCGGCAGGTAGACGTTGGATACCAGGTGGTTGTAGCCCCGTTTTGCAGCGGGCGACATGCCGTCCCATAGCGTGGCCCACTGGTCCCGGACACTCTCTTCGATAAACTTTGATTCGCCCAAGCGTCCGGACACGGCAGTAGGTGGTTCCGCCGTTGCGAAGGAAAAATCACAAACGCAGGCAAAAACCGCAATCCACCAACGCCATCGTCTACAATGCATGAAATTGTCGCGACTATAACGAGTCATAACTCTCCGCTCGGAAAGCGTTCAAATCTGAAAATGGTCACAAGTGCTTTGATCCAACTCATTGTACCGCTAATGAAACCCCTTGGATCACTTTTTGTGCTAGGGATCTGCCTGAATGGGGATTCGGTCGTCGTTCGCGACAATGAGGAATTGCGAAACGCCTTTCGCAATCTGAAACCAGGAGCCACGATCAAAATCGCACCTGGAGAGTACTCGGGTGGCCACTACATCGAAGGATTAAAAGACGTCACAATCGAAGGACAGGATCCGAAGAACCCGCCTCATCTCCAAGGGGGCGCCAACGCTCTGCACGCATCGCGTTGCGAAAATCTAATGCTACGCCATCTTCGCATTTCCGGTCAAACCGGCAACGGGCTGAATCTTGATGACGGCGGAATTTTCGATAAACCGGTCACCGGCATCTTGATTGAGAATGTTGCCATCAGCGATGTTGGCCCGAAAGGTAATCATGATGGGATCAAGTGCTCAGGGCTCGATCGTCTAACGATTCGCGATTGCACCCTAAAAGGCTGGGGAGGCCAAGGAATCGATATGGTCGGCTGCCACGATTCGCAGATAACGGGTTGTCGCTTCGAAGGCAAAGAGGGCTTCAGTGCTACCGCGGGTGTTCAAACCAAGGGAGGTTGCTCCCAGATCACGATTGAACACTGCAGGTTCCTGAGGGCAGGTGAACGGCCGCTCAACATTGGCGGTTCTACGGGCCTTACGCTGTTTCGGCCGAGCGGTGCAAAATACGAAGCCAAGGATATTGTCGTGAAGAACTGCACTATCGAAGGCAGCTCGTGCGCCGCAGCCTTTGTTGGAGTGGATGGAGCAGAGCTCGTTGACAATACGATTCTCTATCCGGAGAAGTGGATCTTCAGGATACTTCAAGAGACCAATGCTGACGGCTTTTCTCCTTGCCGCAATGTTCTTATTCAAAACAACAAAATTGTTTTTCGCCGCTCTCAAGTCAACGTAGAGATCAATGTCGGCGGCGGAACAGAGCCGAAGAGTTTTCGATTCGTACAGAACCAGTGGTTTGCCGAAGACAAACCAGCAGCCTCGAAGCCCAATCTTCCCTCGGTGGAACAAGACGGAATCTACGGCCAAAATCCCCGCTGACGAGTTTTTCAAAGGGCAATGAAGATTTCTACCTAAGCGATGAAGTATCCCAACCCGACGCCTTGTAGCAATGTTCTTCTGCGACTCCTTGCACGACATCGAATTACGGGCCAAGCAAACCTTCCTTCATTCCTTACTCCGATTCCATGAAGTAAGTTTTGGAAAGAGGATCGACCGAGCGATCCATGCCAATTTGGCTGATCGACCTGTCGATCGTTATTTCTCGATCTCGTCCACCAGTTGTTTCATTAACTTCGCTTTTTTCGATTCCGCACCATCATCTTGTTCGTTGGGTAATTTGCGATAAGAGTCGGCTTCCGACGCCATCTTCGCCGCCCATTCGGGATTGGCCCGAGCTTTCGACAACGCTTTCTCGGTCAAGGCCCTTGCATCTTTCCCCAAGGTCACGCTCGCGGAAATGGCGACCGACTTCAACGCTTGTTCTGCAGAAACAGAAGGATTCGGGTTCGCAGGACCTTCTGCCAATTTCAAAGCCCATCGTAACCCGGCGACGATGTGTTGTTGGTACGTTTCGTTTTCCCAGGTCTCTGGGTTATGTCCAAGGCTTGTATAGAACAATCGCCCAGAACCGACGTTGCGTACCCAAGAGACTGGGACATGGTAAGGAAACTGAGGCTTCGATTTGGCCATATCCAAACTGATCAGCACGTGCACCGAAGCTGGATTGAAATTGTTGTATTGATAGATTTCATCCCGCCATGGAAACTCGGATGGAAACATTGATACAACCGGGTGCGTCGGCTCGTGATTGACGAAGTTATAAGTTCCACCTGCCCCCCATGGGTGCCCCGCGAAACTACCATTGATCATTTCATAGTAAGGAGGCATCCCCTTGAGCGTGTCCGTTGCCGCATGCATGCCCACAAACGCTTTGCCTTTACTAATCCAATTGACAAAAGCAGCGCCGTCCGGCATCGGTAGCTCACCCGTCGTGTTGCTAAAGACAACACCATCGTAACTTTCCAACTCTGTCGCAGTGAATTTTTGTTGGAAAGCATCCTTGACTTTGCTTTGCCAAATTCCCAAGTCTGCCTTTGACTTTGTAGAACTTGACTCGAACGCAGATTGTTTCTCGGCCCACTGCGCATCGGTCATGTCAGGTGTTCGCTTGGGAGCTTGACCTGGGTTTGGGCGAGGACCGGGGTCAGGCAGAAAGTCAAACTCGAATTCTCCATTGCTCTTGGCTGCAAGTTCTGGAAGAATTCTCTGTGCAGCAACAATGGCAGGACCATGTCGGAACCCCTCGGTGGTTGTGACCACCAACAGTTTCTTTGTCTTAACGCTCACCAAAACTTCTTTCTTGGGCATAACCCAGATGTTTCGGTAATAAACGGGATTGTTGTGGTACTGGATAAAAATTGGACCAGGCTCAGCCGTCACCTTCGTAATTCTTGCAGAGGCTGTCGTTTGAGGAAGATCTTGATCACTATGCACCACGATACCGTTCAATCGCACCGTTATCTTTGCCGGTGATTTACGATCACCGTTGCCATCAAACTTCGCACTCACAAAATCCACGTCGTATGTTTGCCATGTAAGGGGTGGCAAGCACATATTGAGTTTCGGTGCAGCGATGGAATAGATACCACCCGCTTCATCCATTTTCCCATCGAGCCCAAAGGAATCTAGCACCTGTGTTTCGTATCTACCCTGATGGTAAACTCCGCTATTTCCACGAGATTGGCCACGCGCATAGGGTTTATAGGGAGTGCGAAACTCCAAATGAAGTGTGTAGTCGGTAAAGGACTGTTTTGTTGCGATATCATTGTTCGCTAAAAGGCCATTCTCGATCTTTCCATTCTCCCATGCGTCTGCAGAACTTCCATCAAACAGAACGATCGCTCCAGCCGGTGGTTTGGCTCCCAAAGTTGGGCTGGACCGCTCCACCTTGGGCAACTCGGCAATCGTTTTGCCATCCTTTGAAACAAATGCTTTTCCGCGGCTCAACACGACCTTCATCGATCGGTTGTCTGTCGAAAGCTCGATCTCGCCATTCGATCGAACACCGGATAATCGAGTTCGTGATTTTTGCCTTGTCCATCCCAGTCCTGGCAATCCGCCTTCGAGCAAGTATGCATCGAACATGCCACCGCCTAGTGCAACAACTTGCAATCCCCAAGCTGAATTGTTGTTTGTGAAACCATATTCACCTTGAACGAGAAAGTCCGCGTCTTCAGCCGCCGCCTTGGCTGGGTCAGTCCAAGTTAACGCTGCCAGTTCCTTCTTCTTGTCCGCACTAACCTCTTGCCCTTTCGCTAAGCAATCGAGAAAGGGCAAAAGGGCAAGTCCAAGCAACCAGTGAGTTTTTTTCATGACTATTTCTCGAAGTTAGGAAAGGAGCTTAGGCAAACGGCGTACTTGGTTCTACTGGCGCAACTTACGAATTGTAGGAGCCCCAGTCCAATATAACGCACAAGCCTAGCAGAGGGACGCTTGAGGCAGTTTTCCAGTATCGAATCGCCTCATCCCTCTGCAGATTATGATCGAAAGAGGATGCTCTGGGTTAAAGGATTTGGCATTACAGTCCTCCTAAATTAACGAGGTTCCACAAATTCGTTTGCTGAAAATACGAAGCAAAGGGAATTCAGGCCTCTTTACAGGTTGGGTACCGTAGCAAAACGAAACGCTGCGGATTACACTTCCACTCCTGATGGCCGTACGAAAAGCGCCGGGTGGCATTTTCGTTTACGTACGGCCTTTTGCTTCGTACCTCTCCAATTGAGACATTCATACATATGAGCAAATCCATTCTAAACGAGGGGCCCGTAGCTCCCAACGCTCACCGGCTGCTGTGGGCCGGATTCATGGCGATTCTGGCTGCAGGCGTCGGTTTCGCGATACGAGGTGGTATCCTTGACAACTGGGGAGCAGAATACGGTTTCAATTCAACTCAACTGGGAGCCATCGGCGGTGCGGGGTTTTCCGGGTTCTGTTTCGGCATCATCATCGGAGGTGTGATTGTTGATAAGATTGGCTACGGCAAACTCGTCGCTTTGGCTTTACTGGGCCATATCATTTCTGCATTTGTCACGTTTGCTGCTACGACTCCGGACAATGCTTACACGTTCTTGTTCTGGGGTATGTTTATCTTTGCATATGCCAACGGCACACTGGAAGCGGTTGCCAACCCCCTCGTTGCGACAGTTTTCCCAAACAACCGAACACACTATCTGAACATTCTTCATGCTAGTTGGCCCGCTGGTTTGATTCTAGGATCAGCCGCAGGCTGGCTTTTGGACGACATGATGAAGGTGCACTGGAAGCTACAACTAGCACTGTATCTGGTGCCAACGGTTCTCTATGCATTGATGTTCATCGGGCAGAAGTTTCCGAAATCTGAAGCGGCTGCCAGCGGCAGTAGTTTCGTGGAAATGTACAAGTCTGTTGGCATGCTGGGTTCGCTTGTTGCATGTTACTTGATCGCTTTGTTCTTTGGAGATATCTTCAAGGACCTCATTCCTGGTGGTTATGCTCCGTGGGTCGGTTATGGTATCGGTGGGGCGTTGCTGATTGCGGTCGGAGTGATGACAGGCTTCTCCCTAGGCTCGTTCTTGCTCTTCATTCTATTTGTGACACATGCTTTGGTTGGATCTGTGGAATTAGGCACAGACAGTTGGATCCAAAACATCACCGGAAACTTGTTTAGCTCGGAGCAAGGCAAATACTTGTTTTTATGGACGTCCGCAATCATGTTTGGATTGCGGTTCTGTGCTCATTGGATTGAGAATACCCTCAAACTCTCACCTATTGGCCTACTTCTCGTTTGCTCGGTACTCGCGTGTATCGGTCTGACGCTTGCCAGCGGCATGCAGACATTCACAATGGCACTCGTGGCTTTAGGAATCTATGCCGTTGGGAAGACCTTCTTTTGGCCAACCATGTTGGCTGTAGTTGGTGACCGATTCCCGCAAACAGGTGCGGTTGCAATGTCGATCATGGGGGGCATCGGTATGCTTTCGGCAGGTTTGATCGGTGGACCTGGTCTCGGATATGGAAAAGATCGGTTTGCGGGGATTGAGCTTCGAAAGGTTAGCCCGGCACTAGCCGATGAATATAAATCGGAGAAACCAAGCCGATTCCTCAATATCGCTGCCACAGAGATCTACGGTCTCGACGGAACGAAATTGGGCGCTGCAAAGAAAGCAGTTCCTGAGGGCAAAGATCTCAAAGAAGGAGAAGCACGTCGCTCAGTGGACCAAGAAAAGGTAGTTCAAGCAGACCAGCAGGGGGATCGAACGACACTACAAGTGGATGCCATTATCCCAGCGGCCATGGCGGTGATCTATCTTGTCTTGTTGTTGTACTTCAAGTCTATTGGCGGATACAAGGTTATGTCTATAAAGGAATAGTAGGGAAATTTCCCTGCAGCGTTTTCCTTAGTTGAAGGGGACGAGGCAGCAGGATTCCAATGCACAGTTGCTTTTGCCAGCCGGCACGTCTCGTGCCGGCTTTTTTTGCAAATTCCTGATTGCCCAAAGGCATTTTGCGCCATCTCATTGCCGAACGCGATCAAAGTAGGAACCGCAAGTTTCTATCTTGATTTCCAATAGTCGTTCGAACGTGATTTACGTGCAATCGCGATAACCAAAACTTCGCTAGGTAGCACGCGGTATATGACTTGAAAAGGGAAGCGTTTTAGAAGGTAGTATCGTTGCCGCGAATCGTACATTGGAAATAATCAGGGGTCGATACGATTGCTTGAAAAGCTGGTGCGATCTCCGATTCACAATCCAAGGCCGCGTTCTTGCTGCGCTCCGCGTACCATTGAAGAGAGTCCAAGTAATCCACTTCGGCAGCGGAGCAAACCGGAAGACTAGCCATCGAGTCCAGCGTTGCGACGGGCCCTTTCACGAACCTCATCCCATGTTGCCGCCGTCATTTGACCTGCGTCGTATGCTTCACTGTGGCGGTTCGCTTCGGCAATCCAATGCGGCTCAGGAGGCACCCAATCGGATGGAGCGACATTGTCCCATAGCGCTGCAATCAACTGAGCCCTCTCACGCGAATTGAGCAATTGAGCTGCATCCAATATTTGATCTAGTGTACTCATGCCTAAAAGTATACATGCAGTGACTATTCTAGGAAAGAAATTGACACCTGCATTCGACTTTACCTCGAGGACTGATCGCCAAACGTCGGTCACCAGGACTTTCGCGGCAAGCAACTGGACCGAAATCAAATCGCTGGACGGTGAAGCGGCAAGCCATTAGACTAAGAGAGCTTCTGAGAGCCGGTACGTTATGTGCCGGCTTTTTTTTTGGAAGAACGGAAACGGACGAACGGAAACACGGTGCCGACACAGGATTGAGCCGAGCCATGATTGAACGTGAAGAGTATGTGGAACAAGCGTATTTGTACGGAGTTCTCCTCGAACGACTCGGGCAGGATATCACTCTCCAAGAACTGCTAGCGCAATGCCGTTACGAAGTGTTGGCAACCACCAAACTTCCCATGGCTATCGACTTTCTGTCAGCTGAGTTGAAACACTTGGGCGTGATGGCTCCCGCCATGAAAAAGCTAGCCCACTACTTCACCCCGTTCCAAACCTTTATTGTTGAACAATCGGAAACAGATCGCGGCCGTTTTGACTTCCGTACCGCTCTCAGCATCCTCAAGCACGAAGCGGACTATCGTGGTCGATCCGACAATCGGCAAGGTTTCTTCTTCTATCAATTCGAAACTCTTTGTCGCAATCGACTCAATTATGACATTGGGCTAAAAGCCATGAGCCAAGATCCACTCTATTCTCCCGAGTGGAAAGAATGGATACTGATCGTTCGACGCCAACTCGGGTTCGTCGATGTTGCTGATTTGATTTACGGTCGTAGCGAAGAGTTTGTCAAATATCGAAAGAGGCACCTCGGAGAAGATGCCGAAGCCGAATATCCGATCTTGTTCGGCGAACGCGAAGGAAAGATTGCGTTTGCAAACCGCCAAAAGGATCCCCTCTTTTTGTTCTCTGCCATGCAACGCCATCTCGGCTACCCCGCCGTTCCCAGACGCGCTGTCCAAGACCAAACGATCGAAATGATCCCTCAAATGCAACGCCGTTTGGAGAGACTCGAATTCCGAATCAAACTCTTCGAGGATGAACAGAGGCAAGGAATCGATATCACCAAGTTCTACGCCAACCGAAAGCCAAACCTGCCTGCCGATGAGCTAGACTAATGCTGCGTGCGAGCGTATCATGGTGCTCTAGTTTCCTCTCAGAAACATTCCTAAAAACTCTGTCCAAGCGAAGTAGAAACCGATGCGAAAAACGTTCCGAAAACTCCTATTACTAACCGCAGTTGCTTGTGCGGCCCCAACGATTCAAGCTCAAGATGCACCTGCGCTAACGATCGGCTCGAAAGCTCCTGCGTTAAACATCGAACACTGGGTGAGCAACGGTCATGACAAATTCAAGCCGGTAACGAGCTTCGAAAAAGGGAATGTCTATGTTGTGGAGTTCTGGGCCACCTGGTGCGGTCCATGCATCGCCAGTATGCCACACCTTGCGGAAACTCAAGAAAAGTATGCCAGCAAGAAAGTTCAATTGGTCAGCGTCAGCGATGAAGACTTAGAGACCGTTGAAAAGTTCTTAGCCAAACCGTTGAAGGGTAGCGAGGACAAAGAACAAACCTACGGCAAACTCACCAGCGCTTATTGCTTGACGACCGATCCTGATAAATCTGTCTACGAAACATACATGGATGCAGCCGGCCAAAATGGTATCCCGACAGCGTTTATCGTTGGCAAGACCGGAATCGTAGAGTGGATTGGACATCCAATGCGAATGGATGAACCTCTCGACAAAGTAGTCGAAGACAAATGGGATCGCGATGCATTCTTGGTCGAGTTCAAAAAGGAACAAGACCGCGATTTGCTGATGGGCAAGATCAGTCAGTTGGCTCGCGCTGGCAAGATGGATGAAGCGATGGAACAGATCGCTAAGGCCAAAGAAGAGTATGCGAAAGATCCACAAATGATCTCGATGCTGGATGGTTTTGCGCTCAACGTCAAGATGTCTGGCGCGATGCGAAAGCTGCGTTCTGGAAAAGTGGAAGAAGCAATTGCGGAATTGGACGCAATCGCTGAAACCGTGACCCCTGAGCAAAAGATCCAGATTGTACAGAACAAGCTTCAGATGCTGGTAACGATGACGATTGCGACTGGCAAGAACGCCGAACTCACCGCAAGCAATCTAGTATCGTATGCAGAATCGAAAGCTGCCTCCGCGGCCAATTTGAATATGTTCGCATGGAATATCTTCGAAGCATCTCAGAAGAAGTCGGACCTGCCAAAGGAATTGTTGGCAGCAGCGACCAAGAGCGCAGAGCGTGCTGTCGCACTGGAACCCAAGAACGCTGCGATTCTCGACACGTTGGCTCATTTGCTTCACGCTCAGGGAGATACAGCCCGTGCTATCGAAGTGCAAACTCTCGCCGTTCAGAATGCGGAGCCAGAGTTAAAGACAGAACTGACAGAATTCTTGGAGCAGCTCAAGAAGAAGTAGTCCAGGAAATTCGCCAATGATTGCTCGACGAGGCGGTCCCGGCTGCGGAGGCGGTAGCGATCGCTTCTAGATACCAAGCAAGGCTGAGTTTAACACTCAGCCTTTTTTTATTGTGCTAGTCTCTTATTCTTATCCCGTAACCGTAGCTACGAGTCGCCAGAGCGTAGGGTTCTATCAAACGCTTGCACGATCTGGCGAACGTGGCTACTGCCAGGGGCGATTCTCGGCCGAGATCGATTTTGGGTCTCGGCCAATTTTTTGAAGATTGTTGCCTAGACTGGTGTAATGATGGACCATCTGCCGTGTGTTCTCTAATGGCCGTTGAATTTGAAACACAACTCTCGATCGATTCACCGTGAACCCAGCCATCAACGAAACTCGAAACAGCCTACTCCTGCGTTTGCCCTAGGGGCGTTTTCGCGATTGGTTCTACAACGCTGCGAAACATTTTCGCCTGCGTTTCGCTACCACTGGCTTTATGCCAGTGGGGCGATAATTGCCAGCTACTACGCTGCTAATTAGCACCGAGGCTCTCCACCGGTTTCATACCGGTGGAAGCAGCGTTCTTCGCATCCAAACGTTGCTTCCACCGAGTAAACTCGGTGGAGAGCTCAAACCAAATGCTTTTGCCGGTAGCTGCCAATTGCTGCCTCCGTCGGGACGAGCCCGAACGGAAGGCTTCAGCTAGGATAGCGTTCCAATTCATTGCTCAAAACGCCACCAAGCCTTGCCTCATTCGTGCGAGCTATCAACTCATGAGTTCCTGTACCAACCGTCCATGCACATCCGTTAGTCGATAACGGCGACCTTGGAATTTGTAAGTTAATCGCTCGTGATCGATACCGAGTAGATGCATCACGGTCGCTTGGATATCGTGGATGTGTACTGGATCTTTGACGATGTTGTAGCCGAACTCGTCCGTTTCGCCGTGAACCGAACCTGCCTTCGTTCCACCTCCTGCGAACCATGTCGTGAAGCAACGTGGATGATGGTCTCTGCCAAAGTTCTTTTGTATCTTGCCCTGGCAGTAGTTGGTTCTGCCGAACTCGCCTCCCCAAATTACGAGCGTATCGTTGAGCAGCCCAAGCCGCTTGAGATCCTTGACCAACGCGGCACTCGGTTGATCCGTTTCTTTGCACAGTTTCGGTAAAGCGCCCGGCAATCCGCCATGATGATCCCAGTCTTGATGATACAGTTGAATGAATCGCACTCCTCGTTCCGCTAGTCGTCGGGCCATCAAGCAGTTGGCGGCAAACGATCCAGGCTTGCTCACATCTGGACCGTAACTCTCGAGGACTTCTTTCGGCTCCGAAGAAAGATCTGCAACTTCCGGAACACTGGACTGCATCGAATAAGCCATCTCGTAATGTTCAATACGGTTCTTGATCTCACTGTCTGGTGTAAGCGAATGTTGATGCTCTTGAAGCTCTTTCCATCGATCGAGCAATGCACGACGGCTTTCAGAGCTCACTCCTGCCGGATTACCAAGATACAAGACCGGATCTTTGGCGGCGCGAAACAATACTCCTTGGTGTTTCGTTGGCAAGAAGCCACTTCCCCAAAGATGTGCACCGAGCGGTTGCCCAGATTTATCTTTCGTGACCAATACAACAAACGATGGCAAATTCGCATTCTCTTGTCCCAGTCCGTAACTTAACCAAGCTCCAATGCTAGGGCGTCCTGCTATCTGCGTTCCTGTTTGAAAGAAGGTGACGCCTGGTCCGTGATTGATCGCCTCGGTAAACGTGGAGCGAAGTACACATAGTTCGTCGGCGATGCTCGCGGTATGTGGCAACAGATCGCTAAACCATGCGCCCGAAGGTCCGTATTGTTTGAACTCGAACGGAGAACCGACCAATGGAATGGACGATTGATTGCCAGACATTCCCGTCAGGCGTTGCCCACCTCGCACGGAATCTGGCAATTGTTCCCCTTCACGTTCCTTGAGCAAAGGCTTGTGATCGTAGAGATCGATGTGCGAAGGGCCGCCGGACATAAACAGATAGATCACTCGCTTTGCCTTGGGGGCGTGATGAAATGATTTCAGATCACCACCACCGCCGGGAATATCGAGGCTATCGGCGAAACCATCTCGTGCCATCATGTCGGCGAGTGCGATACTGCCGAGTCCGAGACTGCTTTGCTGGAGAAAGGCTCGTCTCGCTTGGAGCTTCTGAAGTGTCGAAAATGTGCTGTTATCCATAGTGAGAAACTTTCTATTCGGTTAGCGCTTCACAACACAGGCGTCGTGATTCATCAACGCTTGGCACAACGCAGTCGTCCCAGCGAGGGTCGCGATCGGAATCGATTCCGCCAAGGGACGACTGCCGACTTTGAGAAATTCTTTGGTCGCCTCTGGATCTTTCTGAAAGAACTGGATTTGCTCGTTCAAAAGATTTTTTGCAATGGTCAATTCGGTCTCGTCGGGAACGCGACTCAAACAGCGTTGGAATACGGACCGAATCATCGCATCCGTATCGTCCGCATGTTTTGCAATGAGCATTTCAGCAAAGGCTCGCGCCGCTTCGACGTATTGAACACCGTTTAGCAGCACGAGTGCCTGGAGAGGCGAATCGGTCCGTTCTCGTTTCGCAGCACAAACAGCGCGGCGGGGCGCATCAAACGTAATCATCGCCGGCGGAGGTCCGGTTCGACGCCAATTGGTGTACAGACTTCTTCGATTGACACCCTCTCCGTCGCTCCATTTCGTCGGCTTGAACGACTCGCTCATTTCGTAAGGGTTGACGGGTGCGCCTCCCATCTTCAACTGAAGAAGACCAGCGATCGAAAGAGCATTGTCGCGAATCATCTCGGCAGGCAATCGAAACCGTGGACCGCGAGCCAATAGTTCATTCTCAGGATCGTCCGCCATGTTCGTTGCGTCGGACACGCTGCGTTGTTGGTAGGTATCGCTCATCAAGATCGCCTTCACCAACCCCTTCATGTCCCAACCGCTCTCGACAAAACGAACGGCCAATGCATCGAGCACTTGCGGATAAACGGGCCGTGAGCCTTGAGAGCCAAAGTCTTCGGAAGTCTTGACCAAACCACGGCCAAAGATGCTCTGCCAAACGCGGTTGACGGTGACGCGAGCCGTCAATGGATGTTCAGGGGCGACCGTCCATCGTGCCAATCCTAATCTGTTTTTGGGCTGACCTGCTGGAAAGGGAGAGAGGGCTGCTGGTGTCCCCGCGTACACTTCATCACCTCGAAGATTGTATTCGCCGCGCGTTAACACATAGGCAGGTTTGGGAGTATGCAACTCTCGCATGACCATGATCTCGGTCACGGCATCTTGAAGATCGTAAAGCTTCTTGCGTTCCTCGGTGAGTTGTTTCGTGAGTTGCTTCAGTTTGTCCGACTCGGCGATAAAGTA
>Ga0207937_1000185_pt1 | contig 22033 bp, 14 predicted proteins | sample LakMenEpi04Sep11_FD_150668 | JGI IMG/M metagenome (GOLD analysis project Ga0207937, IMG submission 150668) | Freshwater microbial communities from Lake Mendota, WI - 04SEP2011 deep hole epilimnion (SPAdes) | ecosystem: Environmental > Aquatic > Freshwater > Lentic | place: Lake Mendota, Madison...
GGTTTGATGTCATCACCGCGCTCAATCGAAGTGCGAAAGCGGACTACATGCCGGCCCATGGAGCCTTCCTATTTACGAGATCCTCCGATGTTCGTACGACGACGAGGCTTCCCTATTTCGAGATAGCAATAGAAAGGCTTAAAAAACGAGGATTCGATGCGAGAATCGTAGATGGTGTTATGCCGCCTCCGGGAGAGAAATGTGCGGGGCTGATGATAGGGACTCCCGAGTTTTCTATCCTCAGCAGTGGAATCGAAATAATGCCGGGGGCAATTGCGGAGAACCTCACCAGTTTGGGAGGAGCGATGCGAGATCCGTCGCAAACAAAAGCCACTGAGTTCATTCGAGCAGGAGCAGCCATCACAAGTGGAGCCGTGTTCGAACCTTACTCGATTGTCAGCAAATTTCCACATCCCATGATACACGTTGCCTACACGGATGGACTCACGGCCGCTGAAGCATTCTACAGTTCCGTACTAAGTCCATATCAACTCCTTATTTTGGGCGATCCGCTCTGCCAGCCTTATGCAAAACCTCCGAGATTCACTCTCAAGAATCCGCCAACACAATGCCACAAGAATGAACCTATTGTTTTGGATTTTGTTGTTGCTGAGAACGGCGTAGAACCTGAGAACATCCTTATCACACTGGACGGTCGATTTTTGAACGAAGTTCTTTTTGAAGACAAACTTTCACTTCAATTCTCTTCTATCCCGATCGGCTATCATGAATTGCGGATCATTGCCAAATCGTCCCAGCCCATCCAGCACTGCTATGAACAGACGTTTCCTTTTTTCGTTCATGCTGAATCGGCTTCGTCCGATTCAGCATCGCTGTTTCGTTGGAAATCTGAAGAGAAGATTAAATGTTCGCAAAATAGATTGCTCGAGTTCGAAGTTGTCGGATTCGATCGAGATAAGCCCATCGAAATATGGCACGAGTCGGAGCTCATCGATACGGTCTACGATTACACGAAAGGAATCGACGTCTCCCCTAGCAAGATTGGCTATGGCCCCGTTCGATTGCGATTGGTGCAGCAAATGGGTGACAGAAGGATTGCTACATCCCCCAAGACCATTTTGGTAGAACCTTAGATTCCATACGCTTTCCATACCAATGGTTTTACCATGCAAACGTTAACTCGAATTCTGGCTCGACGATTTGCGACAATCGTGGGCGGCAAATTCTTGCAAGATACCAATCGTCCATCCCTGGTACAGGCTCGAACTTGAAAAGCGATTGCCCATCGATCGTTTTCGGTGCCAGGGATCGGAGAGCGCGTTTGGCTTCCTCTAGTTTGTCCATCTCGCATCGAACGGGAACAAGGATGCATTGTTGTCGACGCGTCGAGTCGGTCGTCAGCCACAAACTACTACGTGCAATTGGGACTAGTTCAAGAGCGAATTCGTCCAGATACTTCCCTGAAAATTGAGTGAGCGTACGATTTCGAAATACAGAAAAGTCTTCCTCTCTGGGAGAGAGACCGTGTTGCCATACGCTTTTCCAATCGATGAGAAGTTCTGTTTCTAATTCACGAAAGGCTATTGCCATGAGTTCCGTTACTCCTCGTTTGTCAGGAATGACGATGGAACTCCCCATTTTTTTGCTGAGAAGCGACCTGCTTTCTTTCCATTCGTTAGGATCAAAGAGGAGGCGACTGTTTGCAATCTGATCTTTCCCACCGTCCGACTTAGGTGCTGTTGCATCGGACAGTAATTGAATGGTTGAACGCATTCTTGCCAAATCGATATTCGATGCGATGGGTTTCCAAAGAATTTTTCCATCCGAAACATCGCATTTTGATTCCATTTCCCATAGCATCACTAACTGCTCGGCGAACTTTTGCTCCGATCCGTTCGGTACGATTCCAGATAAATCCAAAGTGGCAAGCGGGGGAGGCGTGTTGAGCGTCTTTGGCCGAACGATTGGGAAGCCATCTTCTATCTCGATTTCCAATCCGTGAGGATCTAGAATCTCGCCCAGAATCTCCTTGAAATTCTTCTTTTGAAGATCGCATGAAAGACTTATCTTTTCATCAAGTCCGGCTGCGCGAATGGACTCCCAATCGATCGTGATACCCACCGCTGTTGCTCTTGAGAAGAATTCCATACAAGTTGCTAATGACATGTCCTGGAACTTGATTCTCTCTATCTTCTGAGTTTCTATTGCTTCGTTCCATGCAGGCAACACTTTCGGTGCGGGGTGATACAGAAGTTGCTTTGTTTCGCTAAGGTCATCGATCTCAAGATCTTGCGGTGTTAGCTTCCTTCCAAAACCAGATTCTGGAAGAGTCGAAGAACTGCTGAGTAGTTCACCGAAGCCTGTTGGACCAAATAGGTCACTAAGTTTTTTATCTATCTCCGATTGCGATAGCTTGGAGTTTGGGTCTGGCTCCTGGCCGCTAGACGGAGGGTTTGTGTTAGGAGTTGTTGGCGGTTCGGCGGATAGTGTTTCTGAAGAAGCTAGTCCAGTTTTGGGTGGCTCTGCTGGCGGTGGTGGGGTGGGCTCTGACGATTCTATTTTGTCGTTAGGATTTGGTGTTGTTGATGATGGTTGAGTTATCGATGTACCGTCTGTCGGGAGAGTAGGCTCCAACAAGGGTGGATCTGCGACTACTTTTGGCGGAGGAGTTTCTGCCTTTTGTTCTACTTTGTTTTTGTCTTCTTTGGCGATTGGTTTTGCCATGCTTCGCAAGAAGCCGAGGAAGCCGAGTCCTGCGAGAATGGTGCTTAGAATTCCTATGGTTGCCACGAGAAGTAGCTGACGTTTGTTTGCAACACTTTGACTTTGCCAAGCGCGATCATTCGACGAAGGTCTCGACGCTACCTCGGATCGAAATGGCTCGATATAAGCTGGGGCATTTGGGGAGCGTTCTTCGAGGGCATTGCCCCAGTCGATGGACTCTGGTTGGTCATGGATGTTTTGAGGGATATTGGCCAATACTTCATCCCAATCACCATAGTCCTCTTTCGTCATGGCCGTAGAGTCCATCGAAGCCGGCAACACACCTTGCGGTCTCGTAGGAATCGTCTGCTCCGCATTAGGGTTGAGGCCATCTGGGCTTTGCGATGGAATCGCGATGGTTCTTTGACATTTCGGACAAGGTAAATTTTGGCCCAACAGATGCTCGAATCGAACGACGATCCTGCTTTGGCAATTCGGGCAACTCAGTCGAAAAGGAATCACGATACCACCACGTAACCTAAAACGTTCGATTCGCAAAAGAAAACAGCAACATCTTTATCTTAGCTCATCGACTTTACCGCGTCGCTAGAGGTTCCTTTCGGAATGAATGGACTCGGTGTCAATCTGCTGGCGGGTTGTGAATACTTTAGGACCTAGATCGGTTGTACCCGATTGCTGCGGCAACTTCGTCGATTGGGATATCTCGGTAGGAGGAAACGTGTCCCAGAGAGTCTGGGAGGATGAGGGTTAGATTTCCATGTTCATTTTTTTTATCGCTTTGCATGGCGGCCAAAAGGTCTTCGGTCGCCACGGGCTGGTCTAGCGAAATGGGCAAGCGGAGATCATCCAAAAGTCGAGATTGCCGATCAAACTCATCTGCTCCCCAGAGTCCTAGGTCCACTGCTAGTTTTCCAGCCATCGTCATTCCGATAGAGATCGCTTCTCCATGAAGGTATTGACCGTAGGATGTGCACGCTTCGATCGCGTGCCCAAACGTATGGCCATAATTTAAGATCGCGCGAAGTCCTAAGGTTTCTCTCTCGTCTTTCGAGACGACGTCGGCTTTCAATTCACAGGATCTTTGGACCAAATACGAGATAGTGCCAGGGGCTCGATTGAGAATTTGCTCGACGTTGTTTTCCAAGTACGAGAAAAACTGCCGGTCCATGATGACGCCATACTTTGCAACTTCCGCGAGACCGCTGATAAACTCACGCATCGGCAGGGTTTCGAGCGCGTGCGTATCAGCCACGACCGCGTGAGGTTGCCAGAATGCGCCGACCATGTTCTTCGATTTGGGTAAGTTGATTCCGGTTTTTCCACCGACACTGCTATCGACCATAGCCAGCAGAGTGGTTGGAACCTGGACAAATCGAAGTCCTCGCATGAAACTGGCTGCAGCGAAGCCAGCCAAGTCACCGACAACTCCTCCTCCGACTGCAACGACGATACTCTTTCTGTCCGTTTTCTCTTCAAGCATTGCATTCCAAATCAATCCAAGTTGATCGATCGACTTGCTGGATTCGCCGCTTGGAATCGTCATGCGACTGCAACGAACCGCAGATTGATTCAGGACGGTCGCAACATGATCTCCAAACCATGTCGCGTTGGCATCTTCGAGGAGGAACGCGTGTTTCCAATCTTTTAGGATCGAGGAAAAAGGGACCATTCCAGAAGGGAGGATGCTCGCACCAATCCAAATGGGGTAACTTCGTTCCTGCAACGAGACCGTGACTGTTTTCATTCCGACGTTTTTCGTGAGAGTCTTTAATTTGTTGGAGTGGAGCGGTTGGTAGCCAGGACAACTTTTGAATGACAAAGGTAATCGTGTAATGCTTTTCGATCTTTTCTAAGCAGGATGATTCCAGCATCTGCTGCGAGGAATAGAGCCAGAATCAGATCGGGCCATCTGCCAATCTGTTCGTAAAAAAGCGACATATAGATTACAAGTGGCCCGAGCCAAGCAAGCGCATTTCGCAGGACTTCGCGGGTAACCAACTGCTCACGCCGCGGAGGCAAACCATTCTCTTCGACAATACGAAGTTGAAACAGATACCGTCCAAGCGATCTCCAGCCTCGGTATACCAATAGAAGATAAACTGCGGGTACGACCAACGATGCGAAAGCGATGATGGGAATCATCCAGTAAAGGCCTCTGGTCTTAAACTGATTGTTGTCATCTCTCACTGACAAGAAAAGGATTGTCAAGGCGAATGGCGATAGGCAAACGAGGAACATTAGCTGATCGATGATGTATCCCATCAACCGAGGGGCAAACCCAGCGGTGGTCGTGCTCACAGGTTGGATCGACCGCAAATCCGTGCGCAGTTCCTGGTAGGATGCGTATCGTTCTTCTGGCGTCTTGGCAAGCAGCTTGGAAATGATCGTAGCGAATTCTCGTGGAATATGATTGGGCCATTCCGCTGGGAAGTCTATTGTCGCCGTTAAGTGAGTGGAGAGCCGTTCTCGCACCGTCTCGCCGTGAAGAGCGAATGGCAGTCGACCGAAGACAAGCTCGAATAATGTCACTCCGAGTGCATACATGTCGGATTGGGTACTGACGGTCCCGTCCAGTACTTCCGGCGCCAAATAGGCAGGTGTGCCTGAAACCACTCCAGGCTTTTCATTGGAGGGAAGGCTAGAAAGGCCGAAGTCAGACAGTTTGATATCCTGCTCCGAGGTCAGCAACAAGTTTGCAGGTTTTACATCACCATGGACGATACCAAATTGATGCGCGTGCTCCAGCGCGGATGCAACCTGAATGCCATACCGTATAGCATCGCCGTACGAGACGGGTCCCTCCAACTTCATTTTCTCCGCTAGTGTTGGGCCTGGAAGCAGTTCCATGGCTAGAAATGGCTCTTCGCCTTCACGGCCGACATAATAAATCGTTACGACATTTGGGTGGTTTAAACGAGCTTGGGCAATTGCTTCCCGAAGCATAGCTGCCACGCGAGAATCTAGGTCTTTGCCGGACTGTCGCATTACCTTCACAGCGACAAATCGTTGAAGAGAGGTATCAAGTGCACGAAACACCGATCCCATTCCACCATTGCCTAGCTTCTTGTCGAGTCGAAAGTGGCCATACTGCTCCTGTTGTACCTCATCGATCGAATGAAGCTCTAGGTGCGAAATATGACATGGCTCTTCTAGTCCTGAAATCGAAACCGTTGCGCTCATCGCGGTTCGCAGCGCCTCGGGCTGAACAATGCGATGACACTTTGGACACTTGCCCCCTTGCTCTAATTGGACGTGGAATTCCGTGCCGCAAACGCAGCGATAAAGCAGACGCTTCATCGTTGGGGGGTGTTTGAGATCAGATCTGTGCTTGGATTCCATCCAAGAATTCTAGTCGATCTTCGATTTCTTGCAGCAGAACGACAGGAGTTCTATCGAGACTTTATGCTGCATGCTTCCAGGTACTTCGATTTTCGGGAATAGCTTTTTCTGTGCTTTCCTTCGCAGCCAGGCTTCTCTGCCACAATTCACGAATCTCCCCCAAGAGGCTTCGTTTGACGGTTTCTCGAAAAAGACTGTCTGAGGGGAGTCCCGCCATGAGCCGTCGATGCGCGCGTCCCAAATTGTGATAGGGAATGCTTGGAAACAGGTGATGCGTTGCGTGATAACGTGTCCCGGTGGGCCCCCAGAGCTCGGTTACCCATGGGTTGTACGGGTAATCACAGGAATCCAATAGTTGCTGCTCAAAAGTCAGTTCAGCGCCATACCCCGTCCAGCGATGCGATCCTAAGGTGCGAACGTTATTGAGGATGATGATGCAGACACTGACTGCGTATGCATGTACCCAAAACGGATCCAACCAAGTTTTTGCAATCAGCGGACCATGCAGGATAACGAACCACGCGACGAAAAAACACGCGAGTTCTTGTATTCGCATGATTCGGTAAACTCGCTTCGCAGCCTCGGGACGCACATACAGAATATCCATTACCATCGTCGAAGCATGAGCAAAAGTCCATTTTCGGATGTATGGTACTAACCACGAAAGAGGGGTCAGTACGCCCCATCTCGCTAATGCAACGAAGGGAGTAACCAGAGTGCCAAGCATGTACAAAATTATGGCAGTGGGAGGCTGATGGCTTAGGTTGAGGTATTCGCCGTCCTCGTCCGTTCCATACGTTTTTCGTCGATGGTGATCGATGTGAGGATAGTAAGTAAACGATGGGATCATCAACGGAATGCCGCACAGGATATTCCAAACGACTCGAAATGAAGTCCAGCCTTCTCGTGGGAGATGCACGAGTTCGTGAGTGAACATGGCCGCTCTCAGGAACAAAAGAACCGAAGCGACAAGCAATAAGCCTTTCGTAACGATCTCGACCGGCAGGCTCGCATTCAGCCACTGGGTAGAATTGACATTCAACGCAAAGCATGCATGGCCGACAATGATTGTGGCCAGGAAATCAACCCAAAAGATTTTGGCGGACGGGGCGTGAAGGTCCTTTACCAATTCTTTGGCTTGCCGAATCGAAAATCTTGCAGTTTCCAGGGAGCTGAGTTCCATGCTTTTCCTCCTGCGAGCGAGCGTTCTGATCGGGATGAAGTATCGGCTAAGCGATTGACCACTTTTTGATCAGAATAGATCACAAGTTAAAAGCTTCCTAAACTCACCGGTGCATCTGAATTCAGACCTAAAGGGGATCGAGACGCCATTAAGGCATACAGGAAGAACGTGGGATTTACAGGTTAGGCAAAATCTTGCCAGAAAAATGAGTATTTCTTTTGTTGTTCGCGGGCTCAAGCTGTTGAAGACTGCATCGCTTCCCATGAAAATAGAGGCATGGTGCACATGAGATCATTGGCTCTGAAATCTTCTGGCTTTTTCCATTGCCTAAATCACTTCTGCCGATCGGTAATGATTACGATCGAATCCAAAGTAAAAAACAATGCTGAAACGAATTGAGCAAGTAGAACTTGGAGCCATTCAAGATCCTGAAGACACAACTATTGTTGATTCGGAGATAACCATTGGTGAAATGATGGATCTCGATGGAAAAATTGAGGAGGAATCCGTAGAAGGAACGAGCAGTTGGCTTGATTCGGAAACCAAGTCATTTTTGGTGAGTATGTTTATTCACTTGACCCTGATTGTCGGGCTGGCGTCTTATACTGTCGTTACACAGCCAGAAATCTTGCGAGTGTTGATCGATTCTTCTCCGATCGCCGAGGAGCAGTTGCCCATCGATGTCTTGAACGAGATTGCGTATTCCGATGCACCGACGGAAGAGATTGGTGCGAATTCTGTTGGCCAAGCGGACATGGCTATATCGACCGCAACCGTTCTGGCCGACATTTCTGAGATCCCATCGATTCCGGTCGACGTCTCTATTCCCAACGGAGATTTTACGGTTTCCGTGGATATCAAGACCGCGGTGGGGATTACCGAAGCTCCGAATGCAGTGAAGGGCATGACGGGCGTTGGCGAGACGGGTACCGATGGCGCAGTGGATCGAATAACCTACGAGCTATTGCAAGCAATCGAGCAAAGACCGACGTTGGTTGTTTGGCTGTTTGACAGTTCAGTTTCGATGATGAAGCGTCGCGAAGAGATACGGGATCGTTTCGAACGAATTTATCGTGAACTGGGAATCGTACAGGAGGAGAAGAAGAAACGATCGACGGGAATGGATCAGAGCCAAGTTCTTTTGACTGGGGTCGTCTCCTTTGGAAAGGATGTTAAGTTCTTGACCAAGACCCCGACGGCCGATTTGTCGGAGATTCGAGCCGCCATCGATGATATCGAACTAGACGAGTCTGGTGTGGAGATGGTCTTTAGTGCGATCCATACCGTGGCTGATAAATACAAATCCATGCGAGTTTCGCGAGGTGTCAACGACCCCGAACGAAACGTTATTTTGATCACGATCACGGACGAACGGGGGGATGATACCAACGCTGCCGAGAACGCAATTGCTCTCTGTAGAAAATTCGGGATTCAGTCTCATGTGCTGGGTGTTCCTGCTCCCTTTGGCCGCGAATTCACGTACATCAAGTTCGTCGACCCCGATCCCAAGTATGACCAGACTCCTGATTGGAGACAGGTCGATCAAGGTCCGGAGACGCTGGTTCCAGAGCGAGTTCAGTTAGGTTACCAAGACAATTACTTTGAGGAACCTGTAATCGACTCCGGCTTTGGTCCCTATGCATTGTCTCGAATGTGCTATGAAACCGGCGGAATCTACTTTTCCATTCATCCGAATCGAAAGACCGGACGTCGAATTGATAATCGCGAAGTGGAAGCGTTTGCTTCCAGGATGAGTTATTTCTTCGATCCGGAAACCATGGAATCCTATCGCCCTGACTATGTACCCGATTCCGAGTACATGAGTCGAATTCAAAAGAGTCCGATGCGGGCTGTACTCGTACAAGCGGCAAAACTGTCTAGAGTCGGCACTCTCGACAAACCTCAACAAGTATTCATCAAACGTGAGGAAGCTACGTTTATTCGAGAACTCACAGTCGCCCAGCAAGAGTCTGCTCGATTGGCGCCGGAGCTTATCTCTTTGTGTTCGATGCTTGCCGAGGGAGAAAAGTTCAGGGCCAAGGAGACTTCCCCTCGGTGGTTGGCTAGTTTTGATTTGTCGTACGGAACATCCCTTGCCGCCAAAGTCCGTGCAGAATCGTACAATGCCATGCTTGCGAAAGCGAAACGCGGGATGAATTTTGAGAAGAAAGAAAGCAATACGTGGAATCTTCGACCGAGCGATTCTATTGGCCAGGACAGTAAAATGGAGAAAGAGTCAAAGCTAGCGCGAGAGTTATTGCAGAGTGTTGTCGACATGCACGCGGGAACTCCGTGGGCGTTGCTCGCTTCTCGCGAACTTGAAATGCCTCTTGGTTGGGAATGGCAAGAGAGTTTTACCGATCTGACGCCGCCCAAACCACAACCGAATCGCCCTATCCCTAACAATCCACCTCGACCAGCTTCGGATGAAGAAGCGAGGATGCTGAAACCCCCTCCACCAAAACGCCCCGCCACAAAAATATAAAGGCTCGTCTATAATCAGGATGCCGGTGCTGGCATCTTTTCTCCCGAGCTTGGACCCATCTGTTAATGACCAATGATCTGTTTATCGCAGTTTGCGTTCTGGCTGTGACTGTTGTTCCATCGTTTCTCATCTCGTTGGTTGTCGTCGGTTGGGTGCGGAAGAACGCTGTTCGATTGGGATTGATGGACCAGCCCAGTGAAAGAAAAGTTCATACGACTCCTATTCCGCGAGGCGGAGGAATCGGAATCGCAAGCGGAGTCTTGCTGACATTTGCGATCGGAGCTTTGTTGACATGGATTTCGAATGGTGAGCGATCGCTGATTGGAAGCGTGCTACCAGAGTCGGTCAGAGCTTACCTGCCTGGGCTTTTGAGCAGGTTACCGCAATTCGCGGTTTTGGTAGGTGGTGGAATTGCCTTAGCAGGCCTAGGTCTTTTGGACGATCGTTTCGGACTGCCGTGGCAACCGAGGCTGCTGATCGAGTTCGTTGTTGCGGGAGCGGTTGTTTATGGACAAAACCTCCAGTTTACCATGTTTATTCAGCTCCCCTGGCTAACATCGATCTTGAGTGTCCTTTGGATTGTGCTCTTGATCAACTCCTTCAACATGCTGGACAACATGGATGGATTGAGCGCGGGTGTTGCGACGATTGTTTGTGGGATGTTGTCTTTAATGCTGTTCATGACGAGTGAGGAGACGAGGGGCCAGCCACAGTTATTCGTTGCAGCGATGTTACTGGCATTGTTCGGCGGACTTATTGGATTTCTGCGATACAATTGGCCACCTGCCTCGATATTCATGGGGGATGCTGGAAGTTATTTTGTCGGTTATTGGATCGCGGTTTCGACTCTTTTGGCGACGTATGTTGACGCACGAGGAACAACACCCCATTCCGTCTTGGCACCTTTATGTCTTCTGGCCATTCCGATCTATGACACTCTCAGTGTTGTTTACCTTCGTCTTCGAGAAGGACGCAGTCCATTTCAAGCGGACAAAAGACATTTCTCACATCGACTTGTCGACATGGGTTTGAGCAAAGAGCAAGCTGTGGTGGCGATTCATCTGGCAACACTGACCTGTTCTATCGGAGCGCTTTTGTTGCCGAGAACGGATCTTGTGGGCGCCGTCTTGGTAATTGCCATTGTTGTTTGCATGCTCGGGCTCGTAAGTGTGATTGAGGGATTGCTTCGAAAGTCGATCCGAAAGCCGATCGAATCTGGATTTTCCGATAAGGAACCTTCGAAGTGAAAGTTGCCTCCGCTGATTTGCAAAAGTCCTCGTTCGTTCTTGCTCTGCCTGACAAGATTTCGCAGGTTTTGCTCGGAATCTACCTATTTCTTTCTCAATGGAACCCTTGCGACGCGACGGGGGTGATGACGGGCAATTCACTGGCATTGATCGTCGTAGGTCTCTTGCTTGGATTCTGCACTGCCGCAGCACGTGCTTGCGATTCGAAGTATATGGCTACGCCTAGCCCATGGAGAGTTTTCGTCTTCGTTTTTTGCATTTGGCTCGCTATTTGTGAACTGGTAGCATTGGCCAAAGGGTGCAACGGGCAATCTGCCCTGCTAGGTTTTTGGCAGACCATTGCAATCGTTGGAGTAACGAGCACATGTATTCATCATGCGTCCGATCCTATTCGTCTAGCCACGATCGTTCGCTGGATGATTGGGCTGGCGACTGGATCAAGCGTCTATGCACTGTATCAGTTCTGGGTAAGCATGCCTCGGTTGCGGTCGCAATTTAAAAGCGACCCGACCCCGTTTCTGCAGTCGGAGGGGATTGAGAATGGTACGGCAATGGCTTTGCAATTCTATAATCGTGTCATGAGTGCAGAGCCAATGGGGCCATTCAATTTAACCAACTCACTTGCTGGCTTCGTGGCCCCCTGGTTGGTTGTTGCATGTCTGGCAGGTGGATTGTACTTTTACCGGAGGGAGTCGGATTCATTTAGCGATCGCAAAGCCAATTCGAGAATGAACCATGGAAATCCCGCGTTGTACTTAGTTTGGATTGGTGTTGTTGTGTTGCTGCTTGGCATGGCTCTGCTCTTGACGAAGAGTCGAACTGCATGGGTGGCGATGCTAACAGGCTTGCTGATGATCGCGTGCATGTATAGCAATGTTATCGTTCAAAAAAGATCTTTAAGGTGGGTTATTGTTGCTCTCGCTGCATTCGCGATTCCATTTGGTTTTGTTATTTGGAAAGATCCGCTGATCGTACTTGAGGCAGGTAAGTCTTTGGCGTATCGGGCCGACTACTGGAATGGTGCAGTGCAGCTAATCCAAAGAAGTCCTTGGTTTGGTTATGGTTCATTGAACTTTCAGTCGGTATATCCTCATGTCAAATCCATCACTGCATCCGAAACGCCTGCCGATCCTCATAACATGTGGATGGAAATTGCGATAGATACAGGTTTACCCGGATTGATGATTGCGCTCCTAGCTGCAGTCTATCTTTGCAGTTGTTGTATTCGATTTTCGAAGAAGCGATGGAAACAAGACGATGGAGAGATTGTCCACTATCATTCGGATAGTACTCCCTCGCCAATCGCTTGGATCAGTATCGGATTTATGGTTGCGTCTATTGCAACGATGCTAATGACATTTTTGTTTTCGTCGGATCAAGACACCGCAATCAGTTGTTTCCTTTTCGTTTTGGTCGCAGCAGTCCTGGCACGATTACTGCGTTTGGAAATCTGGGTAAGATTCGTTATCGAGAATGCGTCAATTCTTGGTGTTTTGATCTTTGCCGTCACAGGTTTGCATCTTTGTTTTTCGGGAGGTTGGATGCAACCAGGAGCCATGAATACGATCGCTATCGCGATCGCCATGATATTGGCTGGACAAACGCAGAATCAGGAGTCTTCAGTCGTACTGTCGAAGTACCTTCCCGTTTTCAGTTTCATTGGTTGGATGTTGGCTTGCGGTGTGTTTGCGTATTCGACTTATTTTCCAGAAGTCCGACTGGCAAGGTGGGAGACTGAAATGCAGTTTACCGATCCGATGCAACTGGATCTTGAGAGTGTGGAGTCCGCGTTTGAGCTACATCGATACGCGCCGGGGCTTGCGGATCGGACTTTGGGGATCTGTTCTGGACGAATCATGGATACTCGGATCGGTAGCGGTACCCGGAATGCTTGGTTTACGGTTTACGAGCGGGCGCGGCAGGAATTGCTAGGTCGAGATCGAAATCAGTCGAATGCGAAAGATCGATGTGTCGACTGGGATATGCAATTAGCTAATTTCCTTGAGACTCGCGAGCCCGATCGAAGTCTCTTGTTGTTCGCACGTGCAAAAACAACGGCAGAAGAAGCAGCTACACAGTATCCCTCGTCGATCCAACTCCAGTTGCAGGCTGCGGTGCTGGAGGCTCAAGCTGGAGAGTGGAAAGCGGCTTCGGAGCGGCTAGACATCGTTGAAAAAATCGACAATGCCAACCCGCACTTGGATCGCAAGCTACGATTGGCCACCGTGCGAGTTCCCCTCGGTTCTCAATCAATTCTTGGAACGTTTCAGGAAAATGAGCGAGTTGCTGGAACCCCCAATCAAGTACGGGGTGAACCAGTATTTCAACGATTGCGTAGTTTGTCGCAAATGTCAAAATAGAGAGCAGACGATGGACTCTGACCTAATAATGGACCGCAAATGAAAATTGCACTTTTCTTAATTGTTTTATGTGTCGGCTTGGGTTTCGGAGCCGCCAATTGGGAGCATGCTCGTAGTATTCGTGGTTGGAAGAATGTTTCTGGCGTCGAAGAAAACATGGACAGGGTCATCGAGAAAATCTCTGATCCGAACGCGAAGAAGCCGGGGCGAGTCGAAGTGATCGGCGGATCGCAACTCGACTTTGGCACAATGAAACGAGGCACTCGTCGTAGTCACAAATTCGTCTTTAAGAATGTAGGTGAACAGCCAATCGATGTTTGGTTTAAGAATAGCAGTTGTAAATGCACAGTGGGAAAGTTCGAGAAGGCCACGCTCGAACCCGATGCGCAAACCGAAGTTGAACTGGAGTGGATCGTTGAGGGAGTGGAAGATTTTGCTCAGACGGCAACAATCGGCACTTCAGCCCGCGAACAAGAAGAAGTGAAACTAACGATTCGAGGCAGAGTTGGCCAGCCACTCTCCTTTGATCCGCCAGCTTTGCTTTTGGGCGATTTTCTTTCCAATGACGAATCAGAGGTTACAGGGCGTATGTTCAATCTCGAAGACGCTCCGATAGAATTTCAATCGACAAGCATTGCCGACCCTGAATTGGCGAAAAAGATCAAGTACGAGATTCTCCCATCACGCACACCTGAGCCGGGCGAATTTCCTAAATTCGCATCTGCCAAACAAGTCATCGAGTTCAAGATTAAGCTTCTGAAAGGGATACCTTCGGGGAATATCTCCACGGAACTTGTATTCAGGAAAGATAGTGGCAATGCCGCTGGGGATGTCGAAACGATTTCTTTCAAGATTGCAGGTCGATGTGTTAATCCCATTCGTGTTATAGCTGGTAACGACTACGACGAAGAGAAAGACACGTTGAATATGGGTACCGGAACTACACAAAGCAGTCTAAAAAAAGTCATTATGCTCGCAGTGAAAACCGCCGACACCCCAGACGCTAACATAAAGCTGAAGCGTATAGCACCGGAATCACTTGCCAAGATTTTGCGTGTTTCCGTCGGAGAACCGAAAGTATCCAAAACGCAAAAGATATTTCCGATTACTTTAGAAATTCCTGCCGGAACTGAGCCGATCGAACTTAACGGAAATCACGGAAAGGACTTTGGGAAAATCGTATTCGACACCAACATGGTTGATTCTCCTGAAGAATCGATCTTTGTTCGTGTTAAGTTAGAGTGAATGATGGCTTCGCCGAAGATGCGTTAACACTCGTAACGAAATTGTGTTTTCTTATCTAACGTCCTATGCTTGGTTAACCGATCTTAGGTTAGATCGCAAGTGTGCGGCATGCTCTATTGCTAGCAAGTCGTTTTAGGGATTATTAGGTGAATGATGTCCTGGAAACTCTCGAAATGCCATCGTAGGTCAGCGGTTCGCGCCTTTTTGACGGCATCCTTGATTACCGCAACCTCAGTTCTGTTGCCACTAATGGACTTGAACGGCGAGCCACCTAAAGCTGGGACGGCACGAAAGGGCAAGGTTCAAATCAGATTCAGTGATATTCCCGATCCGACGAACGAGTCAACGCCTAAAGCCCAAGAACAGAAGGCTCAAAAACAAGAGTTTCCAGCCACAAAGATAGACAGCAAGGTTGCTCAAAGGTCGGGAGCTGCCATCAATGTAGCCACGAACGAGGAACGAAATCAAGTCATTGCTCCTGACTGGAACGACCCATGGGCTGTCTTCTTTGTGTCAGGCATGCAGTATGGTTACATGGAGCCATGCGGTTGCACAGGACTGGAGAATCAGAAGGGTGGGCTCATGCGACGCGATTCATTACTGGCTTCGTTGAAGGGACGCGGCTGGAATATTGTCCCGGTCGATGTGGGGAATCAGGTTCGTGACTCGCTCAAGCAGAATAACATCAAGTTTGAATGGACCGGTAAAGCACTTGAAATGATGGGTTACGCCGCAACGACGTTCGGTGAATACGATCTCAACATGTATGCCGAGACGCTGGTGTATCAGTTGATCAATACCACGCCTGACGCAGACGGCAAAAGCAACCCACTCTATTTGTCTGCAAACGTGTCGGTGTTTCCCGAAATGGATACACAGTACAAAGTCATCAAAATTGGCAAGAAACGCATCGCGATCACTGGTGTAATCGGCGATGAGAACGCCAAAAAGGTCCAAGAGAATCAGCAGGAGGAAGGTGTCAAGATATCTCCTGCGATTGCTTCGTTGAAAAGAGTGGCACAAAAAATTCGCAATGAGAAATGCGACTTCCATGTTCTTCTTGCGAATGCCTCTTTGGAAGAGAGTCGAAAGATTGCAAAAGAAGTACCAGACTTTCAACTGATCGTAACTTCAGGAGGTTTTGGAGAACCCACGTATCGACCCGAACTCATCGAGGGTACTAAATCCCAAATGATTCAGGTGGGAGCCAAAGGGATGTATGCTGGAATTGTCGGACTGTTTGAGGGAGAGGAGCTGCGATACCAAAGAATTGCCTTAAGCTCGCAGTTTGAGGACTCACCCAGGATGTCAGAGCTGTTCGGCAAGTATCAGGATCAATTGAAAGCAGAGGGGTTCAAGGGATTGGGTCTAAAGCCTCAATCGCATCCTACTGGACGTGAGTTTGTGGGATCTGAGAAGTGCGGCGAATGCCATACCACTGCATTTGATATTTGGAAGGCGACACCACATGCTCACGCAACGGACTCCATCGTTCAGCCGCCCGAACGATCGTTGCCGCGACACTTCGACCCCGAATGTCTTTCCTGCCATACAACAGGATGGAATCCACAGAAGTACTTTTACTACAAAACAGGTTTTGAGTCGTTAGAAACCACACCTCACATGGTCGCAAATGGCTGCGAGAACTGCCATGGACCTGGCAAGAACCATGCAGATGCTGAATCCGGCGACATTGAGTCAACAAAAGCGATGCTCATCAAACTTCGAGAGGAAATGCAACTTCCACTTGAGAAAGCGCGAGACAAGTGCCTTGAATGTCACGATCAAGACAATAGTCCTGAATTCCAAAAGGAAAATGCTTTCGAGCAATACTGGGAAAAAGTCAAACACTACGGAAAAGACTAATGTTTGTCTCTTAACACGTCGCTACGCCTCGCCAGAGCGTAGTGACCAGACACGTAGCTACGCCTCGCCAGAGCGTAAGGACACCAGGAAATATCCACGTTCTGGTGAACGTGGCTACCGCAAAATCGATCTTTCGAAACAGATCTAACAGACATCGACGAGTCGGGGACCGAGCACATCCATCTTAGGCGTGATACCGAGGCCTGGTGCCTCGCTCGCTCTCATAAAGCCGCGGACTCGGGATGGAGCACCTGCTGCGGTGCTGACCGTGACATAGCTATTAAAGTCCGTACTGGTAAATCGGAATTCTTCAGGTGTGCTGTGGGCCAGGTGAGCTATGGCGGCGGTTGTAATGTCGCCTCCCCAACTATCTTCCAACGTCATGGCGATCCCCATCGACACACAAAGGTCTCTCGCTTGTTTTGTTTTCGTTAGTCCACCGAGTTTGCTTATTTTGAGATTCACGACATCCATTGCCAAATCCGATTTTCCTCGAAGCAGATTGTCGAGGCTATCAATGTTTTCATCGAGGACGAAGGGATGATCTGTATGCCTCCGAACGGAGAGACATTCTTCGTACGTTAAGCAGGGTTGTTCGATATAAACATCGACATCGCGAACAGCCTTTACTACTCGCATGGCTTCGTGTTGGGTCCAGCCTGTGTTCGCATCCGCTACTAATCGATCACTGGGGCTTAGCATGGCACGAACGGCATGAATACGCTCGATATCTGTGTCTGGATCTCCTCCAACCTTCAATTGAAATCGTGTGTAACCATCTGCTCGATAGCCAGCTACCTTTTTGGCCATCGTCTCCGCTGACTCCTGAGATATCGCGCGGTACAGACGAATGCTGTCACCAAATCTCCCACCCATAAGAGCACAAACTGGCATGCCCGTGGCTTTACCGAGAATGTCCCAGCAGGCAATGTCGATCCCCGACTTCACGTATGGATGCCCTTTGAGTGCCGCGTCCATCCGATGATTCATTTTCCCGATTTCGCGAGGATCATATCCGATCAAATGTGGAGCCAGTTCGCGCAGTCCTGCGCGAACCCCCTCGGCGTACGCAGGCAGATAAAATGGCCCCAAGGGGCAGACTTCGCCAAAACCAATAAGGCCAGAGTCTGTCTCGATTCCAACGATGGTGCTATCAAAGATAGAGACCGACTTTCCCCCAGACCACTTGTACGTTCCCTCACACAACGGGAGTTCAACGCGATGGGCAAACACACGAACAATTTTCATCGGTTGGTTCTTCAAAAGGGGATGTTTTCTCAACGGTAATTGGGCGGTTTTTAACTTGGATCTCTTCAAGGCCCCGCTGTGAAATAGTTCAGCAACAACAACCTTCACCTTTGCGTCCGCAAGATCCAAACGTTAGTATGGTAACATCAATAGTCATCGTCCGACATCTCCGACGTCGAATCGAGAACAATCTTATATTTGGTCGCCAGGCACTCTCGGATTTAGCATCCGTCGCTTCAATCGCAGCGAACGTCAATTTTGAGGTTGTCCAGGACTCGCCACGACCATCCAACAGAAACCCGGCGATTCTCCGGTCGATTCGTCTGCGAACCGTTCCAGAGAGGTTGCGTCCGCCCTTGTGAGTCGCTATTATATACTTAAATGCCGTTGCCTCCTCTGAAAGAATGCTTCATGATCAAAAGTCCTCGGCTCGGATTTACGTTGGTTGAATTGTTGGTGGTCATCGCCATTATCGGAATCCTTGTTGGCCTGCTGCTACCGGCCGTACAGGCTGCACGAGAAGCGGCTAGACGAATGCAATGCTCGAACAATCTTCATCAATTGGGGATTGCGATGCACAACTATGCCGACATGTCGAAAAGATTTCCGACAGGAGCGATAGGCAGACGTCCGAGCGATGGAGGTTACGTAAATGACGGTCGGCAACCGTTTGTCAAACGAACCCCTTTCATTCGGCATATGCTATCTGTTTTGGAACAAGGAAATCGTGGCGCGGTTTATGATGACGGGATCAACTGGCACGACCAACCAGCGGCAAATCGTGAGATTGTTTTTGGTTTCTTGTCGGTTTGGCAATGCCCGAGCGACACCGTTCAACGAATGGAGACAAACCCACAAAGAGATTACAAAGGCAACTATGGAGTGAATTGGGGGTCAGGAACGCAAATGGTTGCGAATCCAATTCAACAAGGACCTTTCTATTGGTTGTATGGTGCTCGCTTTTCCGACATTGCCGATGGTACTTCGAACACATTTGCAATGCTAGAAATGCTTCAGGCGCCATCACCCACCGGAGGAGCAATAGATCGTCGTGGTCGTCCTTGGAACGAAGATTCTTCGTGTTATCAGATCAGCACAAATCTACCACCGAACAGTCGCGCCCCCGATCGCGGAACGTGTTTCGACCAGTCCGCCATCAAATTGCCATGTATTAACGGTGGCTCGATTGCCCAATACACTCTTGCTTCACGTAGTCGACATACAGGTGGTGTAATGGTGTTGAATTGCGATGCTTCCGTTCATTTCATCAGCGACAGCATCGACATTCAGACCTATCGGAATTTGAGTACTCAATCGGGTGGCGAAGTCGCTCAGATCGAACAATAGAACGCGTTGCTCTGGTTGATCATAACTTTTGCCAACTTGGGAATAGAGGCGATGACGGGCTTTGATCGTTGGCGGTTTTTTCTTGGTTGCTGTTGCCTGTTGAACATCAGCTTCCTTGGGTGTAGTTCCGGAGAAATTTTCTATCCGATTTCGGGTGTTGTCACTCTCGATGAACAACCTCTGAAAAAGGGGGTTATCACTCTTTTTCCCATAGGTGCCGGAACGACCGTTGGTGGCGAGGTCATCGACGGGCGTTTTTCGTTGCCAGTTGATAAAGGACCTTCGGCCGGTAGTTACCGAGTGGAAATTGTAGCTTTTAAGTCCTCCGGAAAGAAAGAGTTTGACGTCGACCTGAATAAACAGGTGGATGTAGAAGTTCAGTTTTTGCCTGCCAAATACAACACCAATTCGTCACTCGATTGTGAAGTAGCCAAGGGAAGCAAAAACCAATTCGAATTCAAACTCAGCTCAAAGTGACTTTCGTGTAACCGTTACGTGGATGCCTACACTAGTTCGACACGACCTTGGCAAGCAAAGGCAATCGCGATCGGTCCGAAACCACAACCCCGCCAGGTTTTTCGACAGTAATGGCAAAGAGCGTTGGTTTGCCCACAGGCAACTTTGCATGGATTGGAATCAATACTTCTCCCTCTTTGTCAACGTCGAACACACCACCATCGATAGGCTTCTCATCTCGTTCGGGATCGAAAATCCACAACTGGTATTGCTCTACTGTTGGATTATTCTTGGCAAGAGTATTGAAACGCATATATCCCTCCTGCGATTTCGAACTCCAAACAATGTCTCCTTGCAATCCATCGACCTCCGCATCCGTTGGCTTTTGCCAAGCGACACGTACGACATCGGGTGCATTTGTCATTAACTTTTCCCGCAGTTGTTCCGCAGTAGCGAGTGGCACGTTGTTCGAACCTCTATTGCTCCATATAGGAAGCCATGTTGCAAGCACCAAAACGGAAGCTGCGATCGCTATAAACCAAGAGGCTAGCTCCCGAAACCCAACCGCCGACGTTGGAGCGGCGTCGCTTGTATTTTGATTCGTTACAAAATTGGATTTACTGCCTCCTTGATTCACTTGTGCAAGGATAAGTTCTTGCAAGCTCGGGGGAAGTGCCTCAGCGCCATTTCCATCGAGCGTCAGGAAAATTTTACTTGCGGCTCGATCCGTTTTCTCCACCTCGGCAGAGAATCTGTTTTGGTCGAGCAACTCAATTGCTGCCATCTCTTCAAAACTCAGATCACCAAGCACAAAGCCAGCTACAAGATCATCGAATCGATCACCGTACTTGGAAGCTATCGGTAAACTCATGACGCACCTACCATTCTCTCAAACCGCTCCATGCACTCACGAAGCTCCAGCAAGCTGCGTCTTGCGTAAGTCTTCACGGTCCCAATGGGCATCTCCAACCGTTCGGAGATCTTGCTGTGAGAAAGGCCTTGGTGTATCGATAGACGAATCACTTCTCGTTGCTTTTCCCCCAGTTTCCCGAGACATCGCGTGGCCTTTTCCGACTCATCGAGTATCTCTACGGATGACGCAATACTAGACGATGGGAGATCTGCACTGGAATCGTCCCCCAGACTAGACCACTCGATCGACCGGTTGCTTTTTCGAAACCGATCTATGAGCTTTCTCCTCGCTAACATCGTCACGAAAGTCACCTCCGACGATTTACTTCGATCCCATCGGTCAGCCTTTTGCCACAGGTCGAGAAAGATTTCCTGCGTTGCATCTTCGGCATCTGCATGATTCGGCGTAAATCGACGCGCCAACGACCAAACCAAACCACCGTATTTTTCGATACATTCGTGAAAGGAGGTGGGGTCTTGGGCCGCGACTCTTTCGAGAATCGATACGATGCTCTGCTCCACATACGGTGAAGAACTGAGCCTAGAAACGGTATTTTCCAGTTGTGGCTCCATGGGTACCAATTGAAGTGATTTCAAGCGGATTACTGCTGCAGTTGACATAATTCCTAACGACTCCATCGCTTTTCTTTGTCGATGGTATACGCTTCTAGCGTGGGTTTGGATTCAACCAACCGCCAAATTCTATATAACTCAGCTTTTTTCGGGGCAAATATCTCCGGTTACGTTAGTTCGATTCCAGAGATTTCTTAAAACGATTGAGCGATGTGTTGACCTGCCTATTCCAATGATCGGCTTCCTTTGCATCTCTATCTTCACAGGCGTGCTCGAGCAGTTCCAGTTTGGAGAGAAATACTTTCATCCGCATCTTCTGAAACCGGTTGAGCGATTGCCTTCTCAGGTATTGGCCGACTACCAATTTGTGGGCCCAATCCTCTTGTTGTACGATCAGGAATGCCGCAGTATCCCATTCTCTTCCAGCGACAGAGCTGAAAAGATCTGCTTGTAGCGCGGTCATTTCTTTTTTGATCTCGTTTACTGGTTGATAGTAGAGGAAGCAAGCTCCTATACTGGCTAGTACCAGTCCCACCAACGTCACGACTGCGATTACGGAATTAGGTAGAATGATATCGTTGCTGACTTTCGCAATACCTTCAGCTCGTTTCGTCAAGAATCCCATCAACTTTTGTTGTGGATCAAAACGGCGGCGAATCCCGCCGACAGCTAGGAGAACCAATGCGGCAATACCCGCGATCACATCTTCTAGCTTGGTCGAATCTCGAACCGTTTGTATCGCACTTGCGGGAACATTCGTCGCGTTCAAAATGAAGGGGTTACAATATCCATCAAAGGCATGAGTATGATCCGCTGACTGAACTCCTTTCGGATGGAGAGGGCCATTGACACCATATGAAATCGCAAGGACAACGGCGGCCAACAATGCGAACCAAAAAAGTGTCTTCTTCAGACCGAACTCCTTCACGCTCCACATCAACAGTCCGAGATTCACACCGGTGCCCATGACCAAAAGTGTGAATGATGCCCCGATCGAGTTGCCATGCTGGAACATCGAAGCAACCTGTACGATGGCAACCATCGGCGTCACATAAGCCAACGTGGCGATACCACACATGGTGAGAGG
>Ga0207937_1000186_pt1 | contig 21973 bp, 19 predicted proteins | sample LakMenEpi04Sep11_FD_150668 | JGI IMG/M metagenome (GOLD analysis project Ga0207937, IMG submission 150668) | Freshwater microbial communities from Lake Mendota, WI - 04SEP2011 deep hole epilimnion (SPAdes) | ecosystem: Environmental > Aquatic > Freshwater > Lentic | place: Lake Mendota, Madison...
CACCGCTCGAGGTGCACTCTTGGCTCGAATCGCGGTCTAATGGTTCGGCAATCGATGGAGCAAGTGCGTATGGAGATTGAATTCGCACGGAAAACCAAGAATAGCTAATTCAAAACTGTGCATGTCCTTTTTCTTCTCCTCAAAACTGTGCATGTCCTTTTTTTTCTCCACCTACCAGTCACAGTCATCGTTCCTGCTTGCAAAAAGATTACCATGTGGCTTGTCCACATGGGATCCTAGTCGAAACCAGCATGAATACCACAGTGCATGCATCACCGCGTCGCTTGTCGACGTGGGATGGTGGCCATTGCAAGCGACGCATCTCGACCAACGCTCCATGCCGACAAGCGGCCGCTGGTGGGCGTCTCAGTCCATTGCTCGTGATCTGGTTACGGCTATTGCCCGACGCAGTCAAGCTGCGTCGTAGCATTGTGATGCCAAAGTGACCACTACTTCATCGCTGGTCGGCGCCCTACTCATTAATGCGATTTTTCGGCGTTCTATCTTTCTGCCTAAATTCTTCGTCTTCGAAGCCCGGAGGGCGGCACATGAACGCCCAGAGAATGTGTCGCCCTCCGGGCTTGAAGATGCAGCTCACATGGTCCCACAGCAGGCTGGAGGCGGTAGGCGAGAGGCTAGAGGAGAGAGCAGCCGGGAGGAGGGTGATGTTTCCTTTGACGTCGGTGTTGACGGTTTGGCCACCGGCGGTGAGAAGCTCGTGCGTTGGTCCGTGGGTTCTGTTTTGGACGACAGGCTGGAAGCCTATCCCACTTGTCGTGACGGAGTTCCAGTCACCGACTGAGGTTAGATTCCACGATTGGCTGAGTGCGCCATTGGTACGCTGGTAGCCCGTGAGACGATCTTCGTCGTCATACGTTGTACCTGCGTTTGTGAATCCGTAACCGCTCATCACGCCACCGATCGACTCCGATTTCTTGTTCTTGTTCGTATCCCAAGTATACGTCAAGTTCCCAATGGAAGCATTCGAATAATTGATCGCTGTCAATAAATTATCGTTGCTATACGTGCGACTTTCCGTGATCCCGTTTCCAAGGACATCGCTCGTCAACCGTCTGCCTGCGTCGTACGTTCGCGTGCTGACCGTCGCGTTATCCAGCTTGAGCTGGTTCAAGGCTCCCGTCGCGTGGTACGTTCGATCGGAGATCGAACCGTCTGGATACGTTTGCTTGATCATCTCGCCACGACTGTTGTACTCGGTTCCGATCGTGTACGTTCGGCCAGAGATGGTCAGCGATTCGCTGGCTTTTCTGCCCACGGGGTCGTAAGCGTAAGTCACCGTGTTCGTGTAGCGGCCATTGACTGCCGTTAGCATTCTTCCTGCTTTATCGAACGTGAACGTATCGGTATCGGCTATCGTTCCCGAAGGACTGTTAGCCAACGTTCGATAGTTCCTGGAGGTCATTCGACCTGCTAAATCGTAGTTGTAAGTGCAAGTGTCTCCCAATTGATCTTGTTTTCGCAGGACTCTGCCTGCATTGTCATAGGTGAAAGTCACTTTGCCATAGCCTGTTTGGCCAGGAGATGTGTTAGGCGAATGGTCTGGGTAGGTTTCCGTCAGTTTCGAACCACGGGAATCGTATGTGTAACTGGTCGTCTGATTCTGAGCGTCAGTAAGGGAAGCCAATTGACCCAAAGCGGTGTAAGCGAAATTCGTGGCCGCGTTGATTCGGTCGGTAGTCGATTTGCGTCGATTCCTGGAATCGAACGAGATGAACGTGTGTTTGTTCTTGGCATCGGTCTGCTTGATGGCATTTCCCGATTTGTCATATTCGGTTTTGGTAACCGCTGCTGCGGTATCGGTCCTTTGGGTGTTTCGACCGAGCGCATCATAGACCATGTCAGCGCCAACATTGTTGGCGTCTCGAACGGACAGTTGGTTTCCGCCTGCATCGTAGGTCATGACGGTGGCGTTTCCTGCTTGATCGATCGATCTGAGGGTTCGACCTGCGCCATCAGTCCAAGACTGGGTAGTCGAGCCAATTGGATCGATATTCTTGAGAACTAGCACCGTTCCGTACCCAGAGAGAGTATCGGTCGAATCGTGCTGGGTACACGACCAAGTGGCTAATGTATTGAGTGCTGTCGCACCGGAACCGCGATAGTTATTGAGTTTGCCCGACATGACCGATCGACCTGCGGCATCCGAAATACTGAAGCTGATTTCATCTTCTGGACTGACAGTGACAGTTGCTCGGCCAGGGGCTGTCGCACTGAACGAGACCGAGGCTCCGCCACTCGCAGGCGTCGACGCTAGCTTTGCAATCGCGGCAGACAGATAGGAATGAAAACAAATTGGGCTCGATCGGAGTGCATCGCTACTTCTATCGATTTTCTCGTGCGGTTTGAGTGTCGTTTGCTTGCCAAACACTATCCAATACGAATAGAACTCCTGCATGATTCACAAAGATTTGCTGCCTTGGAGCGATCGCAAAGATTGATTACGCCTTAGGTTCAGTGGTTCTTCACGTTTGCATGCATTTTGAATAAACTGGAGCTAAGGTATCGGTTCACCCGCTAAGGACTTAGGTCGATGATTACAGCCAGCGAGTATAGTAGGATGGTCGATTGCGGAGCATTTGATCATTTAGACCGAAGAGTCGAACTATTCCGTGGAGAGATACGCGAGATGAATCCCGCTGGACCTGTTCACAATGACTACATCGCTTATTTGAACCATTGGTCCGTCCGCAACACTACGGACGACAAAATTAGAGTCCTGGTCCAGCTTGATTTGGATTTAGGGGATCTCGATAGCAGGCCTGAGCCGGACCTACTTTGGGTACAAGCAGGAAGATATTTGAATCGTCACCCAACCGCTGCGGATGTCCGATTAGCTATCGAAGTATCCGATTCGAGTTTGCAGGCCGACTTGATCGAGAAAGCAGAGCTCTATGGACAAGCTGGAATCTTGGAGTGTTGGATCATCGATATCCAAGGGCGATGTATTCATGTCTTCCGTGCGCCAGTCGAAGGCAAGTATACGGAACGAAGCGTGTTCAAACCGGGAGAATTGTTGCTACCAATTGCTGAGTGCAGCAAAGCGTTGGACATTGAAGACTTGTTCGGGAAATAACGAACCTCTGGCTAGCGGTTAGGTACCTCATGAACTTACTGAAAGACAATGGATTGTTCATAACCCGAAGCGCAAACGAGGTGCCTAGGATCCCTCGCTCACGCAGCGGGTTGCATACGGTCTCTCGCTCACCGGCTTGTTGCCTTGATCCTAACCCGAAGCGTAAGCGAGGGATTCTTTGGGATTCTCCGTCCCTCGCTAACGCGTCGGGTTGTGATAAATCGTTTGCGTGGCGGCAATTCCATGAATTCAGCAAGCTCTCACGCTTCGGATTGGGATACTTGTTTCGTCTCTTGGTAGTTCTTGGACTTGTCGTTTGCGTTCTTCCTGATTCGGCTGCGGCGGACCAGCAGCCTCCCAACATCGTGATGGTGTTCATCGACGATATGGGGTGGGGCGACTTTTCCTGTTTTGGGAATCGCGATGCGCAAACGCCTAATGTCGATCGATTGGCAGCGGAGGGGATTCGTTTCTCGCAGTTTTATGTCAATGCTCCCATCTGTTCGCCGTCACGATGCGCCTTGATGACAGGTCAGTACCCGCATCGATGGAAGATCACCTCGTACTTGAATAACCGCAAAGACAACGAACGACGAGGTGTGGCTGACTGGCTTGATACCAAAGCGCCAACGATGGCTCGCATCCTGCAAAGCCATGGATATGCAACTGGTCATTTTGGAAAATGGCACTTGGGAGGCCAACGCGATGTCGATAATGCCCCGTCGATTGCAAGCTACGGCTTTGATCAGTCGCTCACGAATTTCGAAGGGATGGGACCAAAGCTACTACCGATGACGTTGAAGCCGGGAGAGTCCAAGCCTGGAAAGATATGGGCGGATGCGGAGCGGCTTGGCGGACCGGTAATTTGGAAACAGCGTTCGGAAATCACGAGCGGCTTTGTCGATGCGGCGATTCCGTTCATGGAACAATCGGTTAGGTCGAGCAAACCCTTTTTTGTCAACGTCTGGCCAGACGATGTTCATAGTCCCTATTGGCCATCGACCGAGAATTGGAAAGACGGTTCACGGAGGCAACTATATCTTTCTGTATTGGAAGAGATGGATAGGCAGATTGGTCGATTGTTCGATCACATTCGGAACAGCGAATCGATGAAGGCAAACACGATCGTCTTGGTTTGCTCGGACAATGGGCCCGATGTCGATGCAGGAAGCGCTGGGCCTTTTCGAGGAACGAAGGCGACGTTGTACGAAGGTGGTACCCGTTCCCCGTTGGTGGTTTGGTGCCCAGGTCTGATGAATGCGACTCGCGTCGGCCAACTCAATGAGTCCTCGGTTTTCTCTGCGATGGATCTGGTCACGTCGCTGCTGTCCGTAGCCAAGGTTCCGTTGCCTAGCGATGTACGCTTGGATGGCGAGAACTTGTCCGCCGTGCTTCTAGGGCAAAGCGAGGAGTCCCGAAAGTCCCCTTTGTTTTGGCGCAGGCCGCCCGATCGCAAGATGGCGTACGGCGCTGGCCCGTTGCCTGACCTGTCGGTGCGCGATGGCCAATGGAAGCTTTTGTGCGAATACGACGGCAGCAAGGCGGAGTTATACGACCTAATGAAGGACGTTGGTGAGAAGCGGAACCTCGCGGCCGACCAACCAGAGATTGTTGAGCGGCTAACGAAGGCAGTGATTGCTTGGCATCAATCGATGCCACCAGACAATGGACCTGTGTTGGGAACGGAAACAGAATCACGATCGTCGGATCGCAAAAAGAAAAAGTAGCGGTCCTGGGCAGCAGCTTGCTTTGGGAATGCTAGCTTTTTCAACCGATCGCTTTCCCGAAAAATGATGAAACTGCCGATGACAAAAAGTCGCTCCTTCCTACAATAACTGCAGAAGTTTGTGAAAAATTTCACAAAGTCCCCATCCGCAGGACTCGGAAACGTGGCGAACTATTTACCGATTTTAATCTATCTTATTGCTGTGATTGGTTTTGCAGCAGTTTCTTTATTGGCCCCGCACATTGTTGCACCGCGAAAGCGGACCCGTGTTAAGGACATGCCTTACGAATCGGGAATGGATCCGGTCGGGGATGCGAGGAAGCCGTTTGATGTCAAGTTTTACTTGATCGCCATCCTGTTTTTGGTATTCGACATCGAGCTTTTGTTTTTGTATCCGTGGGCTGTATCGCTTTTGGCACCGGACGGTGTGCCGATAGCTTTTCGTCCTGCAGTTTTAGCGGTATTGACCGTTCTGATGGCAACGTTGGGTCTCGCTTACGTGGTTGCTTACCGCAAAGGAGTATTCGATTGGCGACGGAAATAAATAAAACAGTCGGGGACAATGTTTTCTTGACAACATTAGACGCAGCAGCCTCTTGGGCCCGCGCAAATAGTTTGTGGCCTATGCCCTTTGCTACCGCTTGCTGTGGTATCGAATTGATGAGTACGGCAGCGAGTCGTCACGATTTGTCTCGCTTTGGTAGCGAAGTCATGCGATTCTCACCGCGGCAGTGCGATCTCATGATCGTTGCGGGGCGTGTGGTAATGAAGATGTTACCGGTGCTTCAGCGCATTTGGTTGCAGATGCCTGAACCAAAGTGGTGCATCTCCATGGGTGCATGTGCTTGTTCTGGCGGAGTGTTCGACACATACGCAGTAGTGCAGGGGATCGATCGATTCATACCGGTAGATGTATATGTACCTGGTTGTCCACCAAGACCCGAGCAGTTGATTCGTTCGATCATTGATCTTCAAGAAAAGATTCAATCGGGCGGAACGTACAATGCGAGAGAGTTCAAGCTGCGAATTCTTCCGGAAGGTCCACAGCGATTCGATGAAGATGAGTTGATGCGCATTCGCGAGCGAAACGGGTTCAAGCTGGATCCGCCAACCTACGATCCTGTTCACTAAGCCAAATATCACTGGGCAATTCTTTATGACCAATACGACAGCTCACTCCGATGCAGGTGGTTTGCAATCGCGATTGTCCGGCGAAGTTCCGGGCGTTTCGCTTGCATGGTCGACGTATCAGGATCAGACACGCGCGGTGGTTCCTGCCGCCGATCTGCTTTCGGTATTGCAGGCTTCGAAGAAGATTGGCTTCGACCAGCTTACGGATATCACTTGCGTAGATCTGTTGGAATATGGCAATGCGACGGATCGGTTTGAGGTCGTCTATCTGCTCCTCAATATTGAAACGAGCGAGCGGTTGACGCTGAAGACTTATCTCAACGAGCCTGATTTGACGATTCCGTCAGCGACTTCGGTCTGGTTTGGTGCGGATTGGCTGGAGCGGGAAGTCTACGACATGTACGGCATCATCTTTGCGGGTCATCCGAATTTCAAGCGATTGTTATTGCCTCAAGAGTTCCAATCGTTCCCGCTTCGCAAGGACTATCCGGTCAAAGGTCGAGGCGAGCGGCACAATTTCCCAGTGATCACTCGAGCAGAAAGCTAATAGGAGAAAAAAATGCCATTAGAACTGATGGATCGCCCGGACTTGGATGCGGACCACAAAGAAGGCCTGTGGACTTTGAACTTCGGGCCTCAGCATCCGGCAACACACACCACGCTGCGATTGGTGTTGCAGTTGGATGGTGAAATGGTGATGGATGCGGAGCCAGACATTGGATTTTTGCACAGCGGATTTGAAAAGCTGGGAGAAGTTCTGGACTTCAATCAGTATGTCACGATCGTCGATCGGATGAATTACATTTCGCCATTGGCGAACGAGATCGCTTGGCACCATGCCGTCGAGAAGTTGCTCAATATCGAGTTGACCCCGCGATGCAAATACATTCGCACGATCTTCGCAGAGTTGATGCGCATTCATGATCACTTGTTGTGCACAGGTACGTGCGTCCTCGACTTGGGCGGCGCGACGGCGTTCATGTATGCGTTCAATGAGCGTGAGTACATTTACGAAATTTGCGAGAGAGCATCGGGTCAGCGTTTTCATACGTCGTACACACGAGTCGGTGGGCTGCTCTACGATGTAACAGACGATTGGATCGAAATGGTCCGCAAGTTCTGCCGCACGTTTCCGAAAGCCTATCGAGACTTCGCAGGTCTGGTGATGAAGAATCGAATCTTCGTCGAGCGAACCAAAGGCGTGGGTGTATTGACTCGCGATGAAGCGATCGCTGGCGGTGCGACTGGGCCGGTTGCACGGGCGAGTGGTGTTGCTCGCGATTTGCGCCGCGATGAACCCTATTTGGCATACGAAGACTTTGATTTCGATATCTGTGCGGCGCAAGGTGGCGACTGCTATGCACGCTTCCAAGTGCGTATGATGGAGATTCTGGAAAGCCTCAAGATCATCGAGCAAGCCATTGAAAACCTTCCTGCTGGACCGATCTATTCTGCAGGAACGGGGAAAGAAACCATTCCAGACAAACGAGAAGTGTACCGAAGCATCGAGGGTTTGATTCATCACTTTGAGAGCATTATGCCGAACCGGCAGATGCCTGCTCCGAAGGAATCGATCTACGCCGCAACGGAATCACCAAACGGCGAATTGGGCTATTACATCGTAGGAGATGGAACGTTTCGTGCCTATCGAGCCCGAACGCGTCCACCCTCTTTGCTCCACTTTTCTCTTTTCTCTCGCATGATCAAGGGATGTATGTTGAGCGATGTGGTAGCTGTTCTCGGAAGTATCAATATTATTGCAGCGGAGTTGGATCGATGAGCGAACTTAGTCCGAACGCCAAGAAGGTGATCGAGGAGCACATCGGTCGCTATCCGAGCAAACAGGCAGTGACCCTACCTGCATTGCATGTCGTTCAAGAAGAGCGTGGCTGCGTCAGCAACAAAGCGATGAAGGAGATCGCGGAGATTCTAGAACTGTCTCCCGCCCAGATTCATGACACCATGTCTTTCTACGGGTTCTTTCGCACGGAAGAAGACCCGCTGGGCAAGACTCGCGTTTGGATTTGCCGTTCTTTGCCTTGCATGCTGCGTGGTGGTGAAGAGTTGCTCGCAGAACTTTGCGAGCGATGGGGCATTCAGCCTGGCGGAACGACCGCGGATGGGAAAATCACATTGGAATTGGCGGAATGCTTGGGCGCATGCGACGGCGCACCATGCATGTTGGTAAATGACGAACTGACATTACGAGTGACTGCGGATGACGTTGAGAAACAAGTTCGAGGTGTTCAATGAGCGATAGCGAATTCAAGCCTGTTTTGTTGGGGCGCGTGGGCAGACCGAATAGCCAGTCTCTGGAATCGTACAAAGCAGATGGCGGATACAATGCGTTGGCCAAAGCATTGTCGATGGCAAACACCGATGTTATTGAAACAGTCAAAGCATCCGGGTTGCGAGGTCGTGGCGGTGCAGGATTTCCAACAGGTCTGAAATGGACGTTTTTGCCCAAGGATCTCAATGGACCAGTTTATTTGTGCATCAATGGCGACGAAAGCGAGCCAGGCACGTTCAATAACCGTGTGCTGATCGAAGAAGATCCGCATCAAGTGCTCGAAGGGATCGTGATCAGCAGTTATGCAACACGGACGACGACTGCGTATTTCTACTTGCGGTACGAGTATGGTCGTTGCTACCGAGTGTTGAAGGCTGCGATCGATGAGATGTACGCCAACAATTTGTTGGGCAAGAATATTCTTGGTTCGAACTACAGTTTGGACATCCACTTGCACCGAGGTGCGTGTGCGTACATCTGCGGTGAAGAAACAGGTCTAATCGAAAGCCTGGAAGGCAAGCGAGCTTGGCCGCGAATCAAGCCTCCGTTTCCTGCGATCGAAGGTGCGTTTCGAAGGCCAACGGTCGTGAACAACGTCGAGACGATGGCATGCATCCCTCACATCATCGAACGTGGACCAGAGTGGTTTATGACGATGGGGATCCCCAAAGATCCGAACAATCCTCGCGATGCAGGTTCGTATGGACCAAAGCTTTATTGCATCAGTGGGCATGTGAACAAGCCCGGCTTGGTCGAGCTTCCGATGGGAATCACGGCCCGCGAACTTATCGATAAGCATGCGGGTGGCGTTTGGAAAGGTCGAAAGGCCAAGGCGGTCGTGCCTGGTGGAATCAGCATGGGTTTCATGAGCGAAAAAGAGCTCGATACGCCACTTGATTTCGCAGGACCAGGACGAGTCGGTTGCCTCGGTTTGGGAACGGCGGCCGTCATCGTGATCGACGACCATACCAGCATGGTGGATGTCCTTTACAATGCTTGCCGATTCTTTGCTCACGAATCGTGTGGACAGTGCACACCATGCCGTGAAGGGACCGCTTGGTCCACCAAAATATTGGAGCGTATTCGAGAAGGGCGGGGCAAATTGAGCGACATCGATTTGTTGTTGGAGATATCGTCTTCGATCGGAACAATCCCTGGCTCCACGATTTGCGGACTTGCCGACGGTGCGGCTTGGCCGATGAAAACGGCCATCAACAAGTTCAGGCATGAGTTTGAAGAGTACATCAAGAGCGGACGAAAGAGTGAAAGCCGTCAATTGGCTGGCGCTCATTAGTCCCGTTTCCTGACCCTATAGAACGTATCGTGTTCATCGCATCGAGAGAACACGATACTTACACAACGTAGTTTCCAATCCAAAACTAGTTCTAATTTTACGAAAGCAATCCAGTGCCAAAGGTCATCGTTAACGATATCGAAGTCGACGCAGATCCAAAGGACAATTGCATCCTCGCAGCTCGTAAGGCTGGGGTCGAGATCCCGCACTATTGCTGGCACGAAGCGTTGTCCGTGGTTGCTTCCTGCCGCATGTGCTTGGTCGAGGTCGGTGAGAAAAAGCCGGATGGAACTGTCGTGATGGGACCTAAATTGGTTCCAGGTTGCCAGACACCGATCAAAGATGGAACGGTGATCAAGACTGACACGCAAAAGGTGAAAACCTCGCAGGCATTGACGCTCGAATTGCTATTGTTGAATCATCCCCTCGATTGCTCGATTTGCGATCAAGCGGGAGAGTGCTATCTTCAAGATTACACTTATAAATTCGGCAAGGCGCAAAGCAGGCTAGACGAACCCAAGATTCAGCGTGAAGACAAGTACCATATCGGCGAGCAGATCGCATTGTTTACTGATCGTTGTGTGATGTGCACGCGTTGCGTTCGATTCACACGCGAAGTCAGTGGTACTGCAGAGTTGCAAGTCGTGGCGCGTGGCAGCCACGAAGAGATCGATGTTTTCCCAGAGACACCGTGCGACAACAAGCTTGCTGGGAACGTTGTGGATCTATGCCCCGTGGGCGCGCTTTGCAGCAAAGATTTCCTCTACAAGAAGCGAGTTTGGTGGCTCAAGAGCGCGGACAGCGTTTGCACAGGCTGCTCGACAGGATGCAGTATCCACATCGATCAGAACGATGACAAGGTTTATCGTTTGAGACCCCGCGCGAACCCGCTAGCCCAAGGGCACTTCATGTGTGACGAAGGGCGGTTCGGATTTAAGTATATTTCGGACGAACGAAGATTGACCAAGCCGAGAGTTTCAGAAGCGATCGCGTTGAGCAGGAAAACAAGCGGCTCAAAAGCAGGTGGACTTGGCGATCTAGATTTCTCCGATCCATGGACCGACGTTTTGGAAGTCACTCGCACCAAGATCAAAGAAGCGATCAAGACAGATGCACGTGGATTCGTCGGTGTCCTGTCACCATTCATGACCATCGAAGAAGCATACTTGCTCGCCAGCTACTTGAAGCAACTCGATGCTCGTGTTCGATTAGTATTGGGACCGGTTCCTATGGTCGGTACAGATGATATGTATCCTAAGGGACCCAAGGGTGAAGCTCCCGAAGCTGGCAAAGTGAAGTTTACGATCCGAGCAGAGAAATGCCCGAACCGATTGGGTGTCGAGGCCGTTCTACGACACTTTGAAGGACAAGTGATCTCGGTTGCACAAGTCGCAGCAAAGGCCGATGCTACGTCATGGTATTTCGTAGGAGGATACCAGCATGGTTGGGTCGACGAGTCGATCGATCGAGGTGTTGGAAAACCATCGCTCTTGATTGTCCAAGATCTATTCCCATCTCCGTTAAGCGATCGCGCCGACATCGTGTTGCCTTCGGGTAGTTTTGCGGAAAGGGATGGAACTTATGTCAATCATTCCGGTCTTGCTCAAGCAGCGAACGCCGCAGTCCGGCCACCGGCTGATACGCGTTCCGATGGACGGATCTTGATGGAGTTGACGGAGCGCAAAGGACTTTACAACGCTATGGCGATTCGCAAAGAGATTGGCGGAGTGATTCGTTCCCTCGCCGCACTTGGAGTAGGTGACCTAGGTGAGAACGGTACTAAATTGAATGCTTCCAACCGTGAACCGGTCTTTTCATAACCCGATAGGCTGAAGAACGAATCCATGATTGAGTACATGAAAGAACTATGGCCGACACTTTGGCCAACGCTTGGTGCGATCGGTGTGATTTTGGCTTTTGTGCCGATCCTCGGTCTTTATATGACGTTCATCGAACGCAAAATTGCGGCTTACATTCAGGACCGAGTGGGTCCTAACCGCGTAGGGCCGTTTGGGTTGTTTCAAGCGATCGCTGACGGGATCAAGATCTTCTTGAAAGAGCAAGTGATTCCGGACCACGTTTACACGTTTCTTTACTTCATCGCTCCGACCTTTAGTTTGATGACCGCGATGTTCGCACTGGTTGTCATGCCGTTTGGGCCCGTGCCAGTAGAGTACGAATCTGGGTTCCGGTATGTCGTCGCTCCAGGCATCGATATCGGGATCATCATGATGTTCGCGATCAGTTCCTTGTCCGCATACGGGATCATCCTGGGTGGTTGGGCATCGAACAACAAGTATTCTTTGTACGGAGCCATTCGCTCGTGTGCCCAGTTCATCAGCTATGAAATCCCTCTCGGGCTTTCGATCATTGGAGTGATTGCCGCGACGGGTTCGTTGAACATTGAAAAGATCGTAGCCGCGCAAGGTGGATCGCTGTGGGACTGGAATCTGTTCTGGCAACCACTGGCATTGCTCGTGTTTTTCACGAGTGCACTGGCTGAGACAAACCGTTTACCATTCGACTTGCCAGAGTGCGAACAAGAATTGGTGGGTGGGTTTCATACAGAGTACGGCGGAATCAAGTTTGTGCTCTTCTTCCTTGCAGAGTACACGCACATCGTCACGGTAAGTTTCTTGACCGTGCTGCTTTTCTTCGGTGGGTGGCACTTTCCTGGTTTGACGGGGCCTGTGGATGCTTCTCTCGGTGGTATGTTGCTGAGAACATTTGTATTGGTTGCCAAAGTGTGCGGAGTTGTGTTGTTTATCATGATCCTTCGCTGGGCATTGCCACGTTTCCGATTTGATCAGTTGATGGGATTGGCCTGGAAAGGTTTGATTCCGTTGGGATTGGTAAACTTGTTTTTGGTAGCGGTCGTTTTGACGCTCGGTTTGCCAAAGCACTTACTTGCCGGAACAGCGATTTTGTTGTTTGTGGCTGCGATGATTAGCACTTATCAGTTGCAAAGAACTCTCAATCAATCGAATCCGCGTGTGATGGACGGTGGAATACGAGGAGTGTCAGCATGACCACGAAGAGCAAAAGAGAAAAAACGGTAAAGTGGGGCGAAGAGCCCAAGATTGGCTGGATGGAAGCCATGTATCTGCCCGCAGTCATGTCCGGAGTCGCCACAGCGGTTCGGCATGCTCTCTCTGGCAAACCGATGACGCGACAATACCCCGAGGTGGAACCTGAGATTCCTGCGAATTATCGCGGAGTGCATCGCCTCAACCGTGATGAAGAGGGACGGGTAAAGTGCGTGGCTTGTTACATGTGCCAAACAGCATGTCCCGCCAATTGCATCGAGATCATTGCCGCACCGGCCCCGAAGGACGATCCGCATTGGGAGAACCGCGACAAGTATCCGGCCACCTTCACCATCGACGAATTGAGATGTATCTATTGCGGAATGTGCGAAGAAGCATGTCCCGTGGATGCGATCGAGTTGACGAGTATTTATGACCTGACGGGCATGACTCGAGAAGAGATGATCTTCGACAAAGAAAAACTGTTGTCGGTATTCGATAAGACGATCCAATCGGGGCAGGATCCAGTGCGCACGAATCGTGGCGCCCTGGGACCAGCATCGGAGGAAGCAGAAACCGCCAAGCAAGGTCCACCACCTCCGGGTCGCGGACGAAAAGGATAGCCATTCGCTTTTTATTGTTCACCAATCTCGATTGGGAACCTACAGTCCATGGGAGTGCAGTAAATACTCCTACCCTTCATGAATCCTTAGCAAATTTTCACACGCGAAAGTACTTCCGTGACAGACTTACTACCAACCTTGAGCATTGCAAGCCTGCGGAACACTTGGCTTTTTGCTCAGACCAATGCAGAGTCGTTGGCGAGTCGAGTTGAGGGCACTTGGTCTTGGAGCATGGTGATCCCGATCATCCTTGGGGCTGCAGGCTATTTGCTCGTACAAGAAGGCATAGTTCGACACAAATTCATGTTGGGGTTGGGACTTGTCTCATTGGCTGCATCGGCCATTTTTGCAGCCCGATTTTTGCCTCCGACATTGGATGCTTACATCGTCTTTCTGTTTTGTATCGTAGCAACCGGTGGTGGCGTTGGTTTTTTAACAGCCCGCGAGCCGGTGTACGCGGCCTTAGGGTTTGCTACGGCTGTCTTGTCGACATGCGGAATATTGTTCATGCAGTCAGCAATGTTCATCGCGGCAGCGACAATGATTGTCTACGCGGGAGCGACGATCATCATCTTCTTGTTTGTACTCATGTTCGCCCAGCAGACAGACTTGCGAGTTTACGACATCAAGCTGACCAACCCCTACTTGGCGGGTGCGATTGGGACCGTGATGATGATTACCATAACTTACTGTGTGACGCATGACGGATCCTTTCCGCTGCGGAAAGTGGACTCCAGTCGTTTGATGAGTGAAGCATTGCTACCAGATGATTTGCAGAGTGAAGAAGCGAAGATCGAATTCAATCGTCAGAAGCTTCAGTCGGAGAGTGGCCCCGGTATCGTGCCGCAAACAACGGCTGGTTTAGGGCGATCCCTCTACACTGACTATTTAATTGCAGTGGAATTGGCCGGAACGGTGTTATTGGTTGCGACGATCGGTGCGATTGCTTTGGCGACGAAACCGACAGCGGAGGCGGGATCATGAACGATGTGATGACACAGAATATGCTCGTGTTCGCGGGCTTGTTGTTTAGTGCAGGGTTTGTGGGTTTTCTGACTCGCAGATCCCTGATTCTAATGTTCTTGTCTTTGGAAATGATGCTTGCAGGTGTGAGCATCAATCTCATCGCCTTTGCAAGACACTACGGTAACTTTCAAGGTCAGGTGCTTGCCATTATGGTTTTGACAATCGCAGCTTGCGAAGCGGCGATTGCACTGGCACTGGTCGTTTCACTTTATCGCAAGAAAGCAACATTGGACATCAAGGCTTGGGATGAACTGAGCGAAACACTTGTCCCCAAAGAAGTGGAAGCACCGATGTCGATGTCGACGGCTGAGCAAGTGTTCCCGTCCCTTACACCTTCGGGCCTTGACCCATTGCAAGATCCAGTACCTTCGGAGTTCACGGCCAACCTTAACGTTGGGGAGACTGCTGGCAACCCACTTGTGAAAGAGAAGAAAGCGGAGGTATCCAACAATGCCTAGTTTGTTTGCTTGGGTGGTTCCGATGGCCCCGCTAGTCGGTTGTATAGTCTGTGCAGTTCTGTCGTTTCGCGGCGATAGAAAAATAGCGCATTTCCCAGCTATCCTATCGTTACTCTTTGCTGCCGTGTCTAGTTTGTGCTTGGTCTTTTTCGGTGCACAAGGGGAGGCGGGAACGACGACCTATGAAGGGTATCGTTACTTGCATGTCGGAGGCTTGACGCTCGATATCTCGTTGAAGATCGACACACTCTGCCTCACATTGCTTTGCGTCGTCACGTGTATCTCAGCGATGATCGCAATCTATTCGAAAGACTACATGCATGACGATCCTGGATATGCACGGTACTTCTCCGTGTTCTGCGGATTCGTTTTCTGCATGACCATGCTCGTGCTCTCCCATAATCTACTCATGATGTATGCCTTTTGGGAAGGCGTTGGCACCTGTTCGTATTTGCTGATCGGTTTTTGGTTTCGAAAGCCGAGTGCAGCGAGAGCGGCCACCAAAGCTTTCTTGGTGAACCGAATTGCGGACTGCGGATTCTTGTTAGGGATATTGCTGCTCGGATATGCCATGGGTCAGGTTGCCGGACCAGCATCGGATAGCTTTTTCGCTCGATTGAACTTTGACAACATCTTTACTTCGTTGCCGGCACTCGCTTCGCAGCATCCAGACCTTCTTGGTTGGATCAGTTTGTTGTTGATGATTGGGGCGATTGGCAAATCGGCTCAATTTCCGTTCCATGTGTGGTTGCCAGATGCGATGGAAGGTCCAACGCCAGTGTCTGCGTTGATTCACGCGGCGACGATGGTGACGGCGGGTGTTTATTTGATGGCCAGGTTGTCGCCATTGATGGAATACACTCCGTGGGTGTTGTCCGTCGTGGGATGGCTTGGGGGTATCACCGCCTTGATCGCGGCGCTCATGGCATTATTTCAGGATGACCTTAAGCGAGTTCTCGCTTATTCGACCGTGAGTCAATTGGGATATTTGTTCATGGCACTGTCGACTGGATCCATCAAAGGTTTCATGACTTTAGCGGTAACGGCAGCGATGTTCCACTTGGTAACGCATGCGTTCTTCAAGGCTTTGTTGTTTTTGGCGGCTGGCAATGTGATGCACGCGATGGGCGATGTGATCGACATGCGAAAATTCAGCGGCTTGAAACGCGTATTGCCAAAGACGAATTTGTTGTTTTTGGTTGGCGCCGCTGCCCTCGCAGGTATTCCGCTATTGTCTGGGTTCTTTAGCAAAGATGGAATCTTGGCCGTACTTTACGATGCCAGTTCCGACGGCGAGTATGGCTTTCAGTTCAAAGTGCTGTTGGGCATTGGATTCTTGACCGCCTTCATGACAGCCGTCTACACGTCGAAGGCATACTTCCGGACGTTTCATGGCACTGAAAGGATTCCGGAAGAAGCTGGACATCATGCACACGAATCGACGAATGTCATGTTGGCTCCGATGGCATTGTTGGCAGTGGGTGCATTAGTCGTCGGTGGTGCATTAGGGCCGACCCATATATTGGCCGACTATTTGGGCAAATCGCCTACGTTGGAATCGCACAGCGAACATCACGAGTCGCTGTTGATCATGATTGCATCCGGCATTGTCGGTATTGCTGGTTGCGCCGTGGGTTTCATGCTCTCGAAAGCACAACCAAGTACGCGTACCGACGGCACGATGGCGACGATCGCTGATTTTGGCAAGAATCGGCTCTACATTGACTGGGCATATAGCCGCTTCATTGTATTGCCGCTCGAATTCTTGGCTGGCGTGTTGGGGTGGTTAGACACGAACCTCGTGGATGCCTTCGTCATGAAAATCGCAGATCTGCCACGATTGGCAGGTTTGTTGGGGCAACGCTACCAGAACGGTCGCGTTCCAGCATATACCTTTGTAACAGCAGTCGGTGTTGCTGCTGTGGCGATCTGGATTGTCTCTCGCTAATCGATCATTGACATGGACTACTTGATTCCCATTACGATTTTGCTCCCGCTCCTTTCGGGGCTGGCCATTTTTTTGGCTGGTTACCAAGGACGGAAGCTGGTTCCTTTCGGCGTAGCTGCGTCGCTAGCGACGTTTCTACTCAGCGTCGGAGTCGTCTATGCGACCTTCAATGGTGCAAAGGCTGATCCGAATTCGCTCGCAACCGTTGCATCGGCTATCGAGTTCGCACCGAGTTGGTTGAGAATTCAGTTGCCAGTATCGATTTCCAATCATCTTGTCCGCTGGCAATTGCATTTTGGAGTAGATGGTATCGGCGCGTTGATGGTGCTGTTGACCGGGATCGTTACGGCTGCAGTTTGCATCTTTTCAATCCAGCAGATTCGCGATCGTTTGCATCAATACATCGCCTTGATCTTGATCACCGAATCGATGCTGATGGGTGTATTCATGTCCATGGACTTGGTCTCTTTCTATCTGTTCTTTGAGGCCGTTTTGCTGCCTCTGATTTTGTTGATCAACGGATGGGGGAACCCCAAAGAAGCATTGTCTGCGTCCCGCAAATTCTTGTTGTTTACGTTAGCCGGCAGCGTACCAATGGTGATTGGTTTTATCGGGATCGCTCTCCAGTCCGCATCGATTACCAACCCTTCGACGGTCGACCTCGAAGTCCTTTCGGCGATGGCGAACCAACAACAAATAGAGGCTGTTGCAGGTGGAGCAGAAATGGTTTCAACGTTGGCGACAAACCAACAGTGGATTCTATGGCTGTTGCTCCTCGGTTTCGGTATCAAGCTAGCGGTATTGCCTCTACACACTTGGTTGCCAAGCACCTATGCGGTTGCGAATCCAAATACGACAGCATTGATTGCTTCGGTGGTTGCAAAACTCGGCGTGTTTGGAATTGTGCGAATCGTATTGCCCATGACTCCGATTGGATTGGCCAGTGAAGCTCAAATACTGTTTGCAAGCCTCGGCGCGATCGCAATCGTTTATGGAGCATTCGTAGCATTGAGCCAAAGCGACTTGAGGAAGGTCTTCGCTTATAGCTCCATAAGCCACATGGGTTTTGTGACCGTGGGGCTGATGAGTTTGAATACCGAAGGGATGTCAGGAGCTGCCATTCAAATGTTCAATCACGGGATCATCACCTGCGCGATGTTCTTGCTGCTGGGCATGCTGGAGCAAAGGCGTGCCAATATAACCTTTACGATGGAAGATTTGGGCATGGCGGCACTTTATCCTCGAATCAGTGTGCTACTGATTTTCTTCACGTTGGCGGGAGCTGGCTTGCCAGGCTTGAACGGATTCGTCGGTGAATTGCTGGCCATGATGGGGATGACGAGAGTCAATGCCGCGATCACCGCGATCGCTGTTTTGGGAACCGTTTTAGGTGCATGGTACGGATTGAGAATTGTGCAACGACTGATGTTCGGCAGCGATGGTCACTCGAAGCACAAGCCGCTGATCGAAGGGCAAGGAGACTGTGCGTCTCTCGAACTGACAACTCTTGCTTTCATGGCGATTGTGTGTGTGTACATCGGCGTGAGGCCTTCGGGCCCGATGAAGATGATCGAACCTGATATCGCGAGATTGGCCAAAGTGACAGAACCAGCCTCCAAAATCATGCATCCCGATGTAGATACCCTCGCCCAAACCGCCGCGAAGTAGTTTCCAACAAACTCGAGAATAACTGTGGATACATTAACAACGATTAAATCTTCGCTCGCACAGATGACCCCGGCTATCGTCTTGATCCTGGGTGGCTCTGTGTTTCTTGCGGCATCGATGGTACTCAAGGGCGGTCCACAACGCGATGTTTACGGACAACGGAACGCGATGGGTCTACTGTCGATCTTTCTGATCGTCCTGGCGGGAGCATGCGGGCTCTTCCGAGAGTTGCCAACCGATCTTGGGAGTGGATTGTTTCGATTCGATGACTCTGCGCTGGCTTCCGAGCGACTCGCTTTGCTTGGTGGGTTTTTGTTGGTATTGATATCTTGGTCTACCGCCCCAAAAGATTTCTTAGGCGAGTACTACGGATGCTTGATCATCATGCTGGGAGCGATTCCAGTGGTCGGAGCCTCCAATGACCTGGTGTCGCTGTTCTTGGGGCTGGAACTGATCAGCATCCCGACCTACATCATGTTGGGTATTTGCAAGAATGATAATCCTGGAGCAGAAGCAACGATCAAATACTTTTTGTTGAGTGCCTTCGCCTCTTCGTTCTTCTTGATGGGCCTAAGCTACCTGTACGGTGTCAGCGGGTCGACGAACCTGCAACTGATCCACGAAGCTCTCGGTTTCGAGGGTGGCAAGTTAACCATGCTCGCCATTGTTTTGGTGTTGTGCGGATTGGCATTTCGAATCACGGCCGTACCCTTTCACTTTTACGCTCCCGATGTGTTCGAAGGAACCAGTCTCACAATGGCAGGAGCGATGAGCTACCTCCCAAAAGTCGCTGGCTTTGTGGCGATGATTAGGATATTAGGTCCAGATATGAGTCCATCGGCCATGTCGGCTGTTATTCCTGTATTGCTAGTCTGTGCGGGTTTGACGATGGTGGTTGGCAACTTTATGGCATCGGCGCAAAACAATCTTCGTCGATTGCTCGCTTACTCCAGCGTTGCCCACACGGGCTATTTGTTGCTGGCAATCACGGCGCTGCTTCGCGATAACGCCCAGCCGATTGTATTGTTCTCTTATCTAGCAGCCTATGCAGCCATGACACTCGGATTCTTTGCCTGCTTGGGAGAAATCGAAGCCGCCGGTGGACGAACGCAATTGGTTGGGGATCTGTCAGGTATGTTTTATCGACGACCAGCGGCTTCGATAGGTTTAACCGTATGCTTGATCAGTTTGATCGGATTGCCTTTGACGGCTGGCTTCTGGGCCAAGTTCATGGTCTTCATGGGAGCATCGGCGGCGGGGATGACAGATCCGCTGAGTATCTTCATGGCGGTCCTCATGGCTTTTAATGCCGTGATTGCCGCGGGTTACTATTGGCGAGTGATGAGCAAGCTTTATGAAAAGAGCGACGCAAACGTTCCATTGCGAGTCTTCCGCCCCAGTTTATTCTTGGCGTACACGATTTGCGTTGTGCTTACGCTCGTCTGGTTCTTTGTGCCAGCGGTTATGTAGAATACTCGTTGCACACCAACATACTCCTCTAGCTAGATCGCAGCAGCAATGAAATTATTCGAAGGCAAAAAAGGGCTCATTCTCGGGGTCGCAAATGATCGCTCCATCGCTTGGGCAGTCGCCAAAGAAATCCTGGATCAAGGTGGAACGTGCGGTTTTTCTCATCTCCCTGATAAGCCAGAAGATGAAAAGCGAAAGAACCGCATGCGAGTGTCGAAGTGCGTGGATAGTTATCCAAACCAAACCGCATTTTTGGAACCGCTGGATGTACAAGATGATGTGCAAGTCACCGAGTTCATGAAGATGGCAGGCGAAAAACTTGGCAAGATCGACTTCTTGTTGCATTCGATTGCCTTCGCCGATCGCGATGATCTATCGCGTGATACTGTCGAGACTAGCCGAGCCGGATTCAAACTGGCAATGGACGTTAGTGTTTATAGTTTGATTTCGGTAACGAATGCGGCCCGCCCTTTTTTCAACCCAAACGCATCGGTTTTGACGATGACCTATTTTGGTGGTGAGAAGTGCGTTCCTGGCTACAACGTCATGGGGATCTGCAAGGCGGCATTGGATGCAACGGTTCGCTATCTTGCGAACGACCTCGGCCCTCAAAGCTATCGAGTAAATGCTGTGAGCGCTGGACCGCTCAAGACGTTGGCCGGTGTTGCTGCGGGTGTAGGCGAAATGCAAGACTATTATGGTTATGTTGCCCCGCTAGGTAGATGCGTGACCCACGAAGAGGTTGGGCGATCCGGTGCTTATCTATTGAGTGGCTACAGCGGCGGAATCACTGGCGAAATCTTGCACGTCGATGCTGGCTACAACATCATGGGCAGCCCTGGCCGATTGCTTCACGAGTTCAAGAAACCTTCGTAGAGCTTTGTCAGTCCGTGAAAATTGCGCTACGTGGAGAACGAAGTCCAAGTTGAGATCTTGCTAGGGTTCTCAACAAAACTCTAACGCTGACCTTTCGATCACGCTCCTACATGTCGGACATGCACAGCATGTTGCATTTGTTTTGCAGTTTGGTACATTCGACTTACTGAATCCATTGTTCCTTGACGGAGATTTGCCATGACTAAAGCCCGCTTCCGATTGGTAGATACGTCCGTAAGTCGTTGGTATCACTGCCTTTCAAGATGCTGCCGCAAGGCCCATCTGCTATCCGATGAGAACGGTTTCCAGCGGAAAGAATGGATCGACCAACGGCTAAAGGAACTCAACGAAATCTTCGCGATATCTGTGGGGGGCTTTAGCACCATGGACAGCCACCTCCACTTGCTCCTGCGTATCGATTGCGAAGAAGCCGAAAGCTGGTCCGATCAAGAAGTCGTCGAACGTTGGTTTCGCCTCTATCCGCCTCGCGGTGCAGATCGTAAACCGATGAAGCCGTCGGAGGAAATGGTCCAAGTTAAATTGAGCAACACAGATTGGGTGCGAGTGACTCGAAGTCGTCTGTCTTCGCTTGGTTGGTTCATGAAGTGCCTAAAGGAACCACTCGCTCGACTTGCGAATCGGCAAGATGGCTGCACCGGGGCGTTTTTTGAAGGACGCTACAAATCGATCGCTATCTTGGATGAAGAATCGTTGCTTTCCGTGGCAGCTTATATCGACTTGAATCCTGTGGCGGCTGGAATTGTTCAATTGCCTGAGCAAAGTCCACATACCAGTATCAAGGAACGAGTGGATAACGCGGTCGCCCTAGGTCGCATGGAGGACGTCGAGCAAATACGCAATGGCAGTGTTGCTGCGCAAGCGGTGAGTGGCGATATCGAAGATTCGTTGTGGTTGGTTCCGATCGAAGATCGCCAACGTCAAGGTTCCCTGCGGAAGGGGATCGTGGAGGGTTTTACGTTAGGCCAATATCTGTTGTTGGTCGACTATACCAGCCGAGTGGTTCGCAAGGGGAAGGCCGTCGTATCCAGTGAGTTGGCAGGCATCTTTGAGCGACTTCAAAGTAGCGCTGAGATTTGGAGTCAGCGTATCAAGCGGTTGCACGAGAAGACGTGGGTAGGTCGCTTTCTTTCAGCCAGTCGCGATCGACTGCGAGCATTAGCGGGCAAGTTGGGTGTTCGGCATCTTGCGAACATCGGCTGACGGTTCGACAGGGTAGTATTCCGCCTTCAGGCGTCTCTCATACGGAACGAAAGAATTCGATCGGGATAGCGGTACGTCCCAATCGATCGAAATCTGTTCGAATTCTTCCGCGGCAGTCATGG
>Ga0207937_1000188_pt1 | contig 21944 bp, 11 predicted proteins | sample LakMenEpi04Sep11_FD_150668 | JGI IMG/M metagenome (GOLD analysis project Ga0207937, IMG submission 150668) | Freshwater microbial communities from Lake Mendota, WI - 04SEP2011 deep hole epilimnion (SPAdes) | ecosystem: Environmental > Aquatic > Freshwater > Lentic | place: Lake Mendota, Madison...
ATGACAATAGTTTGACAGCGGTCTCGAGATCCAGCGTTTCCACGCTCATGCCTTTCAATAGAGAAGCGTTTTTCTTCTCTTCGTCGTCCGGAGCACCCAACTGCACGTAAGGACCAAACCTGCCTTGTTTGATATAGATCGGCTTGAGGGACTCCGGATGCATTCCGAGTGGTTCCTCACTGATCTGTTGTTTCGCGAGCAACTCTTGGGCGTATTGAAAGGTTAGTTCATCTGGAGCGAGGTCCTCGGGGAGGCTCGCTCTTTGTTCGGCCCGTTCGATAAATGGACCATAACGTCCGACCCGAACGATGATAGGGGCGGTGTCTATTGGATTGCCACTCAATGGATACGAGCACGCCGTCCGCGGATCGATTTCCGCTACTTTTTGCTCAAGAAGTGGTTTTAATCCAACTCCGCCTGGCGCTAGACTCTCTTCGATACCATCGATGCCGAAGTAGAACTCTTGTAAGTAGGCCAAATTTCCGCGCTCATTGCGGCTGATTTGATCGAGATAGTCTTCCATCTCAGCGGTGAATTGATAATCCACGAGGGATGCAAAATGCTCTTCTAGCAATCGGATTACCGCGAATGCAGTCCAGCTAGGGACCAACGCATTACCCTTTTTGAACACGTAGTCGCGCCGAAGTATCGTATCGATAATTGCAGCGTAAGTACTCGGGCGACCGATGCCGCGTTCTTCCAGCCCTTGCGTTAACGAAGCTTCAGTGAATCTCGCGGGTGGCTGCGTTGTATGAGAGAGAGCGTCAATCGACTTTGCATTCAAAGGATCTTTCGCCTTCATATCAGGAAGCAGTTTTTCTTTCTCTGCTAATTCGGCGGCTGGATCATCGCTACCCTCCACGTAAGCTCGGAGGAAACCTTCAAACTCGATCGACGTACCGGTCGCTTGAAAGACCGCATCTTCCGCTTCGATCGTGACGACAACGCGACGTTTTCGAGCATCCGCCATCTGCGAAGCAATCGTCCGTTTCCAAATCAAATCAAAAAGTCGGAACTGATCGTAGGATAGTTCGCCGCGAATCGCTTCCGGCAATTGGAACGGATGACCGGCAGGTCGAATCGCTTCGTGAGCTTCCTGCGCGTTCTTTACTTTTGTCGCATAGGTTCGCTCGGTTGGATAAAGAAAGTTCTCTCCGTACTGCGAGCGAACCAGTTGGCGTGCTGCATTGATCGCTTCCTTGGACAAGGTCGTCGAGTCGGTACGCATGTAAGTGATGTATCCGTTCTCATACAAACTCTGTGCGATCCGCATGGTATCGCGAGCCGTGAGCCCAAGCTTTCGGTTCGATTCTTGTTGCAACGTACTTGTGGTGAACGGAGCTTTCGGTCGTTCGGTATACGGCTTGACTTCGACACTTGTAACTTTGAAGTCGGCTTTTGCGAGCCTCGTCTTCAGGGTTTCCGCCGCGGCTTGATCGAGTACAAGAAACTGCGAATCCTTGATCTTTCCAGTGGCTGCATCAAAATCTTTCCCGGCCGGGATTCGACGATTCGCGACACTGGTCAACGAGGCCGTAAATCGTTCCTTTGAAGAGGTTTCCAGAAGAGCATCCAGGTCAAAATAAGTAGCGGAATGGAACGCCATGCGTTCTCTTTCGCGTTCTACGATCAATCGAACGGCAACACTTTGGACACGACCTGCGGAAAGACCTGGCCGAACTTTCTTCCACAGAATGGGGGAAACATCGTACCCGTACAATCGGTCGAGAATTCGTCGCGTTTCTTGAGCCTTCACGAGCCCCTCGTCGATGCTTCGCGTTGTTTTCAACGCGCTTTGGATCGCTTCCTTGGTAATTTCATGGAAAACCATCCGATGGACGGGTACTTTGGGCTTGAGAACTTCTCGTAAATGCCACGAAATCGCCTCCCCTTCGCGATCCTCGTCCGTCGCGAGATAGAGATCTTTGGCATCTTTTAATGCAGTCTTCAAAAACGAAATATGTTTTTTCTTATCGGATGGGACCACGTAAAGAGGAGCGAAACCGTCGTCGACGTTTACTCCCAGCGACGACCAAGACTCCGATTTGTATTCGGCAGGCACTTCTTTGGCTCCGCCCGGCAGATCACGAATGTGCCCAATCGAAGCTTCGACTTGGAAACCGCTCCCCAAATATTTGGCGATCGTCTTCGCTTTTGCGGGTGATTCGACAATGACGAGGGATTTTTTCTCGCTCATAAACCAATTGCAATCTTTTGTGCCAAAAGGACTTTTCAGGAGAATGGTTGGACGATCCTGTCACCATTGGTTTCTCCTACATAGCGTTTTTGGCCTGAGAGTCGATAATTTGTCAAGCCCCCCAACGATTGTTTACAGTGCAATTGCATCAGCCGGTGGAAACCCTACAATCCAGCGACAACCAGGATTTTCTTGGGGGTAGTTTCGGTTTTGGAGCAAATCAGAGGATAGATGCGGGTATGGCAAGTCCCTTCGAAATTTTCAGAAAGAATCAGCGGCTATGGATGGCAGCCGCCGTTCTCGTGGCAATTACCTCCTTCGTCATCGCTCCGATGCTTCAATATTTTATGGACGGCGGAACCAACGGTCGGTCCGGGCCGAATCCGGTCGTGGCTTCTTGGAGCGGCGGAGCCATGCGGGTCAGTCAAGTCGAACAAGATCAGTCGGATCTCCAACTGGTAAATCGATTCCTACGGGAACTGCACTCCAAGGTGGAAGAAAAAGGGGGAGCTCCAAAAGTCCCAAGCTTTTTCCCGCAGCAAAACATGTTCGGCATCACTCCCTACCAATCGATTTTGGACCCGGAAGTCATTATTCAGCGCAGGTTGTTGCAAACCGAAGCCCAACGCATGGGTATTCAGTTCGATGACGATGCCGTGACTCAGTTTTTGACAAGATTCGTTGACGGAAAGCTCGATGGCAAGACCATTCAGAAACTGATGCTCACGTCCACCGAACGTCGGCTAACCATGCCGATGTTCCAGCGCGTGATGAAGGACGAGTTGGTTTATCAAGAAATGATGCGGCTCATGCGTGCCGGTTTGAACTTTGAAGATGTCCGCAATTCTCAAATCGTCGCTATGCCGGCGCTCACGACTCCCAGCAAGAATTGGCGAGAATACCTCAGGTTGAATCGCACCGCCAAAATCAAAGCGTATCCCGTTTATGTCAAGGATTTTCTGGCTGAAGTCAAAACGAAGCCTTCTGATAAAGAGTTAAAAGATCTCTATGCAGCCGGCAGTGGCATGATTCGCATGTCCAACACTCTCGAATCCGCCCCGGCGTTCATGACACCCGCGATGGCAGACTTTGAGTTTCTGTCGATCGATACAGAAAAGTTCGTTCAGGAAGAAATGGCCAAAATACCAGAGGCTACCCTGAGATCCGAATATGAGAGGCGCGTTGCTGAAAAACAATTCCGCGTTCCAATCGAAGCCCCAAAGAACGATGCTTCCGGTCTTCCGAACGCGACAGATCCCGCTGCCCCCAGTGGTTCAACCCCGAACGGGGATAAGCCAACGACACCTCCTACGCTCCCTTCTCCGGACGGTCCGGTTGATCCAGCCAAGACAGAAAAGCCAGTCGAACCATCGACAGTGCCGGCAACGGTGCCGACCGTTGAGCCGCCGAAGGGGACTCCATCTGAAACACCCTTGGTACCTGCAATCGATGCACCGAAGTTGCCAGCGATAGAGCCACCCAAGTCCTCGAGCTTGAACAGACCTGAAGGGCAAATCCGGTTGGTTTCTTATCAAGAAGACAAGCCAGCCGTACAACCGCCAACGGATTCACCAGCCGCACCTACAACCCCTACAACGCCAGCAGTGGTCGCGACGCCAGCGGCTGAGAATCCACTCCGAGAACAAAAAGATGCACCTGCGAGCTCTTTGGACGCGGTGCAAAGCACGGAGGCTGCGAAGTCCGTGGATCAGCCTCCAATAGCGGAGAAGCCCGAGGTTCCTACGTTGCCATCCATGACATTGGGTGACTCGGTCCAGCCGTCCAATCCATCGGATCCCATTGCAGACTCAACTCCGATGAGAACCCAGACTTTTGAAGAGGTGAAAGATCGGATCGCTCGTGAGCTTGCTACAGCAACTGCAACAGGCATTGTCGACGACAAAGTTCGGGAAGTGTATGGAATGATGAATATCTACCAATCAGAACGTTACCAATATCTTCGTGCGGTCCAGGAAAAGATCCCAGATACTGTCGAGCCTGAAAAGCTCGACTTGAAGAAGCTCGCATCCGAATACGGCTTTGATTATGGCACGACCGGGATGGTAGATTCTGAAACGGTAATGTTTCACCCGATTGGTCAGTCTGCTGTTAGCATCAATCCTCGGGCTCAACCGGTCCCCATTGGAGCATTCATTCAGGCGACACAGGAAAAAGGAGCTGTTTGGACACCATTGATTTCAACGTCTCGAATGGGTCAATCCGCCGTCCAGTATTTGTCTTGGAAAACAGAACTGAAGGAGCCTGAAGTTCCATCGTTCGATGTTTGCAAAGACAAAGTCACGGAAGTCTGGAATGCACAACAAGCGTTGAAGTTGGCTGAAGCAAAAGCTGCAAATCTCGCAGAACGAATCGGCAGCAGGCAAATCGAGGATATCTTCGAATCGGAAGAGGACAAGAAGAAAGTTGTTGAACCTGCCCCATTCACTGCGATGAATCCCATGTATCCGATGTTTATGCGATTCAATATGCAAGCTCAAATGGATGAGGTCGGAAGTGTCGCACCCCTGCAACCTGTCGACATGAATTTTATGGAAGCTGTCTTTAGCAAGAAACCGGGAGAAGCGACGATTGCACCAGATCGACGCAAATCCGTTTTTTACGTAATTAAGGTCCTGGAGATGGGCGATACCAAAGATCTTCTCACGAAATTCCAAGCTTCTCCGGCGGAAGGGGTTAGCGCTCTTGTTTCACGAGACAATGAGCGGGCGATCGGCCCCATGATGGATGGCATTCGAAAGCGATTGGGTTTCCGAGCCTATTGATGTATGACCTCTCGAGGTACGTGCAACAAACTCCTACTTAGAAAGTTGACGACATGTCCCACACGATGGTAATTTTTGGTGCCTCGGGTGATTTAACGAGTCGAAAGCTGATACCTGCACTGTACCGACAGTTTCATCGGAAGAAACTGCCAAAACCCACACGGATTGTCGGTGTGGCACGAAGCGTTTTCACGTCCGAACAATGGAGAATTCAGCTCGCCGAAACGACCGAAAAGTATGCAAAAGCAGACTTCTCTGCGGACGACTGGAAAGCATTCTCCGAATCGATCTATTACCTCCCAGGTGATATCAGCAACGAGCAAGATTTCCATAAACTCAGTGCTTTTCTCGGCGACATTGAGGGGGATCAACAGACCGATCGGGTCTACTATCTTTCAACGATGCCGCAGCTCTATGCAACCGCTATCGCGCAAATGGGCAAAGCGGGGCTCAACGTTGATAATCACGGCCATCGTCGAGTCATCATTGAAAAACCCTTCGGAACCGATTCGGCAACAGCACGGCAACTGAACGACTCGATCCATCAGACCTTTCGTGAAGATCAAATCTATCGAATCGATCATTACCTCGGCAAAGAGACGGTTCAAAACATGCTTGTGTTGCGTTTCGGCAATACGATTTTTGAACCACTTTGGAATCGAAACTACATCGATCACGTCCAAATCACGTGCGCTGAAGAGGTGAAAGTTGGACGACGCGGTGATTACTACGATAAAGCGGGCATCCTTCGCGACATGTTTCAGAATCACATCTTCCAATTGATGATGGTGACTGCGATGGAAGCCCCAGTCCGATACACAGGAGAATTCGTCCGCGATGAGAAGGTCAAAGTGCTTCAGGCCGTTCGCCCGTACAAAGGTAGCGACTTCGCTGAAAATGGCGTCCGCGGTCAATACGATGGATATTGCGAAGAAGAGGGGATTCCGGACGATAGTCAAACCGAGACCTTTGCGGCATTGAAGCTCTACATCGACAATTGGCGATGGAGAGGCGTCCCTTTCTATCTCAGAAGTGGAAAGGCGATGTCTTGCCGCACCACGCAAATCGTGATCCAGTTTCGCGAACCGCCCCACATGCTCTTCGGTGAACAAAAGTCATATCGTCCCGAAGCCAACCGACTGGTGATTCAAATTCAACCTGCAGAAGGCATGCAACTCCATTTCCAGTCCAAAGTTCCGGATTCCGACATGAAGCTCAGACTGAGCGAATTAGATTTCCGATTCGACTCCAACGGAAAAGAGCTTCCGGACGCTTACCAAAGGCTGTTGCTGGACGGTTTGCTTGGCGATCCTGGTCTTTTCGCACGCAGCGACGAGGTCGAACAAGCGTGGCGGATCATCGATCCTATCATTGCGGCATGGAAAAGTCCGGCTGCGCCAACACTGCATACATACGAGCCAGGCCTTTGGGGGCCGACGCAGTCCAGCGATTGGATGCACGAGCAAGGTAGAAATTGGTTCGATGTTTGCCCAATGATCTAGACTGATACTCGATCATTTAAGCTAGCGTGGGTCGTCCGATCACTTATGTTTGAGAACTTGGAAGACGATTCCGTCTTTCTTCGAACCTTGCGAACCCGTATGCTATCTATGGAGTTAGTGACGCAGCTCGTTTGGCTGCGTTATGGATACTCCGAAAGTCCCACTGATTTGCACGCCGCTTTTGCGTGCTCGAAGTCCTATTCATGACGAACTCAAATTTCAAGATCGATCTAGCACCTCGCGTTCATCGTTTGCCACCCTATTTGTTTGGACGCATCAACAATCTCCTCTACCAGAAGCGGCGATCTGGTCAGGATTTGATCGATCTCGGGATGGGGAATCCGTCGGACCCACCAGATCCAGCGGTGATCATGAAGCTCGCCGAAGCCGCAAAAGATCCAACCAATCACGGGTATTCCAAAAGCAACGGGATATTGAATCTGAGACGTGAGTTGACGAGCAAGTATCTGCGGAAATATGGGGTGCGATTGGATCCAGAGACCGAGACGATTGTTTGCCTCGGATCGAAGGAAGGTTTTTCCCATATGTTGCTGGCGCTTATCGGTGCTGGCGACACGGCTATCATCCCTGCACCTTACTTCCCTGTACATATGTTCGGAGTGGTTCTAGCGTCTGGCAATGTGGTTGCCTTGGATGTGTCGAACACGGATCGCTATCTCTCGAACATCGCTTATACGTGCGAACATTTTTATCCGCGACCGAAATTGTTGATCATCAATTATCCGCACAATCCATCGACGGTCACCGTGGAGCCTGAATTCTTTGTCGATGTCGTTCGATTGGCGAAGAAGTATGGACTGATGGTCATCAGCGACTTTGCTTACGCGGACGTTGCTTACGATGGCTATGTCCCACCATCATTCTTGTCTGCTCCTGGAGCGAAGGATGTTGGTGTGGAGTTTACGACCATGAGCAAAGGGTACAATATGGCTGGATGGCGTATTGGTTTTTGTTCCGGAAATGCAGAGATGGTAAAGGCCTTGGCGACCATCAAAGGTTATTACGATTACGGGATGTTTCAAGCGATACAGATCGCTGCCATTGTGGCTTTGCGCGATACAGAGGCTACCGTCGAGAAGCAATCGTTGATTTATCAAGGACGACGCAATGTCCTGGTTGAAGGACTTCGTCGCATCGGTTGGCAAGTTTCATTGCCAAAAGCAGGTATGTTTGCCTGGGCCAAGATACCTGAGCCTTGGGCATCTCGTATGAATTCGATCGACTTTGCAATGCACCTTCTGGAACATGGAAATGTCGCTGTAAGTCCAGGTGGCGGATTTGGTCCTATGGGCGAAGGTTATCTCCGAATGGCCCTTGTCGAGAACGAAGCTCGATTGAGACAAGCGGTACGTCAAATCGGTTCGTGCCTGGAGCGAACGTCTGCTCCTGAGCTTGTAATGACTTAATACTCGCAGGATGCGTGAAACCAACGAGCACAGGATCCCAATGAATCGATTAACGGTTATCCTTGCATTGGTAAGCTTTGTCTCGCTCTCGTTCACGAGCCGAGTCATAAATGGTCAGTCTATAAATGGTCAGTCTATAAATGGTCAGTCTATTGCACACTCCATGCCTGCGTTACCCACAGTCATCGTGGTTCGGCCCAGTGCTTGGCATAGCAAGTTGGAAGATTGGAACATTTATCGTTCTGTAGACTATCGACTTCAGTTTATTGATTCGACCGCGAATCCCTATCTTTTGCGAAACGCGGTGCTCGATGCGGTAAATAAAGCCGGTTCTCCGGTGGAGGCCATTGTTCTATGCGGCGATGTCGCAGAACCACCTTTGAACCTTAAGGATACGAATCCAACCCGACCGATTACCCCCACGTTTTCGCTCGACACAAGCATTAAGCTTGGGCAACTTCAAACTCCGACACTGGTCACCGATGCGCTCTATGGGGACATCGACGATGATGGTTGTCCGGATATCCCGGTCGGCCGGCTACCTGCAAAAAACGCAGAGGAGCTTCGGCGAATGCTCGGTCGAAGCATCATGTACGAACGCTCGACGGATGTAGGTGTGTGGCGTGATCAAGTGCATGTGACAGCCGGGGTAGGTGGATTTGGGATGCTGGCCGATGCAACGATCGAAAGCGTAGCGCGGCGCTATTTGACGGAGGGCATCCCGGATCGATTCCAACTCCAGATGACGTACGCGAGTTTGACGAGTCCGTATTGTCCCGACCCTACCAAATTGAAAGATACGTTTCTCAGTCGAGTCAATCGAGGCGGAATGTTTTGGGTCTATATCGGCCATGGCTGGATCGATTGCCTCGATCGCTTTACTTACGGAAAAACCGAAGAGCTGATTTGCAGCGCGGAAGATGCCAAGCGGTTCAGTTCTCCGAATGGACCTCCGATTGCCGTGTTGTTGGCCTGTTACACGGGTGCTTTCGATGCAAAAGTTGATTGCTTCGCAGAGAGATTGCTACAACAATCGGACGGGCCTATTGCTGTCATCGCAGGCTCCCGCGTTACCATGCCCTATGGTTTGAGCCAGCTTGCTGGCGAAATGCTAGAATCGTGTTTTGTAGAACGAACTGCTACTCTTGGTAAGATTGTTGGAGATGCAAAAAAAGCGACTTGGTTAGATGCGGCCGATGCCTCGGTCAGCCGTTATAACTCCGAACCATCTACGATAAAATTAAAGTCAAAGTATCAAACGGCGATTGAGCAAATGGCCAAATCGCTAAGTCCTCCGGATCACAGCTTGGTGGCTGAACGACGTGAGCATGTTAGACTGATGAATTTGCTCGGCGACCCGTTGCTTAAAATACGCCATCCGCACGCGATCGACTTGAGGAGTGCAGAGACAGCCGACGCAGGGTCGAACATTTCCGTATCTTTCGTTGCGCCATGGACAGGCAAAGCACGAATCGAACTGTTCTTGAACCGAGATCGACTACCGACCGATTTGGTGTCCATCGGAAACTACACAGGAACCATCGAGCAGCACAGCCAAATGCAGACAAACTACGAGAATGCGAACCAATTGCAACTCTGGGCTCATGAACTTGACGTGAATAAGGGAGATTGTGCATTTGAGGTACCGATTACCAGCGAGATGCGTGGCAAATACGTGTTGCGGGTTAGAATGCAGTCGGCCAGCGATTGGGCTGTCGGTTCCAAGAGGATCACGGTGCGTCGGGTAAAGGATCTTCGTTAAGAATGCCAGTGACGAGAATTGAAGATATCGGTTCGAAATGGCTCGAGCCTTACCGCAACTTGCGCACATCCAATTTAACACGTTTTAGTGGTCGTTTCATTGCCGAAAGCCGACCGCTCGTCGAGCGACTGTTAGCAAGTGAGTTAGCAGTCGAGTCAGTTTTGATCGATGAGAGGTACCTGGAGGAAGCAGTAGCCTGTTTACCGTCGAATATGGAGACTTTCGTTGTCTCATCATCGATGATCAGCGAACTTATCGGTTTCCATTTTCATCGTGGATACTTGGCCTGTGGCTTACGCCCCGACTATCGTTCGCCGGATGATTTCTTGATTCCCATAGCGGATGCGGATTCCGTACTGCGCAAGCGATGGACCGGAGTGATGCTTGTTGGAGTTCAGGATCCAGAGAACATGGGCTCCATCTTGCGTACGTGTGCCGCATTGGGGATCGCCGAGATTTTTCTTGGTCCCGAGTGCGTGGACCCATTCGCGCGGCGGGTCCTCCGTGTTTCTATGGGAAATGCCTTTAAGCTTCGTTTTTTTGAAGTCTCTGAGCCCATGACTGTCTTGGGTCGATTCGAAGAAATCGGAATTGAGACGATTTCCGCGTGCCTTTCGGACGACAGCGAAGAGCTCAGCACCTTTCAGCGGCGGGGAGATTCTGTCCTGCTTTTGGGGAACGAAGCCCGAGGATTACCCAAGGAAATCCAGACTCGAACGAATCGACGATTGGAGATCGGAATGGACTTGTCGACCGACTCACTCAACGTAAGTGTCGCCGCAGGTATAATTCTGCACAATCTTTGTCGGATCTGTTGATGGGGTGACGCGTATTGGCCTGTGGGCGAACCCAGAATTGAGATTATGATAAGAGAACATTAATTCAGTGCATTAGCGAACCGTCGGTCACCTTGTCCCAAAGTAGCAACAATCCCTCCAATGAAGCCTGGAAGCGCGCATTCGCGGTTGCCTCTGCAACTCACGTTGGGATGCGTCGCCGCAATAATCAAGACAATCATGCAATCCATTTGGCGTCGGATGAAGCTTCCTGGAGAAAGTTAGGACATCTGATCATCGTTGCGGACGGAATGGGAGCCCACGCGGCAGGCGAGCTAGCCAGCCAACTCTCTGTGGAACTCATACCACACCATTATCACAAACTGTTTCGAGGAGCCCATGCCGAGGCTTTGCAGCAGTCTTTAGTCGAAACCAATGCGGAGATATATCGTCGCGGCCAAGCAAACCCTGAGTTTCGAAGCATGGGTACGACGACCTGCGCGTTGACGATCGTTCCTGAGGGAGCATTGATTGGGCATGTTGGCGATAGTCGTGTTTACCGTATGCGCGGCACGCAACTCGAACAATTGACTTTCGACCATTCGCTGGTTTGGGAGATGAGAGCGACTGGCGACCTGTCCGAGGAAGCGTTGAGAAATAGCTCGATTCCCAAGAACGTGATCACTCGATCGCTCGGTCCGAATGCTTCGGTCGCTGTCGATCTCGAGGGACCGTTTCCATTGCGGATCGGTGACAAATTTCTGTTGTGTTCCGATGGCCTCAGCGGGCAGCTCTCGGATGAAGAGCTGGGCATCATCCTTCAGTTGGTCGATATCGAAACGGCCGTCCAAGCGATGGTGGATTTAGCCAACTTGAGAGGTGGCCCGGATAACATCACTGTCGTAGTATGCGAAGTCGTTTCTGCTGAAGTGATCGGTACCGAGGAATCGAATGCCGCTGTTGCTTCCATGGCCGAGGGAGTTTTTCCAATAGCTTTCGGGGTGGGAACCGCGATAGGATTATTGCTCTCTGTATTTATGCTACTGTTGGGGCAGTTTCCTTTTGCGTTGATCGCCTTCGGAACAGCAGTCGCAGCATTCGCGACAGGCTGGTTCAAGTACCGGGCGTCTACACTGAAGCAGCCTGCTAGCGGCAGCCAGTCCGGCCGAGCGCCGTATCGAAAAGCGCAATGTAAACCGAACTTAGCTTTTGCAAACGATCTCGCGAGTGTTGTTACGGAATTGGAAGCGTGGTTTCACGAAAACAAGTGGCCGATCCATTCGAAGACACTCTCGAGTGTGCGAGAACAAGCGAAGCGAGCTGATGCATCGCGTAATTTTTCTGAATCGATCAAATGCTATCTCCAAGTAATGCTGCAGATGATGCGGGAAGCCCGCGATAATCAAAATCGCGAATCGAACCAACCTGAAGAAGACGATGAGGTCATTGAATACTGACAACAGTATTCGATTTCTTTCAGGAATCAGAAAGCCACTCGGCTAGTCGATTTGCCATCATCATCACGGTGATTTGCGTGTTGCCCGACGGAAGACTCGGGATACTTGACCCATCACATACAAAAAGATTGTTTGATCCGCGCACTCGAAAACGCGGCGTGCAGACAGCATCGTTCTCTTTTCCGATAGCGCATGTTCCCGCGAAATGATAGATGGTCGTTGCGAGCCTTTCGACCAAGTGGCTCACCTGCTCAACCGATGCTCGTCGATCTCCAGGCATGACTTCACGAGCGGTCCATTGTTCCGTCGCATGATTCGCAATCCATTCTCGAGCCCATTGAGTGGCAGTCACCAACGCATGGAGATCCTCAATTATTGCATGGTACTGTGGATCGATCAGCGATTGACCATCGCGGCTTGCTTGCGTGATTAGGCGCATCCGCCCCCGACTTTTTGGATGCAACAGTGTGACGGCAATACTCATGCACGGCGACGGGACATCGCGCATGGGATATTCAAGATAGTGAGTCGGAGTAACATGCCATTGAACCGTAGGCGTGGCACCACACGATCGGTCGACTTCGCAAAACTCCAAACGACCGTTTGCATTTGGACCAAGGAATGCCCCGAGCTCAGCGATATTGGAAGCCATCGGGCCGGTGCGTTTGGACAGATAGTCACATCGTTCCGTCCGTGAAAAGCGACTTTGCAGTGGGTGGCACGGTGAATCCAATACGATTGGAAAGACGAGATGATCCTGCAGATTCTCGCCGAGCATCATGGACTCGTGGATCATCGTTTCCTGGGAGCATCTCGCGACATTTCTTCCGAAGCCACTGTTTGCCAACAATTGGGGTGAACCAAACGCTCCGCAGCAAACGATGACACCCTTGGTGCACCGAATAAACTCATGATTCGAGTCTGTCGTTGAACACTCGATCCCTTCAGCAGAATCCAGTTTGATGCGGATTCTCTTGACTCGGACTTCCCCTACGATCGACAAGTCATTCGACGAAACACTCTTTAACCATGCATGCTTCGCATCGAGACGCAGACCGTTCCGAGTTGTCCTTTCATAAGGAAACAGTTCAGACGACGCGTCGGTGCTTTGAGTCAGTCGAAGTAACGCCTGAGATGCATCGTGAAGATCGGTGACCTTCCATTCACGGTCAGGATACTTGGTTTCAATCCGTCGTAATGCACTCTGGCATTGATCCCAGGTCCAGTCGTCGCCAGCGATCTTCTGCCAATCATCCAAGTCTCCTCGATGGGGTGGCATATAGATCATGGCATTGATCAAAGTCGATCCCCCGATTCCTCTTCCTGCAGGCAAGCGAATTTTTCGACCCGCAAGCCCTGGCTGTGGTACCGTTTCATAGGGATAGCAAAACCGAGCGTCCGAGAACAAGTGTGGATACAAGACAGGTGTCCGGCTAAATCGATGGCTTGCTCTGCCCCCTTCCTCGACGAGGAGTACCGAACCTGCCTGTCTTCGGACCAGTTCGGCAGCCAAAACACATCCTGTCGTTCCTGCACCGACAACAATGTAGTCATATTCACTTTTTGTATTCGGCATAACAGCGATGGTAGGCGAAGTTGTACGAGTATTGGGAATGGTACGAGCGACTTCTTTTGCGTATAGTGGTACCATGTTTGATTACAATACTCGACTGGTAACTTTTAGCGCAGGTCTGCTTGGTTGTATGGCAGGTGCGGTTGGTGTTTACCTGCTTCTGCGGCGAAGATCACTGCTTGGCGATACGATATGCCACGCGTCGTTACCTGGGTTAGGGTTATCTTTCTTGGTTCAGGTTCTCCTGGGTGGTAACGGACGAAACCTTGGGGCGTTGCTTGTCGGGGCGGCTCTATCGGGGATTGTAGGAGCGATCGGTGTTTTGCTTCTCGGAAAGTTTAGCCGTCTCAAACCAGATGCCATTCTAGCCACGATATTGAGCGTCTTCTTTGGCCTAGGGATGGTCCTGTTTGGAGTGGTTCAACAGGTGCCCGAGGGGAATGCTGCTGGGCTAGAGAATTTTATCCTTGGCAAATCTGCATCGATTGTAGAATCCGATTTCCAGATGCTCGTCGTCGCGTCGATGGTTGTGTTGTCCACGCTTTGGCTTTGCCGCAAGGAGCTGCAAGTATTTTGTTTTGATTCGAACTTTGCATCCTCCACTGGATGGTCCGTATTGCTGCTCGATTTGATTTTGCTCACTTCCGTGCTAGTCGTCGTGATTGTCGGTGCCAACGTAGTGGGGGTCATTTTGGTGGTGGCACTGATGGTCATTCCACCGGTTTCCGCTAGATTCTGGACATCACAACTCCAACGCACCGTGTGCATCAGTGCCTTTTTGGGTGGCATGGCTGGCGTCCTCGGTTCCATCGCAAGTCTCTACATTGATCACATGCCGACGGGACCGTCCATCGTGCTAGCGGCGGCACTCCTCTTCTCGATCAGTTTGCTGTTTGGTAAAGAAAAGGGGCTTGTATGGAGAGCGTGGTCTTTCTCCACCTTGAAGAACGAGGCAGATTCGGAACATGTGCTGCGTTCCATCTTCGAAGTGTTGGAGTCGCTCGGACAGCAGCCTCAACCGCACGGTCAAACTCGTTCCGAAGGGATCGCTCCCTCGACGTTGATTCGTACGAGGAGTTGGGACGGTATCCGATTGAAGCGAGCGATCGACTTCATTTGCAGGGAAGGTTGGGCGGTTCGCAATTCCTCCGGTGAAATTGCACTCACAGCCAGCGGCATTCAAGCGTCGCTCAAATCGGTAAGACGCCATCGTTTACTCGAACTCTATTTTGCAAATCTTGCTGACCTCTCACCTGCCGCATTGGATCGAGGCGCAGACGTGCTGGAGCATGCGCTTGATGACGAAATGCTGGCCAAACTCGAGCAAGACTTCATTAGCATGGGAATCAAGATCGACGTACCAGAAAGCGTGCATCCCATCTTGTCCAACTAGAGCCAAGGCATCACTGTGAGAGCAACTCTCCAATCACCCCATCTGCCTCTCCCCCTTGAAAATCAGCAGGCAATGGAACCTTCAAGCACTGAAACATCGTGCTCCATAAATTCCCTAGTCGGACATCTTCCTTGACGAGATGTCCCTGATGCTTCATTCCCAGCTTTGTTCCGCCCGCGATCATTGTTGGAAGATGGTGATTGTGGTGTGCATTGATGGCACCACCACTACTACCATAGGCGACGAGCGTATGATCCAGCAGAGTGCCATCCCCTTCCTGGATATCCTTGAGCTTGTTCAAAAAGTAAGCCCATTCCTCCATGTACCAGATGTCGGATTGGGTAAACCACTTAAGCTTGTCGGGATCTTCTCCATGGTGAGTCATCTCATGGTAATTGTAGGGATTTCCTTGATCTCGCCAGGAACCGGTTCCGTCCTGGCCATCCATTCGAGGCATATATGCGATCACGCGAGTACTATCGGTCTGCAACGATAGCGTAATGATGTCGAACATCAATCGTTGATAACGACGGTACTCCAAACCGCTCTTATCTGGATCCAGCCCTTGTTCTTTGCCGAAGCTGAGTTGTTCAACGGAAGGCTTGGGACGGCGCAGCCATTCCTTCTCGGTTTGCATCAACCGCTCGAGATCGCGAACACCCGCAAGATACTCTTCTAGCTTTCTGCGATCTTCACCACCTAGCGATTCTCCTAGCTTTCGAGCTTGGTCTCGCAGTGAATCCAGAATGCTAGTCCGGCGTACAAACTCCGCTTCTCGTTCGAGGAGTGTGTCTTTCGAATCGGGACGGAACAATCGATCAAAGAGCACGTGAGGCCGATTCTCAGATGGGATCGGCGTACCGCTAGGACTCCAGGAGATCGTTTGATCCTGATTGCCGCCAAAGCCTGTACCTCGCTGGATACCGAGCGTGAGTGACGGGAATCGAGTCGCATTACCAACCGCTGCTGCAAGTTCCTGATCGCAGGAGACTCGCAATTTTGCTCCCGCACTGCGTGTATTGGTGCCAGTCAAATACGTACGATCCCCTGTATGCCCTCCCGAATGAGTCAACTTCAATCCCGAGATGATCGTAAAATCGTCGCGCAGCGCCGCGAGAGGTTGAAGAATCGGAGTGAGTTGGTAATTCTTGCCCGTCTCGACGGGTGTGAAATCTCGACCATTGATTCCCAATCCCCAAAACGTGAAGACGGCCCGCTGCGGACGTTCGTTCTCGGCTATCGAACCAGCATGCGTCAATGAGGTCGATCGGAGGCTCATCGCATCGAGCCATGGGAGTGCCAGCGAAACGCCCGCCGCCTTCAATAGTGTACGGCGTGGCAACGGATCGCGACGATGGAGGATATGCATAACTCTAGTTCCTATTTGGTTTGGAAGGTTTCACTCATCACGATCGTTTGCAACAATGGTTGGATACGATATTCGTTTTGCTGTAATGTTTCGACCAGCCGGTCGAGCAACTCATGATCGGTGTAACCAACAGGTCGGCCGAGAGCATAGGTAAGCAATTTGAAACTGAATGCGCGGGCGAAGCGATCTTTCTGCGACAACAAGCCCGCCTTGTATTCAGCTAAGGTAGTGAATTGGGTCCCATCGGGAAACGCACCACTAACATCTAGAATGGGACCATTCGATCCGCGAAAGCCCTCGCCATTGAAACGCTCTCGCCAGCGACCGATGGCATCATAATTTTCGAGAGCGAGTCCGAAAGGATCGAGCTTGGTATGACACGATGCGCAAACATCATCGCTGCGATGCATATCCAAGCGTTCGCGAACGGTTAGTTTTTTTCCTGACGTGTTGGGTTGGATTTCGCCCGCATTGGGAGGCGGCGCGTTTGGTGGATCATTGAAGAGTTCTCGCAACACCCACGAACCACGTCGTATTGGCAACGTTCGTGTTCCGTCGGCCAACAGCGTCATTAAACCTGCCATTCCCAAGACACCGCCACGGTGATGTTCAGGCTTGATCGCAACGCGCCGGAACTCATCACCCTCCACTCCCTCGATGCCATAATGTTTTGCCAATCGCTCGTTGATGACCAAAATGTCACTATCGAGGAACGAAGTAATCGGCAAATTTTGGTGCAACACTTCTGCGAAGAAGGCGAGTGGCTCTTGTTTAGCCGATTGTTCTAGCGGCTTATCATAATCGCGATACTCTGCTGCCGGTTGCACGGAACCATAGTCCCGCACCGAAAGCCATTGGCCTCCGAAGTTTCGAACCAACTGCGATGATTTCGAGTCCGCCAGCATGCGTTGCACTTGCGATTGTACAACCTCTATTTTGCGGAGTGTTCCAGCCTTGGCTAGTGAGAATAGTTCGTCGTCCGGCATGCTGCTCCATAGGAAATAGGATAATCTCGATGCAAACTCAAAGTCATTTAAAAATCTTGCGTGGCTTTCTTTCGTGGGCTCATGAAGAAAGACAAAGCCAGGGGAACAAAGCAACCATTGCAATCCCACACGGACTGCTTCAGGTAGAGACTTGTTGCTTGCAGTTCGCGCTTCCTGAACGATTGCAACTACGGCATCTACTTCCTCATTCGTCGCTGGCCTCCGATAGGCTTGCGGCAACAATCGTGCAAACATCTCTCGGATGTACGCTTCGTCGTCACGAAGATCACCTTCAAAAAACAAAGTCTGATGACTTTCGGGTGGCCAAGTCTTCTGAATTGGCCCTTCGATCTCGATCGACTCGAGCAACAGTCGTGGAAGTTTTTCGATTTCCATCGCTGGGTTGTAGATATTCGCGGGGCTACTCCATGCGTTCAGTTGAGCTTCCAGTGCATCACGTTGTTTCTTCAGTTCCAATAACTCGGCTTCCGTCGCTCGTCGAGTCACGGCATCGGACATTTCTCCTCGCAATTTTGTCCATTGAGAAACCAGTGCGGTATACTGTGGCTCGCGAATCACTGCATCGACATTGTGATTCCACAAAAGCCGAAACACTTGCGGCCCTTTCACTTCACCATTGACCGGCCCTCGAAGGAACATCATGGTTTCGGTGACACCAGAATCGTTGTAAGGAATCTCTTGGACCATTTGAATCGGCGAGTCCATCGCATACTGCAACAAAAATCGATTCGGTTCTTTCCGTGCTCGCTGGTCGACACGAGCGTTAATCCGAATGCGATAGTATCCGTCTTGTGTGACGACTTTCGAGATCGCAAAGTGCTCGATGGCACCCCACTCGGCCAACTCGCGGCGATAGGTCGGCCCCCCTTGAATGTATTCTACGACGCCTGGGTGGACAAACATCGACTTGGCGCCTCGCGGAATTGTATGCTGAAACGCCGGAAATACTTCGACCTCGTCGGCGGGAGGTCGACGATGGACAAATTCTAGTTTGTTGAGCAATCGGTTGGTCTTCGGTGGCGTCGTGACGACCGCGATCGCTGCTATCTTGGCTGCCGCATCCAAGCTGCGTTCCAGTTGAGTTTGATCGAAAAACAATCCAGCAGCCAATCGATCGAATCCCTCGGCTGTTCCATCGGCTGGCATTTCTTCCAAGAGTGGTCGCACTAGATTTTCGTCGATATGCAACAGATCCCGAATTGAGTTGGCATACTCATCTCGATTGAGTCTTCGCATAGGGATTCGTCCACCGGCATTTCTCGCACGAAGATCGACCTCGCGAAGCTGTTGCTGGACCCACGCGACGACTGCGTTGGACTGTTCGATTTCTGGTCGAGGCTTTTCCTTCGGTGGCATGTCACCTGCATTGATTCGATCGATGACTTCTTTCCATTGATCAGCAACATGAACCACATTGAAATCGGAACCGAGTTGATCGACTCGATAGCCCGCTTTCGCTTTTTCGCCATGACATTCGAGGCAGTACTGCTTCAGGTATGGTTGGACGATGTCTTCAAAATCTGACGGCGTAGCTGAAGAGTTGCTACAGAAAGCAAACACCAGGAAACAACCTATGGCAATTCGGACATGAGCCGGTTGATCAAGTCGTAGGGGTTTCATCGCGAACATCCGCGGAATCGAGTGGGAAATCTTATCTATAGTAACAACTTTGTGGACGATAGGTGGATCAAAAAAGATAAAGTAAGATGTCTGTATCATCGCAATTGCTAGACGATTCGAGAAATACTAGAAGTTGTTTCCTTGAATTCATCGAATCCCTAGCCCGCACATCCAAACCGCCAGCCGAAACCCGTCTTCGTTCGTTCAGGCCGGCTTGCGATCGGTGCCGGTTTGTTCGATCGGCACGTTCGGACAGTATTCTGTGAAAGGAAAATGAGATAGGTAATGAGAATACACAAAGACGCCCAAAGAGCACTCAAGCTGGGGATCGACTCGATCGTTGAGCAGTTTCAGCTTCCGCGTTCCTTTTCCCCGGAGATCGAGTCTGAAGCTGCTCGTGCATCATCGGGTTTTCAACTCCAGGATGGGAACCGAAGAGATCTTACCGGACTTCCCTTTGTGACTTTGGACCCAGCCACTTCTACGGACCTTGATCAGGCCTTTTATCTAGAAGAGGATGGCGAAAGCATCCTACTTTACTATGCATTAGCGGACATCGGTGCATTTGCTCCGCATCACGGATTGATTGCTCAGGAAGCATGGAAGCGAGGCGTAACCATCTATGGTATCGAAGGGAAGATCCCGCTCTATCCCAAGAGTTTGTCCCAGCGCGCGGCAAGTCTATTACCGGAGGGGCCTCGGCCCGCGATCCTCGTTACAGTCTCCATCGCAAAAGATGGGACCCTTCATCTACAAGGAGTCGAGTCGATTTATTGTTCAAGTCGTGCCAAGCTGGCTTATGACGCTATTGACATTCGCAATTACACATTGCTTAAAGCGTTTGCAGAGCGAATGTGGCTCAATGATTTAAGTCGTGGTGCTATGAGAATAGATTCACCACAGCAGGAAGTCATCGCCGACGAGACTGCGCCAGGTGGAGTTCGATTAGAGCTTCGGTCTCGACTGTACTCGGAGGTCGTCAATTCTGCATTATCTCTTGCGGTAAACATCGCACTAGGTGAGCTATTGCGAAATGCCGAGGTTGGGCTATTTCGAACGATGGACACACCCAATGAAAACGCGATCAGGCAACTTCGGCGATCTGCGCATGCATTCGGAATCGAATGGCATCTTGCCGAATCACTTTACGATTTGCAGAGACGTTTAGACCCAAACAATACGTCTCACCAGCGATTCTTGTTGGAAACAAGACGTTCTGGAGGACGAGCCAGTTACGAGATCTTTTCATCGAAAAAGAAACCATGGCATTCCGCTATTGCGGCGACTTATGTCCATGCAACGGCCCCTATGCGACGGCTAGCTGACCGATATGTTCTCGACCTCGCGTTGCTAATCGCGAATCGGAAGACAGTCCCCGAGTCACTGATCGAAGTCATTTCTTTGCTACCCGAATCGATGCAGCGAAGTGAAAACAGGGCGAACGGAGTTGACCGAGCGGTAATCGATCTAATAGAAGCGGTTTCTCTTCAGCATCGAATCGGTGAAGTACTCGACGCGGAAGTTGTGGACGCTGATGCGGGAATCGTTCAGACACAACAAGGAGCCATTCGTGCTCGCGCGTCGAATCTACCTCTCTGTAATCACGGAGATAAAGTGAAAGTGAGAATCGAAGAGGCAAATCCGGCCAAACGTCGAGTTCGGTTTGTTGGCGTTTTCTGATGGGCAACCAAGAAACTATTGCCAGGGCTAAAGATCTTGTTGAAACTTGATTTTGCGGATGGGGGACATAGCGTAGAATGGTCTTCCCCTTCATCCGCCTACCTTGCTTGGAGATTCCCCGTGCCAATGTATCGATCCCTGTTTGTTCGCCTCGTATGGGTACAAGTCGCTTGCGTTTGGGCTTTCCAACTAGGAGCCGAAGTTAGGTCTGATGAGCCTCTCAAGGTCGCGGTCTTTGATGTCGATGCGACACCGCCGATCGGATCCGCCATGGCTTACGATCCCGTCAAGCGACTCGATGATCTTACATTGCGCGCGCGCGGTATCGTTCTCATCGGTTCAGGAGAGCCGATCGTTCTTTGTGCCGTCGATTGGATTGGCATTGCTAACGAAGGACACGATGCATTTCGAGTTGCATTGGCGAACGCAGCTGGGACGATTCCCAGTCGTGTTGCCGTTCATGCACTTCATCAACATGATGCACCCGGGTGTGATTTCACTGCCGAGCGAATCATTCGAGAGATGGGCTTGCAAGGATACAATCGCTTTGATGGTGATTTTCATCGCATCGTCATCAAGCGTGCTGCGGATGCGCTACGTGATTCCATCCCAGGAGCCCAAACGGTAACGCATGCCGCTTACAGCCAATCTGTCGTCAAGGAAGTAGCAAGCCAGCGTCGCATCAAGGGACCTGAGGGGAAGATTGTAGCTACCCGAACAAGTTCTACGAAGAGTGCAGCTGTTCGCGCAGAGCCGGAAGGAGTCATCGATCCTGTCGTTTCGATCTTTGCATTCTGGAATAAAGAGAAGCCGGTTGCGATCCTTAGCGCTTACGCTTGCCATCCTCAGAGTTACTATCGTTTAGGAATCCCGAGCCCTGATTTTCCCGGGATCGCACGATTTATCCGAGGGCAAGACGTAAACATGGCTATGCATGTTCACTTCAATGGAGCAGGAGGAAATGTGACTGCAGGTAAGTACAACGATGGTAGCCAAACGAATCGAATGATCTTGGCGAATCGTCTAGCCGATGGAATGCGCGAAGCCTTTGACATGGCAAAGCCAGTTCCTATTATGGCTTCCGATATCGGGTGGAAAACGCTTCCTATATCCTTGCCGACGGCAACTCACTTGACTGAAGAGTTTTTGGTCGAGAAGCTCAAGTCCACGGACCCTAAGGGATACGTGTCCTTTGCAGATCAACTGGCATGGCTTGAGAGGGTACAAAAAGGACACCAAGTAGAGCTCGCATGTTTGACACTTGGCAACACCCGAATGCTCTTTATGCCCGGTGAACTTTTCGTCGAGTATCAGCTTGCCGCGAAAGCCATGCGACCTGATCTTCACGTGATGATGGCCGCTTATGGTGATTATGGCCCCGCGTACATCGGAACTTCC
>Ga0207937_1000192_pt1 | contig 21720 bp, 14 predicted proteins | sample LakMenEpi04Sep11_FD_150668 | JGI IMG/M metagenome (GOLD analysis project Ga0207937, IMG submission 150668) | Freshwater microbial communities from Lake Mendota, WI - 04SEP2011 deep hole epilimnion (SPAdes) | ecosystem: Environmental > Aquatic > Freshwater > Lentic | place: Lake Mendota, Madison...
TGGCGATCGCGGCCCTCTACGACCGCGAGCCGTTTCGCGATGGCAAGACTTTATGAAGACATCGGAAGCACAAAACCATCCTGTTTGGGGTTTTTTGCATCGATTCGCGAAGCTACCGCAAGAATCGTTCATGGAGAGTATGAAGTCGACACTTAGCGAATCATCGTCCGAGCAACTGCAAGGGCTGCATCCAAACCTCATCGCGAAGCTGCGTGAGAGCTCGCCTGAAACATTGTCGGATCTAGCTCAAACTGTCGGCGAAAAATTAGAAGAGATTTTGAAGAATTGGAACGAGCTGAAGAAGAATGATCCAAACGCTTTACGACTCGCCGACAACAGCGATGAAGAATTACGGGTCGCACTGTTTGCCGCCGACAATCCAACGTCGCTAACGACCGACCAAATGATTGCACATTTGGATCAAGCGGAACGGAATGAGTACAATCAACAACTTGGTAAAATCAAGAGCGTCGAAGCCTCGCATCATGGTTCACCCGCTCGCGGTATGGTGGTTGTTGACAGGCCAAATCCACACGATCCAGTAATCTTCAAACGGGGGCAGCCTGGCAATCCTGGTGAAAGCGTGCCCAGAAGATTTTTGCAACTGCTATCTCATGTCGACGGTGGCAAACCGTTTGCGAAAGGTAGCGGCCGACTCGAGCTTGCACAAGCGATCGCGAATCCGAACAATCCACTTACCGCACGCGTGATAGTCAATCGAATTTGGCAACATCACTTCGGTGTAGGATTGGTCTCGACCGCTAGTGACTTTGGTTCTCGTGGCGAAAAGCCCTCGCACCCCGAGCTATTGGATTATTTGGCGAAAGAGTTCATTTCAGACGGATGGTCGATCAAACGATTGCATCGGCGCATCATGCTATCAGCGACTTGGCAACAATCGAGCGAAGCGCACGGCGCGGGCCAATCGATCGACCCGGAGAATCGGTTGTTATGGCATATGCCTCGCCGTCGTTTGGAGTTCGAGCCGTTGCGAGATCGATTGCTGACCGCGACAGACAAACTCGACCGAACGATCGGCGGTCGTTCGGTCAAGATCCACGAAGACGCGACTAGACGCGGTCTCTATGCTTACGTCGATCGCGAGGATATCCCTGGACTTCTGGCTAGCTTTGATCTACCGAGTCCCGATGCCAGCCAAGCAACGCGTGCTCGAACCACGGTTCCTCAACAAGCACTGTTTTTGATCAACGCAAAGTTTGTCATCCAACAAGCAGAGACTCTGGCGTCGAAGACGGCATCGATCGAATCGACTCACGATCGACTAACGGCCCTCTATCAACGAACACTTGCTCGCAACCCCGATGAGCAAGAGTTACGCATGGCGACCGATTTTCTAGACGCAGCCAAGACGACTGCTGAGACACAAAAAATCGATCCTTGGAGCCAGTTGGCACAAGTATTGTTGCTGAGCAATGAATTCGCTTTTGTAGACTAACCCTTCGATATCGAACATGAATCCACACGATCCCATATCTTTGATTCGCGAGCTGGGAAACATGCCCGCTAGTCGACGTGAGTTTTTACGCCGAAGCGGTGTCGGCTTCGGTTCGATCGCTATGGCTGGCTTGTTGGCCGAGGACTCGGGGCGATTGTTTGCAGATGGGGCTGCTGCTTCATCAGAGCAATCGCATCCGAACCCGATGCATCCAAAGCAACCCCACTTCCCGGCAAAGGCGAAAGCGGTTATTCATCTCTTCATGAATGGCGGACCATCGCAGGTGGATACCTTCGATCCCAAGCCAGCTTTGGACAAACATCACGGTCAACCGGTACCTAACAATCTTCGAACCGAACGAGAGACGGGTGCCGCGTATCGCTCCCCGTTCAAATTCCAAAAGTACGGCCAGAGCGGCATCGAGGTTAGCGAGCTTTTTCCTCATGTGGGCGAGATGATCGACGACGTTTGCGTGATTCGATCGATGCATGCCAATGTGCCCAATCACGAGCCTTCGTTGATGTTGATGAACTGTGGTGATGCGACTTTGGTTCGGCCCGCGGTAGGTTCGTGGGTTACCTACGGCTTAGGAAGCGTGAATCAAAACTTACCAGGCTTTATCGCGATGTGTCCTGGTGGATATCCCATCAAGGGATCTGAAAACTGGCAATCTGGCTTCCTCCCGGGAGCTTATCAGGGTACCTATGTCAACACCAAGAACAAAGACATCGAGAAGCTCATCGCCAACATACGCAATGCATCCGACATAAGCCGACCTGACCAACGTCGGCAACTCGATCTGCTGCAAGCCATCAATCGCCGACATCAAGAAGCGCGGCAGCAAGATATGGAGTTGGAAGCACGATTGCAGAGTTTTGAGTTGGCGTACCGAATGCAAATGGACGCGAGCGAAGCATTCGATATCAATCAAGAGCCACAGTCCATTCGAGAAATGTATGGTGACACCGTTCAAGCTAGACAGATTCTCATCGCTCGAAGGCTAGTCGAGCGAGGCGTGCGTTATATTCAGTTATGGCATGGCAACGGACAACCGTGGGACAGTCACGATAAGATCGAAGAGAACCATCGTAAGCTGGCAGGTGAATGCTCCCAAGCTATCGGTGCATTGCTGAAAGATCTCAAACAACGTGGGCTTCTCGATAGTACGCTCGTCGTTTGGGGCGGCGAATTCGGGCGAACGCCAACCGTGGAACTTCCTAAGCCTGGCGCGAATGCAGGTACGACAAGTGGCCGTGATCACAATCACTATGGCTTCACGATGTGGCTTGCGGGTGGTGGCGTCAAAGGTGGTTATGTTCACGGTGCCACCGACGAATTTGGGTTCCAAGCGGTCGAAAATAAAGTCCACGTGCACGATCTCCACGCAACGATGCTTCATCTCTTAGGGTTCGATCACACAAAGCTTACGTTCCGCTACGCTGGTCGCGATTTTCGACTCACCGATGTGCATGGCAATGTCGTTCACGACATCATTGCCTAGTGTCATCATTGCCTAGTGTCGTTGACCGCTTCGCCGGTCATAGTACCAATTCTTAATTGTCACCTTGAGTCGAATGTCATTTGCGAAAGAGGAAACACTCCGAGGATCGACGGAGCGATCCACGACTTTTCCGAAGACGTAGCCAAGTGACATCGTAGCCATCAAAAACCCCGTATATTCACAGGTCCCTAACGCGATGTTCACAGTTCCGACATGTGCAACTGCTACTGTGATGGAGTTTTGCTAGCGAAAAGAAACCGCACTCATCGAAGGAGTAGAGAATGATTGCTACAAACAACATACGATTTGGGCATTCGGGCGAGGTCAATCGGAGCGACTTGCTCGACCTGTTGATTGCTGGTGATAGTCACTGGAACCCAGATATTTCCGGTCTTTTTCTCTTCGGTCGGCGATTGGCTGCCCGAGCCGTTTCGGAAAACGCACCGAATTCACTGGTAATGACTTCGTTGCTGTCGAAGTCCTGTCAATTCGTAGCATCCGGTACGATTTCCGACGAAGGGTGGACTGGGGATTCGCTTTTGGCCTCTGGATCTTACGACTGGCTGTTGAGCAATCTTGGCGAAGCGGTCGCGGAAACGATTCGACTACAACCGACCACCAAACGTTTCTTAGCCACGGTTGTGCCCAATTACTTTCGACAACTTCATATCGAATCGCAACGAAGGCTGTTCATGGATGGAGGATTTATGACTCACATCGAACGCTCTAATTTCTGCAGCAATCGATACCATACCAATGCCATGACGATTGCACGCTGGGCAGACAGCCTCAGAGATACATTTATCGACACGCCTGACATGGAGTTCTTCTTTCCCTTTATTGATATCCCCGCTTCTGTTTAATACCGAAGGGCGATCCGCTCAAGGGGCGATGATACGTCGGAAGGACGATTCGCCCATCTTTTCTTCGTTACCATGTTGCTCGTTACCATGTTGCTCGTCAACATGGGACGCTAGCCGAAACCAGACTTGAAAAGGTGAGTGAACACATCACTGCGTTGCTTGTCAACGTAGGATGCTGGTAAGGTTGCAAGCGATATCTGACCACCGCTCCACGCTGGCGAGCAGCGTGGTGGCGTCTTCCGACGTCGGTGTCGTCTGGTTACGGCTATGGCCCTACGCTGGCGAGCAGCGTAGTAGCCTGATCACTGAGAACGCTGGCGAGCAGCGTGTTTGCAAGAGCACCGAGAACGCTGGCGAGCAGCGTGTTTGCAAGAGCACCGAGAACGCTGGCGAGCAGCGTGGTGGCAAGATCACTGAGAACGCTGGCGAGCAGCGTGTTTGCAAGAGTACTGAGAACGCTGGCGAGCAGCGTGGTGGCCTTGCGCTTCTCCAAGCTCTACTTGACGACTCCGCTTCCGACAGCTTCTTTGGTGGTGACGACAGGGCGAACGCGTGGTTCCATCAAATCGGATCCTTCTATCAGTTCGTTGATCTTCCCGACCTGCTTTCGCAGGGTAAAGGTGTCGTAAAGATTTCCTGCTGCGGTCTTTGCTTCATAGCGCAAGGTATCGCCATCGACATGGATAATTTGATAAAGCTGCGTATCTTCGGCGACACGCTTCATGAGGTTGCTGGGTTGCAAGTTGTACATTTTTGGGCCGCTTACAGAAACGACATAAACGGTACCAGTCGTGCGGTCCACTTGATTCTCACCGCTACTGACGTTCCCTATCGTCTCTGGCAACATGGACGGTGTTTCTAAACCGGTCCGACCATACGTATGATCATGCCCTTGAAGCACAAGATCTACACGGTAGGTATCCAAGATCGGTTTCCATGTCTGGCGGAGAACGGCGTTGTCGCGATCCTTGGCCGTCGAAAAGACGGGATGGTGAAAAGTGCATACGACCCAAGGGGATTTGTTCTTGGCCAAGACGCCATTGAGCCACTTCGCTTGTTCCTCAATCTTTTCATTGCTATTCAACGCAATGATGCGCATGTTGAGGTATTCAAACGTGTAGCAGGTCTCTTCCAATCCCGCTGGCCCATCTTCTGGAAATGCAAATTGAGGTCGCCAATGATGCGATAGCCGGCGCGTTCCGTCTTCAGCCTTCGCCTGCTCGTGATTGCCTGGCACAGCGACACAAGAGAGAGTCGAGTGAAGAAAACTACCAGCGTGGAACCACTCGCCCCATTCCGCGTCTGCTTCGGCTCGATTGATCAGGTCTCCAGCATGCAGCATGAACCGAGCTTTGGGTGCATCGCTATAGGCTTCGCGAATCACGCGAGACCATTGGGATTTCACATCGTTCTGTGCATCGCCAAAGTAGATGAACGAGAACGGCTCTTGTTTGGCAGGTGCCGTATTGAATTGAAACCACTCGCTCCAATTGACACCGTCACCGACACGATAGGCGTACTTTGCATCGGGTTTGAGGTCGACGAAATCGGCCGAGTGAAAGTGGGCTTCATTGATGTCGGTCGTTAGTTTCTGAGTCTTGGCTTCGGCTTGAAGAACTTGCTTCAAGTCGATCGGTCCATCGGGCGCGGCTGTGATCTGTGCATAACCATGTTGCACTTCGGTGCTGGTTCGCCAAGTGACCGATTGCGTTGTTCGAGGATCAGACTTCCAGGTTAGCACCACGCGATCGGGAATCGCGGACGGTTTGTAAACTTCAGCAGGCTTCACAGCAATCGGTGAATGTCCATCGTGAGCTTCCGCAAACCGACAAGTGAATACCAGTCCGATACTTAAGAGAGTTCGAAGTGTTTCTATTTTGCTAGTCATAAAATTGCCTTGATGTCATCTTCTGATCTTTCGATTGAGCAGAACAATTATAACATAGCAGTGGAATGTTAATTTTGCATGTGCTATTCGCGAATTTGCGGATCGATTAGAGCATCGCGTTTCTGGAAACGTTAACTCGAAGCTAATATTTTCTTCACAGATCGTGGTTAAGCTTTAAACCCGAAGCGTTAGGTTTAATGTCTTAGATCCCAGGGGAGTTGTATCGTGAAAAGAAGTTTTGGTCGAAGAGGTTTTACCCTCGTTGAACTGTTGGTGGTGATCGCCATCATCGGAATTTTGGTAGGTCTTTTGTTGCCCGCCGTTCAAGCAGCTCGCGAAGCTGCTCGACGTATGCAGTGCACCAACAATCAGAAACAACTGGCTCTCGCTTGCTTGAACGTCGAAAGTGCAACCAAGAGCTTTCCACCTGGCTATCCGACGTTTTCTGAGACAATGACGACCGCGCCGAATAACGTCAACTCTGGCGGCGGAACGAACTTTCCTGCTTTCATTGTGGTTGGATCGCAGGGAGGTGGAATGGTAAGTCAGGCGAGAGCTTATGGGCCGGCGTGGACCATGCACGTGAACGCATACATGGAGCAAAGCACACTCGCATCTCGAGTAGATCAGGGAGTTGCTTCTGGTGATTTGGATGAATCAAATCCATGGGATAACTTAGATGGCCTCCCATGGCGACGTCCTGACATCGACACGCAGACATTCGCGAGGTCGTTTCTTTCCTGCCCAAGCGCTGTGCGTAGCGACACTCTGTACTCGGACCTGGCACTCGAAAACCTCATCAAAGCAAACTACGCAGCTTGCTTTGGAGGCCAATTCATGCGTGATGCAACCAACCGAGGAGACCGAACCAAGCGAGGTATGTTCGGAGCAGTCGAGAACGTGAAGAAGTATGAGTATGGTGCACGTTTTGGGATTGGCAAGGGAATCAAGTTTGGTGAAATCAGCGACGGTTCTTCCAACACCGTAATGATAAGCGAAGTACTCGCCAATCATCGGCCGGATACTCGAACAAGCAGTTCCGCACCGGCTGGAATGAATCGCGATGTGCGTGGAACAATCCTTTGTCCGATGATGGGTGGCAATAGTTTCTCAGGGTTCTTCCCGCCAAATTCGAGAGCAACAGACGTTACGCAAGGTTGCCCGCCCGCAGGTGACCCTGCTGCCTTACCAGCAACCGACCCTATGTTCTGCACCCAGGATCGAAACATCGACCCTGTGACTGGTGGACGATGGCAAGTTGCTGCGAGAAGCAATCATACAGGCGGCGTCAATGCAGCCTTTGGAGATGGTTCCGTCCGCTTCTACAGCAGTAACATAGATCGAGTTGTGTGGTCGGCTCTGTGCACCATCGCAGGTGGCGAAGTCGCAAACGCTGATCAATAAGGTCCATGGGATGTCTCATCCGCCGCTCGCGTTAGCGGCGGATGAAGACGGTTGTAACTTGTTAGTCAGTTATTTTACCTATGCCAATTGTTAGGATTTGTGGCCCTATTGGATTTGCCGCATGGCAAAGGGGCCAATCCCAAACCGAAGCGTTAGGGATTGTTGCTTTAATGGGTTTGCAGTTAGGCAAACGATTGACCACAACCCGAAGCGTGAGCGAGGGACGCAGGGTTCCGCAGAATCCCTCGCTCACGCAGCGGGTCATGATTTATACAACGAGCCCGTAAGCGTCGGGTTTTGATGGAAAAGTCCGTCCTTAATCGATCGCGATTCGTAGCTACAAGGAATCTATTTTGCGAAACTACATTGCTCAGCTTTTACTGTTCTTCGCGACTCTTGGCTGTACTCAACTAGGCTGTTCTCAGAGCGCGCCGACACTGAATGTCGGTGGAGAAGAGGGTGGCAAAGTAGTCTCAGTCATCGAAGAACTGAATGAAGCGAAAGGAGATGACAAAAAAATGGCCGGCTCTTTCGTCAGCAAAGACGTCGCCCCTAAATCGAAAGAGCTAAACCTATACGCTTTTTATGTGACGGGAACGCCCAAAATAGAAGGGGAATCCGCTAAATGTAATGTTGCCGTTGAGAAGAATGACGGAAGCCCCGTTGGCGACTTCGAGTGGGAACTTGAAAAGAAGGGCGACGCCTGGAAGATCAGAAAAGCTCCGCTCAAATAGTGACGAATCAAGTTAGCGAACCCGCCAAGTCAACGTGGATTCACTCGCCCGTTTTTGACATTTTGTTCATTGCGAATGTTGGTTGGGTTTTGTTGGTGATTCCAGCGATCCTCCATGCTGGTAGTGGTACCGTCGATTTTTGGCAGGTGTACTACCTTGTCATGCCGCACCGATGGATGACCCTTTTTCTTGTTGCGACCGATCGTGACCGACGGGACAACCACGGCAGACTGCTTTTGTCCATTGTGCTAGGACTCGCGGTTATTGTAGGTGGAAGCTATTGGAGCAGCGGCGCTTTCTTGTGTCTCGGATTCATTGACTACATATGGAATGCCTGGCACTTTTCCAGTCAACACACAGGCATACTAAGGATCTATTCTCGGAAGACCGACCTAGGGAATGAATGGTTGGAACGACATGGACTACGCGCCTTTATCGTCTATGCGATACTGCGAACTGCGGGTGGTATGGTCTGGTCTACAAGCCAGTTGTCCTATGCAATGCCACTTCTGTACTGGCTGGATTTTGCAATCCTGGCGATTCCGCTACTCATCCTGTTCATCCATTTGAAGAGTTGGCAGAAATCGCACCTAGCTAAGTCTGTTTACTTGATGAGTATGCTGACTCTCTACGTTGGCTATCTTGTGGCCGGACATTTTGAGCTAGACGCCTGGATTCTTTGCTTCGCGACCGCGGCATCCCTATTTCATGCGATCGAGTACTTAGCCATTGTGAGTCATTATGCCCTTCGTAGAAAACAGATCGGCTCTGCCGATCTCATCCGCGAACTGGGCAAGCGCTGGGGACTCGTGCTATCCATTTTCTTAGTGGGGTTGGGTTCCTTCGGTTGGTGGATCACAACGCTGTCCGCAGAACTCCAAATGATCTGGCAAGGAGTGAACTTGTGGGCCGCATACACGCACTACGCATTTGATGGCATCATCTGGAAGCTGAGAAAACCAACGACAGCCAAGGCGCTCGGTGCGTGATGAGTACTGATAGCCAATCCTCAATCAAAACTGCTGGCATGGTGCAATGGATATTGATAGCCCTCGGGCATCTGATCCTTTTCGTATTGACCGAAGGCTGGCTGATTGGATCGTTGGATGCTCCTGTACCATTCTTTGCTTCCTGGACGATCGCGGTTGTTCATCTGGTAGCGACCGTTCCTTTCGGTATTGTATTGGCAACAGCAGTACCTCTTGGAAAGATTCCGATACTGGTTCGCTGGGCAGGAGCGACAATTGCCTCGGTTCTGTTTTGGATTGTTGCACTCGTTTTATCAGATGCAACGCAAAAATTTCCCATCGATTATTGGATGTTATGGGCTGGTCGCGTTGCTCTATGTGCCATGCTTCTTGGCGTGTGGGCCACTTGTTTCTCGGGTCGTGTTTTGGACAAGTTTAAGGCGAACAGGTTCACTATTCTCCCCGTGGCCTTCGTCGTATTAATCCTTCCTGCGACATTCGGACTCAACGAATTGAAACGCTATACCGAGGGAGCGCAGTCCTCGATGAACGGCAAACGCATCGTTCGGGCCTACAGCAACTCGCAAAGGGTTCTGCAATTGGATAGCTCTGTCAAGATTGAACGAGTCGAGGTGACGCGAGTCGCTAGAGAATTGAGAGACCAGATCCGTGAAACGGAGAAGCTACTTACGACGAAACAATCGACAGCAATCACACCATCGCAAGCGATCATGTATCTTCTATCGCTCTCCAGGGTTGACGAAGCAGAAGCACTCTGGGCTCAACTCCCTGGCGACGCACCAGATACGACCGTTCTTGGGATCTTGATCGCAAGAGAATCGAGCGATTGGAAGTTGGTCCGCCAGCGCTGTTTGGATTACTCGAAGCTGGCGCCGAGTGAAATGCAAGCTACGGTTCTTCATGCATTGGCCGAAGCGCATGGCAATTTGGGAGAGATCTCGGAATCGATTCAAGTGTTTGAACAGATGATTAAAACATTGCCGTCGAAAGGAGATCAGGCCATCGCCCATTTCCGGCTTGGGCTGATCTACTTAGAGAAAGGCGATTCCGCCGAGTCTTGGGATCACCTGAATCAAGCGATTGCCTTGGATCCTTCGCTAGAAAACGAAGCGAAGAAGAAGTTTGCTCGCTTGAAAAATTTCAGTTGCCAATTGCGGGGGTTTTGAAGTACGCAACGGGGGTTTTACCAATGCATTGCAAAAGAGCAGTTGGAAATATCCCAACCCGAAGCGTAAGAGCGTAAGCGAGGGATGATCGGCCCCCGCGTTTTGAAGTTGGAGTTTCGGGCACTCGAGACGCTTCGTTTTTAGGTTTTTCGTGCTCGTACTCGTGCGTAGTCGAAGACGGTGCTCGTGCTCGATTCCGGTCGTTCGAGCACGAGCACGATTTCTTGATCCGGTCTTCAAATAACGCAACTTCAAACTCACGTTTCGGGTTTGGGATGCTAAGGTTCCATGTGCCGAACGCTCAGCGCCTACTCTTCAATACGCCAAAGATGGTCGTCGCTTCGAATGTACATGCTGCCCCCGGAAAAGGCCGGTGTTGTTTGTACCACCTCGTCTAACGAGTTCTTCGCGAGCACTTCGTATTTGTTGTTGTTCGCTATAATCGTACATGTCCCGGAATCGTCGAATAGATAAACTCGCTCGGCTACACCAATCGGCGAACTGTAAGTGTTTCCACTCTTGCGCAGCGCCTTGAGAACCTTGCCCGTGATCGGATCGAGACAAGTGTAGATCCCAAGATCATCCACAATATGAAATCGCTCGCCGTAAAGAACTGGGGTCGGGACGTACGGCATCCCTTTCTCCGTCTTCCATATGATGTTTTGTTCCGACTCGTTCTTCAGTCCATCCTGTTTGATCGCACAAGCTCGAACTTCGGGCGATCCGCCGAAGCTGAAGATGTGTCCGAGTCCAATCGATGGTGAACAAACAACCTTCTCCGAAGGACCCGCCACGAACCATATCCGTCCGCCGGTTTTGGGATCAAGGCCCAACGTTTGATTCGCTCCCGCGAGCACAATTTGACGCTGACCATCGACGATCCCTACAAGTGGTGTTGAGAACGAGCGCAAATTCGTTTCTGGTTTGTATCGCCAAACCTCTTCGCCCGTCGTCGGATTCAGCAACGAAACAAATGCATCTCCGTCTTGATGGCCATTGATGATCAAACCTTCGTCACACAAAACTGGCGAGGCCGCGAAACCGTGCCTCGAGAAATAGGTTCCCAGAAATTTCTTCCAAACCACTTCTCCCTTCCAGTCGGTTGCAGCCACGACCAATTGCTTGTCATCGACAAACACCGTGAACACATGCTTTCCATCGCTAGCAGGTGTTGCTGATGCGCTCGTGTTGAATTTGTGCTGGTTCTCTGACGGGCCAGCATGAATCGTAGTCGTCCAAACCACTTTTCCCGATTCTCTATCGACGCGAAACAACTGTCGCGATTGGGATGTAGTATCAAACGCCGTGACGAAGACACTATCGCCAACTACGATCGGAGAAGAACGCCCCACACCTGCGATTTTGGTTTTCCATCGCACGTTCTCCGTTGCGGACCACTTCATGGGCGCCTTGGATTCCAAACTGATTCCATCCCCGCGCGGTCCTCGCCACATTGGCCAATCTTCGCTTTGGACTACGGTAGATGAGGTGCTGGCTGCAATCGCCATTGCCAGGCTGAACAATCGACGCTTCATCGCTAGTCCTTCTTCTTTCGTTCGTCCCATTCCAGTTGTTTGATCCTGGCTTCTTGAATCGCGATCAATTGCTTCAATCGCGCCTCGGACTCTTCTAGTTGAGAAAGCGATTCAAGAACTTGAGTCTTTGCGGACTCAATACTCTTTAGAGCACGACGGCTCTCCTCCAAGTCGCTTGTCAGGTTCGCTTGATGTCCACTCGGAGGTGCTGACGTTTTCTCGATCAACGCAACAGTCTCTGAATCCGAAACGGAGCTTTTGTCCATCGAAGGTTCGCGGACTTTACTAACTGATCGTACCGGCGCCGCCGGTTTTCGAATGGGCATGGAGGCCATCTGGGGTGCTATCGGTATCTCAATATTCTCCAACAACGCGAGCTTCCCGGCATCGATAGAAATTTGCCGAACGATGCCCGACGCATCACTGGCTATCAACATTGCTCGTTGATCTTTGATGAGCCTCTTCAAGCCGATCACTTCGTCGTCGAGAGTAATCTCCGATTGTTGTTTCCCTGATGCATCCCATACGAGTACTTTTTTGTCGCGACCATACGTTGCGAGATTGTCGCCTTTTGCGAGAGTGGTTCCCGTCAGCGAAATCATTCCGAGAATTCCCTTTTCGTTGGCACTCCAATGGGTTGATTCTGTTTGGGAATGCAGATTCCAGACGCGGACAAATCCATCTGCCCCCGCAGAATGCAATGTATCGCCGTCCGCAGACCATACCAGCGCCGTGACAGAACCGATATGGTTTCGCAACGTGGTAAACTCGGCGCCTGTCGATGCATCCCACACGTGTATACTGCCGAATCGATCCCCCGAAGCCAACAACAGACCATCTGGACTCCATGCGACGGAGGTCACCCAATCGGTATGCTTGCGCAGTGAGTGAAGCAAGCTGCCGTCTTCGGTCGAATAGATCTGTACCTTTCTCGAGGTCGTTCCCAACGCTAATCGCTTTCCATCGACAGACAAGTCTATCGACTGAATAGCGTCTTGTTCCTTGCCGACAGGCGTCAGGAATTTTTGAGATGACATATCCCAACGCAGCACGGTCCCAAACTCGCCTGCCACTCCAGCCGCGATAAGCAATTGTTTTCCATCTGGACTGAAGTGCAATTGATGGATGTCATGGTTCTTGGTATCGATGGCTTTGTCTGCGAACTTGTTTGCTCGGCTATCCCACAGCATCACTTGCCGCAGACCGGGGAATGCAACCAGTGGCAGATTCGTATGCGTTGCAAAGGTTGCCATGGGTGATCGACGTGGCAATGGACTCAATTCCGTTAATCCCGGAGAATCTTTCGATACTGTCGTGGCTGTTGAAGCAGCTGTTGTTGAAGATGCCACGGCCGGACTTCGTGTCATGGACTCCGCAGGGATTGTGAGTTTGCTGCTATCTGCCTTGAGTTCCGCAACCAATCCGGTTTGAATCCAATTGGCAATCAATTGGAGTTCGCGTTGCGGAATGCGGGGTTTGTTCGGCGGCATCTTCGGGTTGTCGAGATGTGCAGTAACTAGATAAAGAGGGCTTTCATCCAGTTTGCCTGGAACCACGACCGCCCCAGAGCCGGAACCCGCAGCGATCTTGTCTAACGAAGCCAATGACAGATCGCCTCGCGGCTGTTCGTCGTTGTGACAGCCAACGCAATGCTTTCTCAGCACGGGTTGAACAGCTTCATACGATACTACCTTGGGGCTATCGGCATCGACCGTCGATGACATGGATTGTGCTGCAACGAATTCACAGAGGAACAAGGAATAACCATAAACCAATGTGCGTCCTACAACACGCAGAGCAGACTGAAACATGCTATAACCGAGTGGATTTTTAATGATTGAAGACGAATTCGTTAGAGTTCAAAAGCGCCCAGAAGAGATCCTCTAATCCTTCCTTGGGAGTCGAATACTCTTTCAGCTTTGATTCGATTCCCTTTATCTCACTCTCAGTGCATTCGCGAGCAAAACAAATTTGATAAAGTCTCTTGGCTACGTCCAACGGGGCTTTTCCAGATTCCAGAAGACTACCGACAACGTTGCCTTCTCGAATCTTCCCGCCGGTGGTTTCACCATTGAGCAAATGAAGCGCTTGCGACAACGTGGGGGACGTCTTGACTTCGCAGGTGCACGGAGTGCTGCGGTTAGATCGGCCGAACGTCGTCAAAAAGTAGTGGGCAGCCAGACCGTCGGCCACTTGCACCGCCCGCGATCCAGGTGGTAATCCAGGCAGTCGTTCTGTAGTGCCTGTCACTTGCGTGATACAATCCAGAAGTACTTCGGCGCGGAGACGTCGAATCTTTTGATGGGAGAACTCTCGTTCGTCCAATCGGTTGATCTCGTTCCTCTTCGTTTCAATTTGATAGGTTCTCGAGTTACAAATTTCACGAATCAAAACTTTGATGTCATAGTTGCTCGCCGCAAGTCGCTCGCCCAAATAATCCAAGAGTTCTGGATTCGACGGTGGATTGCTTACTCGCATATCATCTACGGGTTCGACGATGCCTACACCAAAGAAGTGCGACCAAATGATGTTGGCGATGTTCTTTCGAAATGCAGGATTGTGTTTGGAAGCAAGCCATTCTGCAACGACTTGTCGATAGTCCTTCCCTTCGACTTGTGTAGGTGCGTTGTCTCCCAAGAATCGAGGCACGACAGAACGACCGGGAAGTGGATGCTCGATCATTCCTTCGCCCGCGTTGAAGATGGTCAACTCGCGAGGGTCTTTCGCTTGTTTGTAGCCTACTTGGCTAAAGAACGAAGCGAAGCCATAGTAGTCGTCCATCGTCCAGCGGTCGAACGGATGGTTGTGACATTGTGCACATTGAATACGTGTACCGAGGAACACTTGAGCGACGCTTTCGGCAATCAATTGCGGCGTCGTTTCGGTTTGGTAGTAATTGGTCGCCGGATTCTCCAACGTTCCGCCATTGGCTGGCAGCACACGTTGCACAATCTGGTCGATCGTCATCCCTTGGTGAACCGCATCCCGAAGCCATTGATCGTATAGCCGAAGTGCTTTCGGACTAACGCCGTTTCTCGTCCGAATCTGAAGCAGTTCGGCCCACCGCATCACCCATATATCTTGAAATTCAGGCCGATCTAACAATCGATCGATGGTCGCCGATCGCTTGTTAGGGGAGTTGTCTTTTGCAAACTGTTCGTACTCTTCTACGGTCGGTAGCTGTCCAATCAAATCCAGCGAAACACGTCTTAGGAACTGTCCGTCGTTCGAGAGTTCCGATGGCAAGATATGGAGAAAGTTCAGTCTTTGATCGACCAATCGGTCAATAGGTGATTCCGATTTCGCTTTCGGCAATTCGAATAGACCTTCGGGGCGAACGATAATCGTCGATCCCTCTGTGAATTGGTCGAAACGAGCTAGAACAAAGGCAGCCCCTGGCCCTTTTGCTTCGACCATACCGTTCTCATCCACGGAAGCGGTCGCATCATTGTTGCTAAGAAACACAACATAAGGACTGACATCGCGGCGAGATCCATCGCTAAAGTTCGCCATGACAACGAGCTTCTGTTGCCCGGATGGGCTTGCGAATACTGACTGTTTCGGGAAAACCTCGATACCAATCGGAAGCGGCACTTCCTTAGGATCCGTTTTGGCTCCTTCGCGAATCCATTGACGAAGAAGATCGTATGACTCCGATTCCGTTTCGATGCACTGCCCACCTGTATGCGGAACTTCTCCTAATGCCTTTTGCATCAACAGACTACGCTCGGGTTCCGCCAACGAGATTCGTCGACCGCTCAATTCACGAGTCAGCCGATAGTGATCTCCTTCGGGATCGTAACCAAAGAGACTCAATCGAAAACCGTCTTTTCCGGACGCGGAACCATGACACTTCCCAGTGTTGCAACCAGCCTTGGTTAGCACTTGCATGACTTCGTTACGAAACTCGATAGCAGGGTTCGCATCGACATTCTTCACGACGACTGGAACGGATTGCGACTGTCCTCCAAACGAGAATTTTACATTACCACTGCCATTCGACGATGGTAACAAGAATTCTGACTCCCAGGTCGCCAGTTGTTTGGGGGATAGCTCTGCGACTGCTTCACTCGTTACGTCTCGCGTGCTTCCGTCGCTATAAAAGGCGGTGACCACCAGGCTCTGTTTGGATCTGGCATGGCTAAGCTCGATCGATGACGGCTCGACACGGATCGATTGCAACGATGGAACGCTCGATCCCTTTTTCACATCTTTGGGCTCGGCTGCATTTCCTGCCGTGAAGCCAATCCAGATCCCGACTGCGATCAAAACTGCTACGAAGTTGGTCATGTAAATTTTCATAGTGTTATTGTCCTTCACTCTTCGTTCGCAACACTTCCAGCGGACTCAATGGACGTCCTGATGCGTCCGTACGCGAAACCCCAGGTGCAGACACTTGTAATTTCGTATTGCGAGCGATGCAATAAGATATTTCCTGACCATCGATCTCACCTTGCAGACGACAGAAAATCGTATCGAAGGTTCCGATCGGTGCGTCTGCAGCCAACTTCAGTTGGAAGCGAATTTGCTTGGTTGCTTCGTCGATCTTCACAGACTCAGCAACCACCCGGTTTGGTAGTCCCTCTAAGATCGCAACCATCGACTTGGGTACGGCTGAAAGGAAATCGACCTTGCAAACCACTTCACGCGATACCCCCTGCTCAGCTGCGATTGCTTGCATCGTGCCACGGACGGCTGACGGAGCGATGCGGAGCGAATGCAACGAGCTGCTTACGGCTGGATAATCGAGAGGTGATGCTTTGGTAGGCATCGCCATCGAAGCCCCAATCTGAGACGTCGAGTCACTTTTGTTCGCAACACCAACCACTGCCTCGGCAACGAGATTCCACTCCAACGGCTCCGCAAACGGCATCGACTTTATCGTGAAAATACCCGTTGTTTCATTCGGACCAATTTGAATCTTGGCAGGCGCCTCGATCCATTCTGGCAAATGCGGAAACGACACATCAATCGGCGACGAAAAAGTCGCTTCGCGTTCCACGGTTACACGAATCCCCAAGGTGCCATCCACTGGCAATGCTACCGTTGGTGATGTCAATTCCACCTTGAACGGATTGGCTTTGGTCACAGCAATCGCCATTTTGTTCACGTCAATTCCCTGAAACAATGCGTCCGCAGGGCCAGTCACCAAATCAACGAATTGCTCAAAGGCTGCGATTTGTTCTTCGCCGTGACTTGCATGAATATTGGCAAGAGTCGCTCCCTCTATCGCACTCTGCGAAGCTTCGAGAACGACGGGGATCACAAACGAACCGGGCTGTTCTCTACTGGCGTTGAAATGAAGACCTGGCGGAAGATCCGTCATGCGCAATTCGATGGGTGTATCGACATTATCTTTGCGAACACCGAGGAAACCGACAATGCGATTGCCTGCGGGAACTTCCAAAACTTGTCGGACCTGCGAGAGTTTATCGCGACGAGGAAGAAAGACGGCAAGAGACGGTTTCGAGGGAGTCACTTCGATACGATAAACATAAAGGTCCCCATTCTTCTTTCTCTTGTCACGAATGCTGACAGAGTAAACCTCTCCATCCATTGCGAGAAACTCTGCTTTCGAATCGAGACTATCCAAGTCATCCCCTTGCGCAACAATCTGACCATTCGAATCTGCGATGTCGATTACCGAATCGAGCAATGAACCGAATCGCGAGGCGAATACTTCGACACTCAGCAGACCGGTAATGGGCGAACGAAAACGATAGGTGTCGACCTCGGACTGCGATCCGATGGTGCCATTCAATGCACAGGGTACGTTCACGGGAGTCGATGGTACGTCTGGTTCGGCAACATTGGGAAATGCTGAGATTCGGAAGGGAAAGGGAGATGGACATGATGCTCCATCTTTCCTCAGTTCTATCGCTTGCGTACCTAAGGCTATTCCCTTTGTCGACGCGGGCAAACGCTGCGATTTGGACTCCTCGGTCGATGCTTCATGCAAGAGCAGATCGATGTTGCTTTCCACTTCTCCTCCGAGAGGAAAGATGCAAGCGGGACGCGGAAACGATCCGAGATGAAGAGCATAGTAGCTGTCCGCGTCCGCGCTTGCACCAACGCTCGTTATCGAAACTCGATAACGACCTGGTGTTTTGGCGATCCATGAAAAGGAGGGATCTTGGTTCAAAAGAGGGGAGTCATCGGCAACTAGAATCGTTGTACCATTTGGGTCGACCACGGTTAGCTTCGTATCAAGTAGATTATGGCCAAGTCGTACAGCGTGGACTTCTCCCGAAAGTCGTTGCCCAGCCTCGACTTGTATTTCGTAGGTATCCACTGCATCGCCTTCAAGACTTCCAACCATCGTTGAATTCATCGGAACCAATTGCGCCGATCCGGTCGAAGTCTCTTCCACCGTTGGAAATGGAGTCAAAGTGATCGTTCTCAACTCCGACAAACCACCCGCGGATCGTAATCGGATCGGATAAATCCCCAACGGGGAATCTGGCTTTGTCGAGAAAGTTAGCTTGATCTCATCGTCATTAACTTTTTCGATCGTGCGGAATTTCATTCCCTCCCGATACGTAATAACTTCCTTGACCTCACTGAGCGAGGACCCTCGAGCGATCACAGAGAACTCCGTGCCGCGAGAGCCGATGGGCGGACGCAGCGCTTCAAGCGAGGGGCCACCCCCCAGAACAGTTTGCCCTTGCGAGAGCAGCGTCGATGCGCAGATCAGTGGTGCAACCGAGGCCCACTTCAATAGTCGCCTAGTCTTCATTACGCCAGCAGTCCTTCTGCAACTTTGCCGTTCATCACGATTTGTTGTGGGCGATCGCCTGGCGACATCAGCGATTGGCTCGCATCGATCCCCAAAAGATGGTAGACGGTGGTCACGTAGTCTTCGACTGAGAGAGGATTATCTGCCGGTTCTGCAGCCAAGGCATCCGAAGCTCCGTAAACTTTACCGCGTGCGACACCACCACCTGCCATGACGATGCTAAAGACTCGCGGCCAGTGATCACGACCGCCACCCGCATTGATCTTGGGCGTTCGACCGAATTCAGACGTGATAAGCACTAGAGTCGAATCCAAGAGCCCTCGCTGGTCCAGATCTTGGATCAAACCCGCATACGCTTTGTCCAAATCGGGCAACTGAGTCTCAATGCCTCGATAGTGAAATGCGTGGGTATCCCAAGCGCCGTAAGTTACCGTGACGAATCGAGCTCCTGCCTCGACCAAGCGGCGAGCGATCAGCATTCTGGCCCCAGCACTTGGTCGAAGGATCGGTCCCCATGCGTTCATCCCATATAGCTCCTTTGTCGAATCGCTTTCTGCTTTGAGACTGAACGCATCTCTCGCTTTTGGCGAGGCCAATAAATCGTAAGCTCGTTGGTAGAAGGAATCCATGGTTGCAAGTGAGTCGTCCGACTCGATCGATGCAAAGTGCTGATCGACGAGTTGCTTCCACGATTTGCGTTGCTCGAAGCGATTGCTATCGACGCCCTTAGGCAAGTTCAAGTCACGAACCGAGAAATTGGATCGTGCAGGGTCGGCTCCTAAAGAGAATGGACCGCAGGCATTGCTTAGATAACCGCTTCCAAGAAACTGACTTCCCTGGTTCGGAACGCAAACGTACGCAGGCATCGCATCGCGCGGCCCTAACTCTTGAGACACCACCGAGCCTATACTGGGGTATACCAATGCTGGGCTGGGTCGATAACCGGTGAACATGCTATGCTCGCCCCGGCTATGGTCGACTTCGGTGTGCGACATGCTGCGAACGACGGTCAGTTTATCAGCGACCTTCGCCGTCTCCTGCATATGTGAACTGAAGTAGACACCTGGAACCGATGTCTTGATTGGATCCAGGATGCCGCGATACTCAGGAGGGGCATCTGGCTTTGGGTCAAAACTATCCATGTGAGGAAATCCACCTTGTAGGTAGATGTGAATCACGGACTTTGCCTTCGCAGCAGGTTTGCCTTGGTCTTTTCCTAACGCTTCCAACTGAAGGAGGTTTCCAAGCGACAACCCAGCTCCACCGAGCCAACCCGCATAGAGGAACTGTCTGCGAGAAGCCATCCCCGCAAATCCACGACACCCAACTCCATTTGATTGCTGGAAAAATTGTCCCACTGTAGTTTCCTTATCAATACGAACCATGCATCGGAATGAATTGGTTGAATGGAGAGCAACTCGCCCTCTATTCTTAGAACAATCAAGATACTTTTGGTCGCGTCGGGTTTGATGAAGGGATTGTGAAATGCTGATGAACATTCAGTTCATGGGTAAGCCACGGCATAAAACAACCGTTTGCGTCATCCGAGACGTCAAAGTCAGGCCTGGAGGGATGGTCCGTGTGATCCGTGTAAAAACAAAAGCTATTCTTTGCCTAAAAGCACGCAAATAGATGGGGATTCGTCATTCTCAACCCTAGAATTCGCATCGCGACCTGGAACACATTACAATTCAGCAGTGCATCCTCTCGCTTTTTGTCAATTGTTTGGAGAGTAAAAAATGTCGTTGTATCGTTTTTCATTAAGCTTGGCTCTTGTGACCGCAGGTTGGAGCTCAGGTGCCATTTCCCAAGAAGTAAAACAAGAGTTCATCCCAAAAGGTGTAACGGCAAAGACCGGCGGGTATAGTCCGATTCGCGCTGTCATGGATGAGAAAGCGGAGTTGTTCAAGAAAGAGCCAGAAGGCTTGAAGGCTCAGAAGTATGGAAAGATCACCATCGAAGGTGAGAGCTGGGGCTTTCTTCTCAATGAACCCGAAGAGGGTGAAGCAACACTTTTCATCGATTCGAACCGCGACGGTGACTTGACCAACGATACTACCGTCGAATGGAAAGGTGTGAAAAACGAAGCGACTGGATTGACGCAATACACCGGAAAAGCGGAGATCAAATTGCCCGACGGCAATCTCGGTGCGATTGGTTTGTATCGCTTCGATCCGAAAGACGAGAAGCGGGCTCAACTAAAAGACACGGTAATGTTCTATCTGGACTTTGGATATGAGTTCATGTTCAAGCTGGACGATAAGGAATTCAGTACGTTCGTTGCTGGAGTTCCGAAGCCGAATGGATCACTCGCTTTGGATCGCGATGGAAATGGCATCATCAGTTCGCGACTGGAACGTGCCAAGATCGGCGAGCCCTTTAACTTTACGGGGACGACGTACGAGATCCGAGTCCTCGATGGCAAACTGCTAGTCGGGAAATCGGAGAAAGAGCTTCCACAATCGCCAATGCCTCCCGACTTGAGAATCGGAAAGACAGCAATTGAGTTTGCGGCAACCAAAATGGATGGCGAAAAAGTCACTTTCCCTAGATCGTTTGCTGGCAAGGTCGTGATGCTCGATTTCTGGGCGACTTGGTGCGGTCCATGTATTGCTGAGATCCCAAACATGAAAGTCGCTTACGAAGAGTGGCACGACAAGGGCTTTGAAATTCTGGGCATCAGTCTGGATCGTGAAGGAGAAGAAGAGAAAGTTAAAAAGTTCCTTGAGGCGCGAGAGCTACCCTGGCCACAAGTTTACGAGGGTAAAGCTTGGGATGTCGAGATCGCACGCACCTACGATGTTTCCGGAATCCCGTTCGTCCTACTAGTCGATGGCGACTCCGGCAAGATCCTCGGCACGTCCCGACAATTGCGAGGCGAAGGATTGAGCGAGTTCATCGGCAAGCAATTGGAAAAGAAAGTGTCGAGCGCCAAAACATCCGCCAACGAAGAGTAGATGATTGATCGCGAAACCAATCTTTCAATAAATGCCGCAAGAGAGATTCTCGCTTTGGTTTGGGGCCCAGGCTACTACGCTGCTCGTCAGCGTAGGGCCAATAGCCGTAACCAGACAACGAACCGTTATCGGACTTTGCGTCTTTGCGTGCGAGAAAGAGACGTTACATTCAATCATGCTGCAACGCCAGTTCGTAGGAAGCAGGACGAAGAAATGTAGGCTCTCGCCAAGGCGCTAAGTCGCAAAGTTTTTTCATCGAGAGCATGCGGTGATGGATGGTGACCTGATCGTAAGCTAGCAGATCGATTGCGATCTTTACTTCATTTCTTCTTCGCGTCTTTGCGTCTTTGCGTGCGCGAAGGAGACGTTACATTCAATCATGCTGCAACGCCAGTTCGTAGGAAGCAGGACGAAGAAATGTAGGCTCTCGCCAAGGCGCCAAGTCGCAAAGTTTTTTCATCGAGAGCATGCGGTGATGGATGGTGACCTGA
>Ga0207937_1000195_pt1 | contig 21506 bp, 27 predicted proteins | sample LakMenEpi04Sep11_FD_150668 | JGI IMG/M metagenome (GOLD analysis project Ga0207937, IMG submission 150668) | Freshwater microbial communities from Lake Mendota, WI - 04SEP2011 deep hole epilimnion (SPAdes) | ecosystem: Environmental > Aquatic > Freshwater > Lentic | place: Lake Mendota, Madison...
AAGCTGCGCCCGGGCAAGGCGTTCATTGGCACGAGCAACCTGCAGCTTGATCTGCTCACCGAGCGGTTCCAGACGCGGTTCCAAGCGTGGAAGATCACGGCACCGGCCGCCGATGAAATCGCGGCATGGCTCGTGCGCCGGTGGAAAGCGCCCAAGTCGCTCGCCCATGAAATTGCCCTGGGCTGCGGCGGGTGTGTCAGGGCCGCCTTGGCCGATCTGGAAAGCGCCTATGACATGGGGGCCGTGGCATGAGGAAGATTGTGCTATTTGCGCAGCTCTTGCCGGAGCCACACCGGATCACGCCTGAGATCCAACACCCGCCAGACCCGCACTGCATCTGTCTCCACCGTGTAGTAGATGGCAAATGGAAATCGGTCGCTTAAGCGCCGATGATATCCATCCTCAGTGCGGTGGATACCGACCTCGACTTCAAGGGCGTCGATGTCTCTGGAGATGCATTCAAGAAAGTAAGTGCCGATGCCGGCTTGCCGACGCTCGTAAAACTCGAATCCAGCGCGAAGATCATCCTCGGCGGAGGAAAGGACTAACACCTTCACTTGCTCGAAAGCTCGCGGCTCAGTCGCTCTTTAACCTCACTCCACTCCGAAAACTTGGCTCGTCCGGCTTCAAAGTCGGCCCGCGTTTGTGCCAGAGCTTCCTTATGCCAAGCCGGCGACACCACCTGCGTATCATCCACGGCCAACTCGCTCCACAGGGTCTCGAGCAATGCGAGTTTCTCGGGAGTAGTCAACTGACGAGCAGCATCAATGACGGCCATATGGGAAGGTTATCTCACCAAACTCATGTGTGCAAGTGCGGCTATCCCTCACCACCCCGCGCGGTGGCAAAACGATCCCATACGGCTGATAAACGAGGCTTTTCGGAGTTCTCCACTCCTTCACTCAAATCCATCCCAAGCACGGCCCGAAAAATGGTGAAAAAAAATCGGATGGACTCAGCGCGGCTGCCTGCGAGAGGCCAAGGACTATGAACATGCCCAACTACCAAGCCGGTGACCGTGTGCGCATTGCCCCCAAGTGGGACGGCGACGACACGATTTATGTGATTGTGGAGTGGAACATCGACCGCGGAGTGATCACGCCGCTCTATTGGCCGCACGGTGTGCTGCGGCCGCAGGAACTGGCCACCGCCGACATGATCGAACCCGCTCATTTTCCGCGTCCCGCGATATGCAAGTCGCGTATCAACTGGCCGCGCCAACGCAATAAGAAAGGAAACCCGAAAGATGCCTGACAACGAAATGATGGGCGATGAGCAGTTGCCCCAAGACGACCACCGCAACCCCCGCCGCCGTGCGCGGGAGACCCAGACGCCCGAGGTTGGGCTGCTGGTAGTGCCCGAGTCGCGGCACGAACTCGATAAGCTCGTGCTCCACGAGGAGGCGAGGAGCGACATCGCCACCGCCCTGCGCAGCCTGGCCATGGCCGAGCAGATGGAGGAGGTGTGGAAGCTAAGCACGATCCGCCCGATGAGCGGCCGATGCATCCTCAACTTCTACGGCCCGCCGGGGACAGGGAAGACGCGCGCCGCGCTGGGCCTCGCCCTGCAACTGGGCAAGCCGCTGTATCAGGTGGACTACAGCGCGATCGTGAGCAAATACCTCGGCGACACGGCCAAGCACATCGTTGTGGCTTTCCGCCAAGCTCGCGAAGCCGATGCGGTGCTGTTCTTCGACGAGGCCGACTCGCTCCTGTCCAAGCGCGTCTCCACCGGAGAATCCTGCTCCACGTCGATCAACCAGAACCGCAACACGCTGATGCAGGAACTCGACCGGTTCGGCGGCGTGGTGGTGATGACGACCAACCTGTTTGGCAATTACGACGAGGCCATGCTTCGCCGCATTGCCCGACACATTGAGTTCCGCCTGCCCGACACGGCCATGCGCGAGCAAATCCTGCGGCTCCACCTGCCAAATCCCGACCGCGTGCCGCAGACGCTTCGTGGGATTGCCATGGCGGCGCACGGACTCTCGGGCGGCGATCTGCTCAATGTGTGCCTCAATGCGATCGAGGCGGCGTCGGTCGATCCTGATCCGCAGAACTGGCGCGTGACCGAGGAAATGCTCATGGCCCAAGTGCGCAAGGTGCAGTCGACTAAGCGCGTCCACTCGGGCCGCGACGACTCGAAGCTCAATCTCAGCCTGAACTGACAGCTATGAGCGGAATCTTCGGATGGAGTTACCCGCCGGGGTGCAGTGGCACGCCGTGGGATGATGATCAGCAGTGCGAGGTGTGCGGCAAGGATGTGGATCGCTGCATCTGTGCCGAGTGCAAGGTCTGCGGATGCCAGGGTGATCCGCAGTGCTATGACCAAGATCACGGACACGCGCTTGTTCGCACGGTTGCGCAGGTGGAGAGCCTTCGCGTTGAAATGGACAAGTGGGAGGCCATCGCCCAAGCCGAGGCCGAATACTGGGAGGCCCGCGCTCGCGAGGAGGCGATGGCGGCCGAGGAGGCGTGGCCATGAACGAACGCGACGCCTACCAGTTGGCCCGCGCCTTTGCCGAGGTGTTCGCCTCGCGCCGGCGCGGGTATGAGTATGCCTGCGTGTCGGCCGAGGCCGTGCGGGCGCTGACGGCGGAGCCCAAGTATCCCGACGCCTATGTGAGCGAGGACGCCGACACGGCAGTCGTGCGCGAGTTGCTCGAGCGTGGCTTCCGGTGGGTTCGCACCGAGGGCGAGTTGGCCATTTTTGAGAAGGAGGTGCCGAGGTGACCAGCGGGGCGAATGAAGTTGGGGCTATCTCCTATACTCGAGGCGAGGGAAATGGGGCAAGACAGGCCGATAAACGTGCAAAATGTGCTGCTGTGGCCATCTCATCCCCCGCGCCCGAGGAAACTGGCGCCTTGGGCGGCGACGAGTTGGCGGATGGTGCGGAAGGCGCGGGTGAGGGTGGGTTGGGTGGAGCGTTGCGGCTCGCGGAGGCCGCGGAGCAGGAAGAGGCCGAGCAGAACCGCCGTCGGCTTGATGACGAAACTAACCCGGTAGGCGGTGATGCCCGGGGTATCCGCGAGAAAATGCGTGAGCGGCCAACCGGCAAGGATGGCGCGGACATTCCTGATGGAAATTGCGCCGTGGCCGTTGGTGAACACTTGCAAAGCGGCGAATCAGACAGGTAGACCCGCGATGCGTCGCAATCCGGGCTGATTGATCGCATTTGGCGGATCCTCCCCCCGCAGGGCGGCTGCCACGTTGCGTGCGCAGGTGAGACGCGCTTCCTTGCGGCTCTCGACAGTGCCGCCGCCAACGTGCGGGGTGAAGACCACCCGCGGATGCCCGATCAATCCCGGATGCAGCCGGGGTTCATGGATTCGGCGTCGGAGATGCGTAGAGCTTTCATCCCGCCAGCCTAACGGCCAGATCACAATACGCAATTACTTATGACGCTCAGTATAGTTTAGTTTGGGTTGTTGATTTTGGAAGTAGCGAGTGAGTAAGTTTTGCGGTGGCTGGTAATCGAGGGCGCTGTGGAGGCGACGACGGTTGTAGAAGCATTCGAGGTAATCGAAGATGGCGGTGTGGGCCTCGGACTTGGATTGGAAGATACCTTCTTCGGGGAGCAGTTCGCTTTTGATCGAAGCAAAGAGGCTTTCGGCAAAAGCGTTGTCGTAGCAATAACCAACGGCACTCATGCTTTGCTGCCAGCCCAGACGCTTGAGCAGTCGACGGGTGGGGCCGGAGCTGTATTGGCTGCCGCGATCGGAGTGGAAGATGGCCCGCGGTGCGACCAGTCCGGTGTCGAAGGCGCGGCGCAAGGCGGCGGTGATCAGGCCGCTTTCCATCGTCTCGGCCAGTTTCCAGCCCAGGATGCAACGCGAGAACAGATCGAGAACGACGACCAGATAAAGCCAGCCCTCGCGGGTCAGGAGGTAAGAACCGGAGCAGAGCGCAGGTTGAGCGCACGCAGTGCGGCCCGCAGGGCGGCGGAGCCGTCAAATGTCGCTGACCAGGTGCGTAGCGAGTTGGCTGAGACTCCCAGTTCGGCCGCCACCGCCTCCAGATAAGGAGATTGACGGCTTCCTGACGGAAGCCGCTGTCGTAGGTCGGATGGGTCTTGGGCATGGTGGATGTCCTTTCTGGATCCTCTGCACCCTGCCTGTCCACTAAATCGGGGGAACTTCACCGGGGACATCGATGAGCACCTTGCCCCCGGGACGCTTCTTTTCGGCCACCAGGTGGCGGATCAAGATGATGCGGCGCTTCTTGTTCCAGCCGTGTTCCTCGTGCCAGACCTCGGCCACTTCGGTGCCCGGCACTTCGGTGGCCCGCCAGATCATTTCCTTGCGGCAGAGGTTCTTCAGCGGCCGCAGCAACCGGGCCACGACAATGTAGCGCAGGTTCTGGCTTTCCAACACCGCCAGCCATGAGTCGACGCAAAACCCCGAATCGGCCCGCACCAAACGCAGGCGGATATGCCGCGGCAGATTGGCCAGCAACTCCAGGGTGAAGGCCACCACATTGTTGGCGCAGGCGCTGTTGCCCGCCCGCAGCCAGAACCCGACGACCAGCTTCGCCTCCTCCAGAACCGCCAACAGTGGATGCAGGCAGGGCTTGTTGCCCAGGCGCGTGTAGCCCACGGCCACGCCCTCCTGATGCCCGTCCTCGTGCAAGAGCCGCGTGCTGTCCAGATCCAGACTGTAGCCCCCGCGCAACGAAGGCAAACGCATCATGGCCCAGTTCCACAGCGGCACGAAGGCCTGCTGGTTGATCCCCGCGTGCCGGAAGATGCCGAAAAAGCGCGACAAGGTGGATTGGCTGGCGAGGTCGGCCACGGCCAAAAGTTGCCGCAGCATCGGGTCGGCCCGCAAAAAGGCCACATGGGTCAAGCGCTGGGCCCCGCCGAGGATGCCGGTGATAAACCCCAGCGCCACGTCCTGACTCGAGAGGGCCGGCCGGCCACCACATCCCTGGCGCCTCGGGCCATCTCGCCGCGGCAGAACTCTGGCCAGCAGCGCCCCGAACTGGTGCCAGTGCAAGAACCCGCAGAAGGTCGCCAGCCCGGCTCGCCCGCTGATTTTTTGGTCGGTAAACCCGATTCGAATCGACTCCCCGGCTGTCTTTAGCTCAATAAATTCCTCGGTCACTGTTTGGTGAGCCGTGTGGCTCGCGTGTTTTGTGTTTTATCTTTTCACACACCAAGCACATCCAAACAGTGGCCAACTTCAATTCTGAATTTTTACGGCTAGGTGATCTCGGCCTCCAACCAACGCGCACTAAATCATGCCCAAACTCCTCTCCAAATTCACTGTCGGCGACACGGTCGTAAGATTTGACGCCCCCGCCGAGGGCCAGGGCGCGCCGCAGCTCTCGCTTCATCCTAAGTCGCTCGCGCCGGTGAAACACCGCGAGTTCCTGCCGCCGGATGTGGAAATCGTGGGACTGCCGGCAATGTGGCAGCCGGTGCGCGCCTGGGCGCTCGATTCGCTCGTGCAGCTCAAGTGCATGGAGGACAACTACGGTGGATCCTTTTCCCAAGGCCGCACGCTGCGGGCGGGGCGCTCGACGGCTGCTCTCGAATTCATCGGCCAGAAGGTTCACCAGAAGAACGGCCGCACCGGCGTTGTCACCACGCTCAAACACCCTTCGGGGCTGCGTTGCGAACATCAACTTTCCTGGCAAGGAAACACGCCCATCTTCTCAAGCCACGTCCGCGTTCGCAACGCGGGCAAAAGCCCCGTCACCCTCGAAATGCTCAGCAGCTTCTCGCTCGGCGGCATGACGCCCTATGCCCCCGACGATGCGCCGAACCGTCTGCTGGTGCACCGCAACCGCTCGAGTTGGAGCGCCGAGGGGCGGCTCGACACGCAAAGCATCGAGCAACTCCAGCTGGAACGTTCGTGGAGCGGTCATGGCATCGCCTGCGAACGCTTCGGCCAGGTCGGCTCGATGCCGGTGCGTGGTTTTTTCCCTTTTGTCGCGCTGGAGGATCGCGAGTCCGGCGTGCTGTGGGGCGCGCAACTCGCCTGTCCGGGGTCGTGGCAGATGGAAGTTTTTCGCAGGGATGACTTCGTCGCGCTCTCCGGCGGTCAGGCAGACCGCGAATTCGGCCATTGGTGCAAAACGCTCCAGCCAGGTAATTCCTACGAGACTCCGCCCGCGACGCTCGCCTGCATCCACGGAGGCCTCGATCAACTGGCCCAGCGCCTCACCTCTGCGCAAGCACGCCCGCTGGCCGCGCTCCCGAAGATCGAAAATGAGCTGCCCATCGTGGTGAACGAGTGGTGCACCAGCTGGGGCAATCCGACCCAGGAAAATCTTCTGGCTTTGGCCAAACGCCTCCATGGCACGCCGGCGAAATATCTTGTTATCGATGATGGCTGGGCCGAACGACCCGATGGAGGCATCCAGCAAAACGGCGACTGGATCATCAACCGCAAAGCCTTTCCCGATGGCCTCGCCGCCACCTGCAAGGCGATCCGCGACCACGGGCTGATACCCGGCATCTGGTTTGAGTTCGAGGTCTGCAATCCGGGGTCAAAAGCCTTTGAGCTCAGCGATCATCATCTCCATCGCGACGGCCGCGTTCTGCAGGTCGGCAGCCGTCGCTTTTGGGATTTTCGCGACCCGTTCACTTTCGCTTATCTCACCCAGAAAGTCATCCGCCTCCTGCGCGACAATGGTTTTGGTTATCTCAAAGTCGATTACAACGACACCATCGGCTTCGGCGTCGATGGCGCGGAGTCGCCCGGCGAAGGGCTGCGGCAACACCTCGAAGGGATGCAGAAATTCTTCCGTAAGCTGCGCGAAGAGATTCCCGAGCTTGTCATCGAGAACTGCTCGTCAGGCGGACACCGGCTTGAGCCCTCGATGATGGGCCTCTGCGCGATGGGATCGTTTTCCGATGCGCACGAGACCCGCGAAATCCCGGTCATCGCCGCCAACCTCCAGCGCCTCATCCTTCCGCGCCAATCGCAGATCTGGGCCGTCCTCCGCAAGGCCGATTCTGCCCAACGCCTCGCCTACTCGCTTGCCGCCTGTTTTCTCGGCCGCCTGTGCCTCTCGGGAGAGCTCCACGACCTTTCACCCGCGCAATGGAAAGTTGCGGTGTCCGCCATGGAACTCTACCGCCGCGTCTACCCAATCATCCGCGACGGCCACTCCACCTTCCACGGCGAGACCGGGAAAAGTTGGCGGCATCCGCAAGGCTGGCAGGCCGTGCTGCGCACCGCGAAAAACGGCAAGCGTGCCCTGCTCGTCGCCCACACCTTTGGCAAACCGTTTCCAAAGTCGGTCGAGATCCCGCTCAACAAAAGCGGCTGGCAAATCGAGGAAACCTGGCCGGCAAAGTCCGGGCTCCAGAGCAGCCTGAGAGGGAAATTGCTGCGACTGGAACTCACTGGCGAATTCCGCGCAACCACCATCGCACTGCGCTCTTAAGTTTCGTGAACGATTAAGCCTAATACAGGGAAATCCAAAAACCAAAAAGTCGAACCGGGAAATCGCAACAAAGTCTGCCAAGCGTCCTCCGTTACAAACATTCCCATGACTCCATCCACGTGCCCCCATGGAATCTGGAAACGCTCTCGTTGGCACCGCGTGTCGAGGAGGATCCACATCGGAACATTGAAGGTGCTAATGCGATCTCCTACGAGGGACTGTGCCCTGGATGGATCGCCATTAGCAGACACTTGGCACTTTCCACGAAAGCCAAGCGACCGACAAAGAAGCCGGGCTCCTTTATGCCATCGACCTGACGCCGCTGGCCGACGACAACGACTTGTCACTCGAGGATTTTACCTCAGCGCTGGTCGCGGAATTCGCCGAGGAAGCGCGTCGAACCATTCGCGCGGGGTTTTGCCGATGAGTCTTTTGAAAGTTTTGGCAAAGTGGAACTCATCGTGGAAACCGAGCATCTCGGCCAGTTCCTTGTTGGTGAACCGGTGGCGGGCGAGGAGTTGCCTGGCACGCTCGATGCGGCGCGCCATGGCGTAGCGGGCGGGCGGCTCGCCGGCCATCTCGGCGAATTTTTTCCGGAAGCTCTCATAGCCCATCCCGCAGGCCTCGGCGACATTGCGGAGCGTTCGCTCATCGCTTTCTGCCGACCGCTCCAAAAGGTCCGCCGCCTGTAAAAACCAACCCGGATGGTGCTCCTTCGCATCCTTTGATGCATGAACTTTGAAAATGCGGGACAGGATTTGCTGCCACATTGTCACAGCATCGAGCATGGACTGGCCCGCTTGGTTCCATTGAGAAAAGAACGGCTGGAGTATCTCGAGTCCCGCGCGCGGAGGCTTCCAGTAAAAGGCGGGATTTCTTACATCAAAAATTTCCGCCTCGCGCCAAGCCTCGAAGACAGGTCCCCGAAAGCAGACATACAACTCGTTCCAAATTCCGCCCGGCTCGGGCCCGTAGCAGTGGGCCACCTCGGGAAAGACCAGAATCATATCACCCGCGCGCAACGGAATCTCGGTTCCTCGCGCGTCGTGGTATTTGCCGGTTCCTGCCACCAAATACACAATCGCCCATTGTCCAAAGACGCGAGGCCGGTCGCGCCGGATGCCGCGCGATTTGGAAATGGTGCCTGCAAGCGTTATTTCACCGAGTGGCGAAGTGCCCGCGGTCTGAACGAGCGTGGTTTTCCAGTTGTCGAGGGATGGAAGGCGCATTTACCATTGCTTACATAAAAAATACCAGGTGTGCCATTCCTGTTTTTTCTGCATGTGTCAAAGTGATCTCGCATGAAAGCACTTGCCCCGGCACCCGTTGTCAACCGCACACTCACATCCCTCGGTCATGAACTCGAGTTGGATGAACATTCCTTCGGCTGGTTGAAGGATTCCTCCGCCATCCGCAACGATCCGGCTGCCCTTCAACGGAGCATGGATGAAAATGGCTACTTGTATATCAAAGCATTCTTCCCCCGTGAGGTCGTTCTCGAAGCCCGCCAAGCCCTCGTCGAGACACTGGCAAAGGATGGGATTTTTGAAGAGGGACAACCACTCATCGACGGCATCCTGAAAGAAGGTGTCCATCCCAAATTCCACACGACCGCCTGGAAGAACCAGCCCGCCATCGGCCGCGTTGTCTTCGGTCCCGAGGTGCATCAATTTTACACCGGATTCCTCGGCGGAGCCATCCGGCACTTCGACTACATTTGGCTTCGCACCATGGGCTGCGGTCACGGAACCTCGCCCCACTGCGACATCGTTTACATGGGCCGGGGCACGCACCGCCTCTACACCGCATGGATTCCCTATGGCGAAGTGCCGCTTGAAGTCGGAGGACTCATGATCCTCGAAAAATCGCACCTGCAGGCCGGCCGCATCCGCAATTATTTGAACTCGGATGTCGATACGAGCTGCACGAACATTCCCGGTCATGACGGCTGGAAGCACAACGGGCAACTCAGCAATAATCCCGTGTCGCTCCGCCAGAAATTCGGCGGGCGCTGGCTCACCTCGGAGTTCCAGCCCGGCGACCTCCTGTCCTTCCGCATGGACACCATCCACGGCAGCATCGACAACACGACGCAGCGCCTTCGCCTCTCCACCGACACGCGCTACCAACGCTCCGACGAACCCGTCGATGAACGCTGGGTCGGCGAGAACCCCATCGGCCACGGTCCGGACGCCAAGCTTGGTCGCATCTGCTGATTCGAAGCAGCCAATTCAAAAACAGCCGCCCGGCCTCGCTGGGCGGCTGTTTTTTGCGACCGGAGACGGCTTGCGGGTGCTGGAAGCGCCCGAGTCGATGCGGTGCCGGCAGCTATTTCGACGGCCTATTTTTTGACACAGATTCGCGGGGATAAAGGGGGCGCGAGCCTTATGCGAACTTTGCTGCCCTGAATCCTTGCGAACCCGCATTAAATCAATACGGCATCCAAAGGGTCGTTTATGGTGCTGGTGAAAAAATGCCCAAGGGCCAAGGGCTCAGGGCGGACGTGCTCACCAGTTCCCCTACATGCAAGGTGAGCGGACTCCGAATCTGCCGCATGGCTGCGGTGTTCTGCATGGCATGGCCTCATCAAACATCACGCCGGCTCATCTCGGTAGTGTGCTGAATCTTCAGCAAAAAAGGAGAGGTCATGGTAGGAGGTTGGAGGTGAACAACAACCAACCAAAACAAACCATGACCAAGAACGAAAATAAGCTGAGCAAAGAAGAGATCAAATTGTTAATGGAGCAAGACGCCGACTTTCTGAAGCCGATGGTGCAATTTGTCGTGCAGGAGGTGCTGGAGGCCGAGATGAGCGAGGCGGTGGGAACCGAGAAGGGCGAGCGCACCGAGGGGCGACAGGGCTACCGCAGCGGGTATTACCGGCGTAGCCTTGTGACGCGTGTGGGCAAGATCGAGTTGCGGGTGCCGCAGGACCGGGCGGGCCGGTTTTCGACAGAGGTCTTCGAGCGGTGTCAGAGGAGCGAGAAGGCTTTGGTGAGCGCGTTGACCGAGATGTATCTGCAGGGAGTGTCGACGCGCAAAGTCAAAGCGATCAGCGAGGAGTTGTGCGGGCAGGAGTTTAGCGCGTCGACGATCAGCGCGTTGAACAAGAAGTTGGACGGGGAGCTGGCGCGCTTTGCCCGGCGGCGGCTGGAGGCGGAGTATCCGTATCTGATCCTGGACGCGCGCTACTAGAAGGTGCGCGAGGACGGGGTGGTGCGCAGCCGTGCGGTGCAGGTGGCCATTGGGATCGACTGGGAGGGGCGGCGGCAGGTGCTGGGGGTGGAGTTGGCCAACCGGGAGAGCGAGACGACTTGGAAGGAGTTTTTACTCGGGCTCAAGGAACGGGGTTGCACGGGGTGCAATTGGTGGTCAGCGACGACCACGCCGGCTTGAATCGGGCCTTCGGACAAGTGCTATCGGAGGCGTGCTGGCAGCGGTGCTAGGTGCACTTCTTGCTCAACGCGCTCGATCACCTGCCGCGCAAGGCCAACGACGACTGCCTGTTGGAGTTGCGCTGGCTTTACGACCGACGCTCGGCCGAGGAGGCGTGGCGGGATCTGGCGGCCTGGCTGGGGCGCTGGCAATCGAAGTATCCGAAGCTGTGCGAGTGGGTGGAGAGCAGCATCGAGGAGACCTGGACGTTTTACCGTCTGCCGCGCGAGCACCACAAACACCTCAAGGGCACCAACATGCTTGAGCGGATCAACCAGGAGCTCAAGCGACGCACGCACATCATCCGCATCTTCCCCAACGAGGCCAGTTGCCTGCGGCTGATCCGGGCTCTGGCCGTGGAGTGAAGTTCCCCCCCAAAAAAAAATAAAAAACATTGACAGTGTAATGTTGCAGTGTAATATGGCGGAAATATGACCGGCCTTGTAAAGCCTCGTTCCCTGCGGATGCCGTTGTATCAGCGGATCTCGTTGGACTTGCGTGGCAAGATCACCGGAGGAGCGTTGCCTAAAGGAGCCCGGTTGCAATCGCTTCAGGCTTTCGCCGCGCGACACAGGACGAGCGTTTTTACCATTCAAAGAGCGCTCAGGTTGCTCATCGACGAGGGGTTGGTCGAGGCGAGGAGAGGAAGCGGAACTTTTGTGGCGGCGCGGGAATCCAGCATTCACAACGTAGGAATCTACTTTTGCCGTGATTTCCTGCACTCCTCGGGGTTGGATTTTTATCGGATCCTCTACCTCTTGCTTTTGGAAAAGCTCTCCGGGCGCAAGGTCAACAGCCAGATCTTGGTCGATACCCGAGGCAAAAGTGAGCAGGGGAAACCGCCGGCGGATTTGCTCAAGAAAATTTCCAGGGGAGAGATCAGGAGCTTGATCGTCGGAATGGCGAATCCTCAGGAAATCTCTTGGATGGAAAAGCTGGGTATCCCCCTCGCCATCAATTGTCCGGAGCAGACGCCTTACCGGGTCGGTATGGATTCCGACCAGATGATCGGATTGGGCTTGGCGGAACTCAAGGGCATGGGTTGTCGGAGCATCGGCGCGATCCTCCCTGTCATGCCCAACAATCGGGAGGATATGAGGAAGGGCATTCCTCATGAACGGCAGCGACTCTTTCGCAGTTTTATCGACCGCGCGTCGGACCTCGGGCTCGAGGTGAACGATTCTTGGATGCAGTTGCCCAAGCAGGACTTGGAGCCCGACCAGCTTGAAACCTACGGTTATCGACAATTCCTCAACCTCTGGAAGCATAACAAACGTCCCGACGGCCTGTTCATATACCCCGATAGCATCGCCCTCGGCTGCCTGATGGCAATTCTTCAGGAAAAAGTTTCGGTTCCCGGGGAACTGAAACTTGTCGTGCATCGGAACGCGGAAATTTCGATTCCCTGTCCGCTGCCCGTGACCTGGGTGGTCTCTAAAGTCGAGGATCTCGCTCTGTCTCTGATCGAGCTGATCGAGCGTCAAATCGCCGGGCAAAACCCTGAGCCGACCTATGTCACCTACACCGTGGACAAGCAGAGACAGCTTTAGGAATCTCCGAATTTTCTCCCATAAGCAAATAACACTAAAACCCCAAACAATGAAACGTTCCATCCTTGCACTTGCAATTGCAACCACGGCAATCCTCCCGATCGCCTACGGACAAACCATTGTCTTTCAAGACAATTTCAATGCCGCCGCAGTGGGCACATATACCAACCCGCCAGCTTTGCCTGGCTGGACCTATGGTGGCGGTGGTCCCCCCACGGTATTTGACTTAGGCGGCGGCAATCACTCCGCAGGCGTGGCAAACAATGCTGAATCAAACATCATGAATCAGTATGTAGATGTGGCAGGGCAGACCAACCTCGACATCTACTTCGATGTGCGCTTCATGTTTATCAGGCCTGAACGCGATACCTTCACCGCGGCTGGCATCTCTTTGAGACCACTTCCCTATGGGCCGGAGAAGAATATTCAATTCCAGCTATTCGGCGACAGCTCCGTCCGGCTCTTCCTTGATAACAACTTTGCTAATCCGCTGGCGAGTTTCACTTATACTGGAACAAACGTTTTTCAACAAGGAGATTGGCAATCCATGCGGCTCAGCGTGGATATTCTAGCCGGCGCGGTTCAGGGCTACAACTTGACCAAAAGTGGAAACACTCCTCTTTTTAGCTACACGAATGCCAGCCTTTTCAATAATGGCTCGGGTGCTAACGTTAAATTGCTATATCTCCGAGGAGATTACACGGCTGGAAAGAACTCGCTGAGTCAGTTCGACAACATTGTTGTCTATGATGCAATTATTCCTGAACCTTCAACAGTTGCCCTCGTCGTCGCGGGTGCGCTCGGATTGTTCGGCGCAACGTTGATCCGGCGCCTCAGACGCAGATAAGCGGGATTCTAGCCAGCCGCGACAAAATTATCATCGTCATCGGGTTCTTTGGACTATAACATGGAATTTAGGCATTATGTCCATCTGTTGGCGGGGGTGGCGATTCTCCAGCCCCTCCTCCTGAGGGCGTCGGTGGTTTTGGATTTGCAGGGCGCCAATTTTGACGGCACCGTCTGGACGGACTCCTCCCCAAGCGGGAACAATGCGGAAGCCATCCATGGCAGCGTCAATATCGTAAAAACCCCGGGGGGACAGCCGGCGCTGGATTTTGCGAACACCAAGGGCTACCTCGAGCTCTTCAATCCGCTCACTGCCCCGGCTTTCACATACTCCCCGGGTTTCACCATTTTCTTCGTGGGTCAGTTGCCCGCCGACATCGAGCTGACCAAGCCCATCCAGCCCATTTTGGGAGGCTCGGAGGAAGCCACCATGTCCTATACCCTCGGTCCCCTGGAGGAAGGCAAGAGCGAGGTGCACCAAGCCATCGGCAAGGAACGGGTGGATGCCGTCGGCATCGGCGGGCATGTCGAGTGCCGGGAATGGCATGTCCTAGCCGTGACATATGACGGCCAGGAATATCGGCTGTATGTCGATGGAAATTTAAAGTCCAGCGGCGACAAAGCCCTCACCTTCGACGCTCCGCTCAGGACTTACATCGGTTACAACGCCAGCGATGGAGGCGTTTTCTTCAACGGAAAAATCGCGGCTCTCGTGGTGCACGATCAAGCCCTGCCCGAGGAGGACATCGCCTATGGCTCGTTTGAATTGATCAACCGCTATATCTCCAATTGAATGGTTCGCTTTCTGCCCTGCGGGCGCTTGTCTATGCCGGTTCGCTGGCCCTCCTCTCCCATCCTGCCCTTGCGGATGCCAGGATCTCGCGAAACTTTGCCGCCACGACCTCCCTGCCGGACGAAGTGCTCCTAGAGGGTGCTCCCGGCGGTCAGGAATATCTGTGGCGAATCGCCCGCCACGCGACCGTGACGCTAGAAAATGTGGTCTGCCTCGAGACCGATGCGGGTGAGGCCGGCCCGGTGACATTGCAGATTTCCGGTGGAGGCGCGATAGTAGCCATGCGCCGTATCCGCTTCGGCCACTCTGCCGGCATTGCCGGCCCGGGTCATTTGGTGATTTCCAAGGGATCCTCCGTGGTGATCGAGGATGGGTTTCAACTTGCGGAAAGCTCTGGGTCGATTGACCTCCAGGATTTCGACAGCGCGTTGCTTTTGAGTGAGCACCTCGCCATTACCCTTGATGAGGAACGCAGCGTTCTGAAGTTTCCCCGCCGGCACGGCGGCCATGGGGATGTTCTGCCGGTCACGATCAATGGCCGGCCCGTCCGGCTCTCAGGAGAAGGTCAAAACGCGAGCTTTGTCACGGTTGTGCGTCATGGACAGATCTTCGACGAACTCAAGGTACGCGAGGGAGATCCCCCCCCACGATGAAGAATTCGCCGCCTCCCGCCTAAAGATTTTCATGAAAGACGTGTGCATCCACCTCCTGCCGCTCGTCGCGTGTGCCCAATGCCTCTTTGGCGGCCAGGCGCGCACACTCGTGTTTCAAGGATGGCCCGGAGCCATTGAACTCTTCAACGGAAGCCTGTCTGTAGTGGTGGTTCCTCAGATTGGGAAGATCATGAACATCAGTGCGACCGGAAAGGAAAACATCGTCTGGAACAATCCGTCCCTTTCCGGACTGTCGTTGCAGGACGCCGCGGCTCGCGAGCCCGTTTGGGGCTGGGCCAATTTTGGGGGAGACCGATTCTGGGTCGTCCAACAGTCCGACAATGCCCAGGTGAGCGGAGGAAAACCATGGCCTCCCGACGAGGTTTTCGATGGCGAGGCCTGGAACTGCCAGCTGTCGGAAGACGGCTCCTTGGTTCTCGAGAGCGGCGCAAGCCCGCAGTCCGGGGTCAAGGCTTGGCGGAAGATGGCGTTCGGACCGGACCCGAATCTTCTGCTCATCCGCCAGAAAATCACGGCCGTGGGCAAGCCCGGCCTGCGCCCGCTGAACCTTATCCAGAATGTCACGACGTTGCGGAAGCCGGACATGGTGATTTTCAAGATGCCGCGGGAAACCCACTTTCCGACCAACCCGCGGGCCGGAGCGGAGAGCCCTTTTCCCCGGGGCGTCGGCCCGCTTTCCTTTCCCAAGGGAAAGGAATTCGAAAAGTTTTTCGCTTCCGAAGGAGGCTACGGCTTCCTGTCCCAGCCGGAGGAGGGCTTCACCGGGAAGATCTATCTGGACTTGCGCACCGGCTGGCTCGCCGCCGTTTACGGAAATCAGGTGTATTTGCAAATTTTCCGCTACGTGCCCGGGGCCTACTATCCGGACGGCGGCTGCTCCGCCGAGGTTTACGTGTCGGACTATTTTGAGATCGAGGTTCTCTCGCCTGCGGATGTCTTGGACGAGGGAGAATCGATCGATTTCGACATCGGTTGGGCCACGCACGAAATAGCCGTCCAAGGCAAAACCAGGACGGAAATCGCGGCGCAATGCGAGGAGCTTGCCCAAGGTTTCCTCAAGCTGGCACGCTTCTGAGGTATCGAATATGCACGCCTTGTCCGGTTCCCATCCCGATCGGCGGAGTTTGGCCTTCAAACACCTTCTGCTCGGTCTTGCGCTGCTTGGCCTGCTCGGTCCGGGGCCGGAACTTTCCACCGCCGCGGAGGCCGGTTCTTCTGGTGTGGTCTTGGCCGGTGATTTCGAAGACACGCTCGAGTTCAAGGACGGGCAGGGCCGGATTTTGGGTGCGGGAACAGCACAGGTCGGCGGCAAAACCCGTGAATTTGTGCCGGGGGTCGAAGGTTCCGCCCTGAAAATTTATGGCAACCATGGGTTGGCCATCCCTCCGCATGTTTTGCCGCCTGGTGCCGGCACGCTCTCGTTTTGGCTGAAGCGCACGCCTGCGGCCACCGCGGGGAACGTGCGGCCCGCCTCCGCCCAAGGGACCTGCAGGTGGCAGGCGCGGTCCCCCGGCGGCAGCACGTTGTTGGGAAACGTTTTAACCGGCCGAGTCCTTGAACGCCGATCGTTTCAATCGCCCTATTCTCTCCAGCAATGAAAGCGCCCAACATCCCTTCTTGGCTGCGGAACGCCGTTTTCTACCAGGTGTACCCGCAGTCCTTCGCGGACTCGAACGGCGACGGGATCGGCGATTTGCCCGGCCTAATCGGCAAGCTCGATTATATCAGGAGCCTCGGCGCCACCGCGATCTGGCTCAATCCGATGTTCGAATCCCCGTTTCGTGATGCCGGGTACGACATCTCGGATTTCCGAAAGGTCGCCCCGCGCTACGGGACGAACGCCGACGCCGTGCGCCTGTTCAAGGAAGCGCACCGGCGCGGGATGAAAGTCGTGCTCGACCTCGTGGCCGGTCATACTTCGGACCGGCACCCGTGGTTTCGCGAGGCTATTAGAAACCGGGAAAGCCCCTACCGCGGCCACTATATCTTCACGGGGCGCGAATCGCAGAAACCGCCCTTTGGGGAGACGGTTCCGGCGACGCCCCGAGGCGAGCATTACGTGGCGAACTTCTTGCCGTTTCAGCCGGCGTTGAACTTCGGTTACTTGAACCCTGATCCGAAAAAGCCGTGGCAAGTGCCGCCGGAACACCCGGACTGTCTGGCCGTCCGATGCGAACTCCGCGACATCATGAAGTATTGGCTCGATCTCGGGTGCGACGGGTTCCGTGTCGATATGGCCTCCTCGCTGATCAAAGAGGATGCCGGGGCCGTGGCGCTGCAGCGCTTGTGGCAAGGGTTCCGCGCCTGGTTCGACAGGGATTATCCCGAAGCGGCGTTGATCTCCGAATGGAGCCATCCGATCCAGGCGATCGGAGCGGGGTTTCATATCGATTTCCTGATCCACTTCGGCGAGAAGGCATATCTGTATCTATTCGGGCCCGGGAACGAGCTGAACGGGGAGGGGAGAATCCCGCATGTCTTTTTCGAGAAAGCGGGAGAAGGGGATGTTCGGCTCTTCCTCGATCCGTACCTAAAGCATTACGAGGCCACTCGCGGGACAGGCTACATCGCGCTACCCACCGGCAATCATGATTTTCAACGGCCCCGGCGCGGCCGCGATTTTGCGGATCTCAAGGTTGCGTACACTTTTTTGCTCACCATGCCGGGGGTTCCATTCTTATACTATGGCGACGAGATCGGGATGCGGAACCTCGACGGGTTGCGGGAAAAGGAAGGATCAATGTGGCGGACCGGCAACCGGACGCCGATGCAGTGGGACAACCGCCTGCCGAACCTCGGGTTTTCGACCGCCCCTGCCCACGAGCTATATCTTCCGGTCGATCCTGCTCCGGATGCGCCGACCGTGGCGGCCCAAGAAAGCGACCGGGATTCGCTGTTAAACTTCTCTCGAAGCCTGATCGCGCTGCGGAAAAAGACGCCGGCACTCGGGAATGATGGGGATTTTCATCCGCTCTATGCCGATCCGGCTTCGAGCTTGTTTGTTTTCTGTCGCTCGCATGCCGGGAAAATGTTTGCGGTTGCCGTCAACTCCGGCAAGGTCCCGCGCGAGGCGAATATTCCGCAACTCTCGGGCGCCAGATGCGTCTTTGGCGGAGGGGCTTCGCTCCGGGGCACGAGGTTGGCCGTCGCAGGCGTGAGCGCGTCGGTGTGGCGACTCGCGTGAAAGCCTCCGTGGTTGACTTCAACTGGTGATTTGATTTCATGACTCCACGTTTTGGTTCCCTCACATGGGACTTTCGCCCCATTTGCAACACGCCGATGCTGGGCGCACACAAGCGGGACGCAGGCGATGGCAGGTAGCAGCGCCCGATCAGCAACGTCCGCAGGACTGAAAATGAACAGCAGCTACCCGAACGTCATCTATATCCTGGGCGACGACCACCGCGCAGAGCAACTGGGCTCCAGAGGTCATCCCCTACTGCAGACACCAAATCTCGACAAGTTATCAAGACAGGACGTGCAGTTCACCAACGCTTTCTGCACCAGCCCGGCCTGCACACCGAGCCGAACTTGCCATTATACCGGTCAGTGGGAACGGAAACACGGCATCAACTTCAACAGCGGCTCAAGTCTCTCGCCGGAAGCGTGGGCCCGGAGCTTTCCCATGCGACTCAAGGAAGCAGGATACTACCTGGGATGGGTTGGTAAAAACCATGTCCCTGCCGTTGGCGGCAAATGCGGCTATGACAGCGGCTACTTTGAAACGGTCTTCGACTACTGGTACGGCAACCACGGGCACAGTGGCTTTTACCCGAAAGAGCAGTGCAGTGGCGGAGAATCTACCGGAATGCTCGCCTTGATACGCAGGTAGAGGTCTTCGAAGAAGGTGTGATGAATTTCCTCGAACCCCAGCGGAAGTTTCTCGAAAACTGCAGCAACCCATTGCCTGCGCGCCGGCAGGAGCAACCCTTCTGCTTGTGCGTGACGTTCAATTTGCCTCATTCCTGTGGTGCCGGCAACATGGAGATGCGACCCACCGACGATGATCTGTACATCACCCGCTATCGCGAGCGCTTTGACGCAGTCCCTCTTCCCGAGACCTACATGTCCTGGGAGGAGGCGCCCCCTCGCATTCCGCGGGAGGTCTACAATGGAGTCTACATCCCCTCCTACAATTATGTGCGCGAGCCCCATTCCTTACGCGAACGACGAATTCGAGAGTACCAAAACATTTCCGGTATTGACCGGTTCCTTGGGAATATGCGCGCGAAACTTGAGAACCTCGGTTTAGCTGGGAATACCATCATTGTCTTCTCCACCGACCATGGAATCCACCACGGTGAGCATGGCTTGGGAGGCAAATGCTTTCTCTACGAAGAGGACATTCGCATTCCCATGATCGTCTACGACCCGCGCCGCAAAGAGAAAGACGTCCCGCATACCCGTGAAGAAATGGTAGCTGTACCCGACCTGGCCCCCACAATTTATGGAACTGTGCGGTTTTGATGTGCCAGACACCATGCAGGGAACCAGCCTGAGACCTCTGTTGGAGGGAAAGGAACCGGAGTGGCGCAGTGAGTTGTTTACGGAACAACTCATGGACATTCAGAATTATCCGAGAAGTGAAAGCGTGCGCACAAGAGACTGGAAGTATATTCGCTATTTCGCAAGGACCGAGGATCCCAAACAGATGGGAATGAAGTTTAGGGGCACACTCGATGACTATACGACCTGCCTGACTTCAACAGTCACATGCGAAAAGCCGGTTTATGAGGAACTCTTCTGTCTGGCGGAAGACCCTGGCGAGACAACCAATCTTGCCGAAGACGTGACTCACGCCGATCGGCTTGGAGCCCTGCGCAACCGCCTCAGCGAACTGGCAAGAGAAGCCAGAGGGGACGATGCCTCTCCCATGACAATTCCCTTCCAAGCATAAAGGATCCCGCAAGGCCGTAGTGCAGAGGAGGTTTTTTTGACTGCTCCCCTGGTTGAACAAGCCCGCTGGAGGCAGGGAGATTATGCTTGTCGTCGCTTAAAAACACTTTAAATTGTTGCTTGTCATAATAATAGTAAGCGTCACATGAAGCACCCCCTTGACGGCGCGCCGGTGGAGCTGTCGTAGGTGTCGTAGACGCGATGAACGACGTCTATGGTCAGGCGGCGCAGGCCACGGGTGTCTGGCGGTTTTTGAGCCAGTTGTCCGGGGTGAGTTGGGCGACGGTTTTGTTGGTGTGGTGGGGGATCTGGGTCAGCACGTCCTTGAGGTAGTCGAAGGGATTGATGCCTAGGCGGCGGCAGGCTTGGACGATGGTGAAGAGGATGGCGCCGCGCTGGCCGCATTCGGCATGGCCGATGAAGAGCCAGTTCTTCTTGCCCACGGCGGTGGGACGGATGGCGTTTTGCCTCGCTGCGCTCGCCCTGCGGGCTGCCTTCGGCAGGCTATCTCCGCTGCGCTCCGGTTCCACTTGGTTGGTGTCGATTTCCAGACGGCCTTCGTGGAGGTAGCCGCCGAGCAGATCCCACTGGCCAAAGGCGTAGTCGATGGCTTGTCCCATGGAACTGGCTGGCAAATGGGCCCCGGAGGTTTTCCACGCGTGGAGCACGCGGTGCAGGCGCGCCAAGATGGGCGCGGCTTGGCTGGCGCGGTGCGCGGCCCGCAGTTCGGGGCCGGCGCCTGAGTCCCGCAGCTGTTGTTCCAAGTGATAGAGGTGGCCGATCTGGCGCAGGATCCAAGTGGCCCGCAGCGGCACGTGTGGCCGCGCCTCGTAAAAGCGCCGGCGCACATGGGCCCAGCAGCCGACCAGTTCGAAGATGTTGCTTGTCCCGGGCGAAACTCGGGTAGGCGGCATAGCCGTCGCACTGCACCTTGCCGCGGAAGTCAGCACTGAGAACGTTGGTCAGGCAGGCTGCGGCGCGGCTGGTCTCCCAGTGGTAGAAGGTGTCGCCGCCCGGAGCGTGGGTTGTCCACAGATAGCCGAGTTTGGTTTTACCTCCGCCGGGATCAAGGTAACGGATCGGGGTCTCATCAACTTGCACGTAACCCTCGGCCATGACCTGGGTGCGGATCAGTTCATAGATCGGCCGCAACCAATCGGCGGCCACTCCCACCCATCGCGCCAAGCTGGCACGCGGCAACTGGACTTGGTGACGGCGCCGGAAGATGTCCTCTTGGCGGTGAAGGGGCAGGTGGTCGACGTATTTGCCCACGATGACCGCAGCCAACAGGCCCGGTGCAGCCATACAGCGTTCCTGCAACGTCTCGGGCAAGGGTGAGAGGAACGGCGGCTGCTGGCGCTTTTGACGGTGGACATACTTGCGGCGGATCAAGCGCCGCAGCAAAAACCGCGCGGGTTCATAATCGAGCTGTTCGCTGACCTCCGCGCCGATCAGGCGGTAGTGCTCCGGGGCGGCTTGCACCTCGGCCGGCTCGAGGACTTCTTCCACCACCGGCAGATCCTGCGGCCAGCGTTCGTGCCGTGCGCGGCGCGGCTTGCTAACGGCGGCTTTGGGCGGATCGGCCTCCTGCAGCGAGGAGGCCCCGGCTTTTCCCTCCGCGGCTCCGGGCAACTCGAGCAAAAGCAACTGCAACTGGGCGGGATCGAGCTTCTCGTTGCTGGTGCCGAACAAGCGCCGCACCAGCCCGTCGACCTTCTGCTCCATCAAGCGCAGATGTTGCTCGAGGTAGGCGATGCGCTCATCACGCTTGGCGATCTCGGCCAAACGCGGACGCACCCGCTTGGCGATGTCGTGGCTTTGCTCTTTGCGGTCATGACGCCCCAGCAGGTTGACCTGCAAGTCGGCCACCGCCGGACCGGAGCGCATGAAGTAGTGGCGGACCAGACCGTTGAAA